>Ga0187886_1000659_pt1 | contig 38931 bp, 37 predicted proteins | sample June2016WEW_20_1_FD_133001 | JGI IMG/M metagenome (GOLD analysis project Ga0187886, IMG submission 133001) | Peatland microbial communities from SPRUCE experiment site at the Marcell Experimental Forest, Minnesota, USA - June2016WEW_20_150 | ecosystem: Environmental > Terrestrial > Soil >...
GGCGGCGTTGAGGATCTTTCGGTTGATGGAGTCCTGCGGATGGAAAAGATAGGCCTCGAACCGTTCGTCCAAGCCATCTAAGTCGACGATGAGGGGCGCAAACCGGGTATAGACCTCTTTTTTGAGCTCCGTAAACGTCTCTTCGTTGGCTTTGATCCGCTCGAAGACCTGTGGCTTGATATCAGTGAGGGTGGGGCGCTCGAAATAGTCGAAAAGCCCGCCCTCGATGACTTCGGTCCAGCTGAAGCCGCGCTCTTGTTCGGCGAACTTGCCGAGCACATAGGCAATGGTCATCTTGTGTCCCTGTTTGTCCAGCTCGGTCAAGGGAACGGGACACAGCTTGTCGTTCCAGCGGCGCATCTCCGCGGCTTGAAAGAGTTCCACTAGAAGGTCTTTTCCTATCATCTACCGCTTCCTATCGCTCTCAGGAATTGCCCACCTGCTTGAGCACCTCGGCGAGCATCTCATACACCTCGGCCGTCGACTGCCCCTGGTTCGGCGTTTTCCCGATGCGCTCGGCAGCTGCAGCTAGTCGTCTCAGCACATCTGGGATAGCCTTCTCCGGCACGGACGAAACGCGTGCGCCCCTATAATTGGTTATGATAGACTGAATAGCCTTGGGCAGGCGCTTACCATCAACCGTGCTGTCTTCGAGCAAATACGGCAGTTTCCACGTTGCAGGTCTATTCGCGTCACCGACATAGGCGAAACACTCTGCAGGCAAGGTGTACTTCGGGTGCAGAAGTTGCGAGTCAACAGCGTGCGATTTGCTGTGTGGACTTTCAGGCGCGGGACGTAGCAGAGTCAGACCCTCACAGCTCACTTCCGTCCGCGGACGATAGATGCCGTGCTCGCTTAGCCACCACAAATCGAGGGGTGGAGTCTCGGATTCGAGAGAGACGAACGTGCGATCCTTCAAGCCGCCCGCGTCGATGTCTGCCGCGTAAAACATCATCCCGTCGCTGATGGCAATGCATTTCACTTTCTGCTCGTCTGCATAGCGGCGTGCTTGCGAAAGCGCCTGGTGAACGGCCCTCTGGTTCCACGCGAGGCTTCCTGGGCGCTTCGTTTCCACGACGCAGTACTTAATGCCTAACCGTGTTACGAGAATATCCGCGTAGCCGACCTGATTGCTGATATCGCCTACCTTCCAGTCAAGAGCGATCGTCAGAAGATCTTCGACGATGTTTTCAGTTACGTGCTCAGCCGCATCGCCGTAGCGTCCGTGCTGCCGCAGCCGCTCGCTACGCTGGTGCTGAAAAGTAGGCCAGCTTCGCTGAAGGTGTGATTCAAAACGTTTGTGAGACGCCAGCTTCTCAACAGCCATTACCCTACATTGTTCACAGAGAAGGGTAAAACTTTCTCCTGTTTGATGCTATATCAGCTTGCGCGTCTCGCCACCCATAAGCACTCCCGTTTGCGGCTGTATCTCCACGAATAGCGGGTATTGTGACGTAATCTTGCCGACCGCGATGCACTGCTGTTTTTCGAGGTGTTGCAGCGCGTTGATCGATTTTTGATCGATAAGTCCGGATCGCGCCAATTGTCGGAGTTCATCTTCATTGCGAAAGCTAAAGGCAATTAAGTTATCTAAAAGAGTAAAAACGTCATCAGGCAACGTCCGGGGGGTGTTTGTGATAAAAGTGGGAAAGATCCCTGAATGACGCATCCTCGTGACGATGTCGATCATGTTCTGCTGCTCAACGTAGAGCTGTGCCTCTTCGAGGAACAACGAAACGGCCTCAAATTCTCGGGCTTGTCCTAATCGAACCAATCTGCGCAGCACAAACTCCACGGCAATCTTTCGCTCCCAGTAACTGATTTGTGAGAGGTTGAATATGATCGCCCCCCCACCTTTCCGCATCGCCCTGATGAACCCGGTGACAGAGTTTGGTCCAAAGAGCTCCGATGCTCGCGCGACCTCGACACGCACGAGAAGCCCGGCCCTGGCAAACTCATTGTCGATGGTTTTCACGAATCGTTCAAGGTCATCGAGGGTAAACGCGATGTCGCTGTTCTGTCGCCAAAACTGTATAAGGTAGAGGTACATCGCGGATTCTCGCGGCACGTTGACAAAGGTCGCAAAATCGTCGTACGTGATTTCATGCACGGGAATCATGAGCACGCGCTCAAAGTCGCTCTCTTCCGTTAGGTACGGTGTAAACGTGATCATCCGGTCAGCGTATTGGCTGAGCGTACTCTCGTCGGCCATTCGCAAGTTCAGGTACTCGGCGTTGAGGTCAAAGACTATGGTCAGGACCTTGCTATCAATGAGTTTGAGAAGCAGGCGTTTGGCGAGGTACGATTTTCCGGACCCTTTCATGCCGGTGATCAGATTTATTCCGAGCCGGTCGATAAGAATGTCAAAGCTCGTGCGGTCCGACGAGAGCGTTACGCCAAGGTCGCATGAGGGTGGAAATGCCAGATTCAGGGAATCGAAAAGGGCGTGTTGAGGGAGTATCTGTACAGCTGCCTTCGCCCGGCTGATGTTAAACTCGCTCAAGCCTGTCTTGAACGTTCTTTTCGCGCCTTTGTTCGTCTTCTCCTGTGCGAGATGCCCTCGTATCTTAGCGCGCGCAAGTTTTTGATCAGTCAATGAGTCGACCACGCTTTGAAGTTCAGGTTGCACATGTTCTTCAGTCTCAGATTCGGCAATGAGCGATTTGCGCAAGATGTGCTCGAGCACGCCGGGCAGGTCGGCAAACTGGATGTCGATGACCTGTGCCACGATGTCGTCGATGACTAAGGTGTCGCCGAGTCGCACGGTTTCATCGGGTGAAAAAACAAGGGCCAACTCGTCGCCGTATTTTGTCAATACATACATACCGTTTCATCCCGTTACAGTGGAAAGAGCTTCCTTCGGACGTTCTCCTTCATCTTCAAGCCGTGCAAGTTGATTGCTGCAGCTTGCAGTTCAATCATGCTAATCGAGCTTAACACGCACGTCATGTGCGCGAGTTTGAGCTCCTCTGGATACCCATGCTCACCTGACAAACCAGCGAGCATCGAGAACAAAGACCCGTGCGTTACGCTTGCGCTTTCCGGAATGTCAAACCGAAATGCTTCACCCCCCGGCGTCAAGCGACCGACGTAGACGTTGCCGACATACCGTTTTTGGTCCTGTGTGAGGTGCTCTCGAAGATCCCCAACGTAACACGCACCAGGGACACCGTCCAGAAGCGAGAGGATGCTCAGGTGGTTCTCTTTCAAGGTAAGGGTTGTCGACTTCGAGAGCGCTACTACTGCATTGTCGTTTCTTGCTGCATCGTGCACGAGATCTTTTACGACAAACATAGGGTCAGCGACAGCTCCTGCCATCAAGCTTCCGTCGATGAGCAAAAGAGCGTCGTTATATGACTTCACGACCTGAAACTGCAAATAGCGCTCTAAAAGATTCCGGAGCCTATCGAGCGTTTTCCTTGTGTCCGGGGCCTTTGCGTAAGTTGGTTCCCCGTAGACGAGCTCACATGCGTCGGCGTAAAGCTCGTCTTTGTCGTAGTTGGTGATGACGGCGAGATATGGGCCGTAGCGTTCCATCGCGTGCATCGTTTTATCTTTTGGTTTGATTATCACTGATGCGCGAATCGCGCCGACCAAACCCTCAGGCACATATCCTAGCACGACGCTCGTACTGTCTATCGCGACTACGGGCCGAGCGAGAGGAAAACTGGGATCAATGGGGTTAATTGGTAGCTCACTGCCGGCTCGCAAGCTTACGAATCCGGCTGCGTCTTCAGTAGCTTTGTCGGCTGAGAGTGTAGAATCGGACAGCTGAACGTCCGTGGGCTCAAACGTTCGCTCTTTAGGCGTCTGTCCACGCATCGCTTGAACTATGTCACTTACGTCAAACATCTGTTATCAAATCGTTATGCTTGCGTTTGGATCTAGTTTTAGGAACCTTCGAGAAACAATTCCATTTCATTGAAACTAGCAACGGATCAATGTGTCTTATAACTCACATCTATAAGCGCTGACCCCCTGTTAGTTAGCAGTTTCATTTCGAATCTTTACGCTTCTCCTGTTCATAGAAGCAACAACACGAGAAGAAGACAAAAAGGACTGTAATAGCTAGACTTCCGAGCATAAACAAGACCAGGGTGAAAAGCGCTATATAGTAAAGCACGCTGTGGGCCCTTCGCTGCACGATCAGAGGTGCGGCGCAATCCGATAGGTAGAGCGTGCCATCTTTGCGAGCCGTCACTCTTTTGTCCACCTCGAAGCCTCCTCACTCATTTGTTTTGATAATTTTGGCTGCAGCGATACGCAGTTCATAACGAAATCGTTAAAGTACTATTTTCGCAGTATTGGCACTAGTCGTCAAAGAAGATTGCCGAGCCTAAGCCCGCTTGACGGAATCCCTTTATGTGCTTTCGCACGTATTCTTTGCCGTTTTGTTTCACTGCCATATTGAGCAAGTACCAGACCTCCGGTGAACCGTCGAATCGTTCGCCTAATATTTCCTTCGCCTCTTCAAAACTCAGTCCTTTATACTCGACCGGCTTTTTCGGCGGTAAGAAGCGAGGGTCTTTCTTTTCTTTCGTTCTCATTCCCCCCCAAATTTTAACCGCAAGTTTTCTGATATGATCCATTATTGTTTTATATCCAACGACCACGCGGCGCACGCCGTGCTCGGTCGCAAACGCGTTTTTGCAGCGCAGGCTGCAGTCGTCACACGCATTCTGCTTATCTCCGCGTCCTGTATTCGCTGCGCCTGGCATAGCCGGCCATCCGCTCGGTCTGTGTCGTTGGGTTCGCCCTGAAGAAAGCTGCGTGAACAACTGTACTGTCGTGTTCGAGCGACGATCCGACGAGCGTATTTCCTTCAAACCGAAAGTCCCAACCGAGTCCCGTCGATTTGTACCTCTTTTCAGAACACGACTGAGTCTCTTTGACAAACGTGCGGGCATCGTCTAGCGACGCTTTGAGGCTACCGTTGGTTTTTTGAAGTAATGCATCTATCAGGTAGCTCTTTACGAGCTTGGGATGCAGCACCTCATATGCGGCAGCTCGAGAGATAAGGTCGAATCCCACGACGGCCCCGTTGACGAAGACGAGGAGCCCTTTCTGGTTTGGCACGAGTGAAAAAGCGTCGAGACAGTCGTCAAGCTCCTTCTTTTTCGCCTCAAAGACGTCAGTCATTGCGCGTGTCGGTGATTCGACGGCTGAGGCCTCTGCCATATGCTCGATGCCGCTCCACATAGCACTCTGATCAGAGCGATATTCGTGGGTCCGGTTTAGGGAAGCGGACACGGATCTTTGACGATTTGCCCGCAAGTCCCGCGGCATCACGTATCCGGACTCGTCAAAGGTTTCTGATGTATAGTGCCAGCGTCCTGCCTCCGAGCAGCTAACTGGCACTATTGTTTCGCTGTGAGCGGCTAAGAGTACCGATGCATTGAGCACCCGGTTCTGCTTCGCCCCTTTGAGCTCCTCTCCATCAAGGAGGAGGATTGATGAGTCTGCGTTGTTCACCACCTTTAAATCGGGAACTGACCCTACATCATTGACTTCAGTCACCAATATCACACCTTCGCGCAGCGCTTCAGCGAGCGTGCCATAGGCAAGCGTCTCGGGCGCTGTGTGAAACAAGGGAGCAACTGCCACGTTTTTGTAATGCTGCAACACTCCCAGTTCGATCTGAGCGAAATAATCCAGCGTTTTTATTAGAATCCCTCCTTTTAGGATGACGTCGTGTTTAGGTTAACTATTACGACTTTAATGATAATATGACTGATTACTATTTAATGATTTTTATTGAAAATAAGTTTTAAAGATTTAAAAGAAAGAATAAGTTTTACTTGTCTTCACTGAGATACACTTTAAATAAAACAGATACATTTTTAATGTTTGATATTAAATATTCGCACCGGAGGTCTTTATGGTCAACGTAATGATTGCGACGGTTGGTTTTGAGTCTGAACCCCTAATCATCGGCATTCAGACTTTTAACATCAAGAGAATGATCCTGATTCGGGAGGTAGACCCCCCTTCTGAGGTTAAGAAGGTCGAGAACCTTATGGCATCCACCTTTGGAAACGTCATCGACATCGAAATTAAGGAGGTCGACAACTGGTACGACATACTAAGCCTTGTCGACCTCGTCACATATCTAATAAAGAGCGAGCAGGACAAAAACAACCAGGTCTACGTCAACATTACCGGCGGTCGAAAGACCGCCTCAATAGGCGCCTTGTTGGGTGTTTTTAAGAACGTGAACAAGGTCAAAGAGGTCTTCTATGTCACAGAGGAGGAGCACGGCATCTTGCCGCTGCCCAAGATCTCGTGGACGCTGCAACGGACCAAATACAACCTGTTGAAGTTGATTTCCGAGGGTGTGAGCGATATCGAGGTGCTAAAGGAAGAGCTTGAGATAAGCAGGACAATGACGTACACACATATTCGCGACCTTAAGGATCAGGCGCTGATTGTGGAAACCCCGAGTGGGTACGACCTGACGTTGGCAGGGAAACTGCTGCTTATATAGCGCCGTTGAACGCCAAAAGCAAGGCAAAAAGCGCTTGAAGCACAACACTTTTAAGCCTGCGTCTTCCGTTTCTATGTGTTTTTATGCTCCTTAACCCGTCTCAACAGAAAGCGATAGAGGATAACGGTTTCCAGTTAATCGTTGCCGGACCAGGTTCGGGCAAAACCCGGGTGGTCACTGAGAAGATCCTACATCTCATCAAAAATGGCGTAAAGCCCCAAAGCATTCTTGCCCTTACGTTTTCCGACAAAGCGGCGAGCGAAATGATTGAGCGGCTCGAGGGTTATATTGACCCCTCGGACATCACCGCGGGCACCTTCCACTCGTTCTGTTTCGACGTGCTTCGCGACAATGTCCTCGACTCGGGCTTCAGCTTTGCCTCAGGGGTTATCAGCAGAACAAACCAGCTCGTGTGGGGGTTGCGCAACATAGACGCGTTTGGTTTTGAGGAGATCGAAATTGGAAATAATGCGATAGAAGTGGTCGAATCGATCATTGATGGAATCAGCGCGTTCAGGGATGAGCTTATCACCCCTGAAGAACTTGAGGCGTATCTGCAACGCAAAGGCGACGAACAGCTCGAAGCAGACGAGCGAGTGTACCTCAACAAGCTCAGCGACCTCCTCAAGGTGTACAAAGCGTATGGCGCATACAAGCGAAAGGAGCTCCTGTTGGACTTTGACGACATGATTCACGAGGCGTCGGTTCTTTTTGACCGCAAGCCCACGCTGTTGCAACGGTACCGCGATCGCTACACCCACATCCTCGTTGACGAGTTTCAAGACACGAACTACGCACAGCTCTATCTCATAAAGCAGCTCGCAGGCGACAACGTCTGCGTGGTCGGGGACGATGACCAATCGATCTATCGGTTTCGAGGCGCATACCTCACGAGCTTCGCCGATTTTAAGGAGCACTTCGACAGCTACACCGAAACACTCCTTGATCACAATTACCGTAACTCGCGAAACATCCTCATCTGTGCGCTCCAACTGATGAGCAGCGCGCCGAACCGCGAGGAGAAGACGCTTCTGACACGCAACCAGGACGGAGACAAGGTCATGGTTGCCAGCTGTGAAAACGAGCAGGCCGAGACGCAATTTGTGTGGCAGCAAATCGAGCGGTTGATCGGCGCGCCATTCTTCTCTCGATCTGATAACAAGGAGCGTGCGCTCACGTACGGCGACATTGTCATTCTAAGTAGACGTCGCAGGGAAGAGGCGAAGTACCACACAGCACTGCGGAACCGCGGGATACCGTGTGAGTTTGTCGGCGAAATCGACTTTTTTGCGACGGCGGTTATTCGTGACGCTCTCGCATATTTGCGTATCGTCGAGAATCCTCTTGTCGCGGGAATTCACCTCAATCGCGTTATGAAACTCTCTGGCATCACTGAGGTGAACGTGCAGCGGTTGAATGCGTGCGCAGAGCGCTTGGCCTGGGAAGATGATTCAAGCGACTTTGTTTATGAGTGCATGCTGGACGTGGACGCGTTGCTCGCAACGCAGGCTGACCACATACGTGAAATCACGCGCACTATTGAGCTTTTACTGCAGCGTAAGGAGCGGCTTACGCTGACGGAGCTCGTTTATGATCTCATTGTGCGGACAACGGACCTTTACAAACGGAGCCTCAAAGAGGGGAACTGGCGTGACTTACAGCTGTTGAACAAGCTCTACGAGATAGCACAGGAGTATGAATCGATAACGAAGCACCCCTCAGTGAGTGACTTTCTTGACTATCTTGACCTCCTCAGTGGATTCCAAATAGAGCTTGAAGAGGCTGAACAAACGGATAGCGTCAAGGTCATGACCGTGCATCAGAGCAAGGGAAAAGAGTTCCCCGTCGTTTTTATCGTTGACGCGGCGACCAACCGGTTTCCATTGCGGTATCATCAAAAGCCTTTCTACGTGCCAAACGACTTGGCAAAGGGGATGAAGACTGGTGACGACGAGAAAGAGCTCTATCAGCAGGAAGAACGCCGACTCTTTTACGTGGCGATGACGCGGGCTGAACAGAAACTCTTTGCTACCTACGCGGAACGTTACGGCCAGAACGTCAACAAGACCAAACCCTCGAAGTTCCTCGAGGAGCTTGCGTTTGACGACAATCCGCGGATTGAGATTGTGGACGTGCGCCAAGAGTCTTCGGAGGACATTCGAACAGTCGAAACTGCTTTAGAACACGCGAAAGAGCTGCTTCAAGACCAAGCAATTCACGCTATCCAAAGCGGACAGCCGAAGACAGCGCTCCAAAAGATCGTTGAACTCGAGAAATTCCGCTTTCTGGAAAGTGGAAGGCGGCTTGAGGACTTTGATCTGTCCAACTTTTTGACTGTTGAAGAGACTAACGGCGGACTAATACAGCTTTTCGAGGGAAAGCGTGCGCCGTTAGTAAGCGAAGATCATCACTTTTCTGCGTCAGCTTTGCAGACGTATGACAACTGCCCGATGCAGTACAAGTTTAGTTATGTCCTGCACGTTCCTACAGCTCCTAAGACCTACTTCAACCTTGGCCTTGTAGTGCACGAGATTATTGAGCACCTCACGAAGCAAGAGTTGGAAGGGATTCCGCCAACAAAAGAGCAAGCTGCGGCTATCCTCGAGCAATTCTGGTCTTCTGCTGCTTATGTAACGAGACAAAAGGAACGCGAGGATAAGGAGCGCGCCGCACAGATGGTCGAGACCTACTTAACGTGGCGGGAGCGCAACGAAAATGAGGTCATCGCCGCTGAGATGAAGTTTCAGTTTTCCCTTAATGGTCGGGTGGTGAAGGGATTCATCGACCGTGTGGAGAGAACCACCGACGGGCAATACGTCGTGGTCGACTACAAAACTGGGTATCAATCGGAGAATAAGAAGAGCATCAGAGAGAGCATCCAGATGAACGTTTATTCTCTTGCTATCCTCGAAAAGTTTGGCGCTCTGCCGGTGAAAGCCTCTTTGTTTTATGTCAAGAACGGAAAGATAGTGGACTATATCCCAGACAATGAACACATCGAACTACAGAAGATACGGCTAGCTGATATGATAGACGCTGTGATGACAGAACAATTTCCTGAGACCCCCGCATATCACACCTGTCGATCGTGTAGTTATGGCGACCTATGTGAAGATAAGGAAATCAAGAGCGAGCTTCAGTAATCAAGTTCCGAGATAGAATCATCTTCACGCGCCTAAGGATTTGAAAATAGTCGCCTTTCTTTTATTTCCACGTGTGTTCTCTCGTATTTTCCAAGTTGGGACTGAAAGTGACACATGTCTTGCTCGGAACAACCCGTGATCGATTCGCTCCTACTTGCCAATTAGATACTTCCAAAGCTAGAAAGCAAACTTCCAAAACTTAATATAAAACTTCCGCAGCATATTAGGGTATGGCGTTAGATTTGACTCACGAACAGACCTCGCGTGAAACAATTAATCTCCAGTTTCCAGCAATTCGTGGTATTCAAGCGGGTCGAGAGTACTATATCACCATGTTCCCGCTCAATTTGATTCCGCGGCTCTTTCTTTTTGATGAAAGCGAGATCCCTCCAAAGCTTCGAGCGCAACGAATTCTCAACCATGCCAGAGTGCCTGCGATTGCTAATTATATTGTCAATAATCCAACAGATTATGTTTTTTCTTCACTTACTGCATCTATCGATGGTAAAGTAGAATTCACACCATACGCCGAACAAGGTCAGTATAACAAGGTCGGAGTGTTAGTGATTCCACTTTCGGCTCGATTTGTGATCAATGATGGCCAGCATCGACGAGCAGCTATTGAAGAGGCACTTAAAGCTCGACCTGAGATGGGACACGAGACGATTTCAGTCGTCCTGTTCCTTGATACAGGACTAAAGAAAAGTCAACAGATGTTTGCAGATCTGAACAAGAACGCAGTGCCTCCTACAAAGTCACTGGGCATACTCTACGACAGTCGCGACCCGCTTGCTCGTCTCGCGGTAAAGTTAGCTGATTCAGTTCCCATATTTAAGGGGCTTACCGATTTCGAAAAAACGACAATCTCCAATCGTTCTATTAAGCTGTTTACGCTAAGTAGCATTTACCAAGCAACAAAAGAGCTTATCGGAAAGTCAAGTGCGGCAAAAGAGACCGCAAAAGAGGATCGGAAGCGCGCGCACGATTTTTGGTGTGAAGTTGCGAACAACATCCCAGAATGGAGACTGGCGATAGACAGAAGGGTGAGTAGTGGCGAACTTCGGAGAGACTATGTGCACGCGCACGGAGTTATTCTTCATGCCCTCGGAATTGCCGGGAGAGCTTTGATCGACCAGTACCCTCTGGAATGGAAACAGTTACTAAAGAAGCTGAAAGACGTTGATTGGTCGCGCTCAAATGTCCAGCTATGGGAAGGAAGGGCTATGATCGGGGGACGAATTAATAAATCCCAAACGAACTTGATCCTTACAACAAACGCCATAAAAATGATCTTAGGTATCGAATTGACACCTGAAGAGGACCGTATAGAAGCCCTATTCAAGAGCACATGATAGGTGTTCAATGAGCACACGACCGCTCACCAAAGAACCTTCCGTATTTGATACGAGGAGTATTAGCGACATCTACGAGGAGATCAGATCTGTTTATGTCAGTGATGATCGGCCGTGGGTGATCGGTTATAGCGGCGGAAAAGACTCGACTACCGCGCTGCAACTGGTATGGAATGCGCTTCTCCCGCTGCCTGAGGAAAAAAGGAAGAAGCCGGTGTATGTTATTAGCAGCGACACGTTTGTTGAAACCCCAGCAATCGTTGACTATATTGATGATACGTTAGCAAAGATCAACGAGGTAGCGAAGCGCGAACACCTGCCGATATCTGCGACAAAGCTGTTCCCTCTAACAAACGATACATTTTGGGTGAACCTACTAGGCAGGGGGTATCCTGCCCCATCAAAAGTTTTTCGCTGGTGCACAGAGCGTCTTAAGATCAAACCCGCGGATCGATTTATACTTGACAAAGTTTCCGAGCACGGCGAGATTATTCTCGTCCTAGGAGTCCGCAAATCTGAAAGCGCTAACCGGGCTCAAATGATGAATCTATACAAGATTAAAGGCAAATTGCTATCTCGACACTCAGAGTTCCCGCAGTCTTTCGTATATACACCGATCGAGGATTTTTCAGTGGACGATGTGTGGCTGTACCTCTTGCAAAATCCTTCACCGTGGGGGGGTAACAATCGCGATTTACTTGCCCTTTACAAAAACGCAAGTGAAGCAGGAGAATGTCCGCTCGTAGTCGACAAAGATACGCCTCCGTGCGGTAACAGCCGCTTCGGATGCTGGGTTTGCACGTTGGTAAGAGAGGATAAATCTGTGCAAGCTTTGATCGACAACGGAGAAGTGTGGCTCGAACCGCTGCTCGAATACCGTAACATGCTAGCTGAGACGCAAATTCCAGAGAAAAAGCGCCTCTATAGAGAATACAAACGAAGGGATGGGACTGTCAAGTTCCACAGGGACGGTAGCGGGGCTGTTACACCTGGACCGTACAAGCTCGAATACTGTAAAACGCTACTTGATAAACTATTGAAAATCCAAAACCAAGTCCGAGAGCAAGGTCCAGATCCCAACCTCACACTGATTCGCCCAGAAGAACTTCACTTGATAAGGCGTATCTGGAGAATGGAGCGCGGAGACTGGAACGACACTGTACCAAAGATCTATCGTCAAAACGCTGTTGAAGATCTAAAATGGATTGATGAGGATCTAGGGGCATATTCTGCCAAAGAGGCTGCCTTATTGGAGAAAATTTGTGCAAAACACGAGGTGCCATTACGTCTCGTTACCAAACTTCTCGACGTCGAATATCAGGTCCAAGGTATGAGTCGGCGATCTTCAGTCTACTCAAAGATCGGTAGCGTGCTGGGTGAAGAGTGGCGTTCTGAAGACGAAATCTTAAACGACAGACAGAAAGTGCCATGATAATAACGAAGCTCGTCGTTCAGAACATTGGGCTTTTCAAAGGAACGCACGTGTTTGATCTTAATCCATCTCAAGACGACGGAGCGGATAAGCCCATCATTCTGATCGGCGGCAAAAACGGTGCGGGAAAAACGACGCTTTTCCAAGCAATTCGGCTTTGTCTTTACGGAAACAATATTGGCTCATATAAACGGCGGCAACGAGACTATGACCACTATATTAGTAGCATTTTTCATAGGGTATCAGGATCATCGCTACAACTAGACCACGCTTCTGTCTCGCTTGAATTTGAGTACTCACATCTTGGGCAACGAGACCTATACGAGGTGCAACGCTCGTGGAAAAGACACGGCCCTTCAATTGATGAGTCGCTAAGCGTGACGAAAAACGGGATCGAGATTCCAGACCTCGACCCTTCACAATGGCAAGAGTTTGTCAATGAACTTATACCTCCTGGGATTTCTCAGCTGTTTTTCTTTGACGGGGAGAAAATAAAGCGATTGGCAGAACATGAGGACGATGAATCTCAGCTTAAAGAATCGTTTAAGGCGTTGCTAGGCCTGAATCTCGTTGAGCAATTAGCTACTGACTTGACAATCTATTCTACACGGCAAGCGAAAGCCCAGCGTGATGTTGAAAACACAATTGGCGGCGAGGAGCTTGAAGCCACTGAGGCAAACTTGCTAGAACAGCTCGAGCGCGCCCAGCAGGCGCTCGCGCAAAAGAAGGCTTTGCGTGATCAGGTAGTTGGGCAGATTGAACGTTTTGAGGAAAGAATTGCGCAAGAGGGGGGCGGTTTCGCGAAGAAGCGAATGCAACGGAAATTCGAGATGAATCAGCTCGACCACGACATCGAGGTTGAACGGAATAACATTCGGGAGCTTTGCTCAAATCTCTTTCCCTTCGCGTTGACCCCAAAGTACTGCAACCGGCTTAAAGAAAACTTGCTTAAAGAGGAGCAATACCTGCAGTACCAAAATGCGAGAAAGTTATATGACAAGTTGACGACTGAGCTGAGCGAACATATCAAATCCAGTTCGTTTTGGACAGATCTGAATATCACAAAGCAATCCCAACAGAAGCTTCAGCAGAAGCTTAAAGATGCGATCGAAAAACAGGCAAGGCCCTCTAGCGACTTTCGTGACTACGTGCCGGTTCATCAGCTGTCGCCGCGCGACCAACAGACGGTCTTAGCGTGGATTCACCAAGCACTGAATGACGTCCCTAACCTGCTTTCAACCTCTACTAAGAAATTGGAGGACTATACGAGACAGCGTCGGCACGCAGAAAGTTTGTATAATCGAGCGCCTGATGATGACGTTTTATCACCGTTGATGCACGAAATTAAGGAATTAAGTCGCGAGCTTGGCCAACTGGAGGAGCACATTAGGTCGGATGCTGAGGAAATCCGGCAACTTGAGTGGAAGCTTATAGAGTGCAAACGAGTTCTCGATGAGCGAGACAAGAGGAGGCGTTCTATTGAAGTGCAATCAAGCCGGGTCAGAATCGCACAAGCCGTGCGAAATGTGCTCGATGAATATGTGACAGAGCTTCAAGAATCAAAGTCCAAAGAGTTAAGCGAGCTTCTCTTTCAGTGTTATGCAAAGCTTTCTCGGAAGGTCAGTTCAATCCAACGAATTGAAGTATCTCCAGCCGATTTTGGTGTCACCATTTATGAAAAAGGAGGAGGCATTACGCCAAAAAAGGGCCTTTCGGTGGGAGAGAAACAAATATATGCCGTTTCGATGCTCTGGGCGTTGACAATTGCATCGAGAAGACCGCTTCCTTATGTGATAGATACCCCTTTAGGGAGACTCGACAGCGATCATCGAAGGAACCTAGTTACTGAGTTCTTTCCTAAAGCTAGCCATCAAATGATCATTTTTTCAACCGATACTGAAATCAACGAGGCTAATTTCAGTCAGCTGCAAGGCTGGATTAGCAGATGCTATCATCTGAGTTTTGATGCTGACGAAGCAAGGACGATTGTTAATACCGGCTACTTTTGGGGGCGCACAGAAGGGGCGTAGTGAGGCATGAGTTTTCAACGAATTCGTCTGAGCAAAGGTGCTACAGTCCGTCTTCACATGTTGAAGGGAAGAACTGGGTTAACCCCAAACATATTGTCTCGAATCGCTTTGTGTTGCTCGTTAAATGACCCGCTCATACCCGACCCGGCGGACTATGACGAAGAAGGGCAAGAGATAAACAGATATACGCTTACCGGGGAATGGGACGCGTTTTTTATGGCACTCTTGCGAGAGCGATGCCTCGAAGACAACCTAGACCCTGACGAGGATCTTTTGCTGCAATTTAAAGCTCATCTCAATAGGGGCGCCTATTTTGTATTTTCGCAGGTGAAGGACATCAGCGATTTCCAAAACCTTCTGCCGGTCTATCAAGATCGATGGGAAATACAATCTTCGAGCGAGCAAGTGCATGACATTTAGAACGCCGGTCTACTTGGATTATCACGCAACGACGCCGGTCGACCCACGGGTGCTGACGACAATGCTGCCGTACTTTACAGACGAGTTTGGCAATCCATCTAGCAGCGACCATATTTATGGCGCTCAAGCTGCCGAGGCTGTCGAAGTGGCAAGGCGCAAAGTGGCGCGAGTTATCCACGCCAAGCCGGAGGAGATCATCTTTACCAGTGGAGCGACAGAATCGAACAATCTTGCGTTGGTCGGTGTGATGGAGCGATTATCTGAGAAAGGCAATCATCTAATCACGTGTGCGACGGAACATAAAGCGGTTCTTGAAACGGCAAAAAGACTCGAACAAAAAGGAAAACGTGTAACTTTCTTGCCTGTCGACAGCTATGGTCTCGTTGACCCTGACGCCGTTAACGAGGCGATTACAGAAGAAACAGTATTAATCTCGATAATGGCTGCCAATAATGAAATTGGCACGGTCGCTCCGATCAAAGAAATCGGCGCGATTGCTAGAGATCGCGGGATCTTCTTCCATACAGATGCGGCACAAGCAGCTGGACACATTCCATTGAACATGGAGGCTATGAAGATTGATTTTGCATCTGTCTCAGGACATAAGATCTATGGTCCGAAAGGCGTCGGGGCGCTCTTCGTTAAAGGACTAGCCCCCGCAACAAAGATTTCAGCGTTGATGTGTGGCGGTGGTCAGGAACGCGGGATTCGTTCAGGGACGCTCAACGTGCCGGGCATCGTGGGGCTCGGCGAAGCACTAGAGATAGCGCAGCACGAAATGAGAGAGGAGAATAATCGAACCAGGGAATGGACAAGACTAATGCTTAAATCATTTCAAGAGTTTTACGAGAATGTCTCGTTGAATGGGCATCCTACAAAACGTTTAGCGCACAATCTCAACGTTTGCTTTCCGGGGCTCGAGAGCAAAGCGTTAATTCACGTGCTTAGACGTAATCTATCCATTTCTGCGGGTTCAGCTTGCACGACAGCGAGTGTCGAACCTTCTCACGTTTTACAAGCTATTGGACTCGAGAATAATCTCATTTACTCATCATTAAGGTTTGGATTGGGCAGATTCAACTCTCAAGAAGAGATTGAATATGCAATCGAGAATGTGCAATGGGGAGTTGAGAAGCTGCGCAAGATCCAGGGTGTAGGTTGACTGAGAGTCTCGCGATTGAGCAGTAGGCTCCAAAAAAGGAGCTTGCTGCGAAATCCTTTAGATTGTTGTCTATTTTTTTTCGCTGCTCTTCAGCGCAGGCTTCCTGGGGCCAAGCTTGCGGAATACATAAATAGCAGGGTAATAAACCCCCAAATATCCGTTCGAGCTTCAAAGCAAACTTTAGTTAGCAGAACACGTGCGACGAGGTGGCATTAACGAGCTGGTTATATAGATATGTATACAAATAGCAATGATTCAAGCGCGCCGCTGAAAGAGAGGATCGTCGCTCTGCTGTTAGACGACCCATCGCTTAGACACGGCGTTGATATTCCTGAAGATGCGTTGTGGCGCTCGATTGATACAGAGTATTACTCCCACTTCGCCGTCAGACCTGAGAAAGAGGACCTGCTGCAGACATTTCAAGAGCTTTCGGAAGATGGATTGATCTGTCGGACTACGAAGGGCACGGAAATACTTGTGAGACCGGCGTATAGGTACTACGTGCTGCTTAATGACGAAAGTCCTGCTTCCGCAGCAAAAGACATGATCCAATCTGTTCAAGAAGAACGTCGCTCGCTTTTGCGCACTCTAGATTCAGAGAATGATGAGATTTTCGGTCAGATGGTAGAGGCTTTCCACTGCGAAGCCGACGAGTTAAAAGCGCTAGAAAGGCTCGAATACTCAGGCCTCCTTTACCTGAAAACAAAATGTTACACTGGCGACTACAAAGACGTAGTACTTCTTGCTCCTTTTTTTTCCGAGCTACTTGAGACGCTGCTAGCAGACAGGTTTATTGATTGGCACGCAAAGGTCACGATCAGCTGCGCCTTAGCATATCTAATGCTCAAGGACGATGTAATCCCAGACGATAATGAACGCGGTCTTGTCGACGACGTCTTCATCATGACCTACGTGCTCCGCAGGATTAAGGCGACGTTCTCATCTGCACTGATCGAAAAACATTGGCCGTATGGCGCTTACGAAGAAAAGATTTGTGATCTAATTGAAGGCACATATCACATTTGTTGCTCAGCTGTCGGCGATCAAGCTGCAGAGATTCTTCAAAAAGTCGGGCTACACAAATTCGATGCTTTGGAACTTGATGAATACTCTGGCAGCTACCCTCCGCGAGTAGCGAGACTCGGCAAGGAGAAAAGAGAATTGCTCGCGCTGCTTGCATTCGTCATTCAAAAAATGGACAATGTGAAAACTAAAGGAATGAATGTGGAAAAACTCAAGAGCTACGTGAGAAGCTCGGCCAATTATGATGAGATCGATCGCATTATAGAGCTGTCAAAGCTTGATCATCAGATTCAGACACTTGAGAAAACATCACGTTTTAAGAAGGATTTCGAGCAGAAAATGAACGAAGCTGTCCTGAAGGTGTTGTTACAGCGGCGATCCTCGGGCGAGTCGTAGCATGTCTTTTCAGGATTACTCGTTGAAGCATTCATATAATTCAGAAAAGGACAATCTGTTAGTAGATTTTTACATCCCCATTTTGAGCGAGACAGTCCATTATCGTCGAGTTACTGGCTATTTTTCGTCAAGTTCTTTCGCTGCAGCAGCGTCTGGGCTTGCGCAATTCATTCAAAATGAAGGCCAAATGCAGTTCATTTTGAATGTCCAGCTTTCAAAGGCTGATTACGATGCCATTGAAAAAGGACTGCAATTGCCAGAAGAGCTTATTGCAGGAAGATTGTTGGAAGACTTGCGCACAATGCAAAACGAATGTATAGTAAACCACGCGCGCGTCCTGGGATGGCTCATTGCCAACAAATCTCTTGAAATAAGAATTGGGTACGTCAACGATAGAATGTCCGCCGGCGGACTTCTGCATCAAAAGATTGGGATTCTGACAGACCGTTTTGGCAATCTAGTATCATTTAGCGGTTCAATCAACGAGAGCGAGTACGGATGGAAGCATAACTCAGAGCAGTTTAAAGCTTTTTTTAGTTGGGAAGATGGCAATTGTGCGTTTATCAAAGATGATTTAGCAGATTTCCAGGAACTCTGGGACAATCGGGCCTCTAAAACCAGAGTAGTCTCATTTCCAGAAGCTGTCAAGAACCATTTAATCGAAATAGCGCCACGAAATGCATACGAAGCAGGCCAACTCATAAAGAAAATCGGCGGTCAGCAGGGCTCAGTTCAAATCAAGCTGAGAGGGTATCAGGTAGAAGCGATAAATTCGTGGTTTGAAAACGATAGCAGGGGAATATTTGAGATGGCGACAGGAACAGGCAAGACTTATGCCGCTCTAGGCGCCCTACACCAACTGCTTAGAAGAGAAGAGACTCTCGTAACAATAATAGCTTGTCCTTTCTTGCATTTAATTCGCCAATGGGAAGCTAGTCTAAATGCTATAGGAATCATGATACCGCGGATTGAGGCAAGCAGTGCTAACGCAAATTGGCATGACGATCTAATGGATAAAATCCTCGACATTGGGCTCGGAAGCCGAAGTCAGCTAATCATTCTTACTACGCACGCCACGCTTTCATCACCCAAGTTTATTGAGCTGATGCAAGAAGCTGATTGTCCAATCTTGTTAATTGGAGATGAGGTGCACGGACTAGGAGCTGTGGAGAGAAGCGAAGGATTAATCAGCCAGTATCAGTTTAGGCTTGGCCTCAGCGCGACTCCGGAGAGATATTTTGACGAAGTCGGAAGTGAAAAGCTGCGTTCTTATTTTGAGGCTACCGTTTATAGTTTCGACTTGCACAGAGCTATTAACGAAATCAATCCTGACACAAACGAGACCTTTCTTTGCCCTTACAGCTATCATCCACTATTTGTTGAGTTGACTGCTGACAAGGAGATGAAAGAATATGACGTTTTAAGCCAACAGATTAAGGCGTGGTTTTCGAAAAAAGACAGGTCAAAAGAAGAGGATTTACTTCTTGAAAGCCTGCTTCGAAACCGTTCGAACGTTTTAAAGAACGCCCAAAATAAGTACTCAGCGTTCAAGGACTTGATCGCGAAGATGCTGCAACGAAGTAACATTGACCATACGTTAGTTTATTGTTCGCCACAGCAAATGCGGAGAACTCTAGAGATCATCAGCGAGATGGATTCAATAAAGCTTCACCCATTTACGTTCAGAGAAGACGCAACAAAGAGGCAAGAAATGTTCGGTGGGCTTACTGAGCGGGAGTGGATTCTCAAGAATTTTGCTGAAGACAATTATCAAATCTTAGTCGCTATTAGGTGCCTTGATGAGGGTGTTGACGTTCCTGCCACGAGAAACGCTGTGCTTATGTGTAGTTCCGGAAATCCTCGAGAATATATACAAAGAAGGGGACGCATATTGCGTCGTTTTCCAGGAAAAAACGAAGCTATGATTTATGACATCATTGCGTTGCCAACGTTATATGAGAATCAAGCAAGCACTGAAACTCAAAAAGAAATAATTGAAAAGCAGCTAGGTCGAATCAACGTTTTTGCTGATGATGCCAAGAATAAGTCGGAGGTTTTAAGCGAGGTCTTTGAGATTGAAAAGCGATATCGAATCTGATGGAGGCGTCATGACAGAAGAAGCAGAGAACGAAGAAATGATTAACGTGCTTATTATGCATACCATTAATGAACATTGTAAGGATTCGAGCGTTATAAAGCTGATAGCTGAAATGCTGCAATACGAGCTCGACATATGGAACCGGAAGATAGCGCCCACTGAAATAGCAGACGAATACAACAAGATGATAAGCAAAGCAGCAAAGGAGTAAACCAAGATGAAGTTTGTCATCTCATCTATAGAAATGACGAATTACCGTCAATACAAAGGTCTACAGAAGCTTCAGTTTGCATACGATAAGTCTAAGAACGTCGCAATTATCCACGGACGAAACGGCTCAGGAAAATCGAACATACTTAATGCGATTACGTGGTGTTTATATGGCAAAGAGATCCACAAAAAGTACGACGTCGTCGATGCCGAAAGTATGCCCTTAATCAACACAAGCGAGCTCGGCACTTTGGAGAAAGGCGACACGACATACGCAGAAGTCAAAATTCACTTTCAGACTGACTTTGGCCCGTGGCTAGTATCGAGAAAGATGGAAGGTGAGAAAGATTCGCTTGGAAAATTGTGGTTTAGTAAGAGCAAGCAGACGGTCACGCGCAGGGTTGGCAACAAGGATAGAATCTACAAAGGTGATGGCACTAAGCGTCTAATAAACAACCTGCTGCCAGATGCCCTTAACAGTTTTTTCTTTATTGATGGCGAACAGCTGCGGGAATTTTTTAGAATTAGCTCCCCGCAAAAAGTTGCTGATGCGATCGATACTGTGTCACAACTTGGCCTAGTGTACAATGCTTTTGCGCATCTCGGGTTATTGGAAAAAGATTTGAGAAAGAGCATCAAGGCTACAACTCCGCAGTTAGACGAGGTCGTGAAGCGCATCGAATTCGTTGAAGGCCAGATATCTCAGCTCAGGGATAGAAGGAATAACGTCAAAAAAGATCTAGAGAATGATACAGAAGCGCTATCAAAGGTTAAAGAATATCTGAGCGGGCATAGTGTCGAGAAAATCAGAGCTCTCGAAGAAAAACGGCAGATGCTCGAAGCGGAAAAGGGGCGACTGACGTCGTCAAACGACGATGCAAAGCTCATGCGAAATCAGTACTTGGTTGACATAGCGCCGTTCATTTTTCTAAAAGAACCCATAGAGAGGACATATGCTTTGATCAACGAGCGCGTTGAAAGAGGAGAACTACCTCCAAAGATTAAGGAGACGTTTGTCCATGAACTGATTGAAGAAGGCCGCTGCATATGTGGTACTGACCTGTCGAGTGATAGTGAAGCAACCTCGACTCTTTTGGACTATAGCAAGCACCTATCCCTGTCTGAACTGAGTGAAGTAGCTATCGTTGGTAAAACAACTCTGGAGGAGATTCAATCAGAAATTCTAGACTTCCCCGAAAGAATCGACGCTATGACTGAGAGAATTGATCAAGAAGAAACCAGACTGGAACAAATTGCAATCGACATAGAGCAGATCAAAGAAGATCTACGGGGACTTGACTTGGAAGAGATTAACCGTTACGAAGCTCGAAGAGAACAGCTGACAACCCTGATAAATCAGCACGAATTATTACTTGCCGAACTTGATGAGCAACTAGCTGCCTCTAGGCGAATTCTACTAGAGCATAAGAGAACAGAGCACACTGAGCTGGCAAAACATAAGAAATATGACACTTTAAGGCTCAAATTGAGCCTCTTGCGCGAAACTCAGAACGTGTTAGCAAAAACGCAGCAGATCATAAAGGGCCGGATAAGAGAGAAGGTCGAGCAAAAAACCAACGAAAACTTTTTAGAACTAATAAGAAAGGAAGGGGCGTTTAAAAAAGTCACCATAGATGACGATTACACGGTCAAAGTTCTGCACTCACACGGATTCAACGTAATTAACGATTTATCTGCGGGTGAGTATATGATACTCGGACTGGCATTTATGAGCGCCTTGATGAGTATCTCAGGATTCCACGCGCCAGTTATTATTGACACTCCTCTTGCAAAAATAGACGACATACATAGAAAGTACATCACGACCGAGCTACCTCTATTTCTAAAGGGCACACAACTAGTTCTGTTAGTGACCCCGACAGAGTATGACAAAAAAGTTCAAAGTAATCTCAGTGAGTATTTACTTCCCACTAATTGTTGTCACATCGAGGAAAATGAGACTTATACGATTTCCGAGGTGAAGTGTAAGAATGCATGATACGGAGCCCAGAAACATTGGTTATGGCATTGACGCTGCAGAAAGCTACCAACAATGGACTAAAGATGACGCCACCACACTTTTTTCTGGCAAGAAGCAAGCTGACCTCTTTGTTTTCGCAATGGCTCTCGGAAAACTCCGACAACAAAAATCGGAAACCAGCTCAAAGCTTGACAACATTCCTGTAAGCGCGTTAAAAGAAAGACAGAGATGGGCTGTCTTACCAATTGCGATTTCAGAGGAAAGCGATCTCTTAAGTTTGAAAGACGAAGCCCCTATTTATCGACTTGCTGAAGCTTATGCGAACGAAGGGATCAAAATATTGACGTCGCATATGGAAAAATACGGTTTAAGCTATCCTAAGAAACTGATCATTGATCTAAAACGCTTGCTAAACGAACAAAAATAGTAGCTTCTAGTTGTGGGTCACCTAAAAAGACGTCTCCCCCCTAATAAATATCGTTCTTTTTGTACGAAAGGAGGCTGAAAAAAATGATCTTCCACAGCGTGGCTATTGATTAGATACGCACGAGGTGTCCTCGCTGCTAGTCAGCAGACTGGAGTGAGGACCCAGAAGGCTTTTTTTTATCTGTTGAGATTCGCGGTTCTTCAGCCTCAAGACTGGGAGAGAACGCTCAATCAGAGTCCCTATGTGTCCTTTGGTGCGTATGGTACTCTCACCAGAAAATCTTATCTTGTCGTGGAGAATGCCTGGACCCGAACCAAGTACAAAGAGATGCAGCCACGACCAGGTCGTCGTGCTTTCCGGCCTTTGCCGCAAACGTCTCTGCACCGTAATCAGTTATGTGCCGGTCGAACGCTTCAAGCTCTTCGATCATCGCGCCTGCATACTTCGCTTTTTCGGGGAAGATGACCTGTCCCGTTTCAAGAAGTCCTGAAAACGTAGCGATCAGCTGCCATTTTGGAAGCATTATAGTATTGGTCTCATCGTCAGGCGCGCGTTCCTTGATGCCTCCGGTTATGAACACCTTGACGATTTCTGCCCCGTCCATTATGCGCTCCAGACCTTCAACTGCCGCAACGCCCACACCCCCGCAATCCACTACATACGTCGTCCAGGCGGCCTTGCCTTCCTTGACTGCCCGGAGTTTTAGCTTTTTATCAAGCCTCTTAACCAGAGGCGGGAAGGATAGGTACGGCGTGCGCAACTGGTAGCGCTTCATCCAGCCAACTTCATAGTAGGCGTATTCCCCTCGCGCGTCCCATGTCTGTTCAACGACCACGATGGCGGTGTGGTCGCGACGAAGGCCCCAATCGATACCCACTATATACTTGATGTGGTCATCATAGGGTTTCGGTGCGTTAGGATCGATTCCAGTTCTTTCGGCGATCCAGTCTTCGAGACTTTCGGGGTCTCCAGGCATCCATACACTAGTTCCTCGCATAGTTTGTCCTCCTTATAGGTAATCGGAATCTAAATCTAAGTCCCAGTCCGCCGCGTGATCGGCAGCTGGGCTTTCTGAGTCTTCTGGACTTTCTGCGTCGTCGTCCAGATCCAAGTCTAAATCCCACTCATTGACGTCGCTGCGAAATGCGGCCTTTATGAGCGCAGGGTCGAAGACGGCATCATCCCGGGCGAAAAATTCCGCATAATACTCCTGCCGGAAGTAATGGGTGCCGAGTTCTCTTTTTTCCTGGGCAAGAAACTCTGCAGATATCCGCGGGCATTGGTCGGCAGTCACAGTGAATTTCCGCCAGCCCTCCTCCTCAGTAACCGTTTTCCAAAAGAAGCCTCGCTGCCCCGCAGGAGTGCTTAAAAGGATCAGGCGGCCCTTCTGGCTCGCAGCGAGCATCGGTCGAATCGCTCCGTAGAAAAGCTCATCGCTTGCACGAGCCGCTTCATCTATTATGATGAGGGACGGGGCCGAAAAGGAACGCACAAGGTCAGGGTTTTGCCCTGGCAAACTGACGATGCGTGAGCCGTTTCGAAGCGTGAGGGTGTAAACGTTTTCCTGTTCTGGCGGCACTGGTTTCCCGAGGTCAGCAAAAAAGTGGCTAACCTTGCGAAATAATTCGCCACTCTGGCGCTGACTCGGACTGACCACAAGCACTAATGCGTTGGGGTGTGTGAGCGAATGATGGAGAGCAAGAATCGAAACGAGGGTCGTTTTGCCCACTTGACGGCTCGCACAAATACAGACGTAGCGATCAGTTGCCATCAACAAGTCCCTTTGCCACTTGTCAAGATTAGGAAAGCCCAATGACCGAGCGAATGCGACCGGACTTATGGCGGCGGCGAGGTCTCGGCTAATACTGCTTGCTTTGGCCATTGTTGCCGTCGTTATCACGGTTGTTGCTAGCGTCCACACTATCATTCGTAGTATCGTCCACATTGCCTGCCTCCTTATTCGCAGCTTCCGCGTCAAGTAGTGCTTGTGCCATCGCCTCTCTCACGTCAGGATATGGCTCCAGCACCCGCATCATCACCTGTTTGATCTGCACGTACGTGGGAGAGAGCAGGAAGTTCACTTGCGGTGCTTCGTTCAACTGGCCTGTCAACTTCGCTGCAAACTCGAGTTGTTTTACCTGAACTTCGAGCGCCTTGAGGGCCACTCGATATTGTCGCTTGCTCTCCGTTGCATCTCTGATCTTTAATGTCACTTGAAGCGACTTTTCAAGCTGATTTAGAATATTGAGACTCTGGAACTCCTTCACTTCTGCTTGTAACCGGTCGCGTACGTTCGGCGCTACGCAGTATCGCATATGACGCGATACCGTACTGCTATGACAACCAATGATTTTGGCAGCTTCGACAGTGTTCATCGCCCGGGCAGCTATTTGCCGCTCGATTTCGGATCTTTTTGGGTGTAAACAGACTTTACAACGCATCCTGATCTGCACTCCTAAGACAGCAAAACGGACCGTCGCCACGTCAGCGCAAAAAAAGACGAACAATTAATTAAGTAGAAATGTTACAATCTTGACTTGCACTAAACGTGTAGACGGTCGTGCGTCTGGGTCTTCTTCGCCAAAAGTCCGCCCAAAGCGTTGCCGTCTCTTGATTTTTACATTATCTTACATTGACGCTTGCATACAAAATATACTTTTTTATTCACAGTGTTCTCATGGCTTTAATTCTAAGCGAAGATATATAAAAGTTTTTAGAGGTAAAAAGTCGAACTAATAGAGAAACCATATATACACAAACCGCCTACAAACCTGCAATGAACATTGACGAGCTGCAGTTACGTCTGCGCAGATTAGGCGCCGACATTCCACAGAATTCGCTCAAACGCTGGGCATATGACGGTTTGATCCCACGCCCACACCGATATAAAAAGGGTAAAGGTGGTGGGAAAGGGCGAGCGGTGTCATGGGATCGTGCTGCTATCGCCGACGCTGCCGCATTATGGGCGGTTCGGGACGCTTGCAGTCGTAAGCTGTTACCATCAAAGAAGCGAATTGACGTCATAAAAAAAGCAGTTGCTCGTGTGTTTGAGGGCCCCCCTTTCGTTTACGATATCACCCCCATAATGACCGGTGCCACATGGCAGTCTCTCAAGCCCAAATACGTTGATGAGGGGTTTCCCGATCTTTCGCTCTTTCCGGGTAGGAAACCGTCAGACCGATCAGATGTGCTCAATGCGTTGGTCGTTGTTTGGATATGCGCACGTGAAAAAGCGCGGCGCGGCAAACCGATAAAAGATCCATTTCGCGTACTGCTAAACTGGAAATCGGTGAATGTTGCCCTCGCAGATGCATCCAAGTCAACTGAGCAGTTCGGCCTTGATTATGTCTTTGAAAAAACGACTATCGAAGCTTCGGATCGTGACGAGGTCATTCGTTGCATAAATGGCGTTGATGTGCGCAAGTTGCTTTTTTCGCCTCGACCTAACCAGCCTTAATCTGTTTCGCAAGCAGCGTCTCTTCAAGCCAGGCAAACACCTCGGGCCCACGTCGCGGACCGAAAAGCTCAGCAAACCTGTCGTTAATGAGCTCTGAATCATCAACTGAACTCAAATAGCAGATAAACCAGTACTTCCGGTCCCCAAAGCGATAGCTGAAAAAGCGGTCCGCATAGAGGAGGTCACTGCATGAGTATTTGACAAAACTTCGCCCCGTGCAGACGCCGATGTCATACCCCTTGCTGAGTATGATCGACTTGATATTCGGCTCTTCCCTTGCATAGTCAAACCGCTTCACGTAAGTGCTGCAGTGAAGCAGTGCAACGGCGTCCGTGCTAATCCTCCGCATCGTGCTGAGCGCTCCTTCCGCGGACGACCACGTCGCTTCTAGCTCTGCGTAAACGTCAGAGGGGGCGTAGTATGTGTCGCTCAAGTCAGCCGACTGCTGGATGCTATCTCTAAGCAGCTCCTGCACCCCGGCAAGCTGCAGACGCTCGCGATCACTCATCTTGACGCGAAACTCAATGATACTCGCTTCGGTTTCAGCCATACCCCGTACATCAAAGGGCGCGACTCCTACTTAAGGATATAAGAAGAAAAAAAGGGAGAGGCGCAGAGCTCACGTCGTTTCGCCTCAAGGCGGCGTGCTTTCGTTGAGCGAGGAACAGAGAAGCTGAGCCCGCTCTCCTTTGGAGCGCCTGTGACCGAAACATTGCTTCACGCACCGAGACGCGGACGGCGCTTCAAGGACGCGCTGCTATCCTCGCTACTAGCTCGTTGCCACTACTGAGCTCGGATTTGCACCCACCGAGTCTACGATCACCGTGTCGTCGATTTGCTCGATGGTGTCCACCCGAATATTCCGAATCTGGACTTTTGTCCACGCGCTGTACACCGTTGGCGCGCTTCCTTTCGTCAATTGATAGGCTTTGTACGGGAGGGACGTCACCTTCGTTAAATTCGTCGTCACGACGTACCCAGCGGTGTTGTTGTTCACATAGTTTGTCGCGTCGTCAACCGATGTAAAGCGAATGACCGTGCGATTCAAGTAGACGTCCTGGTTTGACGTTACGTTTCTGAACGTCGCTTGTATGCTGACGGCCGAGCCGTTCTGCCATTTCGAAACCCACGCAGAGACGGTTGTGTTATTCCTGAGCTCACGCTCCATCGAAACGACGAACTGATCGAGAAATGCGTCGTGCGTCCCTGCGGTTGACGTCGCTGTCGACGGGGTAGGTGACGTCGTTGTCGGAGACGTGCAACCCGCCACGAGTACGGCGCCGAGCGCCACGGCTGCAATTATCCCAGCCACATATCGTGTATTCATCTTTGACCGCTCCTTTCGACAATGGCTTATCCTTGCGGACCTGTGAAAAAGAAAAAGAGGGGGAGGAGGAGACGCTCAGTCCTCATCGAGTGAGGCGAGATCCCCCATCGGCAGTCCGAGCTCTTGCGCTTTGAGCACCCGGCGCATTATCTTCCCGCTCCGCGTCTTCGGGAGCTTGTCCATAAACTCAATCTCGCGCGGAAACGCGTGCGCCGCCAAGTGCTTTTTGACGAACTGCGCGATGTCCTGCTTCAAGTCCTCAGACGGTACCTGTCCCGCCCGAAGACTTATGAACGCCTTGATAATCTCGCCACGGACCGCGTCGGGCTTTCCGATAACGCCGGCTTCGGCAACGGCCGGATGTTCCACGAGCGCGCTTTCCACCTCGAACGGGCCCACGCGTTCTCCTGACGTCTTTATGACGTCATCAACGCGCCCCATGAACCAGAAATAGCCATCCTCGTCGCGAAACGCGCTGTCGCCTGTCTTGTACCATCCCGGAATTTCGAAGTAGCTCTTGTACTTCTCCTCATCTTTCCAGATAGCCCGCATCATTGCAGGCCACGGCGGCTTGATGACAAGATTACCCGGCATATTCGGGGGAAGCTCCTTGCCTTCATCATCGACGATCGACGCGGTGATGCTCGGAAACGGGCGCCCCATTGAACCCTCGCGAATGGACATGCACGGATAGTTCGCGATGAGTATCTGGCCTGTCTCGGTCATCCACCAGTTATCGTGGATGGGAAGCCTGAAAGCCTTAAGTCCCCAGCGAATAACCTCGGGGTTGAGCGGCTCACCGACGCTCGTGATGTAGCGCAGGCTGCCGAAATCGAACTTGCTCGCAACGTCGAGTCCGTCTTTCATAAGGAGCCTAAGCGCCGTCGGCGCGGTGTACCAGATTGTCACCTGATATTGATCGATGATGCCGTACCACGTAGCGGAATCAAACCGGCCGCTGTACGAGACCTGCGACGTGCCGTTCAGCCACGGGCCCCAGCACGCGTACGAGGTGCCCGTGACCCACCCGGGATCTGCCGTGCACCAATAGACGTCGTACTCCGTGACGTCCTGCACGTACTTCGTCGTGATGTAGTGCCCGATCATCGAATTGTGGACGTGAACGACGCCCTTCGCTTTGCCAGTCGTTCCCGACGTGTAGTGCATCATCACGGGGTCTTCGCGGTCCATCCACTCGGTTTGATGCGTGGTCGAGGCGCCATTCATCTCCCCTTCAAAGCTGATCGTGCGGTCACCGGTCAGTTCGACCCCGTCCGACTTCGCGACGATCACGTACTTGAGCTCAGGGAGGCTATCAACGATCTCGTCGACACTCGACGCCTTAAGATCGGGGGTGGTGACCAATGCCTTGGCGCCGCTGTCTTCGAGCCGGTCCATAACGGCCTCTGCCCTGAATCCCCCGAAGAGTGGCCCCCAAACGGAACCGTTTTTGACCGTGCCAATCGCCGCGATATAGAGCTCGGGGTCGCGCCCCATGTACGTGAAGACACGGTCTCCACGAGCGATGCCGAGGCTCTTGAGCACGTTTGCAAATTGGTTCGAGAGGAGTTTCAAATCGAGAAACGTGTACTTGCGCGCGCCGTCGGGGCCGTCGGAGTAGAGAGCTACTTTGTTCTTCCTCCACCCCTCGGCGTGCCGGTCGATCGCTTCGTGCGCGACGTTCACTCGACCCGTCTCGTTCCACGTGAACTCCTTTTCGACATCTTCGAAGCGAAACTCAGCACAGGCCTGATCGTAGTCTGGCATGTTGCCCGGCCAATGCTTCTCGATGACCTCTCGTCCACCCACGGTCTTTACCGTCCATTCCTTATCCGCTTGGTTTGCCAACGTACTACACCTCTTTTGAAGAGCACCTTTAGCTCCAAAGGCTCGATCGTCTAACTATCACTATTAATGATGTCCTATGCTCGCGCTGTTTTTACTTATATTTTGTGATGTTAATAGTAGTCGCCAAAAAGAAAAGGAGCCCGCAGTGCCACCCAAATCCGCAAGAGTTAACCGCCTAGACACTTTCCAGCGCAAAGAAAGAGTTAACCCTCAGCAACTGGCTGGTACCTTCACTTTACCGTCGTTGAAACGCGACTTACTGCGAGCGTTTTCGGCAGAGAGTTAGTCGTACTCCCTGGGTTAAGCGTGCTCGCCGTGATAATTGCAGCCAAATCAGCGTTGCCCTGCGAGTTGAAGTGCACGTGAACGCTGTACGTTCCGTTGAGATACGTTATCGGGGCGTCCTGCACAGTCCACGTGTTGTTCCCGGCGGGTTTTACCAAGACGTAGAGGTTCTGGTTGCGTCCCATTCCTGCGTACGTTCCGGTCAAATATGAGTCGCGGCTCGCCGTCGAGGGCACGCTGAGCGCTATTGAAGCCGCGCTCGCAGGGGCGGTCGAGGCGCTCGGAGTAGGGGTTGCCGTCGGGGCGGTCTGGACCTGGAACGTCGTCGTCGCTTTCGCCGCGTCGTAATCATAATCACCGGCAAAGGAAGCAGTGAGAACATGCTTGCCGATCGACAGACCTTGGGTCTGATCCACCGTCAAGTTGAACGTCCCAAATCCCCAGACGGTTTGCGAGGTCCCTTTGTTCACGTCGTCAATTGCCCAGCTAATCTCCTTGTTGTCCAAGCCCTGACCACGCGTCGCGTTGAGCTGGCACGTAAACGTCGCGAACTGGCTGCGGCTCACCACGGCCGGAGCGGTGACCTTGAGTGTACTGGTGGCAGCAGAGTTCGCGAGTGTAGGACTCGTGTGCGCCTGCTGTAAACACCCGGCGGTGAACGTTACAAGTAAAATCGAAGCTGCGACGGCCAAGAGCTTCAGCATCACACATAATACCCCCATTTCAAGAGATAAAGATTGTGAAAGCTTCGTCGAGCACCATCCTTTATGTAGGTGAACGCAGACTTGTAGGTGGTTGCGTAGACCCGGCGACCAGTGAACGACGGGCAATGAAGAACGAACATGACACAGACGACACAGACGAAAAGACCCTTTGACGTGTTGTCCCGCAATATCGGCAAGAGTGTTTCCGTACGCTTGAAAGGCGCGCAGGTGTTCAAGGGAACGTTTCTGGGGTACGATCCCCACTGGAACATTTCGCTTGCCGAGGCCGAGCAATGCAGAAACCACAGGCGCGTAACGCTTGGCAAACTCATACTGCGCGGCAACAACGTGCTATACGTTTCTGAATTGGACCACGATTAGCGTCCTGTTTGCGACGCATCGTCGAAAGAGGCGGTTACCATGGATCTTCCTGACGACGTAATGGCGTTGCTTAACGATCGCGACGCCGTAAAGACGCTCGCGACGATTGCCGAGAACGGATCGACGAGCCTAGTGGCCGTCAAAGCCGTCAGAGCGCCTGAGCCAAGCATCATCGTGTTCGCTCAGACTGTCGCGAAACAACTCGATAGTGAGCTCCTGCGCCACATGGACACCGGCAGCCTGGTATCGATCTTGTGCGTTTCAGAGCGAGGAGAGCTTCAAATCGCGTATCAGATAATCTGCAGCGTCAAAGAGTTCCAAACCACCGGTCCCCTCTATGAGAAGTTCCTCGATGAGTTACGGGCCCGTACCGTCGATCTCGATGGCGCCTGGGTCCTCGAGCCAGTTGACGTAATTGATCGGTCTGCCAGTTTCGGTCCCGGAAGTCGAGCGACATAGCACGTTGCGAGGCAAAGCGCGGCAGCGCTGTCGGCACGGAAACAACGTACTTTAAAAAAGAGAGGTGATGGGCACGCCATCACCAACAGTGCCGCTTAAATCGCGTCATGATCTCGTTCACCCGTTCGAATCCGCACGACTTGTTCGACATTCATTATGAATATCTTGCCGTCGCCTATTTCGCCCGTGTGTGCCGCTTTCGCTATTGTATCGACCACCTTACTGGCAACGTTGTCCGGGACTACGATATGAATTTCGAGCTTCGGCAGCAGGTCGATCGCGTACTCGCGGCCCCGATAGACTTCGGTAATCCCCTTTTGCCGCCCGCGGCCTTTCACTTCCATGACGGTCAAGCTGGAACAGCCGATATCGTCGAGCGCCTCTTTGATGACCTCGAGCTTATTTGGTCTGACTATCGCCATGATTTTCTTCATTTTCCACCTCTGTCAAATCCTGTCTAACGCATATACGCCCAAAGGTTATATGTGATACGCTGACTCGTCGTGCAGCGCCTGATCCAAGCCCTGAACCTCTTGCTCCGCGGTAACGCGCAGCCCTATAGTAAGGTCGATCACTTTGGCGATGATCAACGTGGCCACAAAGGAGTAGGCAAACGTAGCTGCCACCGCCACGGCTTGTATACCTAGCTGTGCGGGATTGCCATAGGCAAGGCCGGCGCCCGCCGCGTTAATAAGGGGACTGGCGAAGATTCCGGTTGCGAGTGCACCCCAAATGCCTGAGAACCCGTGCACGCCAAACACGTCGAGCGCATCGTCATAGCCAAGCCGCGGCTTGATGTAGGAAATCGCTGTGTACGACACGAGCGAGGTCACGAAACCGATCACGATAGCCGCAGGGATGTTAACGAATCCTGCTGCCGGAGTAATCGCGACCAAGCCTGCGACTATGCCTGAGGCTGCGCCTAACATGGTCGCTTTGCCGAATCGCAGGTATTCGATCAGCATCCACGAAAGCATGGCAGCGGCCGCAGACGTGTTCGTAACGATGAACGCCGAGCCGGCGAGCTGCCCAGCAGAGAGCGCGGACCCCGCGTTGAAGCCAAACCAGCCGAACCAGAGTAGACCAGCGCCTATAATCGCATACCCGAGCTGGTGTGGCAGCAGACTTCGTTCCTTTCTGCCTTTGAGTACCAGGATGAGGGCTAATGCCGCAACGCCGCTATTGATGTGAACGACAGTGCCGCCGGCCCAATCAAGGACGCCGAGTTGCGCGAGCCACCCGCCGCCCCACACCCAGTGAGCGACCGGAAGGTAGACAAACGTGGCCCACAAGGGAATAAACAGCATCCACGCGCCAAACTTCATCCGTCCGATGATAGCGCCCGAGATAAGCGCCACGGTAATCGCTGCGAACGTCATTTGGTAAGCCGCGTAGACGCTGGTGGGTATCGACCCAACCAACGTATTCGATTCCACCACATTATGGAAGAAGAAGTCCCCTGGAACGCCGATAAAGCCGTGCACGTCAGGGCCAAACACCATCGGGTATCCATAAGCGAACCAGATGATGCTCACCACAGCGTACGCCGAAAAAGACAGGAAAATGGTATTTAAGACGGTCTCCTTTTTAACGAGCCCGGCATAGAACAAGGCCAATCCAGGAATGGTCATCAACATTACGAGAGCCGTGGACATAAGCATCCAAGCGGTATCTCCCGAACTGAGAACGGCAGTAACCATGTGTTCCTCCGTGTCCGAACAAACAAGTCTTTCGTGTGCAGAAATTAAGAAGTAGGAAGCCTACTTCCGTCACCCAATAATATTAAACTGTATAAAAGCATTTCTCTTAGCTCATGAACGATAGAGGCGTTAAAAAAGCGGAGTACTATCGCTCAGAACAAATTGAACGGGCCCGAAACGCGCGTCGAGTGCAGGCGGGACTAGTTTTGCGATACGGTCATTAGCCGCCAGACATGCTCACTGACATGCGGAATGCGTCCGATCGTTTTCGAACCTTCTGCGCCTATCCTGTGTCTCGTATCATAGGCGTAGTTAAAGACGATGTTGTTAAGGTCATTCTCGAGTTTAGCGGTAAGGTGTGCAAGCTGTGGCAGCTCGTATCGTAACGCGGGGGTCAAAGCGACGTGAATTGCCGGCAAGAGTCCTCCATCGTCGACAACCATGATCGAATCGTTGATGCAATACCCGCGTTCAGCGCAAAAAAGCGACGCGTAACTCTTCAGCTCTCGTTCCATTTCAGACAGGATAGCATTGAAGAGCTGGTGAAGTCTTTCAATATTCATTAGGTGTGCCTCGATCGTTAATCGTTATGGGTCGTAGTACCGCCACGTATTTAGTGCTGAGCCCGTTCTAGCGTCAACAACCAAGGCAAAACCGAGGATAAACGCAAGCTTGCACGCACATGCGCTCGCTAAAAGCGACTATTACAGATCGGTCCTTGACCCTTCAAACACGGCTCGTGCGCTACTATTCTCTGTCGAGCTCACCCGCGTCCACGCCAACCTGCCGTGCCACTGCACTCAGCCTTTCGAGCAGCAAGATGTAGCCATCACGCATCGCGTTCTGCAAGCCTTCCCGTATACGTGCCTGGCTGTACTTGTAGGCGACAAATCTTTGCCAGTCTTGCTCTAAAAGCAGCCGGTCGTCTGAAAGCGAGGGTGCCGCAACGACGCTTTCGTACTGTTTGGATTCTTCCATAAATTTTTCTAAGCCCAAAAACTCATCGACGAGCTGATTAAGGTCAATCTCAGGATTCATCACGCATGAACCTGTTGCACTTCATATATAATCCTCTGCACAGGCCCGGCTCATAAATAGCGGCCACACGCATGTTGACACGCTCAGCACCATGAGCCGGCTTCTCGTCCACCATCGTAGGGCTTCCATTGGAGCACTACGAAGCGGGAGAGGTTCGCTGCACTGCGAGCGCTGTCGACATAGAGGCAAGAACGCCTTTTTTTTGACTTAAGCGCAAAAGACAAGGTTTAAATAGGATCTACAATCCTATTACGAGAAATGAATTGTCAAGCATCGACCTTTGAGACTGAGCTCTTTGGGCTTGAACAAGAAGAAGATTTTGAGAATTTCCTTGATCTTATCGACCTTAAGAATCCGAACTTCTTCCGGTACGTAAACGAGACGAAGATCGATTGAAGGTCGACGATACTCGGAGATACCCCCGTTGCACGTAGGAGCGTGCTTATCACCTCTCTTTTACAATTTACAAATAAACAGAGGCGTCTTTCAAGCGCCGAACGGCGCTTTCAGTGCGCTGCTTTCGTTAGATCGATGCGGAAGCGTTGACGACGGACTCGTTTGCAACGGTTCCTTCCAGTCCAGTCGCCGTAATTATTAGAAAAGAAGTCGCCGTACTGCTCTCATAGGTCGTATCCCCGTAGAAATTTACCTGCATCTGATGTGTGCCAAGACCCAAGTTGCCGGTGTACTCACCGGTCAAGCTCAGCGTTGTAGTGCCGTTTTTCATTTGGCTTTTGCCTACCGATCCGCCATCTATAAACCACTCGACGACCTTGCCGTCCAACGCACGTCCACTGCTGTCCTTCAAGACCGCTTGTACCGATACCGGATCACCTAACGCGGCCGATGCTGAACTCAGCGAAAGTTCTGTCGCTATCAAACTGCTCGATCCTTGGCTCGTTACGTTCTGACTAGACGTGTTACCTACGCAGCCGCTGACGAAGCAACCGCAAAGCACGATGCAGAGCGCTAATGCAATCGTTTTTCGCACGGTCGGTACGAAGGACGCGACTGAGATAAAGCTTTCTGTAATGAGAGCCGCTCGTCGCACGCGCGTAAACAACAAGAACCGCCAAACCCTGAAACGAGAAGGGCTTTGGCCCTCTCCGCCGACCGACTGCGACGCGTCTTTCAGCGCAGCTAACCCCCAACTGCACGAGACGGAAAGCGCTGCAGCTCTTGAAACTCCTGTTCTAAAGCGCTCGGAACGACGACACATCGTTTCTCCGCGCCATGCGGCAAGCCGACGATAATTTCACCACTTTCTAACTGGACGAGAACCTCCAAAACCCGCGTTTCGATAGACAGGCGCGACCAGGCCGGCACGTAGCGTTCAAAGCGATCGAAACGCTTGACGTTTATCAAGACCTTTGGCACGTGCAGCGATCCGTGTCGAGCGAGATCCGCTGCCTCGTCGATCTCGTCTTGGCTAACTGTACCGACGTCAATGGCACTTATCGGCAGTCCGTACTTAATAAGAGCAGCAATCACGAGCAGTTTTGTGAGCTGACGCCTGCTATCGGCCAGCCGTTTTTGTCTCGTGCCGCGCGTCGTCATATGCCTCCTGCGTCTCGCTCGTTAAGCACGTCGGCCTTGATACAATACCGAGCCCGCGAACTCCTCGCAGTTATCGTTTTATTAGTTTAGGAATGAATAAATATTACTCAACCGCTGTGATAAGCGGCATTGACGCTGGGGGGTTGTTATGCGAGAAATTGCGTATTACGAGCATCCTTTGGATTACAAAAGAATTCTTGACGTAAAAAAGGCAGCGACACTGAATAAGTCACTGCGAGAGGGAATGGGGTCGCTGAAGCGCTTCCCGGCAAGCTTGGACATGCTCAATTTCCTTCCAGCACAGCTGCACCACTTTCCCTTGAACGCTGAAGAGTCGGTCAATACCGCCACGACTGTGGGAAGAGGCTCGAAGAAGCCAATCCATCTCGAGACGCCTATTATGATCTCTGGCATGAGTCTTGGCGCCTTGAATCGTGAGCAAAAAATTGCGCTCGCAAAGGCGTCGACGCTCGCAGGTACGGCCACGAACACAGGAGAAGGTGGGATGCTCGATGAAGAACGGGAGTTTGCAAAGTATATCACGCTGCAATACTCGACCGGCCACTTCGGCGTGTCGAATGAGCGACTCAAAAAAGCCGACATGGTAGAGTTTCGGATCAGTCAATCGGCGTATCCTGGCACTGGCAGTTTCGTTTCCGCTCACAAAGTGACCGAGCTCATCGCTAAGACGCGCGGCATTCCCGTCAACTCCGACGCTCGAAGTCCTGCTCGACACCCGGACGTTAATAGCGTGGAAGATCTCAAGCAGAAGATCGATACGTTGCGAGACATAACGGGAGGCCGGCCCATCGGAATTAAGTTCGCAGCCGGGCGCGTCGAGAAGGACCTCGACGTCATTGTCTATGCGGAGCCCGACTACGTCGTCGTTGACGGGTTTGGAGGGGGTAGCGGGGCTCCCCCGAGCCACATCAGGGATAACTTCGGACTACCCCTCATCAATTTCGTCCCCCGAGCACACCGGTATCTAGACGAGATAGGATATAGGGCACACGTCGAGCTCATCGCGGCAGGGGGATTGCGGACGTCAGGGGATTTTGCCAAGTGTTTAGCGCTCGGAGCTGACGCAGTTTATATCGCAACGGTTGCACTCTGGGCAATGTCGTGCGAGTACTACCGGATATGCGAGACTAACCAGTGTCCGACGGGAACAACGACGAACGATCCCAACCTCATCAAGCGCTTTAACGTCGACAGGAACGCTCAGAAGCTCGCCAACTTCATTCGCGTCTCATCCTTAGAGCTTGCCGATATTTCACGAGCGTTAGGCAAAGACGACGTACATAGGCTAGACACAAACGACCTCGTCGCTCTCACGCGCGAAACAAGCGAACTCTCAGGCGTGACCTATCCAACAGTGGTGTAATTCAGTGTCGACTCGCAAGAACACATCGGCATGTTGCGCTGCTACGCATCACACGGCACGGCAGCAATGGCTAGTATGAAGTCTTTGCACGCTTTAAGCGCCTTTTTTAGCCCTTCAACGCGGCTTAGCCACGCCCTCTGAGAGACGCCACTCAGGCTTTTTCACGTGAAATCCTTAAGTAATCAGAGCAGCTGTAAGAGATCAGTAGGGCCCAACAGCGATTTGACGTGCAGCAACTCAAGATTTGCTCACGCGAACCGTTTTCTTCGTTTGTGGCAAAACCGAAAGGAGTTGGTATATAGTGGTTGACGTTCCTGCGCAAAGCCAATCCGAACGATTGGTAGCTGACGCGATAGTTGAGCAACTTGTAGAATGGGGCGTAGGTCAGGTCTATGGAATTCCTGGGGAAACGTCACTCGCAATCGTTGACGCAATCAGGAGACGAGGTGACCGTATACGCTTTGTTCTCGTACGGCACGAAGAGGTCGCCGCTTTCATGGCTTCCGCGTACGCGAAGCTCACCGGAGAGTTGGGCGTTTGTCTTACAATAGCCGGACCCGGAGCGACGAATTTGATCACAGGGCTGTACGACGCAAAAATGGATCGTGCGCCGGTTCTTGCTCTGACAGGACAAGTTGCGCTGCAGTTCCTGGGACTAGGCTCGTTTCAAGAGATCGATCAACACGCCTTGTTTGAGGCAGTCGCCGATTTCAACGAGGTTATTGACTCGCCGGACCAAGTTACTGAGCTTCTCGCCCTGGCGATGAAAGGAGCGATAGTTGGGCGAGGGGTCTCTCATCTCGGCATCCCAACGAACGTGCAATCACTTCCTGTTCTCCCTAACATGAAGGTCAAGCCAAGAGAGGGCCGCTTGCCCGATTTGCGACTGATGCCGCATCCTGAATTGATTCAAGCCGCAACCGACGCTATTGATTCCGTGGAAAGGCCCGTATTGGTCGTTGGATACGGCGCTCGAAGACAAAGAGGCGCCGTTCTGTCGTTAGCGGAAAAGATCAACGCTCCAATCGCTACTACGTACAAAGCAAAAGGCGTTGTTCCCGAAGACCACCCTCTGGCTTTGGGGGTCATGGGCGACATTGGGACCGACCCGGCGAAGCGTATGGTGTTTGGTGCGGATTTGCTGATCGCGGTTGGATGTTCATATTCAGACAAGACAGCCGTACCTTCGTATGTACCACAGGTTCAAATTGATCTCGACCCGATGACGATCGGAAAGAAGTTCCCCGTACGAGTCGGCATCGTGGGAGATGCCGCAATGGTTTTGCCAGCGCTGCACGACAAAGTGGCGGATAAGCGCAACGACGCCTACTTAGATCAGTTGGGGCAGATCAAAAAACGCTGGGAACAGAAGAAGCAGCGAGAGATCACGTCTGACGTTCCGCCCGTGCGAGGGCCACAAATAATGCACGCCTTGCAAGAGGTGGTCGATCGCGACGCCATCATAGCAAACGACGTCGGCGATAATACCCTTTGGTTTGCTCGTAACTTCGTCGCGAGCGATCAAGATATCTTGATATCGGGATATGTCGCCTCAATGGGGTTTGGGCTTCCAGCAGCACTAGCTGCGCAACTCACTTACACGACAAGACAGGTGGTCTGCACGACGGGCGATGGCGGGTTTACCATGGTTATGGGCGATTTTGTCACCGCAGTGGCTAACGAGCTGCCTATAACCGTCGTTCTGCTCGACAACGCCAAACTTGCAATGATCGAGCACGAACAAGATGAAGCCGGTGTCCCACATTTTGCCACTGATTTACATAGAATTGACTTTGCACGTTACGCAGACGACTGTGGAGGAGAGGGATTCCGAGTTGAAGGTCCCCACGATCTAAAAGACGCATTGAAAAGTGCTCTCTCCGCAAAAAAACCGACACTGGTGGACATAGTAACGGATCCCCGACGTCGATGGCCATAACCAGCAAAGCGCCGCGCCAAAGCGAACCACCGTTTTAAAAAAAACGTTTGGCTTTAGCGACCGGCCGTCAGGAAGTGCCTGCTCAAGCATCCCAGACTCTCGCGAACGACTTGGAGACTTTAACAGCGCACAGAGCACTTTTGCCTTTAAACCGGCCCCGGCTAGAGCAATAGGTTTAGCAACAGCACCACTCAGATCATGACGAATTCTGTGTAAGCTCTTTCTCTCTCCCGCCAGTTAACTTTTACATTTCTGACCATTGCCGCCCGCGGACCCTCTCGCAGCTTCTCGATCAAGGATGTTAGGTCAGCTTCAGCGCCAGATGCCAAAACTTTCACTGAGCCATCAGGTAGGTTCTGTACAAAGCCGGTAACGCCGAGATGGTCGGCATACCGTTTGGTAAAGAGGCGGTAACCCACGGCCTGCACATAGCCGAAAACAAGAATCTCTGCAGTTTTGCGCATATAGGTACATAATAGACAATTTTAATTAATGCTTTGCCCAATAGTGACGTGCGCGTGTGAGGCTTCACGATGTCACGAACCGTCGTTTTGCTGTCAGCAGGCTTAGACTCAGTCGTATCGTTCAAGCTCGCCTATGACAGCTACGATGAGATAACATGCTTAACGTTTGATTATGCGCAGCAGGCGCACAGCGTAGAGATCGAATACGCTGCCAAAATATGCGCGATGTA
>Ga0187886_1000662_pt1 | contig 38828 bp, 36 predicted proteins | sample June2016WEW_20_1_FD_133001 | JGI IMG/M metagenome (GOLD analysis project Ga0187886, IMG submission 133001) | Peatland microbial communities from SPRUCE experiment site at the Marcell Experimental Forest, Minnesota, USA - June2016WEW_20_150 | ecosystem: Environmental > Terrestrial > Soil >...
CCGAGCTTTATCAAAAAGATATTCCCGGACATTTTCCATATTTGTGTTATTTAAAACACCCTGCGGCAAAACAATCGCCATTCGCCCGCCCGGCCGGAGCATATCCAACGTGCGTTCTATAAAAAGAATGTGGCGCTCAATTTTATTTACCAATTTACCTTTCTTTTTCCCAAAGAAATATTGGCGTAGAATTCCCTGATCTTTTATTTCACCAGCAAAGGGCGGGTTGGTAAGTAAGATATCAAAGTTGAAATAATGGAAGGTTTTTTGGTTTTCCGCGTTATCGGCGGAGTTTTCAAATTGCATCAAAAGGGTTTTTAACTTGGAGCGGGCATCTAGAAGTTGGCCGTCTTCACCCTGCCATTCGCGCGGATCAAGTGAATTCAACTTAAACATATGCGAGCGGCCATCGCCCGCAATAAGCATTAGAGCGCGGGATGTTTTTGATATTTCTTCAGCAAAATCAATCCCCCAAATACATTCTTTAGCATATTCTTTCATTGCTTCATCAGAACCATTTAGGTATTTTTCTTTCACCCAATACATCGCACTAATCAAAAAACCACCTGAACCAGCCGCGGGGTCTATCACATATTCATCCTTTTTCGGGTCCAACATCTTCACGGCCATCGCAATAACATGGCGCGGAGTGAAATACTGTCCCTTCTTCCCTTTCGCGACTTCCGGGATTAAGTACTCAAATGCTTCATCAATAATAGACAGGTCTGAACCGAAAAGACGGGCGCGTTCAAGTTCGCCAACAACAACCGAAAGATGCTCTTGTGAAAGATTAATGTTTTCTTGTTCGTAAAACGTACCCGGCCATTTCTTAATGGCTTTCTTGAAAAGTTCGTTTATAACCGAGTAGGTTTTCGCCGGGTCACGATACTTTCTGAAATAAACTTCGTGATCGGCACGGTTTAGTTTCGCTTCCTGTTCGTCATAAAGTTTAGCGTAGATAAGCTTGAAAACCTCAGTAAATACATCAACACCAGCATTAGCTAACACTAATTCTTCCATTGATTCTACGATATTTTTTAAACTCTCCTTGGTGGTGGTGTATTCATAATATGTTTTCTTCGCCTCCAAAAGGTCATCTATTGTTTGATCGGCAGACGGCAAATCCGGTAAAGTGTCATCAAATTCTTTAGGATACGGACGATAAAGAATTATGTGATTGGTCCCATTTGACCAAAAACCTATTTCCGCACCCTCGGCATTCAAATAGGTTTTTAGCTGATCTATACCCTTTTTCTCTGTGGGGCTTTTTACTTCAACAATTATATAGGGAGTAATTTTATCTTTTTTATAAACAACAATATCCGCGGCTTTGGCGTGTATTTCATGACCGAAATGTACACTCTTTTCTGTATCCATTCTTTCAAACGGATATTTGTAATGGGAGTTTAATTTATGGAGCCAGAGCTGGCGAACGATTTCTTCAGGTTTACCAGATTGTTTAGACTCATCCCAAACAAATTTTGGTTTTCCTGACTTCTTATCTTTGAGATAGAAACGGTTTTTCTCTTCTTCGGTAATTTCAAGGACTTTTTCAAAGTCTATCCCCTCGAATTCCTTCAAACCAAAAGCGAGCTCGGAATCGCGAAAAACTTTCCCGATAATTTCTTTAGTACGACTAGGTTTTTTAGTGGGCATGATTATTTTTGCTTATTCTCGCTTTTTTCAATCAGGCTCTCGACAACATCTTCCCTTGTCTTAATCGGGGCTTTATGAACCTTCGTGATAAAATCAAAAACGATCTTCGCAATCATAAACACGAGTGCCGCTATAAAAGCGCCCTCTATAGCTCCTGCGGAAACTCCCACAAAATCTTTAAAGTTAGTAGTGAGGAGTGTAATTAAAAGTGCGATTGCTACCGCTACATCACTTCCTAAACTTCCCCTTCCTTTTACATAATCCTCAAATTTATGGAGTTTCCCTTGTAGTACACTCGGTGGAACAAGGATTAAGTCTTCTTCAGTGTTGTCGTGAATTGTTGGTGTGTGAGATCTTGGTTTTTTTATTTCCATATCTTTATTTAACTGGTTTCCAAAATCCATTCTTCAAAACGGAAACGACCTTTCCTTTAAGATTCGTTTCATCAGTGAATGGGATAACTGGATAATTAGGATTCTCCGGCTTCAAATAAATATAGGGTGGTTTATCATCCGAAACGAATCTTTTTATTGTCGCGCCATCACCTACTTGAGCATAAACAATCTCACCTGAAATAAATTCCTTTTTTGTTTGAACTAAAACGGCATCACCATCATCTATGCCTGCGTTTATCATAGAATTCCCTGAAACTTTCAAAATAAAAACATCTTCATTTAATCTCGCGACATCATTTGAAATCGGCCGCCAATCTCCGGATATCTCAAAAGAATGGATTGGGGACCCGCCACTCGCCACACCAAGAAAGGGAATTAGTGGGGACTTCCCTAGTATCTTATAGCCAAGAGATAGAATAGCTAAGCTTCTAGCTGTTAATTCATCTTTCCTAATAAACCCTTTCTCGTTCAGTTTTTTTAGTAAGTCAATAATTGATTGATTTGAAGATACATCTAGTTTTTCCCGCATCTCTTCAAATGTCGGAGAATAACCAGTGTTTTTTATATACTCGTAAATTATCTCTAAAAGCTCCTTTTGGCGCTTAGTTATTTGATTTTTCACTGTATTATCATACCCGACCATATGTTCTGGTCAATGGTGGATAACTCGCTAAAACAATGAAAAACTGGAATTTTGTCCAGTTTTCAGTAAAAGTACCTAAAAATAAAAACCACTCAATTCATTAGAACGAGCGGCTTTTTATCTGAACTTTGCAGAAGGCGAATTTAGAACTTCACGGGCTTTCCGGCGTCTTCCGGCATGTCAAACACTCCGGAGTAGAACATTGATACCAAAACGATAAAAAATGAGAATTTAGTCCGAATTGATTCTACTACCTTTCCCTTCCCTTCTTTGGGATTTACGGATACTTCCGCAAGGATTGTGAGGTAGCGGGTCTTTTTGTCTATCCGGAAAGACATCCATCTCTTTTTACCCTTTTCTTTCGTGCCCGGGTTGCCGTTTGCTTTCTTAATTCTATTTATCAAACCGCCAACCAGTAATTCGTTATCAATCATCTCTATTGAAATAGTTTTGCTATTCTGGCGGATAGTAACGTTAAAAAGATGATCATCAACCGCTAAGAGCGGCGTAAATACGCCTTCCTTGTTGGGATTTATGCAACTGGTGTGGGCGCGATTTTCGTTCTCCAATACCTCAAAAATCGCTTCTTGAATCAACTTCTCCTCCGTGGAAACTTCTTTTACTTGCTCTTCTTTTTCCATGGCATCCTCCTGCCCTATGAATTATGAATAATGTTAATAACTAAGCCAAACATACCACCGCTGGCGCTATCGTGTCAAAAAAACACCCAATGAATATTGAGTGGTTTTAGTTTCTGGAATTCTTTTTTACAAACCAAAAAATGATTGTACGGCTTCAAGAAGCGAGCCTCCGGCTGGCGGTGGCGGCGGCGCGGAACCATTTGCCGGCGGCGGAGCGCCTCCGGATGGCGGCATCATATTTCCCTGCGGTATTATATTTCCCTGCGGAATCATATTCCCGGGCTGGGTTTGGATAAACGTCCCCGGCTGAGTGGCGGCGGGCGCTTGTCCGGGCGTATTATTGAACCCCGGGCCGCACTGTGTACCCGGCGCGCACGCCTGGCCTTGTCCTCCTAATCCCATTGAAGGAGCTTGCCCCGAGTTCGTTGAGGGGCCTTGCTTCTGTTGTATCTGTGTCCCGGGCTGGATTCTTTGCATCATCTTTCTTGCTTCTCCTTCAACGAAATTTTGAAGTTCTCCCTGCGTTCCTCCCTGAATCTGCCCAGGCTGCCCTCCTGGGGCAAGCTGTTTGCAATTATCGCCTTCACACGGTTGGGACGGCATCATCCCGCCAGTTGGCGGATTGCCTCCGGATTGGCCGGGCGCTCTTTCTATTTTTACGCTCGGTTGGTTTCCGGGTTCCCCGCTCGGTCTGAAATTTTTACAAACATCGGGATTGGACGCACAGAACGATTGGCACTCCTCCGGTGTTTTGCATCCGCCGGGGCCCGCCTGCTGCGGCATCATCTGCCCGCCGGGGTTCGTGGTTCCCGGCCCGGGTTGGAATGATGGCTTCGCATCGCCGGAACCTTGACCCGCCGGCGGAATATTACCGCCTTCTCCGGGACCACCGGGAGGCATTCCCTGACGAAAACATTCGCCAACCTTATTTCCAATATCCTTCGGAGGCACTAAGGTGCCGCTCTTGAATTTTTCCAAACGATCCGCTCCCACCACGCCTGATATGCAATCTATTACTTTAACTGGAGCTTGTTTTAATGAATCGGTGAATTGCTTTTTCCCTTCATCTATTTTTTGAAGCTGCTCCGGAGGGATCATCCCGTTATCTCGCCCGAAATTGAAACAGGTTTCCTGATTATCCGGGTTATTGCAAAACGCATCGCACTGTTCTTTACCCACGCATCCGCCAGGACCCTTGCCACCCGTTTTCCGCGCCATGGTGGCTTCCTGCGGAGTCATAAAACCGGCGGCTTCGGAAAACGCAATGCATTCTTCCGCGTGCGCCGGATCGCTGCAATACTTGTCGCATTCACTGCCCTTGCAGGCCGGAGGTTTTACTCCTTTCTTTACGGCCGCAAGTACCTTATCCGAATTTTGTATCTCCTCGGGAGTCATGAAACCGGCGGCTTTCGCAAACGCCATACATTCTTCGACGTGTGCCACATCATTACAATACTTGTCGCAAGCATCCTTGCCGTTGCAGGCCGGAAGCTTTGCGCCTTTTTTGATGGCCGCCTGCACTTGTTTGGCTTCCGTGAGCTGGCTCTGGGACATTAGATTATTTTTCTCCGCGAAAGCGACGCATTCATCGATATGCGACGCATCGTCGCAATACTGGTTGCAACTTTCCTTCGTGGCGCATCCGCCAGGACCCTTGCCCACCGCCACGAATTTTTTGGCCGCTTGGATCTCGCCGGCCGACATCAGGTTGTGCGATTCGGCGAACGAAAGACAGGCATCCAAGTGCGCGGAATTGTCGCAGTACGTTTTACACTCCGTTTCGCTCCCGCAATTGCCAAGTTCAGAAACGGGGTATTGAATGTTCGCTATTGGATTAACCGCCGGCGCGGCCGTCGTTTGAGCCAGGGCCGCGTTGCTCATTATCAGGAACGAAGAAACGATGCCGACGCCGAGGATAAGAACACTTAAAAGATGTTTTGTTTTCATTGGCCGAATGGATTGGTTTTCAACTCGGAGAAGGGATTGGTTTTGGTGACGGGGTTCGTGTCCGGAACGGCAAGCGAGGGCATAACGCCCTGCGTTACGCTCTGGTTGATCGCCTCCACGCTGTCCCCAACCTGATTGAGATTTGCCTGCTCAGGAGTGGGAGCTACCCGGGTATTTCCCCAATACCAGTACCCCGCCGCGAGAAGAACCACCGCGACCACGAGCGCTATAAGAAGTTTTTTGTTCATGTCTCTTTATATTATACATCTTCCATATTTGTTCTTATCCCCATGGTCAGTATTGACAATACCCCCAGGGGGTATATACTGAAACCGTTATAAACATGAACCACAAACAGAAAGTCATTCGCCGGCTCAAGATAATCGAGGGGCAGGTCCGGGGATTGCGGGAAATGGTTGAAAAGAATATTTACTGCATTGACGTCATCACGCAAACATCCGCCGTAAAGCAGGCTCTTTCGGGTATTGAGGATATGGTAATGGAAAATCATTTGAGCACCTGCGCTATTGACCAAATAAAAAAAGGTAAGGGAGCTAAAGCGAGAGAAGAAATACTCAAAGTATATCGACTCAAGCGCAAATAGAATCATGAACCGGACGGAAACCTATAAAATAAGGGGGATGCACTGCGCTTCGTGCGCCGGCATCATTGAAAAGACCCTCAAGAAAACAGAGGGTGTTCAATCTGTGGAAACAAACTACGGAACCGAAGCCGCAAAAATTACTTTTGACGAAGCTAAAACGAGTCCGCATCATCTTTCCAAAAAAATAGAACCCTTGGGCTACTCGCTTATTATCCCTACCTCACTCAGCGCGGAAGAAATGAACATGTCCCCCAGCGAGCACGCCGCGCACCTCGGACTCAATCAATCCAAACAGGAGAAGCTCGCGGAGCTTGCTGACATGAAGAAAAAAATAATGTCTGTCATTCCGCTTACGCTGATCAGTATCTTTGTGATTGGCTGGGATATTTCGGCGCAATTGGGCGCGGTTCCCGCCATCCCCTACGTTTGGAGCAATTTCTTCCGCTATCTCTTGCCATTAATGGCCACCTACACCCTTTTTGTGGTAGGCAAACCCTACCTGCTCGGCTTTTATCGTTTCCTGCGCTACGGCAAAGCCAATATGGACACGCTCATCGGTATCGGCACATCCGCCGCGTATCTCTATAGCTTTGTAGTTACCGCCTTTGCGGAAACTTTAAGGCCGTTCGTTAATGTAGAACAAACCTACTTTGACGTTACTATCATCGTCATCGCTTTTATCACTCTCGGCAAATATCTTGAAGCGCGTTCAAAAATAAAAACCGGCGATGCCATAGAGAAACTCCTTAATCTTCAGGCGAAAACCGCCCTGGTTCTTCGCGGCGGAAAAGAAACGGAAATACCCGTTGGTCAGGTGGTTCACGGAGATTTAATCATTGTAAAACCCGCAGGCAAAATTCCCGTTGATGGCGTGCTCACCGAGGGCTCGTCGTACGTAGACGAAGCCATGGTTTCCGGCGAACCCATTCCCGTAGAAAAGAATATTGGGGATACGGTGGTTGCCGGGACCATCAACACAACCGGCTCGTTTACTTTCAAAGCGACGAAGGTCGGCTCAGAGACGCTTCTCGCGGGCATTATCAAAATGGTGGAGGAAGCGCAGGGAAGCCGGGCGCCCATTCAGGCGTTGGCGGACAAGATTTCGGGCGTTTTTGTTCCCGTTGTTCTGGCGCTTTCATTCATTGCGCTTGGTCTGTGGCTCGCCATCGGAACGGGGTACCTTGGCTTCTCCCAGGCGTTTTCGTACGGCCTGGTATCTTTCGTCGGCATTCTCGTAATCGCCTGCCCGTGCGCCCTGGGGCTCGCAACTCCCACGGCCATCATCGTCGGAGTCGGCAAGGGCGCAAAGGAAGGCATCCTTATTAAAGACGCGGGGACATTGGAAAAACTCCATAAAGTAAACGTTATTGTGGTGGACAAGACCGGCACGATCACCAAAGGAAAACCCGAATTGGTATCCATTCAGAATTTTTCCAAAAAGAGCGACAACGAACTTGTTTCGTTGCTGGCATCGCTTGAGAAAAAATCGGAGCACCCGATCGCCCACGCGATAGTTTCATATGCAAACGAAAAAAATATTTCGCTTCTTTCTGTAAGCAGCTTCAACGCCATAAAAGGCCAAGGACTCAAAGGAACGATAGAAAATACGGAATACCACGCCGGCAACATGAAACTCATCCGAGAGCTCAATTTATCGTTCGATACCCGCGCGCTTGAAAAAGAAACCCTGGAGGGCAAGACCCCGGTTATTCTCGCGACCAAAGAAAAGGTGTTGGGTGTCGCGATGGTGGCCGACGCCATAAAGCCGGAAGCGATAGAAGCGGTAAAAAATCTTCATAAACTGGGAATAAAAATTGTGATGCTTACGGGCGACGATAAAAATACGGCGCGGTACATTGCAGAGCAAGTTGGCATTGACGAGGTGGTGGCGGAAGCAATGCCGGAAGATAAATTAAATAAAATCAAAGAACTTCAGTCGCAAGGCAAGATCGTTGCCATGGCTGGCGACGGAGTGAACGATGCTCCCGCTCTCGCCCAGGCCGACATCGGCATCGCGATGGCGACGGGAACCGACGTGGCGATAGAAAGCGCTGGCATCACGCTTCTCCACGGAGATATTTCTAAGCTCGTCAAAGCCATCAAACTTTCAAAAATAACAATGCGCGGCATCAAGCAAAATCTTTTCTGGGCATTCATCTACAACATCGTGGGCATCCCGCTTGCCGGAGGACTATTTTATCCGATCTTTGGCTGGTTGCTGAATCCCATTTTTGCGGGCCTCGCGATGGCCTTTTCAAGCGTGTCGGTTGTCGGCAACTCGCTTCGCCTTAAAACCAAAAAACTATAATCATATGGAACCCCAAACGCAAAAAACCTTCATATTTCACGTAAACGGGATGCATTGCAAGGCCTGCGAGCTCATGACGGAAAGCGAGCTTCAGGACATCCCTTTCGTCACAAAAGTAAAATCAAGTTTAAAGCATCATTCGGTTGAGATAACGGGAGATTTCGGAGATAAACTCCCGGAAGCGCTTGCCGAGGAGCTCTCAGGGGTACTTTTAAAACACGGCTACAACCTTTCTGTTGAAAAGAGAATAACGACGGCGAACTGGTCGGAATTTAAAATTGCCGTTCCCACCGCCCTCGCGTTTGCCGTATTATTTTTCACCCTGCAAAAATTAGGGCTCGTGAATCTTATAAATGCCGGTTCGGTCTCGTACGGGACCGCGTTTCTTGTCGGCATCGTCGCATCACTTTCAACCTGCATGGCAGTCGTGGGCGGCTTACTTCTCTCTATGTCGGCCACATTCGCAAGAGAGGGAGATAAAGTAAGGCCGCAGCTTTTGTTTCACGGGGGACGCATAACTTCGTTCTTTATTTTAGGCGGGGTTATCGGGGCAATCGGTTCCGCTTTCGCCTTGAACACCACGATGACATTCATTTTAGGCCTCGCTATCGGCATTGTTATGCTCATTTTAGGCATCAATCTTTTGGATGTTTTTCATTGGACAAAGAAACTCCAGCCGGCGATGCCGAAGTTTCTTTCCAAACACGCCTTAGGCATATCAAAATTCAACCACACGCTTACGCCGCTCTTCGTCGGCGTGGCAACCTTCTTCCTGCCGTGCGGCTTTACGCAATCAATGCAAATCTACACGCTTTCTACGGGAAGTTTTTTCACGGGAGGGTTCACTATGCTCGCATTTGCCTTGGGAACTCTGCCTGTTCTCGCGCTCATAAGTTTCAGCTCGTTCAGTATTAAGAACAGTTCAAAGGCCGGCATCTTCTTTAAAACCGCGGGGCTCATCGTAATCATGTTCGCGCTCTTCAATCTAATAAACAGTTTGGTCGTTATAGGGGCCATACCGCCGGTCTTCAACTTCTAGTACAATACGCTTATGAGTTCCAAAATTTTACCCATATCAATACTTATTTCCGCCGTCATTGTCGGTGGAGCTGTTCTGTTTACGCAAGGCAGGAATCCGAGTCCGCAAAGCGGCGTAAGCGCCCCCGTCGATAACGTGAGTATTGCCGACGGAAAACAGATCATAGAAATAGCTGCCAAGGGCGGCTACCGGCCGGGAGAGAGCATCGCCAAGGCGGGAGTTCCCACCGTATTGCGATTCCGTACAAACGGAACATTCGATTGTTCGTCATCCATTCGCATCCCGAGTCTGAACATATCGAAAGTTCTTCCCTCGTCCGGGAATACCGACATTGATATCGGCACTCCGCAACTTAGCACTCTTCTGGGGACATGCGGGATGGGTATGTATCGATTCCAGGTTGATTTTAGGAGCTAGAGAAATTTTACTTCTTTTTCTTGATACGCTTCTTGCCTCTCTCAGTAAAAGCTGGTATTAATTCTACGACGCCCTCGTAGTTCAATGGATAGGACATCTCCCTCCGAAGGAGAAGATAGAAGTTCGATTCTTCTCGAGGGCACAAACAAAAAAATCCGGCTTTATGCCGGATTTTTGTCTTGTGCCATGCCTAGTAAAATTCCTATCGTTACCCACAACATCAATCTTCCCAACTGCAAATCCCAAAGGAAATGGTCAAAGAGACCGAACGCTAATAATGCGAATAGCATTATACAAGGAACTAAAAACTCTGAACTAAAAACTCTGAACACTCCTAATAAAAGTAGAGTTATAAACACAATAAAACTCACGAGTCCCAAAATTCCCGTCTCCGTTCCTATCATCAAATACAGATTATGTATCGGCTGCCACTGACCCAGGGAATTCACGTCGTATTTTTCAAAGAAACCGTTGTGGTAGGCATAAAAAAGTTCGTTCCCGATACCTACGCCCAATGGATGAGAAATAATAAGTTCCAGGCCCAGTTTGTTATAACTCCAGCGATCGGCAACCGGCGCTTCACTGGCGGAAAAATTGGCGCGGGGGAAAATCACCCAACTTAGAACAATTAACAACGAACAACTAACAACGACTAATAATGACATTAAGTAAATTATTTTCCTTCGGCGTTCCTTGTCGGCAAACAATTCCCAGATGATAAAAACAAGCGCGGCGAGGGCGGCCGTAATCCAGCCGGAGCGGGAAAAAGTGACGAGAAGCCCGGCGAGGACGACAAAAATTCCGGTTGATTGAATAATCCTTAATGAGGATTTTTCTTCTTTGATAAGGAGGTAGAAAAGAGAAAGGAGGCCTAAAACCAAAAAACCCGCGAGAATGTTCGCATGGGGCATCGTGCCGTAAGCGCGGGCGAGTTTAAGGCCGTTTACAACTATCCTCGCGATGCCCGGCGTGTCGGAATTAAAAACCGTCTCGCCCAGAAACCATAATCCGGCGCTTTTCTGAAGAGCAAATTGGAGAAAGCCGATAACAGATTCCAGAACCGCCGCAACGGAAATTACAACCGCGATTTCCTTGAAGCGCACGATATTATCCCGAAGCGCCGCGCCAATCGCGAGGGCGGAAAGAATGCCGAGCGCGAGACGCCCGAAGGAATAAATACCGAAGAAAGAATAACCGGCAAAAATCAAAGAAAAGGCGGAAAATATTAAAAATAGTGCGAGAAACAAAAGCGGCATTTTAAACTTACTCAGTTTCTCCCTCCACCAGGAAAGCGGCCTGCTGAAAAAGAGTAGAAGAAAAAAGAGCAAAAATAAAATATCGCTCTCGTAAAGAAACGCCGAAGTATATTCGGACGTGTAAAAGTTCTTAAACGGTGTCGGGAAATCAAAAAGGAATTTTTTCATCCCAAAGGGTATGGAAAACACAAAAAGCAGGATACTGTTACGAATTAAATTATCCCGAGAAAATTTCATGAAACATATTTCACAACTTCATAGGCGATAGCCGCAAAAAATATAAGATAGAGAATTAAGGAAGCCACCCGCAATTTATTTTCCCTAAAGACCTTCCGCCACATCGCGGTAATGAATATTCCTTCAAGCGCGAGAAATACGCCTCCGACGATGCCTATCGTCTCCAAAAAATTCTGAAAACCTAATACATAAAAAATTAACGGAAGAAAAATCACGGTTATGCCCGAGAGAAATTTATTCCATCTCAAGTCCTGTCTTAAAATCTCCTTCAAATTAAGCCCTATCATAAAATATGATGTCCAGATGGAGACAAGACCCAAAAATCCCAATATCCCCAGGAGAAATGGCGGGAAGTTAAGGGCGCCGAACATATCCGGACCAACCGCGGGATTTAAAACCAAGACCGCGGCCACAAAGCCGGCATAAAGCAAAGCAGGCAGGAATGTACCTAAAAATATGGCTTTATTGATGGAAAAATCACTATCTGCCGAGCGATACACCTCAATCATCTTACTAACCGCCGGTCGGCCGGAGAAGGCGAAGAGAAGCGGGCCGAAAGGCAGAAGCCAAAACATCCAACCGGAAGATCGCGGCGATAGCGGGAGCCCGGATAAATTTGAGGCAACTGGGAAGAAAATTATTAAAACCAGAGCAAGTATGCTCAAAACTCCCAAAATTTCGACGAGTCCCAGCCATTTCAACTTCACGAAAATAAAAGCGGTGCCAACCGCCCAAAAAAATAAAAGCGCCGTCGGAGCGTTTATGTTAAAAATTGTTCTTATAAAAACCGGAGCGAGAATCAAATAAATCGTGAGCGTTAAAACCAGCTCCCCCAGTATCGCTATGTCCGAAAGGAATTTTAATTTCCCGGGCAAAAATTCTTCGGTAAGGCTTAAAAAGTTATGCCCCGGTCCTACTTTTAAAATAAGCCGGGCATACATCAAATGGATTGAAAAATAAACCAGCGCAAAAAGCGCCAGATAAGAAAAACCGAGCGGAACCCCCAACCAACCAACAACGTAAGGCAAGGAGAAAATCCCCGCGCCTAAAATTGTTCCGGCCAGAAGCCCGACGGCTAAAAAGAATTTCTTGTTCATGCACGAAATATTTCGTCGCCCTCGCGCACTTTGCCAACTACTTTGATGCCAACCTCCTGCCCTTTTTTGGCTTCGCCGATATCCTTGTGGTCATACTGCATTGAACCGATTTTTTCGGTAAAATCGGTGGTCGCCCCGAAGAAGCGGACGGTCTCACCCACCTTTACCGGCTCCTTAAACTTGGCGATTGCCACGCTGATGCCGCCGTAAAAATGAGTCACTTCCCCTATCTGCTTTGAAACCGGCCTCGGCCTCTCAACTTTGTTTGCGGAAGAGTTTTTTGACCCGAAAAGAAATGAAAAGAATCCCATGTTTATATTTTTATATTATCCGACCTTTAATGCCGTTTTTTTCGTCTTCGGCTTCTATTAAATCCAGAAGTTTATCTAGTAAATCCGCCGGGTCGCGGGAAAAAATCGTCTTCCCCCAGCCGCGATGGGATTTTTCAAGAATGTCGCGTAGCATGTCCGCAATACCGCCCGAGCCCTCAAGAACGCCGTTGGGCTTCTGGTCTTCAAAGGCGACAGTGAATTCATTTAATGATCCCACTCGACCGCAAATCGTCACGACGGCGTCAGCCGAGCGGGTAAGAAGTAGGTTCCGGCCGGAATAATCAAAGCCGGTGTAGATGATAAGATCGTGATAATCAGTCGGAAGATGATAGGTTTTTATGTGAGCCAATTTGGAAGAGGCGGGCGACAAACCGATAACCATGCCACCGGCCTCTTTGGCGCCCTTCGCCGCCCAATAAGGAATGCCGATGGTTGCGCCGGTCATAAGCACGAGCCCCCGCTTCGCGATCTCCCGGCCCATCGCCTCGGCTTTCTCGAGCGCGTCTTTGGAACAATGGCCGGTTTCAGCCGCGCCGGAGATGCAAATTTTATACTTCAGATGATGAGTATGATTGTGATTTTTAGTTTCAATTACCGGAGATTTTTTGGCTTTAAGCATATTTTTATAATACCACAGACGCGCCGTGAGTCGGCACATCAGAAGAGACGGCAAGCTCATCCTTGATCTTCTGGGAAAGCGCCGTAAGCGCCTCCGGGTCTCCCTGAACGACGAAGACCTTTTTCACGCTTCCCTTCATCATTTCAACCCATTTCAAAAGTTGGGGCTGGTCGGCGTGGGCCGAGTATCCGCTTACCTGTTTTAGTTTGCAGTTTACCGGGATCTCTTCGCCGAAAATTTTCACGAATTTGGCGCCTTCAAGAATTCTCCGGCCGAGCGAACCCACGGCCTGATATCCCACGATGAGAAGCGCGCTTTTCGGATCCGGCAGATAGCGGATCTCGTGATGCAGGATTCGCCCGCCGTTGGACATCCCCGCGCCGGCAATAATCACCTTGGGCGCCGGCACGTCGTTTATTTCCTTTGATTGCTCCGTCGTGAGCGTCATCCTCAAACCCGGGAAATTGAAGATTGCATCGCCGCTCTTCACGAGCTTAATGGCCTCGGAGCTGAAGTACTCCGGATCTTCGGAATATTTCTGATAAACGGCCGTAAGTTTTATCGCGAGCGGGCTGTCTATAAAAACGGGAATTTTCGGAATGCGCCCGTTTTCCACCAATTCATTCATTTCAAAGACCATCTCCTGCGTCCGTTCCATCGCGAAGGCGGGAATCATTAGGACGCCGCCGGCCCTCACCGTTTCTTCAATCGCGTCTTCCACCATTTCTTTCCGCTTATCCAAAAATTCATGCACCCTGTCGCCATAAGCGGATTCAACCAAAGCGTAATCCGCGTCTTTTATAAACTCGGTCGGTTTTATGAACGGCGAGGGGATATTTCCGAGGTCGCCCGAGAAAACTATTTTCTTGCCCCCGGCGGAAATTACGATTGAAGCCGAACCCAGAATATGCCCGGCATCAAAAAAATCAACAATGAAGCCACTCTCCGCCGGACCAATGGAAATCTTTTCGTGATATCTCCTCTTCTGCCAAAAGCCCATCGTCTTTATAATGTCGGCTGTTTCGTAAAGAGGCGGCTTTTTTCTTTTGTCCGATTCTTCCTTGAGAATGTGCTCGGAATCCAGAAGCAGGAGTTCGGCGAAATCCTTGGTCGGCGGAGTGGAATAGATCGTTCCTTTAAAACCGGCTTTCACGAGCTGAGGCAGGCGGCCGATATGATCAATATGGGCGTGGGTCACAAAAACAGCGGAGATTTCCTCGGGTTTGTAAGGAAACGGCTGGAAATTATAATCCTCGCAGAAGCTGTCTCCCTGATTTAACCCGCAGTCAATCAGGATTTTTATCCCGCCACTTTCAAGAAGATAGTTTGAGCCCGTTACCGTTCCCGCCCCGCCGCAAAAAGTTAATCGCATGTGTTAATTATACTTTAAAAGATTCTAAAATTTCTTTCATTATTTCCTTTTCATCCCAAGGGATGGTTTTCCCGCCGGCAACATGAATGGACATTTCGCTGCCTTTCCCGGTTGCGATAACCGTATCGCCCGGCCCGGCTAAACTCACGGCTTTTTTGATCGCCTCGCGACGGTCCAGAATTTTAAAAACATTTTCGGGTCTGACCCGGCGTTCTTTGGCGTCTTTAAAACCGTTTTCAACTTGGTCTAAAATTTCATTCGGGTTTTCATTATAGGGGTCTTCATCCGTCAGTATCGCGACATCGCAGTATTCGGCCGCAATTTTCCCCATTGCCGGCCGCTTCCATTTGTCGCGCCCGCCCCCGGCGGAGCCAAGAACGCAAATCAGCCGCCCGCCAGATTTACCGAAGATAATTTCAGGCCGCGTATTCTGATACGCCTTCTCCAAAGAATCGGGCGTATGCGCGCCATCCACTACAACTGCAAAGGGTTCCTTTTGGATGAACTCCATCCGGCCGATGAGCCCCTTAAAACCCACGAGAGCTTCTTTAAAAATCGGCCAGGAGATATTCTGCGATTCGGCGAACGCGAGGCCCGCCGCGGCGTTATCCAGATTGAATTCACTCCAAAGCCAGCTGTTTACCGCCGCTCTTTTTTCCCGGGAAGAAATATCTAAACCGTTTTTTAAACATATTTTTATAAAATTCTCTTTTGAATACGGGAAAACTTTCCCGCTGGATACTTTCTCCGCCGCTTTGATGAAATAATCCGCGCTCGGGTCGTTTTTATTCACGAAGAAGAATTTTCCTTTCTTCTTGGATTTACTCAAATAATTAAAAAAGGAAGTTTTCGCCGAGCGATAATTTTCAAAACTCCCATGGGATTCAATGTGCTCGGGGGCAAGGTTGGTAAAAAATGCCGCATCCCAGTCTATAAATTCGTGGCGGTGCTGAACCACGCCCTGCGATGTCACCTCAAGTAGAGCGTAATCCGCGCCGGCTTTGGCGGCTTTCTTTAAGAATCTCTGGAGAAAAAACCTACCGGGCATTGAGTTGCCGGACATATTTCTCCCCGTCTTATTTAGGATTTTCTGGCGGACAGTTGATGAAAGCGCGGTTTTTTTGCCGGCCACCTCAAGAATCGCATTTAAGAACTCTAGGGTAGTGGATTTGCCCTTTGTGCCCGTCACACCGATAACAAAAATTCCCCGGCTGGGATGCCCACAGACAATACTGCCCACCCAGGCCAGAATCCAGTGATATATGGAGAAAATGAATGACATTTAACTGCGCCGGCCGAGATTTTTTAACGTCTGTTTCAGGCGTTCCTCAAGGGCTTTGAATTCCGGACCGATTTTTGAAATCGCCTGACGGGCCGCAGCGCGGCCGTAGCCGAGTCCGACGAGCGCTTCTTCCACCTCCTGATTCACGTCCATCGCTTCGGTAAGCCGTTTTGTTCCACTCGGAATTTTTATTCTGCTCTGAAGTTCCAGCACCACCCGTTCGGCGGTCTTCTGGCCGACGCCCGAAGCGCGCGTCAGAATATCCGGGCGCTTCCCCGCAATAGCGGCAATGATGTTTTCAGAGGAATCGATATCCAGGATTGCGAGCGCGCTTTTCGGCCCGATGCCCGAGACGGAAATCAGAAGCTCAAAGAGTTTTAACGAACCCTCATCCATAAATCCGTAGAGTTCTATCTTATCCTCGCGGACATAAAGGTGAGTAAAGAGCTTGGCCGCTTCGCCCGCGGAAGCGCTCGCCGCCGTCCGGGTATTCGTCACCACCTTGAAACCGATGCCGCCCACTTCTACCACCAGATAGCCGTCGTTCTTTTCCGCGAGCTTCCCGCTTAATGTATGAATCATTTAATTAGTCTAATTATAATCTTGTATCCCACCAGACACAAAAATAACCCTTTGACAAAGGAGACCGGAAAATATAATATGAAACCACTTAAATGCCTATAACGAAATCAGCTAAAAAAGCGTTAAGACAGAACGTCCGCCGGAAGGAGATGAACGTCGCGCGCAAGAAAAAACTGAACGAAACCCTGAAAAAATTCCGCAAACTCGTGGCCGCCGGCCAGACCGAGGAAGCGAGGAAATTCCTCCCGGAGGTCTACAAAACCCTGGATAAAATGAAGAAGGTGGGCTTCATAAAAAGGGGTAAGGCAGACCGCCTGAAATCCCGGCTCTCTAAGAAATTCCCGAAGAAATAAAACAAAAATAGTTTAAGAAAAGAAGAAAGAATGGGGTGCTATAATTAATTATAGCACCCCATCTTCTTATTAAGAACCGATCAAGGCAGGATAAAATCCAGAAGCGCTTCCTCATATTCCAGATTGCCGCTCTTTACGCTCACGTCGTAATCCGCCAGTTTTATAAGCTCATCCCCCTTCGCGAGAACGGCCAGCGAATTGAAAACGTAGGCCGGCTCTTTTTTCTGGATAAAAAGCCGTTCCAGAAGCTTCAGTTTTTCCATCCACGTCCGGGACCACATAATGCTCCGAGCTACGTCAAAGACCTCGTCTTTGAACCCCGAGATGATTATCTTCTTGAGGTCGGCGAGATTGACCGGCTGGGGCGGGTTCATCAGGCGGATTTTTTCCAACTCGTTTACCGCGATCCAACTCCGTTCCCGCGCGGCGGAAAGGTATCCAAGGAAAAAATCCAGGGAGTTTCTTTCAAAGGTTATTTTTTTTACCGTCGCCTCCGCTTTCACGAAACTTTCCAGTTCCCGCTCCTCAAGCTCGCCAAAAAACTGGTCCCGCGACGGCGACTGGGTCAGAAATTCAAAGGCCTTCAGCGGTTTTGAAGCATCAGATATGAATATGAAGGTTCGCGGCAATTCCAAACCGGACTTGAGGGTTTTTATCCAATCCTTTTCTCCGCCAGCCGCCGGGACCGCGCCGCTCTCCTTTATGATTAGCACCTTGGAATCAACAAACATTGACGGCTGATTCAAGAAATCCTTGGCCTTAACCCAATTATCCGGCTCTTCTCTCAGATCAAAAGACGCCATATCCGATTCCGGATACTTCTTCCGATACTCGGCAATCGCCGAGTTGAGTTTTTCGTTCCGCTGGTATGAATCCGGGCCGTAGAGAAAATAGATCATTTTTGTTTTTGGCAGACGGGGCAGAAATGCGCCGAGCGCTGGCCAATTTTTATCCTCACAATCCTCGCCCCGCAGCGCCGGCAGGCCTCGCCTTCCCTATGATAAACCTGATGGATTTTCTGATACAACCCCGGGCGGCCGGATGGGTCGCGGTAGTCATCCACCGAAGAACCCTTGAGTTTTATAGCCATCCTCAAAACCATTCTTATTGATTTATAGAGGGTTCTCAGCTCCTTGCGGGTCAAGCTTCCCGCCAAGCGGAGAGGATTTATTTTCGCCCGCCAGAGCGACTCGTCGGCATAAATATTCCCAATGCCGCTCAAGAACGTCTGGTCCAAAAGAACCTGTTTTATCTTCCCCGACTTTTTTTTGAACAGCTCCGTAAATTTTTCAAACGTAAATTTCGGGTCAATCGGTTCTGGGCCCAATCCTCTAATTTCTTCCAACTCCATAATTTCTTTTTCTTTACCCAGCACGAGTTTCGCGAAGCGCCTCAAATCCGACAGCGCGAGCATCTCTCCGCCGCTCAAGAAAAAAATCAGGCGAATGAAGCGGTTGCGATCATCCCCGAGCGGCCCGCGGCCCTCCGCCGGCACCCATTTTTGGCCCAGCCAAACCTCTTCCGTATTTTTATCCGTTTCGTTCCTTCTCCACTTACCAACTAAAAAATGCCCGGTCATCTTCTGATGCGCGAGCATAACGTAGCCGCCCGAAAGGCGGAAGAGAATGTTCTTGCCGATTCTCCCAATGGATAAAATCTTCCGGCTTAGAATCATTTTTTTGAAATTTTTCTCTCCCTTGGGCGCGCGAAAATACTTAGGCCAATCAGTCCATAGATCTTTGATGGTTTTGCCGCGAACCTTCTTATCCAGAAAAGTTGCGGTTGTGTGCACTTCGGGAAGTTCGGGCATTTCTCTATTGTAGTAAAAAAATCACCGCGGCCAAACTTTCGTTTGGACGCGGCTTTTCTATAAAACTAGCTTCCCACTAGAGAAATTTGATTGCCGTATATTTGGATTACCCAAGTTGTAACCCCTGTATTTCTGGGTCGTATGTAAAAGTCCCTTGTGGCAACCCTCATGTTTCCGGATATAACAGAAACTGGGATTTTGATATACGAACCGTCTAGTATCAAATTAACATCGTATGTCCTAAAGGCTCTTTCTCTATATCCAATATCAATTGATTCGTTCCCTATTATAACAGTGCATACTTGCTGGTAGGGATTAATGACGTTAATCTGGGCGGCATTATATTCAAACTTCCATTCCTTAACAACTTTCTTGCCGGTTTTCACAAGCTCATCGCTCGATATCGTGTAAGAAGCGCAACATCCGGCGAATAAAATGGAAATTAGGACGGTGAATAAAAACACGGTGGTTTTCATAACTAATTCCTCATAATGTTGGTTTCTGATTATTTAAACTTTCTGCTTGGAATTATACTACTAAAATAGTTAAAAGTCAATATAGACCCTTATTTACTTGTTAGGCCGCCGAAAAACTTCTAAAATACTATTAATGTTCCCACCTAAAAGTCTGGACGACCAACTTCAGAAACAGAACCGGGAAGCCGAGGAGAAAGACGCCAAGCGCCGGGCCAAAAAATACGGCCTGGATTACCTTGACTTGATTTCCACTAAAACCCCCACTGAAATCAAAGCGATGGAACTCGTCCCGGAAGAAGATGCCAAAGCGGCCCTCCTCGTCCCCATCCAGCTCGTGAGAAAAATCCTGGTGGTCGCCGCCTTTGACCCGAACGAAGAAAAGGCAAAAAAAATCATTGACGCCCTGAAAGAAAAGTTCGCCGTGAAGGTGGCCATCGTCTCGCTTACGGGGTTAAAACACGCCTGGGATTATTACCAATATGTCTCGGTTCAGAAGGAGATCAGCGGTCGGGTAGATATTGATGAAGAAAAAATAATTGAGGCGCAAGGAAAAGTAAAAGACCTGAACGATTTAACCAATGATATTAAAAACTTTCAAAGCCCCTACACTTCCCAAGTTTTAGAAATAATTTTAAGCGGCGCGATGGCTCTGCGGGCTTCCGACATCCACTTGGAACCGAACGAAAGGTTTGGCGTCCTGCGCCTGCGCGTAGACGGTCTTCTTCATGTCGCTTACTCCGAACTTAATCTCTTGATTTACAAATCCATAATCACGCGCATCAAACTTCTCTCTAATTTAAAATTAAACATTCAGGATAGACCGCAAGACGGGCGTTTCACGATTTCTCTTAAGGATCGTCTAATCGAGATCAGAACATCCATTATTCCATCGGAATACGGCGAGACGACAGTTTTAAGGATCCTAGATCCTATTTCCTTAAAAACTAATTTGGAGGATTTGGGTTGGCGCGAAGATGATCTTGCCATCACCGAGACGGAGATCAGAAAACCCAACGGACTGATTTTGAACACCGGCCCCACTGGTTCCGGCAAGACGACGACTCTTTACGCGTTCTTAAGAAAAGTTTCCCGGCCGGAGATAAAAATCATAACCGTGGAAGACCCGATTGAATATCACCTGGCCGGCATTTCCCAAACCCAAGTGGACCAGAGCGCCGGCTACACGTTTGCCTCCGGTTTGCGCTCAATTTTAAGGCAGGACCCGAACGTGATTCTCGTCGGCGAGATTCGCGACAAAGAAACGGCGGAGATTGCTTTGAACGCCTCGCTCACCGGCCATCTGGTTTTCTCCACGCTTCACACAAATGACGCGGTGGGCGCCATCCCCCGGCTTCTGGATTTGGGCATCCAGACGAATGTTCTGGGGCCCTCCTTAAGTTTAATAATCGCCCAAAGATTGGTGCGCCGGCTCTGCCCGGAATGCAAAATAAAAGTGGAGATTGATTCGGGCTTCAAAGAAAAGATTGAGAAATTCCTTTCCGCTCTTCCCGCAAGAGTCAGTAAAAAAGATTATTTGAAATACCAGATCTATAAGCCGGCGGGTTGCAATAAGTGCGGCCACTTAGGATACAAGGGACGCGTCTCTATTTTTGAACTGCTTCGGGTGGACGAAAAAATGGAAACTGAAATCTATAAAAACCCGACGGAGATAGAATTAAAAAAACTGGCGGAAGAACAGGGGATGGTTACAATGCAGGAGGACGGGGTGTTAAAAGCGCTCTTAGGCATTACGAGCTTGGAAGAGGTGGAACGGCTGACCGGAGAAATCTTTTGGGGGAAATAAAAAAAATCCCAAACAAAGATCTGTGGGCAGGTTGCCAGTTGCAAAGGCGTTTAAGATCTTTCCGAGGAGTTACCCAGCCGAAACCAAGTAATCCGTGGCTGGGAAAAATCTCATTGCCCACAGGTCCTTAATTAGGATTGCTTGGATGTTAGCACAAACCCCCTTAAGTGTCAATACTGTGTACAGCTCTCCAATACAGGGTAAATTCAACCTAGGAATAGGCGGTTTTAAGTAGTAAAATTAAGGAAAATACGGATTTATGAAAAAACAGAACAATAAAATCATCAAAGACGAGCAGAGTTTGGAAACACTTCTGCGTCCCAATTCCTGGAAAGATTATATCGGCCAGGAAAAAGTAAAAACGAATCTTAAGCTAATTATTGACGCGGCAAAGGGACGAAACGAGGTTTGCGACCATATTCTTTTTTACGGCCAGGCGGGTTTGGGGAAGACGACCCTCGCTTACATTGTGGGGAAAGAAATGAATACGAATGTCCGTTCCACCTCCGGCCCGGCGCTTGAGAAAGCCGGCGACATTGCCGCCATTTTAAGCAACGTTGAGCCCCATGAAATACTTTTCATTGACGAAATCCATCGCATCAACAAACTCGTGGAAGAAATTCTTTACCCCGCGCTTGAAAGCCGGAAACTCCATCTAATAGTGGGCAAGGGCCCCTCGGCTAAAACGTTCAGTTTGGACTTGCCGCCGTTTACGGTCATCGGCGCGACTACGCGCATCAATCCCCTTTCCGCCCCGCTTCGTTCCCGCTTCGGCGCCACCTTCCGCCTGGATTACTATCAACCGGAGGATATTGAAAAAATCATTGAGCGGTCGGCGCAAATACTGGGCGTGAAGATTACGAAGGAGGCGGTCGCAAAACTCGCCCTGGCCTCGCGCTTCACCCCAAGAACGGCCAATCGCCTTTTGAAGCGCGCCCGCGATTACGCACAGGTCTACAAACAACCCGGAATCAACGATGAAACGGTCCAAAAAACCTTGGAAATGTTGGATATTGACGCCTTAGGACTTGAAGAAACCGACCGGGAACTTCTGAGGATAATAATTAAGAAATTCAACGGCGGACCGGTAGGCTTAAAGACGCTTGCCGCGGCCTTGAACGAGGAGATGGAAACGATTGAGGGGGTTTTTGAGCCGTTTCTCATGAAACTGGGGCTTCTTCACCGCTCTCCTTTGGGCCGCGTCGCGACCCCGCTCGCCTACGAACACTTGAAGATTCCCCGCGACAAGAAACTAATTTGAAATGAAAATCCTAAGCGATTCTCCTTCTAAAACAAAGAAACTGGGGGTACTTCTCGCAAAAGAAATATTGAAAACAAAGAATGATGATTCCGTTGTTATTGGATTAAAAGGAGAGCTCGGTGCCGGCAAGACGACTTTTATTCAGGGTTTCGCGGAGGGATTGGGGATAAAAAACAAAATTACCAGCCCGACATTCGTGATCTTCAGAAAATATAAAATCCCGCGCCACAAATTAACGGTCAATGATCATGAGTTTTTTTATCACATGGATGCATACCGCATCGAAAAAATTTCCGAGCTTAATCCGCTGGAATTTAAAAAAATCATGACTTTACCGGGAGGTATAATAGTCATAGAGTGGCCGGAAAAAATAAAAAAGGTTCTGTTGAAAAATACTATCTGGCTTTCGTTAAAACACGGGTCAAAAGAAAACGAAAGGATATTGGAATTCAAAAATGAATCCCGTTAGAGATAAGAAACTTATGTTTTACACTTATGTAATTAGAAGCAGGAAAAGCAATAGGTGGTATACCGGTAGCACTAATGATCTACGGAAACGCTTTAACCAACACAATCCAAAGAAATCGACTTGGACAAGAAACAATACTCCATGGGATTTAATATATTATGAAGCTTGTTTGAACGAAGAAGACTCGAGGTTGAGAGAAAAATATTTAAAGTCGGGTGTGGGTAAGCGCTATTTAAAAAATAGGTTAAAGCGTTTCCTATCTCTAACGGGATGAAAAAACTTCTTCTTATAGACGCTAATTCGTTGATCCATCGTTCTTTCCACGCGCTCCCTCCGCTCACGGGAAAGGGCGGCGTGCCCACGGGCGCGCTTTACGGTCTAGCCGGGGCGCTTCTCAGGATTTTAAGCGAGCATAAGCCGGATTACGCCGTCGCGGCCTTTGACCGACCCGAGCCGACATTCCGGAAAGAAATGTACGAGGCCTATAAAGCGCACCGCCCTAAAGCGCCGGATGAACTCGTGAGTCAGATCATTGAAGCTCATAACTTGTTCCGCGAGTTCGGCATAAATTATTTTGAAAAACCCGGTTTTGAAGCGGATGATATTATTGGCACTTTCGTAAAAAAATTTGGTGGGGATAAGAATTTAAAAATCGTAATTCTCACCGGCGACTTGGATTCGCTACAGCTGATTAAGGGAGAAAAAATTGTCGTTGAGACGTTTAAAAGGGGTGTGAGCGAGACCCTAATCTATGATGAGCGAGGTGTTTTTGACAGATACGGCCTTAAGCCGGCGCAAATGACGGACTATAAGGGCCTGGTGGGCGACGCCTCAGATAACATTCCCGGAGTAAGGGGTATCGGCCCAAAAACCGCCGAGACATTCATTTCAAAATACGGCTCCTTGGAAAAACTTTTTGAAAACATGCCGGAGAGCGACCCGGCCGGGAAGAAAGTTCTTCCTTTTAAAAAGGAAGCGTTGTTTTCTAAGGAGCTCGCCACCATAAACAGGGACGTTCCGATAGAAGTTTCTTCGGAAGAAATAAAATTCCCGGGGCTGGAAAAAGAAAAGCTGTCCGCGTACTTTGAAAAATTCGGATTTGAGAGTTTGATCCGCCGGATGGAAGGAATCAAAAAACCAAAAGAAACGAAGGAGCCGGCGCAATTTCAGGAAAAACTCTTCCCTCTCCCCGAACCGGAAATAACCCTGGGAGAAAAAAATGGGCGTTTTCAAGTGGCTTGGGACTGGAAACCCATTTTCAAGAAATTTATCGGAGAAAACAAAAAAATCCCGAAGGATATCTTTGATCTGCTCATCGCGGGTTGGCTTTTGAACCCCGATGAAACAGAAATCTCGCCGGAAGCGATATTGAATAAATTCTTGGGAAGATCGGCGGGAAAAACGAATAACGGAGTTGTTTTAAGCGAATTGTCTTTGATTTTGGAGAAAAAAATGAAGCAGGAGGGATTAGAAAGAGTTTTCTATGAAATAGAGATGCCGCTTATTGAAACACTCGCCTGGATGGAGGTTTGGGGAGTGGGGCTGGAAAAAAATAAACTGAAAAATCTGCTCCGGAAAATGGAGGATAAGCTTAATGCTCTCACAAAAAGAATTTATGCTGCCGCTGGCGGAGATTTTAACATAAACTCTTCCCGCCAAGTCGCCGAAGCGCTTTTTGAAAAACTGAAGATAAAATCCGAAAAGATAAAAAAGACCGGCACAGGTCTGCGCTCAACTTCGGAAGAGGTTCTTTTATCCATTAAAGACGAACATCCGGTGGTTACCGATATCCTCACTTACCGGGAAACATTCAAAATAAAATCCACCTACGTGGAACCACTTCTAAAACTCTGCGGTCAGGATGGAAGGATCCGGACGAATTTCATTCAAACCGGGACGGCAACCGGGCGGCTGGCTTCCGAAAAACCGAATCTCCAGAACATTCCCCAAGAATCCGAGTGGGCCAAAGAGCTTCGGGAGGCATTCATCGTCCCTAAGGGTTGCTCCTTCTTCTCTTTTGATTATGCCCAGCTTGAATTGCGTCTTTTGGCCCATATGTCGGGCGACGAAAATCTGATAGCGGCTTTTGAAAAAAATCAGGATATTCATACACTGACCGCCTCGCGAATTCTTAAAATCCCTTCTACCGAAGTTTCTCGCAACGCCCGGCGCCTCGGTAAAACCCTTAATTTCGGCGTGGTTTACGGTATGGGGCCGCGGGCCTTTGCCCAATCAGCAGGCGTAAGTTTAGAGGAGGGGAAAAAATTCATCAGCGACTATTACCGGGAATTCCCCAAGGTGAAAAAATGGCAGGATGAAGTAAAAGCCCAGGCGGCTGCGCGCGGTTACGTGGAAAATCTGAACGGCCGGCGGCGCTGGTTCTGGACCGACGCCCGCCACCCCAAAATCATGGGAGAAATAGAAAGAGCGGCGGTCAATATGCCTCTTCAAAGTTTGGGGGCGGACGTCATTAAAATGGCAATGATAAAATCTTTCGCCCTTATGAAAGAAAAAGGATGGTTTGGGGATGAAATTAAAATGGTTCTAACCGTTCACGATGAATTGCTCTTCGAAATCCGCGATGATATTCTAAGTAAAGCGGTGCCTCTCATAAAAGATATTATGGAAGATATTTATCCCCTCGCCGCCCCACTTAAGGTAGATGTGAGGTACGGGAAGAATCTTGGAGACCTTCGGGAATATAAACACAAAAATGAATAATCTGTTGAGAATATTAAAAGACATTAGAAACTCCGCCCAAAAAGAGAGTTTTTTGAAAATGATCGCCGTTTTCGGACTGGCGCTGATAATCTTAATCGTTAATCTGTTCTTTCTGCCGCCTTCGGTTGCCGTAATCAATTTGGTGATTTTTTCCGCCGCCACCGCCATAGCAATCTTGGGATACGTGAAAACCATACGCTCCTCCATTGAAAATCAGGTGAAAAATCTGGAGTTGGAAACGGTGATACAAAACATCCGGGACGGGGTGGTCGTCTACGATACTAATTTCAGAATCCTGAGTTTAAACAAACCCGCGGAAGAAATTTTCGGATTAAACGCAGGGGAAGTTCTCAGGGAACGCCTGGAGCCGGGAATGATAAAAAATCCCCGGTTAAAAACGCTTATTGAAATTATTTTTCCTTCTCTCGCGCCGTTAATGAACACGATTTCCGCGAGCGGCTGGCCGCAGATCATTGATCTGACGCTCGAAGAGCCGCACCGAGAAATCCGGACGGCTTTAAACAGGATTATCAACGAAAAAAACGAAGTAGTGGGTTTTTTGAAGATTATCACCGACATGACGAGGGAAAAAAACATTGTTGAATCCAAAACGGAATTTATTTCCGTCGCCGCCCACCAGCTCCGGACGCCGCTCACGGCCCTAAACTGGTCTTTTGAGAGCTTAAACAAAATTCTGGGGGATAAGAATCCTAACTTGAAAGACGTGGAGGGCTTAGCCAAAGAAGGATGGCAGCTTACGGAGCGGTCGTTGAAGATCGTGAACGACCTCTTGAACGCCGCGAGAATCGAGGAGGGTCGGTTTGGATTTGATTTTGAAGAAACGGATGTTAATGATTTTTTGGGCGCCATAGTAAAACAAGCCGAACCGATAGCGAAAGAGTATGGAATAAAAATGGTCTTTTCTCCAAGCGCGAAAAAATACTCCATAAAAATAGACAAACAACTTCTGGGTATGGCCTTCTCGAATCTTCTGGACAACGGAATAAAATACAACGTAAAAAACGGGAATGTGGATATTGTGGCCGGACCGGATTCGAATCCCGATTCTGTGAGAATTGAGATTCGAGACACCGGCGTGGGCATCCCGAAAGAGGATTTAGGAAAAATGTTCCAGAAATTTTACCGAGGGACCAACGTGGTTCAGATGGAACCCAACGGAAGCGGTTTGGGACTTTTTATAACGAAAAATATTATTGAGCGCCATGGCGGGAAAATCAGCATTGATTCCCAAATAGGACGCGGCACGGTATTTTCCATAACTCTCCCCGCAAAATGATTGTTTTAGGCATAGATCCCGGAAACGTCAGGGCGGGATATGGACTCATAAAAAAGGAGGGTTCTAAATTAACTCATCTGAAAAGTGGCCTTATTAAGATTCCGGCTGGCGGCCACGGCGAACGGCTTCTTGCGCTTGAAAAAGGACTTGAGGCGATCATTGGTGAATTCCATCCGGATGTGGTTGGTTTAGAAAAAATTTTTATCACCAAAAACAAAAAAACCGGCATTTTTGTGGCCGAGGCGCGGGGCGTGATATCTAAAATAATCGCCGCCAACAAAATAAAACTTATTGAGTTCTCTCCATCTTCCATTAAACTCGCGGCAACCGGGGACGGCCGGGCGGATAAAAAATCGGTCGCAAAAATGGTTGGGTTGTTTTTAAATATGGACACCCGGAAAATTATTGACGATGCGACCGATGCGCTGGCCATAGCCATCGCGGCTTCCAGCAGACAAAACAACATTTAGCGGGATTGACTTTTCTAAATCGTCCTCTATACTATCCCCAATCATTAAAAGAAAGGTCGTTTGTTTGAAAAAGAATAATGGTCATAACAGAACTAAAGCCGCTTATATTGAATTTGAGTGATGAGGACGTAATAGAAGAAGAGGGGGAGGGGGTGAGTTTTAACCCCGTCTTACCGCTCGAGGATGATGTTGCCGGTGAGGAAGGATCGGGCGGCAAACCGGGTCATAAGGTCAGTGGGGACGGTTTTGATTTGGACGAGGAAATGATAGAGAATCCGGGCGAAGAAGATTTCTAAGGTTTTTAAAACAGGAAACTCGCTGGCTTTTGTCGGTGGGTTTTTTGTTTGTTTAGTGCTACAAATACGCAGGGTTGGGGTTTGATTACTGATAAATCAAAATATAGAATTAACAAAGTGATTAGAAAGTCTAAAAAAAGAAAACGTTTTTTTATCTCCGCTCTTTTATCCGGCTCCATTATCAGTTTAAGTTTCTTAAGTTTGGGTGTTATTTACACCGTCGTTCTCATAAAAAATCTCCCTTCACCCGACCAGTTTGAAACTCACGAAGCCAGCCAATCCACAAAAATATACGACCGGACCGGGAAAACACTCCTTTATGAGATCCATGGCGAGGAAAAAAGGACGGTTGTTCCTTTCAGTGATATCCCCGAAAATCTCAGACGTGCCACCATATCAGCCGAGGATGCCAATTTTTATACCCGGCCGGCTTTTGATTGGCAGGGCATTCTAAGGGCCCTATGGGTTGACATTAAAACACTGAGTTTTTCCCAAGGCGGTTCAACAATCACCCAGCAACTGGCAAAAAATGTTTTTCTTTCGCCGGAAAAGACCATCACCCGGAAAATAAAGGAATTGGTTCTAGCGATTGAGCTTGAATCTAAATATTCCAAGGATGAGATCTTGAGCCTTTACCTCAATCAAGTTCCTTATGGTTCAAACGCCTACGGCGTTGAAGCGGCAAGTCAGACGTTTTTCAACAAATCCGCAAAGGATTTGGATCTGGCCGAGTCGGCCCTTCTTGCGGGACTTCCCAAGGCACCTAGTTATTATTCTCCCTGGGGCAGCCATACTGACGACCTAACAACTCGGAAAGATTATATTTTGGATAAGATGTTTGAGTTGGGTTATATTTCCAAAGAACAATCCGATAAATCCAAAAAAGAAAAGTTGGTTTTTGCCCCGCCTTCATTGGGGATAATCAAGGCCCCGCACTTTTCGTTGATGGTGAAGGATTACCTTATTAATAAATACGGCGAGGATGAGGTTTTAAACGGGGGGTTAAGGGTCACAACTTCTTTGGATTGGGGTATGCAGCAAATCGCGGAAAAGGCGGTGGAGAGCGGCGCCAAGAGAAACGAGGAGCTTTATGACGGGAAAAACGCCAGCTTGGTGGCTCAAGACCCTAAAACAGGCCAGATTCTGGCCCTTGTGGGCTCTAGAAATTATTTTGATACGGATATAGGGGGGAATTTTAACGTTGCCATCCAGGGCCTTCGCCAGCCGGGCTCGGCGCTCAAACCCTTCGCTTATATGACGGCTTTCCAATTGGGCTACCCGACTCAGACGATCTTGTTTGACGTGCCCACGGAATTCGTTTCAAACGATCCCAACTGCCCGGCCACGTTTGATTTCAACAACCAGGAATCAAGCTCCAGCGAATGTTTCCACCCCCAGGATTTTGAACCGTTCCAGGGGCCGGTTCAAATGGACCAAGCTCTCGCTCAATCAATAAATATTCCCGCAGTAAAGACGTTATATTTAGTGGGGTTGAAAGCTTTTCTTAATAACGCCCACGGTTTCGGAATCACCACCCTGAACGATCCGTGGAGATACGGTTTGTCTTTGGTTTTGGGCGGCGGCGAGGTTAAGTTGGTGGATTTAGTCAACGCTTTCTCCACCTTCGCCCAAGAGGGCGTGCGCCACAATCAAACCAGCATTCTTGAAATAAGCGACAGTAAGGGAAATGTTCTTGAAACGTATCATGATGATTCAACCAAGGTCATTGATCCTCAATACCCTCAAATGATAAATAAAATACTTTCGGATAAAGATCTGCGCTCCGGATTATTTCAAAATAGTTTGGGGATCACGGTTTTCCCCGGCTACGATGTGGCGCTTAAAACCGGAACAACTAACGACTATCGGGACGCGTGGGCGATGGGATACACCCCTTTCATCACTGTCGGCGTTTGGGCCGGGAACAATGACAATACCCCCATGATAAGAAAGGGAACAAGTATTCTGGCCGCCGTGCCGATTTGGAGCGATTTTTTAAAACAAGTGATAAACAATTACTCACCCGAAAGTTTTTCCAATCCGGATACAGTTAACATTTCAAATAAACCCATGTTAAACGGGCAGTACATTTATACCCCCGTTGGGATAAACCAAAAAAGCCAGGTTCATTCCATTCTGTACTACGTGGATAAAAATAACCCCTTGGGAGATTTCCCTCAAAATCCCGCCGACGACTCGCAGTTCATAAATTGGGAAACGGGAATCTTAAATTGGTTCCTACACTAACTCTTGATGGGCATCGCAACGTAGACCAACAGTGGTTCGGTTAGTGTTTTTATCACTACCGGCCGGTCCGGCGAATTAACTCCCAAGATTACCTCCTGACCCTTGTAAATCTTCAGGCCGTCTAATAAATATTTCCAATTAAAAACCAGAGAGAATTTTTCACCCTTCAATTTAATGGGTATTTTATAACAATTCTCCCCTAAAGAACTGTCTACGGAATAAACTTCCATGGTTTTTTTCCCATCCCCAATCTTGAGAGTTATATCGTTCGTCCGACCAACAAAAGCGCTGGCTAATTTCAGGGCGTTAATCAATTCGTTCTTATCAACCACCGCTTCGTTCTTTGTTTGTTTTGGCACCACTGCTTTATAATCTGGGAAGTTTCCGTCTATAAGCCGGGAAATTATTTTTTTGTTTTTAGTGTTGAATAAGATTTGATTTGGGTCAATGGAAATCTCTAAAACCTCGTCTTTACCGAAAAACCTCATTAATTCCGAAGCGGTTTTGAGGGGTATTATCGCGGAAAAATCATCTAAGTCGGTTTGAATAAGTTTAGCGTCTATTTTTCTTTCGGATAAACGGAAGCTGTCCGTCGCGACGAGAGTAAAAGTGTTATCTAGGTGATTTAAAAAAACTCCACTTATCTCGGGCCTAATGTCGGAATATTGGGCGGCGATTATCACGCTTCCCAGGGCTTCTTTAAAATCATTGGTGTTTATTTTGAGTTTTTTGTTTTTATTCGCGATGGGGGGAATTATTGGGAATTCTTTCGAATCCTGTCCTTGAATAACCGCCTCATAATTATCCGTGCTTATTACCACTTTTTTGTTTTTTTCCTCTAAACTAATCCTTTCAGAATTAAGGTTTTTAATTATGGAATTAAATATGGAAAATGGGATTGTTATTTCACCCTTTTCTATAACCTTGCCGGAAATAACGCATTCTACCGCCAATTCAAGGTTGGTAGAGGTAAAAACAATACCATCCCCATTAGTTTTAATTAGAATATTTTTTAAGATGGGTAGATTCAAACTCTCACTAATCGCGCATTCCATGGAGTTCAACCCATCTATTAAGTTAGTTCTTAGTATTATTAGTTTCATAGTAGTAGTGGTAGGAGGTGTGTATAAGTCTATTAAATCACGTTTTTTGTTTTAATTAAAAGGTATTTTATGTTTTGTGGGGTGGGAAGAGTTGTTGATAATTTAAATCTTTTACCGGCTAAATTATGAGTTTTAAAAAATATCCCAAAAATTCATCCAAAAAATCAACATAATATCCACAAGTATTCTACACCCTATACAATTTCTCTTTTATTAATATTATTTTCTGATTCAACCCCGGGTTTTGATTAATCTCTTTTTTTATCTTCTCGCAGGCGTGGATTGCGGTGGTGTGATCCCTTTTACCGACTTTTTCCCCGATATGAGGATAGGAAAGCTTCAAAACATCCCGCATTAAATACATAACGATCTGTCGGGGTTCCACCACACCCTGTTTTCTTCCCCGGTTGGTGATGTCTTGCGCCGGCACTTCAAAAAAATCAGCCACCACTCTCACAATATCATTCGCGGTGATATTTCTCGGGAGCACCCGAACCGCTTCGTTGATTATCTCCTCAAGTTTTTTATTGGTGATTTTCTCATTCTTGTACTGTTCGTAAAAAACAACCTTATTCAATACCCCCTCCAACTCCCGGATGTTTTTTTGTACCTGGGCGGCGATTTGTTCCAAGATCGATTCCTCCACAAAAACCCCGCTTTTTTGAGCCTTCATCTTAAGTATCGCCAGGCGCATCTCATAATCAGGGTAAGAAATATCCACTATCATTCCCCCCTCAAATCTAGAACGTAACCTTTCTTCAAGAGTAGGTATGGCGGAAGGCGGCCGATCGGATGAAATTATGACCTGTTTGTTGTTTTCATAAAGAGTATTGAACGTGTAGAAGAATTCTTGTTCGGTGGTCGGTTTACCGCCGATGAATTGGATATCGTCCACTATCAAAACATCGATATCTCTGTATTTTTTTTTCACATCCTCCATTCTTTTATTTCTCACGGCCCAGACCACGTCATTAATGAATTTTTCCGAGGAAACATAAAGAACATTCACGGAGTTTTTATAAACATTCGTTATCTCGTTCCCCAATGCCTGGATAAGGTGGGTTTTCCCCAGACCAACGCCGCCATAGACAAAAAACGGATTGTATTTATTCCCGACGTCTTTTACAACCGCTTGGGCGGCGGCGTAAGCAAGTTCGTTGGATGAGCCGACAATAAAAGAATTGAAAAGATATTTCGGATTCAGATTTGTTTTAGGATCTATCCGGAGTTCTATGAGGGAAGATTGCAATTTTATTTCCTGAACGGTTTTATGTTTTTTAAGGGGAGCAATAACGGAGTTTTGGTTTGAAACGGTGTAATCAATGTTTTTAATTGAGCCGTCCAAGTTCCTTAAAGAGCTTAAAATAATTTTATGATAGCGACTCTTCACCCACTCTTTGGCGAAGTTGTTCGGCAAGCCGACCAAAACCAAACCTTCTTTTTCGTTCTTATCCAATAATTGGCTGTTCTTGAGCCACGTTAAAAAATTTGGACGGGAAATTTGGAGTTCAACATCCCCGAGTACTGCCTGCCAAAGTTGATTAGTATCCATTTTTTTATTTATCTGCGGCGCGATTATCTTATCCCCGCTTAATAATAGGGACATTTTAAAAAAATGCCAATATCGCTACAAAGACGGGAAAGTGGATTAGTTGTGTATTACCTGTTGACGGTTTTTCCCCTCCCGCACTATAATTTTCTTATGAGTACGAAAAGAACCTATCAGCCGAAGAAAAGAAAACGCAGCAGGACTCACGGTTTCTTAAAACGCAGCCGATCGCCGGGTGGCCGGAGCGCTTTGCGTCGCCGCCGCCAAAAGGGCAGAAAGAAACTCTCGGTCTAATTTAGTGAGTTTTATAATAAAAACCAGGCCCTTGGAACGCGGCAAAAGTTCCGTTTTGGTTTCAATCGGGAAAAACTCGCTAAAAAGAGCCACAGAGCGTAACCTTCTTAAAAGAAGGGTGCGCGCCGTTCTCAGGAAAATCTCGGAAGAAAAAAAGACAGAGTTTCTGGTTATAGTAAAACCGCCAGTTTCGCGAAAAACATTTGATGAAATAAAGGAAGAAATACTTAAAAAATCAGTTTCCTTAAAATAATGGGAGCACTTTTTGATTCTTACATATATAATCCGATTTTCGAGGTTTTAAAATTCATTTATTATCAAAACCTCTCTTTCCATGATCTGGGTTTATCCATCGTCATACTGACGGTTTTAATCCGGCTTATCTTACTCCCGGTATTCTATAAAGGAGCCAAAGACCAGACAATAATCCAGAAAATTCAACCGCACATAAAGAAGATTCAACTAGATCATAAAGACGACAAAGAAAAACAGGCCAGAGAATTAATGGCGCTTTATAAAGAGCATCGCATTAATCCATTCTCCAGTATTTTGTTTTTACTGGTTCAACTCCCGATATTCTTCGCCCTTTTCAGAATTTTTTCCAAAGAAATCACCGTAGCGGTTTTCCCAACCCTAAGCTTTTTTGGGTTGATACAATTAAATGAAAAGAGTTTGACGTTGACGATAGCCGCGGCGCTTCTCCAATATTTTCAGACCAAAATGACGCTCGCCCCGAAGCTTAATAACGGGCCCCGGGATTCGATGGCCGCGAACCAAAAAATGATGATGTATATCGGGCCGCTTATCACGCTTATCGTACTTTTCAATCTTCCGTCGGCAATCGGTCTCTATTGGACGGTTTCCAATCTCTTTTCCATCATTCAGCAGTTTTTTATAAACAAAAAAATAAACATACCGGAAGCAACCGAGTCAGTGAATTAAATCTGGTTACAGCAGGGCCAGCAACTCAACTATTTGAGTTGGTTTTGTGCGTGATAATAAAAGCCCACCATTCTTTAAAATATCGCGGTACCGGGTTGAAAAAAAATCGCAATCGGTATAAAATCTTCCACAGTCATGAATTTAAAGGAAAGCGTTCAAAAACTATTCAGTTTAATGGGTTTTGAGGGAGCGGAGATAACCGTGGATGATGAGCACAAAAAAGTGCTTATTATGATTGATAACGAACTTATCCGCTCTAATATGGCGGTGGTTTTGCCGGCGGTAGAACACCTAATTAATTTAATAACCCACAAAGAAAATCTCCCCTTGTATATTGTTGATATAAATTATTACCGCCGTGAACGGGAAAGATTGATCATAGAACTTGCCAAGGCCGCGGCCAAGAAAGCAATGGTCACAAAAAGTGAAGTATCCCTCCCGGCGATGAATGCCTACGAACGCCGGCTGGTCCACGTGGAAATATCTACCCATCCGGATTTAAAAACGGAAAGTGTCGGTCTTGGGAAAGACCGACATATCGTCATCCAACTCATTCCAAGCTAAGCGAGTAGAGAGATTTATCGTACCTGTTTATGAAATAGAGCGCGCCGTTTGAAGCGACGGGATTTTGGGCGTCAATAGTCCCGGCGTTTTTCGGCAGGGGGATTAAAAGAACCTCGTCTGTCCCCGGGTTTATCCTATATAGGATATCGGAAGTGTATATTCCCTGTTTAATGTAATCGTCCGGCAGCACGGAATTTTTAAACCCGTCGTCTGTCGGCATAAAACAATAAATAAGAAATGAGTCGGGAGAACATTTAGATGGCAGGGTGGAAAAAGGCAGAGGCGTGGTCAAATTCAGATTGGCGGAGTTTAAAATTCTGAAGCCGCCGTCCGCCGAAAAAACAAACAAGATGTTCTTATCCGTAGAAAGTTTCATGGTGAGCCCGCCTTGTGGGGAGAAAAGCTGATAAATTGAAAGATTTTTCAAATTCAGATTCCAGGCCCGCCCCGCGTAATCCCCCGAAGGATTTTCCTGGATAATCATGTTATCAGGAGGGATAAAGTCCATTTTTACGTCTTCAAAACGCATATCCTTCGCGATAATCTTATAACTCGGTTGGTTTTGAGAGATATTGATATTTGACAGATTTATGCTGCCGCCGTTCTTCACGAAAGCGATAAGATTACCGCTATCCGTCCCCCAGGCGGCGTTTTGTATGTCTCCCGGCAGCGGGCGCCAGGCGCCGTCAATAACGTCAAATATGCCCCACTGGGGCGAGCGGGGGGCGCCGAAGGCCATAAGCACGCGCTGGCCATTTGGTGAAACTTTTATGAAATTCGGGGCGTTCAGTTTTTGCTGGGTGATCTGAATGTCCTGCCCCTTTTTAGCGGAGAAAATCCGGCCGTCGGGATCCAGATAATAAACTTCTTGGGTTTGCGAGTCTACCCAAAAATCAAAGACGGGATTTTCGGAAATTTTTTCCAAGGTCGGAACGGCACTCCCGTTTTGCTGCTCCGGCTGGCTGGTCTGGTTTTGCTCGCTTGTGGAACTACTTGTGCTCGAGGCGGTAGGAAGATTCCCCGCACTACCCGGAGCCGGGTTTTCCGGCGCCGGCGCGAGAGCCGACCAAACGAAATAAATAATCAACCCGATGACGATTATTATCAGAGTGATTAAACTTATTTTTATGATCGGTTTCATGGTTTATAATCCGAATTGGACATGAAGATGTCTCACTGTTTCATCGTAATTACAATTAATCCGATATTGTTGGTCTTGGGGGGTGGTGCAAAGAGCGTCAATATTTGATTTATATGAATTTTTCAAATATTCAGCAAGAGCCGGATTAAAGAATAGGTCCACGACAGGTTTACCTGGCCCATGGCTTTGGTGCCCGACCTCCGTGCCGCCAGTAACGATGACAGTGCAATTACTCCCACAATGATCAGATATGTATTTTAGATGAGTATTTATAACTCTAGTCGGTATCCCCCAGAGACTGGTACAATTTGAGGAGCATCGGTCACTACAGTTACCGGATGAGGTAACGCTTATGCCAAAGCCATTCAGATTCTGGACAGCATCCTCATTGGTAAGAGTGTTTGCGGGGAGCGGGTCGCTGGGATTGCAAGTTGGAGCCAAAGTTGGATTTGCGCTAGCGCCGATTGATTGTGTTTGCATGGTACACTTACTGATGGAATCTCTAAGCGTTATAAAAGTAGTTGAGCTTGAATCAGATTCTTTGTAGGCAAAGATCAAGCATTTTGCAGTTGAGGACCCGTCGGATTCTATGAAATAAGGGTATTGCCAAATTGTTGAGTTGGGTGGGATTGTAACCGTTTCCTCATAATATTGGCTTGGCGTTCCGACGGAAAGTTGGGAGGGTGTTACTATTTTTCTATAACCGCAATTGGAATCCGGCGTTGTGAGTTTTTGATAATTATTCGGGAAGGTTGGCATCGTGGAGAAATCCGGACAAATAGTAGAATTAATTACAGAGCTAGTTGCTGATGTTGAGGAGATTGGCGTAGCGCCACTTAGGTCTAACCCCAGTTTGGTTATCTGCGGATTCACGGTGTTGAGTATCAAGTAAGACGCAAAAAGAAGAACCAAGCCCCAGATGGCCGAAGTTATCATGCTTTTTGCCTCGCCCTGCCGCCCGCTGTTCCCCGCCGAAACGGTGTAATAAACCCCACCCGCAACTATCATCCCCAGCGCGAGAAGGCCGGAAATGCCCACGGCGAATTTATATACGGTGTTCAAATAAGAAGGAATATCCGTTGGTTGCTGGCAGTTTCCGGAAGGACACGGAAAGTCCACGTTTACAATATCTTCGGCAGAGACGGGTCGGCCCCCCGAAAAGAAAACAACCAATCCCAAGAAGATCATAAAAATAAGAAGATATTTTAATGAAAAAATTCTCCTCATTGAGTTATAGGCAAGATAAGCGTCCCTCTTGCGAACTCAAGAAGGTTTTTGGAGTTCTGGACAGTTGCGAGGATCTGAACTGAGTTCTGAAAATCCGACTGTGGTGTGCCTATGTTCGCGGTGATTTTATTCCCATCCACCGTGACCTTTTCGTTATTTATCCGCCAGTCAAATTTCAGATCGTCGAACGAAAGAACGTTGAAAAAGAAAGGAATGGCTGAGACGGTGATCTGGCCGCCGGCCTTCGCAGATTTTTGGGGGTAAGGAAAACTTAAAACGACCTCGGGCTTGCTGACTGGAATCCTTGTTGAATTCTCCAGAACGCCTTTTGAGGTGTTTATGGATACATTTAAGATCTCATAACCCTGGTTTTGGGCGGCGGCAGTGAAAGAAACCGTTTTTAATCCGGTGCCGCCATCTATCAAATTTCCATTCAAAGACCAGTTTATGTTGGCGTTCACGATATCCTGTAATTTGCCGGCCGAAATCAGTTCAGCTGAGGCTGTGAGCGCTGCCCCGGGCGCGGCAGAGGCCTTGCCGGCGTAATCGGCCGGGAAGTAACTGTTCGCGCGCCAAGTGATTATCACCTGGGTATTTTGCGTTTGGCCCATCACTGAGAAAGTAGCCGCGAAAAATAAACCTGCGGTTAAAAAGATTTTTTGGGTTTGGGATCTCATTTGTATGAATTATAACTTTTGCGCTATGCCTGCCGCCATACCCCCGAGTTGCTGGTGATTATGGATAAAAACCTTAATAGCGAAAGAAAGGACTATTGCGGGGATGAAGGGTATTAAATTGCCGAAATACTGGGCGATATTGCCATTGAGTTTATTTGCATCCGGATCCCCGTGATTTTTGAAGAAAAACCACATCCCGAAGGTGAAAAAACTCTGGATGACCGGAGAAACGACTACTCCAATGGCAAAAAGATCAAAAATAAAACATAAGATATAGACCAAAAAAGCCATACACACGCCTAAAATAACCTCCGCCTCGTTTATTTTTTTATATTCGCTGTTCATTTTCTTTGAGCCCCTTTATCTCAAGCATTTGTTCGGGGTTTGTGGTGATAATTTGGTCCTCGGTGTAGGAAGCGATAACCCGCATTGCGATATGTTTCAGTCCGGCGAAGAAAAGTCCCTCACCCACCCCGGCCTCAAGTAGAAATGTTTTCTCGCCCTCCGTCAGATCAAAAGCGGCCGCGACTGCCCCAATGCTCGTGGGGGATTGTTTCAAAAGCAGTTGAATGGAGGAGTTCGAGATAATCGGCCGACCATACTCGGATTTTAAGAAATCGTCCACGTCTTGGGTGATGGTTGTGACACCCAGATAGTATTTGCGGCAGCGCTTGACCAAACCAAACAGGAAGGAGGCGCTGTCTTTGTATTTCATCATCCACCAGGCTTCATCTATCACCATCATTCTTTGTTTTAATTCCGATCGTATGAGATTCCAAATAAAGTTCAAGACGATATACATCGCGATGGGCCGAAGTTCTTCCTCCAGATCGCGGATGGAAAAAACAATCAGGCGGTTCTTAATATCAACGTTCGTGGGCGCGTTCGTGAAGCCGGCGTAGGAACCGTGGGTGAATTTATCCAGCCGTTGGGCGAGCGTCCGGCCACCCTCGGTGTTCTGAAGGATGATCTGGAGATCCTCCAGAAGCGGCGGGGCCAATTCTTTTATGGAACCGAAATTTTCGGCCGTGATGTCGCGTGAGGCGTAGGTCTCAGTAATGGCTCTATCCAGAAGAGATTCTTCCTCCGGTTTGATTTCACCGAGCATTAGCTTTATGAGCCCGGTCAGATTTAAAATGTGGGATTTGAAAACGTCAGCTGGCTCCTCGCCTTCTGGGATAATCGGTATATCAAAAGGATTGATGTGACTCTGGGAGGTGAGAGATATTTTGAAATAACTGCCGCCTATCGCGTTCGCGAGATTTTGGTACTCGTTTTCCGGGTCAATAACTATGATATCCGTGCCCACCATTAGGGAACGCAGGATTTGGAGCTTGGTGGCATAGGATTTTCCGGAGCCCGCCTTGGCAAAAACGACCATATTCGCGTTTTCCAGGGAGAACCGGTCGAAAATCACTAAACTATTATTGTGCATGTTCACTCCGTACATAATCCCGTTTTCCGAAGTCAGGTCTGGCGAGACAAAAGGAAAAATGGACGAAGCCGGACCGGTATTGAGCGGCGTTCTGATTTCCAATTCATCCTTGCCAAGCGGGAAAACGGAAGTTAAACCCTCTTTTTGTTTGAAAAGCGCCGGTTTCACGTAAACCAATTTGCTTTCCAGTAGATTCACAAGCTCATTTTCCATGCGGGAAAGTTCTTCCTGGTTTCGCCCGTAGATGGTGAAGTAAATGCTCGTC
>Ga0187886_1000664_pt1 | contig 38712 bp, 33 predicted proteins | sample June2016WEW_20_1_FD_133001 | JGI IMG/M metagenome (GOLD analysis project Ga0187886, IMG submission 133001) | Peatland microbial communities from SPRUCE experiment site at the Marcell Experimental Forest, Minnesota, USA - June2016WEW_20_150 | ecosystem: Environmental > Terrestrial > Soil >...
CCGGAACGAGCTCAAACTGGCCCGCCGCATCTCCCACAAGAACGTTTGCCGCATCTACGACCTCGGGAACTGCGAGGGGACCTATTTCATCTCCATGGAATACATCCCGGGCGACAACCTCAAAAGTATCATTCAGATGATGGGGCCGCTCTCCCCGGCCCGCACCCTCGCGATCTCCGGGCAGGTCTGCGACGGGATGGCGGAGGCCCACCGCCTCGGCGTCGTCCACCGGGACCTCAAGACGTCCAACATCATGATCGACCGCGAGGGGAACGCCCACATCACGGACTTCGGCATCGCCAGGACCGTTGCGGCCAAGGGCCTCACGGACCGGGGCACGCTGATCGGAACGCCCGAATACATGGCCCCCGAGCAGATCGAGGGGGAAGGGGTCGACCACCGGGCCGACATCTACTCGCTGGGTATCGTACTTTTTGAAATGATCACCGGTCGCGTCCCGTTCGAAGGCAACACGCCTCTGAGCACTGCCCTGATGCAGAAGACCGCCCGTCCCCCGGACCCCCGGGACCTCAACGCCCAGACGCCCGAGGCCCTGAGCGCGGTGATCGCGAAATGCCTGGAAAAGGACCGGGCCGGACGATATCAGGGGGTCGAGCTGCTCGCCTCCGACCTTCACGGCATCGCCGAGGGGCTGTCCGAGACCGCGAAAGGCCTCCATCCCGGGAAAAGCGACAGTCTCACCCCGGGGGGGATACGGGTCATGAACTCCATCGCCGTCCTGCCGTTCGCGGACCTCAGCCCCCAGAAAGATCAGGAGTATTTTTGCGAAGGCCTGGCTGAAGAGATCATCACGGCGCTCACGAAAATCAAAGACCTGGAAGTCGCGGCCAAGAGCTCCGCCTTCTCCAGCAAGATCAGGAATCTGGATGTCCGCGAGATCGGCCGCCAGCTCGGCGTCTCCGCCGTGCTGGAGGGGAGCGTCCGAAAAGGGGATACCAAGCTCCGCGTCACGGCCCAGCTCATCAACGTAGCGACCGGATATCATTTTTGGTCTGAGAAGTACGAACGGAATTTTGAAGACATCTTCATGATCCAGGACGAGATCACGTTGGCCATCGTGGAACGGCTGAGGGTGAAGCTTTTCGGCGACGAAAAGGCGCGCCTCTTGCGCCGCCATACGGACAACCCGGAGGCTTATAACCTCTATCTGAAGGGCCGGTACCTCTGGAATAAGAGGACGGCGGAGAGCATGCAAAAGGCGCTCGAGTCCTTCCATCAAGCCATCGGGATCGACCCCGATTACGCCCTGGCCTATACGGGGATATCGGATTGTTACATGATCATCGGCACCTATTTCATGCCTCCGCGGGTGGCCTTCACGAGGGCTCGCGACGCCGCGCTCAAAGCCATGGAGATTGACCCGGACCGGGCTGAGGTCCATAACTCCCTTGCGTTTATCAAAGAAAAATTGGAACGCGACTGGAAGGGGGCGGAGGAGGAGTACAAGCGTTCCATTGAGATCGACCCGGATTATACGTGGGCCCACCATTGGTATTCCCTCTACCTCGGGACGAGGGGGCGGCACGAGGAGTCGCTCGCCGAGATCAGGCGCGGCCTCGCGATCGACCCCACATCGGCCCCCCTGAACATGATCTACGGCATGCTGTTCCATATGGCCCGATCGTTTGACCGGGCGGCCGAGGTGCTGGAAAAGGTCATCAGCCTGGATCCCACATACGTCCTCGCCTACCTTTACCTCGGCTTGTCACACGTGGAAAAGGGAGAGTACGAGGAAGGCCTCGTCAAACTGCGTCAGGCCGCGGATCTCGCCGGCCAGGCGCCGTTTTTCCTTCAAGCGCTCGGCTACGCGTATGCCGCCTCCGGCCAAACGGAGATGGCCCGAACTGTCCTCGCGGGCCTGAACGACGCGGAGAAAAGGGTCTACGTGTCTCCCTTGTTCATGGGGCTCCTCCATTTCAAACTGGGGGAGACCGACCGCGGTTTTGCCTATCTCGACAAGGCTTATGAGGACGGAGACCACTGGTTGGAATACATCAAAGTTTATCCCGGATTTGACGTCATCCGGCAGGAACCGCGCTATGCCGCGCTCCTCAAGAAGCTCAAGCTCGACTAGAAATTCGGTGCTACGCTACTAAATCAGCGGCGCGCTACCAATCTTTCTCATCTTCAAGGCATCCTGGTTCTTGGCCCGGTAGCTCGCGTTCATCACCGAGAAGACGAGCGGATGGCGCCAATTGTAAGCCGCACGGGAGATGATGGACGAGCGTGAATAGAATCGGCAGGCCGCCCACCTGGCCCCCTCCTCAAGCTCCCCGGGCTCCATCAGTTTCGGCCTGAACACCGCGTTGCCATAATCGTATCTGGACCAGTCCCTGGTCAGGATCCTCCCCTCCTCCTCCATCTGCTGATAGACCTTGGTCCCCGGATAGGGAACAAGCACAGGCAGGCTGGCCGCGACAACCTTGCTTCTGATCAGGAAGTCCACCGTTCTTTCGAAAACGCTTTTGTCGTCATGATCGAAGCCGAAGATGAAGGAAGCGAGGATAAGGATGCCGTAGTCGTGGAGTTTCTTGATGCATTCCCCGTACTCCTTGACCTTGTTGATCCCTTTGCCCGCCTCGCGCAAGTTCGACTCGTTGAGCGACTCAAAGCCGATGAACAGTCCCAGGCAGCCGCTCTTGGCCGCCAGTTTCAGGAGCTCGTCGTTTTTCGCCATGAGCACCGTGCTCTGGCCCGCCCACTTGATCCCCAGCGGGATGAGTTCTTGAAACAGTTTCCTGGCGTACGGCTGGTTGCCGATGATGTTATCGTCGATGAAGAGCCAAATCTTTTTGTCCGCGCCTTCGATCTCGCGGACGACGTCCTCGACCGGCCGGCAGCGGAAAGTCCCGCCGAAGAACCTGGAAACCGAACAGAACTGACACCCGAACGGGCAGCCCCGTGTCGTCTGGATGGAATACGGGGAAAAGGTCATGCCCTGCTTCAGGAGGTCCCGTCTCGGGACCGGCAGGCCGCGTAAATCGGGGTAGCTCTCGGACCGGTAAAACTCCTTCAGGCGGTGGGCCCGGAAATCCTCGATCAGGGAGGCCCACACATTTTCCGCCTCGCCGATGACGACCGCGTCGGCGTGTTGGATGGCTTCTTCCGGCAGGGCCGTGGCGTGAATGCCTCCCAAAACGACCTTGGCCCCACGCCTTCTGTATTCGTCCGCGATCTCGTAGGCCCTCGCCGCAAGGGGGGTCACATAGCTGATCCCCACCAGTCCGACGCGGCTTTTATAGACGACCTCCTCGATTTCCTCCTCGGTGACGATGACCTCGACGTCGGGGGGCGTGAGAGCCGCCAGGACGGGCAGGGTCAGCTGGGGCATTCTGAGGCCCTTCTGCCATTTGTTCCCTTTCCAGGTGGGAAGGATCAGTTCCAGCGTGAAAGAAGTCATCCCCTCTCCCTCTTGCCGCTGGCCGGCCCAAAGATAGCGCCGGTCCAGGTCCCAGTCAATGGGATGACTGCCCGGCGCGCGGCCCGCCGCCTATTTGTACTTCGGGATGCGGGCCTCATTCCGGAGCGCCTTAAGGCCGGCTTCGACCTCGGCCGCCGGCCTGTCCTTGAACACGATCACTTTGTCCTTCCCGATGGCCTGGGCGATGCCGATGCCCGACAACGCCCCGGCAACCAATCCCACGCTGAGCCAGAGAGGGTACCCGAAGAACCTCTTAAGGCCAGTGCCAAGGTCGTCCGTTGTCGACGGACGACGCGCAATGAGGCCGGCGGCTATGCCTCCCACAAAGCCCCCGAGGACGACGCACACGAAGGTCGGCGATTTCCTGGCGATCCGGACGCTTTCGATCTCGGCCACCATCAGCGTCTTCTCGGAGAGGCCGGCTAGAACGACGACGGCGTCCTCCCTGACGCCGATCAATTCCCCTTTGGTGATTTCCCCGGAAATCGTTCTGACGGTGACATCCGCCCCTCTCCATCGATCGGCCCCCCGGAGGAGCCCGGGCGCGCCGGCCATCAGAATGACGAGCCCTGTAGCCAGGGTTGCCCTGAGGATCCGAGCGGCCCGAGTCCACGATATCCTCGCCCCACCTTTCATGGCCTGGATTGGCATCGGCGGCCTCCTCTCATCAACCAGCGATAATATAACCGGGCCGCAGGCATAAGTTGTCAAGAAAGTGCAAAGATTATGAAAAGAATATGTGATAAGAACCTTGACAATTGATACATAATGATGTATATACACAATGAGGTATCCATACCATGAGAAGGATCAACGTCATTATTAATGAGGACTTATACAGGAAAGCAAAAGCCGTGGCCTTTCTGCGGAACGCGAGCCTTTCGGAGATCATCCGAAACTCTCTCGACGAGTGGATCAAAAAGAGGATGGGCAAACGTGAGGAGCTGATCCTCTCAGCCAAAGACGAAAAAGAGATCCTCGACATCCTCGCCTCCGACGAATTCCTGACCTCTGAAGAACTGAAGAAGTCCCTGGGCTTATGAATTTCCTCTATGGCCGCAAATGTCTTAAATACCTCCAGAAGCTCGACCGGGAAGCGGCCCGCAAGATCGTCCAACAGATAGAAAAGCTCCCGGCAGAGGGTGACGTCAAGAAGCTCAAAGGAGAAAAGACCCGGGATCTCTATCGGCTTCGGATCGGCAAATTCAGGGCAGTTTATCGAGTGGAAGCTGACGTCATCCGGATCCTTATCATTGACACACGCGGAGACGTTTACAAAAAGGTATGATTAAGGGGATGGCCTTCCTGGCGGAATCCTTTATTAACAAACCGTGACGATGAGGCCGACACGGCTGATGGAGTAATCGAAGAAACGCGCCTTGTCGTTGGGCGGCTTTTTCTCCAGCATCCGCTTCACCGCGGCGGCGTCCTCGGGAGACTTGCACACCATGAGCAGGAAACCGCCGCCGCCTGCGCCCAAGAGCTTGGCGCCGATGACATGCGGCCTGATCCGGGCCCGAAGCTCCTCGATAACCGGGGTCGTATGGTCCGGGTCGAGGTCCACGTTCAGCTTCCAGGCGAAATCGATGAGCTCGCCGAACCTCTCCAAGTCCCTCGTCCCCATGGCCTCCGCCATCAGCGGCGGAAACGCATGGAGCTTTCGCAAGGTCTCCATCGCGGCCCTGTCCCTGTCCAGGTACCGCCCGACGACCTCGTGCAGGATATCCTTGGCCAGCCGCCGCAGCCCCGTATAGTACAAGAGAGTCCGGCCGCCGTTCGCCGCCGGGTCGAGCAGGTCCGCTGGGACAAAGTGGATCCGCGGGTCCGGCACAAGGCCCTTATCCGCGGTGATCACCTTCACGCCCTCGATCACCCCGCCGATCTGGTCCTGCCAGCCGCCGCCGGTCGTCAGCTCCTGTTCGAGCTTCAAAACGGCATGGAAAAGCTCGCGCGCCGCCAGCGGGCGCCCGATGACCCTGCCGATGATGGACACGAGGACGGCCCCCATGATGCTCGATGTCCCGAGCCCGCTTCCGCTCGGGATCGCCGCCAGCGTCGTGAGCTCGATCCCGCCCCCGAAATAGCGGAGCATGCCGTCGAGCGTCCGTACCCCGGCCGGCCACGCCGCCGCTTCCGGCGCGAATCCGGCCAGCGCCAGCGCGGCCTTGGCCAGGGCAAACTGGCTCCCCGGCTTCCGGTAATCCAGGAGTTCCTCTAGGGTCTTGATGACCACCCGCGTGCTGTGATCGATGGAGTTGATCCGGATCTCGCGCTTTTCGATGACCCGGGCATAGGCCTGGATGGGAGCCTGGCCGTTGAGGTCCACGGCCGCGTTGATGACACACCCGCCCCGCTCGAGGGAATAGGGGGGAGTATCGGTCCAGCCCCCGCCGAGGTCGAGTCTTGCCGGGGACCTGCCCCAGACGATCTCATCGCTCCGCAGGACGTTCTTCGGAGACGCGGGGATCCCGCCGCTTCGATAGACAATGGTCCGGCTCAGATGCCGGAACGCCGCCTCTTTCATCTCTCCCGCCCAGGATTTGAGCTTTACGGCCCCTTCGACGGACAAGCCCAGCGAGCCGAGGCATCTTTTTTCCGCGGTCGTCAGGCCCGCTCTCAGCGCTCCGATGATGTCCCGGCCATTTTTATACTTACCCCTATCGCCGCCGTTCGCGATCTGCAGTAGAAGCGAGCCAAGCGTATGCAGGATCCGCGAGAGCTCGAGGGAATCCAGCCCCTGATGCCTCTGCGCCGCTTCATAGCTCCTGACCGCTTCCCGGACGATCGCGATGACCCACTGGCCCCGCTCGCCCTTTTACGGATTTTGGGCCAGGAAGGAGATCTCGGCGGCGGACAGCACGCCCTCCGGGCCAAAAACTCGGGACAGCGTTTCCCGTATCAGCTCGCCGCGGATCTTCAGCCTCCTGGAGTGGAAAGAGTCCAGGTCGGCGCGGAGGGCCATTTCCTCGAGGCTGTACCTTTCGGCGGCGAGCCAATCCTCTTTTTGGCGTGCCGCCGCATTCCCGGGCTCAAGCAGCCAAAGCCAGTCTCGGCATTCGTCCATCTTCGCGGCAAACGGGAAAAATCGGCCGTTCCAGACCGTTCTCTCCGCAGCCGTCCGCTTCTCGTCCCAGACGTCGGCCGGACTCGCGCCCATCGCTCCGAGCCAGGACCGGACGGGCATTCCGCACAGGCGCGCCCCTTTATCGGCGGCCAGATGGAACGCGTCATCGCTCGCGTAGGCGCGGACGAACCAGCCCCTGCGCCCGTCTCTGCCCCGTCCCTCGATGATGTCCAGGCATCCCCCTCGCGGGAGGGTGAGAGGGGCCGCGACATCGGCGCCCGCGACGACGTTATCTCCGGCGAGCGTCAAGGGCGCGTTGACCCGGCAGCCCTCGACCCAGGCATTCTTCCCAAGGATGATTCCCTGGCCGCTGACCCGGGAATTGACGACAACGCTCGTTCCCTTTTCCGAGTCGCCCATGTCGGAGCTCATGAGGCTCCTGCCGCTCTCGATCAGGTCCTGAAGCGTGCCGAAATGGAGAAAGCGGAAACGCGGCACAACGTGGACGTGAAACTGGACGGACCTCAATCCGCGATAGAGGGATCGGAGCGCCGCGCCATCGACTCCCGATCCGGCCCCTCTGACTTCGTCTATATAGCCGGCATAGGATGTGTCCTTGCCCAAAGCACAGCAGATCTCACGGTAGATATCCAGGCCCGCTGCCTCGATCGACTCAGTTAGCGGCCCTCCCCAGATAAGCTTGCGCCTGCTTTTCTTGCCCCCGCCGACACCGCAGAGCTTGAGGAGCCGAACGGCCGCCGATGGGGCAAGATTCAGGATCCCGATGTCGAGAACCGCCTGGCCGTGCGAATCGACCGCGCCCATCTCCACCTGCTTCGCGACCGGAGGTTTCTGAAGGAACAGGCGAACGCTGCCGTCCTCGTGCCGGCAATAAACGCCATGGTTTTTGGCAACGTCCGGGCTGACAAGAGCTCCGACGCCGGTAACCCCATTTTGCGCGAACACGACATCCTCGGCGTCGAAGTCCAGGAGCACATCTCCGGAGGTGACCACGACCTGCCCGCCGCCTGAAGCGGGCTTGGGCAATTCGAGATAGGTCGGGATCAGGCGGTCGAAAAGCGTTGTGCCGGGCGCGCCGCCCGATTCGCCCGGGACCGGGATGAAGATCTTGCCGCACGGAGCATAAGGTGGCAAACGTCTGGAGTCGCCTCCGGCGTGGACGATAAGGACCCGGAGGCGGTTGAGGGTCTCCGCCCAGGTCTTAGGGTCGAGGTGTGTCCTGAGCTCCCGCCGGCTTCTCAGCTCGAGGTTGAGGATCTGGAGCAGGCAATGGACCGTGCTGCCTCCGGAACCGACACGGCGGCCGCCCGGATCGGCCACGACGAGAACCTTCTTGACGCCGCTGATCAGGCCAAGGGATTGCCTGAGATCGATCAGGCTCCGGTAGACCCCGGCCTGCTTATCATTAGAGGCGGTGATGATCAGATAATCCCATTCAGGGAAAAGAGGGCTCTTCTTGGGCGCCGACACGGTTTTCGCTTGTTCTTTTCTTCTGCCGGGAGAGCCCGACTTTAGCAGAGGGTCTCCGGCAAGTCAAGGAGGGCGATGTTATCCCTTCGATAAATGCCCGCTGTCCCTATTTTTTCCTTGACATTTCCTTCCCATTTTAAATAGAATTCGTAGCACCTTTCCCACGGGAAAGGACGAATCCCCGGCCTCGCCCCATTTGAGCTTCGGTGCCGGTGGGCGGCGGCTCTAACGCAGCCGCGCCCGAAAAAAAGTATGTTTGCCGGCCTTGCCTCGCCGCCTTGGCGCCCCGTCCGGCGCCAACGGCGGTAGCCTAAAAAAAATGGCCCGCCTCGAAATCGGTGACATGCTCCGTTTCTCTTGAACCGGTGCGTGTCACCAGATTTCGTGAATTAATATGGCTCGTTTAGCCCGCTCCACCATTATCGGTTACCCGCACCAGGTTACCCAGCGGGGGAACTACGAGCAGACGGTGTTCGAGGAAGAGGCCGACTTCCGCCGCTACCTCGCCTGGCTCCGGGAATGCGCGAACCGCTATCACGTCGAGGTTTGGGCCTACTGCCTGATGCGGAACCATGTCCATTTCATCTGTGTTCCCAAGGCCGACGGGGCCCTCGCCCGCACATTCAATTCCCTCCACATGAGATATGCCCAGTACTTCCACGCCAAAAAAGGAGTGACCGGCCACCTCTGGAAGGGGAGGTTCCTCTCCTGCATGCTGGACGACCGGAGCGTCTTCGAGGAGGTTCGCTTCATCGAGAACGATCCTGTCCGGGAGGGAGTCGTCGAGAAAGCCGAGGATTATCCCTGGTCGAGCGCCAGGCACCATGTCCTGGGCGAGTCAGATCCGGTTATCATGGATGGCTGTTTCCTGAACGGCGAGGTCAAGGATTGGCGGGCCTACCTCACGGCAAGGGGAGACGAGCCCGTCTTGGTTCGCACCTGGCAGAGCCTGAAGACGGGCCGGCCGGCCGGGGAGGAGAGCTTCGTCCGCGGGCTCGAGGGGATCGTAGGGCGGCGTTTGGCGGCCTTGCCTCGGGGCAGACCGAGGAAAACCGTGTCCGCATTGATTAGATGACCGTGCTAACGACCAGAAATCATAGCTTATGGAAACACATAAGAAGGAGCGTTCGATGAAAAGAGCTTTGGTTTGCGGGGCCGGCGGTTTCATTGGCAGCCATCTCGTCAAGAAATTGAAAAAGGAAGGCTATTGGGTTCGAGGCGTTGATATAAAAAACCCGGAATTCTCGGCCACAGCCGCGGATGAATTCATGCTCCTGGACCTCCGCGAGAGGCCCAACGCGGAGAAAGCTGTGTCCGGTCCTCTTGATGAAGTTTACCAGCTGGCCGCCGATATGGGGGGGATGGGCTTCATCCATTCGGCGGAGACCGAGATCATGCGCAACAGCGTCCTCATCAATATCAATATGACCCATGCGGCCGCTGAGGCAAAAATCCCCCGGTATTTCTTTTCCTCTTCCGTTTGCATTTACCGCGATATGAAGCCCGGCGAACCGGAGATGACCGAGGAAGAAGCCTATCCCGCCCTCCCCGACAACGAATACGGTTGGGAAAAGCTCTATTCCGAGAGGATGGCCCTTGCCTATGGGCGCCGCTACGGCATGCAGGTCAGAATCGCCCGCTTCCAGAATTGCTACGGCCCGGAAGGCACCTGGAGAGGCGGGCGCGAAAAGGCGCCAGCCGCGATCTCCCGAAAGGTCGCTGAAGCGAAAGACGGTGGGACTATCGAAGCCTGGGGAGACGGATCGGCGATCCGTTCTTACACTTATATCGACGATATGCTGGAAGGTATCTATCTCCTCATGCACTCGGACCTCAATGTTCCTACAAATATAGGATGTCCCGAATACGTTTCGGTCAAAGAATTGATCGACACAGTTGCCAAGGTGGCCGGTAAAAATGTGCTCATAAAATGGATCAAGGGGCCTGTCGGTGTCCAATCCCGCAACTTCAGCAATGCCAAGATCTACTCGCTCGGCTGGAAACCCAAGTATTTCCTGAAAGACGGCATCGCGCTGACCTATCCTTGGGTTGCGGAACAAGCCAACAAAGCGAGAAAGGAGTAAGAATATGGCCGACAGAAAAAAAGCCCTGATAACTGGCATCACAGGCCAGGACGGTTCTTATCTCGCTGAGTTCCTGCTCTCAAAAGGCTACGAGGTCCATGGAATCGTCCGGAGGTCCAGCTCATTCAACCGGAGCAGGATCGACCATCTCTACGTAGATCCCCATCTTCCCGGTGCCCGGTTTTTTCTCCATTATGGAGATCTCGCCGACTCCGAGCAGCTTACGGAGATTATCTATAACATTAAGCCTGATGAAATATATCATCTGGCCTCCCAGAGCCATGTCCGGGTCAGCTTCGACCTCGCCGAATACACCGGCGATATCACCGGCCTGGGAACCACCCGCCTTTTGGAAGCCGTGCGGAGGAGTGGGATCCAGACCAAGTTCTATCAGGCTTCGAGTAGTGAAATGTTCGGCAGCGCCCCGGCCCCACAAAATGAAGATACACCCTTCCAGCCCCGAAGCCCCTACGCTGCGGCAAAGGTTTACGCCTATTGGATGGTCAGGAACTACCGCGAGGGTTACAACCTGTTTGCCTGCAACGGAATTCTCTTTAACCATGAGTCTCCGAGAAGAGGGGAGACCTTTGTCACCAGAAAAATCACCCGGGGGATAGCCAAAATCCTGGCCAATAAAGAAAAGAACATCTATTTGGGCAACCTGAGTGCCAAGAGAGATTGGGGATACGCCCCGGAGTATATCGAGGTCATGTGGCAAATGCTCCAACAGGAATCGCCTGACGACTATGTCATCGGAACGGGAGAGGCTCATTCCGTCGAGGAATTCGTAGACGAGGCCTTCAAATATGTCAATCTCGACCGGCATAAACATATCGTCGTCGAGGCAGCACATTTCCGGCCCACGGAAGTCCCGGAACTTAGGGCCGACGCCGGAAAGGCCAGAGAGAAGTTAAACTGGGTTCCTAAAATCACATTCAAAGACCTTGTTAAAATCATGGTCGACGCCGATCTCGAGATGCTGGGGGTTGAGCCACCAGGGCAAGGGAAAAAAATCGTTCTCGAAAAAGGATTACAGTGGCTGCCGAAAGGGCCCGGTTTCTGATAAGATGAGCGAAAAGACCCGGGTTCTCATCACCGGCGCGACCGGATTTGCCGGAGGGCATCTTATCCGGGCCCTTGAGGCAGAAGGACCGTCCGCATTCGAGATATTCGGCACCGCCTATCCGGATGTCCCGCCGCCCTCCCGAAATAAGTTCTTTTTCCTGGACCTGCGTTCGGAAAAAGACGCGATAAAACTCGTAAGCGAGATTCGGCCCGATTGGATCTTCCATCTTGCGGCCATTTCGAACGTACGCAGGTCCTGGGAGAAGAGGAGCGAGACGATCGAAACAAACGTCCTTGGCACTCATAATCTTCTTGAAGCCGTCAGGCTGAGCGCGCCTGCGGCCAAAGTGCTCTTCATCAGCTCTTCAGATGTCTACGGCTTCGGGCCTGCGCCGGCCGAGGCCATAAACGAAGATGCGCCGATCCAGATCGTTGACCCGTATGCTTATTCCAAAGTTGCCGGCGAAATGCTCTGTGGATTTTATGAAAAGATCGAGAACATCGACATCGTCATCGCCCGGCCATTCCCCCATACGGGCCCGGGTCAGGCGGAGGACTTCGTCTGCTCCGACTGGGCCCGCCAGGTTGCCCAAATCGAGCGAGGAGATATCGCCCCCACCCTTAAGGTCGGGAATCTTGATGTACAGCGGGATTTTTGCGACGTTCGCGATGTCGTTAAGGCATATATCCTCCTGCTTAGAAAAGGGCGCTGGGGCGAGCCCTATAATGTTTGCTCAGGGAAGGCGACTGCGCTTCGTGAGGTTCTAGACTTTCTGGTCAGAGAAACTCGTGGGAAAACACCTATCTTAGTCGAAGTTGACGCGGCTAAATTCAGGAAGGCCGATGTGAATTCCCTCATCGGCAGTAACCGAAAGATCTCAGAAGGAATAGGCTGGTTGCCTCGGATCCCGATTGATCAAACTCTCCGTGATACGCTAGCCTTCTGGCGGCAAAAATCAGGGGATGGGTCATAACGCTAATATTCAGCTAATAAACACATTGGTCCACAATGCCAAGATTATATCTATTTCATTAAGTGCAACCCTTTCCGGATTGACATTATCGAAGAGGCCGAGGATTGTCTCAGGACAAGCGCCGTTCACTTTGCCCTGCCCGACCTCGACCTTGAGTGCGAGAAGGCTGCTTTCTGAGGAGCGTAGTCGGCGATTGGAGGGAATATCCTGCCGGAAGCGGGGACGAACCTGTTTAGAGGCAAACGTGGTAAAGCCCAGAAAAAGGCCAGCCAGGGATGAAAGATCATGCGCGTGCTTGAGAGGATCGTCAGGGGCATGAGGAGACGGGATAGCAATTCGTTCTTACACATACATAAATGACATGTTGGAGAGAATATATCTCCTAATATACTCCGACATCGATGTTCTCATTAATTTCGGGTGCCCGGAGTATGTTTCAGTTAGGAAGCTTGACAAAACAATGTCTAGGGTTGCCATAAGAATACCCGTGTTAAATAGGTTATGGACCCTGTAGGCGTTCACTCATGCAATTATAGCAACGCTAAGATTTATCCAATCGGCTTGAAGTCAGGGTGCTCTTTAAAAGAGGTATCAACCTCATTTAACATTGGGTAGCCGAGCAGGTCAGGATGGCGATAAGAAGGTAATCGTTGAAACCGTTTCTTTTTACATGAAAATGCTCTCGGGTTCTTTTTGAAACAGAGAAAGCTGAGAAACGGTTTTTCCAGAAAAAGACATCTCGCTTTATTGTAATTAAATGATTAAGCTTTTTGGCCCTAAATTGAAAGCGATTGTCTCGAAGACTTGTGTCTATTTGCCGACGGTTAGTAAAATAGCAGTCTATCGAACTTTATTCGGATTGGGTATCGCAATGAGTTTGTGGACACGCCGGCCATTCATAGAGGTTCTTAACGTGGAATACGTACTCCTGCTCAAAAATCCGCTTTTTTAAGCCCCTGTTCGTTAGTTGGTAGCCGGGGTTGAGGGCTTTGTTTTTCCCGCAAGCGCTATAGGCACCTATTGACCGCAATAGAACAAAGATGATCGGGCGCGCTGAATTGCACAAGGCTAGATTGTTCAGTAGGCTTTGTGAGGCAATGAGGGTAGGGTTAGAATCCTTGTCCCTGACGAAAATAGGTACTCAAGAAGGACTTGGGGACCATATAGACTAATTATCGGTATGGAAATCCATGTGATCTCCGAGAATCAGAAACACATCCTCTCTGAACTAACGATTATATCTAAATCTGGGATTTATGATGGATTATTGCGCCCTATTGCCTACGCCATTTCGTTCTTAACAAGCATTGTTCTTGCGCGTACAGTGGGGGCGAGTGCAATTGGCGCAATAGGAGTAGGCCTAAGTATTATGATGATAAGCCAGATTCTTCCCGGGCTTGGATTGAATCTGACCGTCCTTCGAAAAGGAGGATATTATCTTGGCGCCAACGATGCGAATAATGTCTCGCGCTTGATAAAGCTCAGCTGTATTTCGGTCCTGGTTATATCAACCTCGATAGTATTTTCCTATTTTATTATCTTGAGGAAAATTGCTTATCCCCTTTTAGTTAGAAGCGTAGGAAGCATCAATGTTTTTGATGACCTCATATTGGTTTTTCCTTTGATAAGTCTAATTCCGATCCTCCAGTCGAGTTTCACCGTAATTCAGAAAAATTATAAAATCACAATATTTGACCAAATAATAAGGAACATATCTCGTCTAGTCATCACTATCGTCTTTCTTTTCTTTTTTAATCATATAATTGCGTTGCTCCTTGGGACAATCGCAGGACTTATCCTTTCTTCATGTGCCTTAGCCATAATTCTAACTAAAGAACTTAAGAAGTTAAATGAAAGATTGCCAGTGCCTGTTGAGGAAGAGCACGGCATCGAAATGGGAGATTTATTACGCTATTCAGCTCCGCTAACCATTGTCCCGTTTCTGACAACGGCATCAAGAGAGCTCGACCTGTGGGTGGTCGGATATATGTCTTCTTCACGTGAAGCAGGCGTTTATGCAATCGTGCGAATCCTTGGCTCTGTGATACTCATCCCATTGATTGTGTTTGGAGAATTATTTGCAGTATCAATTGCGAAATTCATTCGACAAAAAAACAAGGATGGTGTTGATAAAGTATTTTCGATATCTGCAAAATGGATAGGGCTAATAAGCGGAATCGGGTTTGTTATCATATTTTGCCTGAGTGAAGATATGCTAAGGATATTCGGACCAGATTTTGCTATTGGAAGTTATGCGCTAAAAATATTCGCATTTGCTCAGTTATATCAAACTATCTTTGGAGCTTCAGGAACTATACTTCTTATGTACGACAAAAGAAAATTATTGATTATAAACGGAATTCTAATGTTGACCCTAAATCTTGGTTTGTCCATATATATGACATCGCTATGGGGGATGATTGGAGCTGCAATATCTGTCGCCGTTACATACGTGATTATTCAATCAATTGTTCTCGGCGAAGTAGTTTGGCTATTAAAGGTTAAGCCAGGTTCGATAAGGGACTATGCTAAAAGATTATTAATAATGTTCATTACAGGGGCAACAATCATGTTTTTATCTTTAGTGTTAAGGCATGCCCTGTTACTGATTAAACTCGGTTTGAGTATCCTACTTGGCATCGTTGTCTATTTCATCGCGACTTTTCTACTCGAAAAATGGACACAGGAAGAAAAAACATTACTTGCGAATATCGCGGCGAATACAAAAAGTAGATTATTCGGAAAGCTTCAGAAGGCCCTTGAATAGCTCTAGGCAACGGACAATTATTCCTGTGCAAGTACATAACAATAATTTTGTTCGCCAGTTTGTTTTAATATTAGTAGTTTTTCTGTTTATTTTGCCGTACTTCGGCGATTACGGCATTCTTATGTTGGCTGGGTTTTCGGCAACCTTTCTTTTGATCCTCCTATGGCGCCCACCACTGGGATTGATAATATTTTATTTATTGATATCGGCGGGAACAATACTCGTCGAGAAGACGGAAACAAGCATATTGGATCCGGGAACATGGTCAGTGACATATGAGGGCATGATCAGTTTCGCTTTCGTGGCAGGAAGCATTTTTTTAATTTTCTATAATATAAAGAAGATTTCTTTTATTAAAACTATCGTGAAGACACCCGGATTGTTGGTCTTTCTGGCTTTTATTTTTGTATGTTTATTGGAAACGGTTGTTTTTCATTCAGAAAAGATAGCATCATTTAAAGAATTAATAAAAATCGCGGCAATTATTTTATTCTATGCAGTCGCAGTTCTTTATTTTAGACGGGAAGATATTTATATAATTCAAAATTCACTCTTGCTTGTATTGGCCGCACTGGTAGCTTATTCGATCATGATATATGTGACGCAGCCCAGCGCAATAATCGATGTAGGAGGCATAGGGATAAGTCGACTAAGCCCCGGGATTCTATCAGCCGTCGATTTATCTGTATGGATTGCTGTCCTATTCCCTATTCTCATTACTAAGATAATGCAGGAAAACCGTATTATACGAATCGTGCTATGGAGCATAGCGGTGGTTATCAGCGGATATATGATGACCCGCTTTTCTGCAAGGGCATCAGTATTTAGCCTTGCTATAGCATTATTAATCTATCAGGTTGCTAGAAGAAAGTATGTTCTTGCAAGCATACTTGCGGTTTCGTTCGGTGCTCTTATCTTATTAACTCCATGGAAAAATATGGTGATTGATATATTTTATCCCTATGGCAATTCTACAATTCTAAGTCGTGTGGAAGGTATTTGGGCTCCAATTTTAAAATCTGATATATCAAATATTATTTTTGGCGTAGGCGCTCGTGGTTTCGGAGAATACCTCTATAAGATTTCCGGGTGGTATTTTACAGCTGCCCACAATATTTATCTAAACATATTAGTAGAAAACGGGATATTCGCAGTAATCCTTTTTGTTCTTGCGAATATGCAAATTCTATTTAAAATGATAAAAAAATATAGAAATAATGCTAGGCTACTGCTTAATGTCGTTCCCTTGATTGTTTTGCTTTTCTCAGGGTTGACAAGCACTATAAACTTCACACTCTTCTATCTTCAAATATTTATGTTTTTAGCGATAAACTTAATTGCCGAGCGACCACGAATAACAATGTCTTTGTCAGTATAGCATCGCTATGATAATCGCTGTTATTTGCCCATATATCTTAACTCCTCAAATACAAGAAAAACTCGGAATCCGTGTTGAGGATTATACGCGTGCGACCGGCACGATAAATCTGAGCCTTGGGTTATCGAAGATCCCTGGAGTAGATGTTCACCAGATATCCATGACACGGCATATCCGGGGGACGAAGCTAGTCCGCGATGGAAATATCAATATTCATTTTGTCGGGATTCCTCCGAAACTTACCAGCTTTACATTCCTTCAATATCCAAAAATGCTCGTCCATAGAGAATTAAAAAAAATAAAGCCCGACATAGTCCACGGTCATCACGCTGAGACTGGAGATCCATATTATGCAATAACTTCGAATTACCGATCTATTGCTGGAATTCATAATTATTTGCCGATGTTAATGAAAATTACTGGACAGCCTAGTTTGTCGACGATGGCTATTTTTAGGCATTTTGAAAAGTATACTATTAAGAATGCTTCCCATATTACGGTGGATAGCCGCTATATCGGGGAAATCATTAGCCCCCTAACAACAGCAAAGATTCACCGCATTCCCAATTGCGTTCATAGCGACTTTTTTAACCATAGCAAAGTTGATTACGATTCGAAAACGGATGGGCGATTAACGATAGCATTCTTCGGCCAATTAAGAAGAGAAAAGGGCCTTGAAATCCTAATGGATGCTCTCCCCTTGATCAGGGAAAAAATCCATGAAGTCGTATTGAAGGTTATTGGAAATACTACAGAATTATCAATGTCTAAGATTGTAAATAGATCAAGGTATTTGGGCGTTGCAAATAATGTCGCTTTCCTAGGATGGATGGAGTGGGACCAGATCATTCAAGAGCTTCGGAATACCGACCTAGTCGTGACCCCGTCTATTTATGAGCCATTTGGCTGTACCGTAGTTGAAGGAATGGCCATGGGCTTGCCCGTCCTTGGATCACGAACGGGTGGAATTAAAGAGAACATCGTGGATGGGGAAACTGGAGTGTTGTTTGAAGTCGGGAATTCAAAAGACTTAGCAGAAAAAGCGATATGGCTTTTAAAGGAAGATGGCCTGAGAAAGAAAATCGGAATAAAGGCAGCGGAATACGCAAAAAGAGCATTTCATCCAGATGTCGTGGCCGCGCAACACTTAAGGCTCTATCAGTCCATTTGTTCTAGCATGAATTGAATTGAGACCTTCTCTAGGAAAACGTTGAATCCATTCAAGAAAACCATTAAATCTCTTCTTCGAAGATTCGGCTACGATGTCGTTCAATTCACTCCGGGAAGTTCACCGTTTCAAATGGTGAAGCTCTTATTGGATGAATATGGAATCGGCCTCGTATTCGATGTAGGGGCCAACGTTGGGCAGTATGCGATCGGGTTGATTGAACATGGCTACAAAGGGAAAATAGTTTCTTTTGAACCTTTATCTGGTCCTTATAGATTATTAAGAGAAAAAACTCGTGGAGTAAAAAAATGGAGCTTGGCGGAACGCTGTGCTATCGGCGAGGCTAATAAGATTACAACGATTAACATTTCTAAAAATAGCGTAAGTAGTTCAATCCTTCCTATCCTCCAGGAGCACATAAATGCAGAGCCGAACTCGATATATATAGGCTCTGAAGAAGTCCAGATGTACAGGTTAGATGAGGTTGGCAGAAAAATTATCAAAGAAGAGGGTCGTCCTGCGTTCTTAAAGATCGATAGCCAGGGATATGAAGATAAGGTATTAGAAGGGGCTGCGGATATCTTGGATAAGATCTTCGTAATGCAAATCGAGATGTCCATAATACCTATGTACGATGGCCAAAGAGATTTTGGCCAGATGCTGCCCTTTGTTAAAAATCTTGGGTATGATCTATTTGGGATTTTTCCCGGTTTTACTGACGTTAAAAGGGGCCGAATGTATCAAATCGAATGTATCTTTGTTAAAAAGATAAATTAAGGCATTAATGATCCCTCAATGGCCCAAGATTTCTGTCGTGACTCCAAGTTATAACCAGGGGTTATTTCTTGAAGAGACCATTAGAAGCGTCATCAATCAGGATTACCCTAATTTGGAATACATTATTATCGATGGCCAATCTACGGATAGTTCCATAGATGTTATAAAAAAATACGAAAAGAGCATCTCCTATTGGGTATCTGAAAAGGACCGGGGACAAAGCGAAGCTATCAATAAGGGATTCGCGAAGTCATCCGGAGAAATATTGGCGTGGCTAAATTCAGATGACGTTTATAATGCCGGCGCTTTGTTTGCAGTTGCTAGATATTTTATGGCTATGCCTTTTGCCGATGTTATTTATGGGTTTCATTATGATATTAACCAAAAGGGAAGGGTGATCAGAAAGGGATTCTATTATCCGTTCATAAAAGAATTCTTTAAGGTGGGAATTAATATTTGCCAACCCACGGCTTTTTGGAGAAGACGTGTTTGGAATCAATGCGGTCCTTTGGATATGCAGTTGCATTATTGCATGGATTTTGACTTTTTCAGCAAGGCACTGAACAGCGGCTTTAATATTAAGAGTGTTCCTTTTCTTATTTGCAAGTTCCGTTACCATGAATCAAGCAAAGGGATCACGCAAAAATCTGGATTTAGATCCGAGTCCTATATCCTTCAAAAAAAGCACTTTCCTAAAAAATTCGGTCACTCAATAAAAAGTGGGTTAAGCCAAATTGAGTATTATATTTTAATTGCCTTGAGAAGGGTGGTCCGCTCATTTTTATAATATGAGCGAACTAAAGATTGGCATCGACGCATTTCCCGCCAACCCTGGGAAAAGCGGAGCCGTCGGGGCAATTCGAAAAATGATTCAAATCGTACCTCGCATCGATAATTCGCTCAATATTATAGTTTTTGTTTCTCCTCTACAACACGAATATTATACGAAATTCGTTACGCCTGAGACAGCACCTCGGATTATTCTAAAGCAGATCAGAGTTCCTGCTACAATGAGATTGTTTCGAATACCCGTCCAAAACATAATACTTCCCTACCTCTGTCACAAAATGAGACTAGACGTCCACTTTTCTATGAATCCTGAACCGATATTTGGCATTCCGAACATTAAGGAAGTTTTTAAAATCGTCGACCTCCAATATATTGACGTACCTGAGGAAATCGGATTTTGGAAAGCGAGTTATCGTAAATGGATGGGCCGAAGGAAAGCTCGTAGGGCAGAACTAATAATAGCCAATAGTTTATATACGAAAGCAAAAATCGTTGAGTGCTTCGGGATTAACGCCGAACGCGTACATGTTATTTATGAAGCACTTGATAATGATTTCTTCAACATGAATTGGCTAGACCCGCAGGTAATTAAGGGGTTTAAAAGTCGTTTCTCTATTGATTATCCGTTCATAATCTATGTCTCCAGTTTCCGCCCATACAAAAATCATAGCCTATTATTGAACGCATTTAGTAAATTAAGGGAGAGAGGTCTTCCTTATCATTTGGTCCTGATTGGGAACGATATCAAAGGATATCGGAGGCAGATTGAAAATAAAGCAATTGAAATGCAATTAACTCGTTATATTCATTTCTTTGATTACGTTCACCATTGGGATTTGAGATTGTTTTATGCTGCCGCTGACTTGGCCGTCTACCCATCTGAACTAGAAACGTTTGGAATTCCGCCCTTGGAAGCCATGGCGTGTGGAGTCCCTGTGATCGTATCGGATCGGACAGCTGTCCCAGAAATATCAGGAGGTGGGTCCCTTGTAGTGAACCCCCACGACATTCCGCTCATGGCAGAATCTATGTTCCAGGTACTTTCAAACAAGAAGCTAAAAAAGGAACTGAAGGATAAGGGCAAGTCTTGGTGCAAACAATTTACCTGGGAACGTAATATTTCAGAAACCATACAATTGATGAAAACTTTAGCCAGTTGAATTTATTGATTTCGCAGACCTTTAGCGAAATAACTAATTACATTCTCGCTTAACGTGTTAGTTCCAAATCTCCAATATTTCGGCGCCGCGATAGTTCTTAAATTGTTCAGCTTGAATAAGCTAACAAAAAGAGCTTATAGGAGATTAGGGAATATATTCTTCTACAATAAACATTCGGCCCTCACTACAACAGATATAGCGCAAGGCCTTTGGCTTTGTAATTTAATAAGAACAAAAGAGAAATCGACCGGTAAATTGCTTGAATTAGGAACAGGTTGGACTCATTTCTATTCATTATTCCTTAGATACTTCTTTGATAATGAGATTGTGCTTTTTGATATCCAGGATAACAGAAACCTGGCGGCTGTAAAAAAGCGAATGGGCAAATTAGCCGATGGCTTAATAAGAGATATCAGTGGCGAAGCAGCTTGGAATAAACTTCGAATAGAAAAAATAAAGGATGTGATATCGACCGTTCCGAACTTTCAGACCCTTTACGATAAGCTAAACATGAAATATGTCGTGTCGCCAACGGGGAGTTTTCTGGGCTTCGGAGAGAATGAATATGATGTGATATTTAGTATGGATGTTCTGGAACATATCTCTAAGGATCAGTTGGACGAGAATTCACCGATCATGTATAGGTTGCTAAGACCTGGAGGGTTATTTATTCATCAAATTGGCCTGGACGATCATATCGCTCATTATGCTCCGAGAATGCCGAAAAAAAATTATCTGAGATATTCCGAAAAAGCATGGGGAATGATGTTTGGAAAGACAGTCCAGTTCATTAATCGTTTGCAGATAAGTGATTATCTGGAGATATTTGAGAAGAATGGTTTTCAAGTATTGGACTGTGTTGTGGATGTCGATTCGAATTCTGTCCCTGAAAAAATTTCTTTAAAATACGTTAACTATTCAATAAATGATCTTGAGACCGTAAGAGCAAAAGTTGTTTATACGAAATAAATTTGGCGAACATTATGAATCCAATAAGTTTGTATTATTTAGCAAATTGGCTTTATAAGCGCAAGATTCCGGCGTTCCCGGCTATAATTCAACATACTCTGTTTTTTATATTTAAAGCCGTTGTGCCTTACAAGACAAGAATAGGAAAGAATTGCCGATTGGCTCACGGAGGAAACGGGGTAGTTATCCACCAGGATGTCAAAATAGGAAATAATGTGCTGATTTGTCATCAAGTAACGATCGGCGGCAGAGGGTATTTGCCTAGGGTACCCATCATCGGAAGTGATGTTTATATTGGACCAGGAGCGAAAATATTAGGGCCAGTCACAATCGGCGACAATTGTGTGATTGGAGCGAATTCAGTTGTGTCAAGGAATATTCCGTCTAATTGTGTAGCCGCTGGATTCCCCGCGGAAATACTTAAGAGGAATATCAACGCACATAAGATTGAGAATTGGTAGTTCAAAAGAATGAGATTATTGTACTTGACGCATACAATCGCTTGGTCGGGAGGGGGCATATTTTTTACTGCCTATCATCAAGGAAGATACCTCGCTAAGAAAGGACATCACGTAACGCTAGCGTGTATATCACGGAAAAGTCGATTTAGAATTAGTGAATCAATTTCTGAAGGTGTCAAAATCGTAGAATTTCCTGACCTTTTATGGGGTAGGGCTAGATCGGGGTGGGATATCTGGGATTCTTTGTTGAGGGTTGCTAGATTTATTGGAAATGATTTTGATATTGTCCATGGATATGAATCTAGACCAGTAGTTTCATTACCCGGATTGCTGCTGAGTAAGACAGGTCATAGACCCTTATTTTTCACCTGGGCCGACTGGTTTGGAAGGGGGGGCAAGGGGCAGGGGAGGGGTCATATAATGGGCAAATTAACAGCTCCGATTGAGACATTCTTCGAAAATAATATTTATCCTAAGGCAGATTATTGTATCGCTATGGGAGAACCTTTGGCCGAAAGAGCGAGGTCACTGGGAATCCCTAAAGAAAAGATCGGAGTCCTGCTGCATGGCTGCGACCCCGAAAGGATGCGGCCGATGCCAAGAGATGAGGCTCGCCGCTCTTTGCCAGGACTTTCTGAGGAAACTATAGCCCTAGGATATCTCGGGGTATTAAGACCAGAAAATGCGGAGTTGTTGTTCCAAAGCTTCCGCAGAATTGCATCGAGAATGAATCGGCCATGTCGTCTCATCTTGATTGGAAATACCAAACTTAATTGGCGGCCATATGTACCTTACGCATACAGTAATGAGATTCAGGAGACTGGGTGGCTTTCCTATAAGGAAATCAATAATTATCTTTCTGGATGTGACCTTTTACTATTGCCGTTGCGCAAAGAGCGTTGGACCGATAATGTATGGCCCTCTAAGATAAATGATTATCTATCGGTGGGCAGACCGATAGTTTCCACAAAGATAAAAGTGTTAGAGCCGATATTTTCTAAATACAATATAGGTAAGCTATGCGCGGATAATCCTGTTGAGTTTGCCGATAGTTGCCTTAGCCTTTTGCACGACCCCACATTACAAAAAACTATGTCCGTCAATGCTAGATTTCTGGCTGAGGGGGAATTATCCTGGAAAACGATAGTATCCGTCCTGGAACAACACTATTTGAGAATACTAAGAAATCGAAGCTAGGAAGTTATTTTTTAAATACGGGGAATTGAATGCTCTGGCGCCCACCTTCCCATAAGAGACTCTTGCAAATCGCAGATGGCCTGACGACAGTTGGCAGCGCGATTTTGGCATATCTTGTGTGGGATCTATTCAGGCTGAAAACGGGAATCCCGCATCCCATTACCATATCCCGATATACTTATTGGCTTGTTTTGGGTTTATCAATTGTCTGGGTGATTCTGCTTTCCCTTCAACAGGCCTATTCGTACCAGCGACTTACTTCCCTGAAAAGGGAAATGAAGATCGTCATCAAAACAGCGATTTATGGAATCATCGCCCTGATGTTGGCCAATTTCCTTTTGCGGTTCGGCCACCTTCCCCGAACTTTCGTGGCTGTTTTCGGGGGAATTAATATCGGATGTCTTTCCATTGAAAAGATTATTCTTTTTTACGCAGCCAGAATGCTAAGAAAAAAGGGGATAAACCGAAGAAGCATCTTGATTATTGGAACAGGGAAAGAAGCAGAACGATTTATTGAGATCGTCAAAGGGAACTTCGGCCCCGGAATCAATATTATTGGCTTTGTAAGGACGGATGCGAAGGACGCCCCTGAAACAAAATATAATAAGAAGGTTCTGGGCAACGTCAGTCAGATTGAGACAATTCTTCACGAAAATATCATTGACGAGATAGTAATTTGCAGTTCGGACGGCAACATTGAGAAAGTGAAGGAGACCCTTGAATCCTGTGGTCGCGAGGGAGTACAGGTTAGGCTTTATTCAGATTTTTTGAGTGGAATCGCCAAAAAAATCCGGGTTGATGATTTTTACGGAATCAACATCATAAGCTTCATAAGTGTGCCGGACGACGAGATGGCTCTTTATGCCAAGAGAGCCAGCGACCTGTTCTTATCTGGAATTCTTTTGATACTGCTCAGCCCACTATTCCTTATTATCAGCGCCCTAATAAAGGTCACATCAAAGGGACCGATATTCTATCGATGGAATGTCGTTGGATTAAATAAAAAGCCGTTTATAAGCTGGAAGTTCAGGACGATGATCCCGAATGCCGACGAACAAAAAAAGGACCTTATGGAAAGAAATGAGATGACCGGCCCCGTCTTCAAAATCAAAGACGATCCCAGAATTAATCGGATTGGAAGAATCCTTCGGAAATTCAGCCTTGATGAGCTTCCCCAGCTCTGGAGCGTTTTCAAAGGAGACATGAGCATGGTCGGTCCGAGGCCCGCGGGACCCCACGAGCTCGCCCGATATGAAAATTGGCACCGCAAGAAGCTGAGCATTAAACCAGGCATAACCTGCCTTTGGCAGGTCAGCGGGCGCAATCAAATCAAGGATTTTAATGAATGGGTTAGGTTGGACTTGGCTTACATCGAAAACTGGTCATTAGGTCTTGACTTGAAGATTTTGCTGAGGACAATACCGGCCGTTCTGAGAGGAACGGGGGCATGATATGAAAATTATGATCACTGGTATCGCCGGCTTTATCGGGAGTAATCTCGCTAGGCGCCTTCTCAAGGAGAACGGGCAGCCAGGGAGGACTCTTTATGAGGTTGAAGGCGTTGATTACCTCAGTTATGGATTGAGAGAGAATGTCCCTGAAGGGGCGAGGTTTTTTCAAGTCGATATCCGCAGCCATGCGTTGCGTGAGTTATTTAAGGGAGTCGATGTCGTTTTTCATTTTGCCGCCAAGAACTGCATTTCGGATTGTCAGCAAGACCCGGCAGAAACTGCCGATATCAATGTGACCGGAACTGTGAACGTTATTGACTCGGCCAGGTTGGCAGGAGTCAAAAAAATTATTTATGCAGAATCATCCGCCCTCTATGAGGGATCGTCCGTTTTTCCCACGCCGGAAACGGAAGTCAAACCCCAAAGCTTCTATGCAACAAGCAAGGCTGCCGCCAGGCTTTTTGCAGACGCTTATCGCAGATACCACGATATCGAATTCACGGCGCTTCGGTATTTCTGCGTCTATGGACCCGTCCAGGATTATCGACGGACAGTTCCGCCGGTCATGAGCGCGTTCATTATTAAGCTCTTGAAAGGGGAGCGCCCGATAATCTATGGCACAGGCGAAAAAAGAAGAGATTTCGTATACATCGACGATGTCAACGATTTTCACATTCAATGTTTGAACGATGAGAAGACCAGCAATAAAACTTTCAATCTCGGCTCCGGCGTGAACTATTCAGTTAGGGAAATCTTCGATGTTATCTGTGAATTATTGGGGAAAAGACCCGAGCCGGTCTTCAAGCCCAACCTCACAGGCGAGGCTCAAGAGACTCTTGCAGACATCTCTGAAGCAACAAAATTAGGATGGATTCCCAAAACATCGCTTAGAGACGGCCTTAGGGAATCGATTCGATATATTGAAAATGAGATTAAATTGGGCAGGGTATGATGGCACTAAAGGCTGTCCTCCTTGCAGCGGGCAAGGGGACGCGATTGCGGCCCTTGACCGACCGGGTGCCAAAGGTCATGGTTCCCATAAATGGGAAGCCGGTTCTCCAATATCATATTGAGGGCCTGGCAAAGCACGGAATCCGGGATATCATCATCAACCTTCATTATCTTCCTGATGTCATCCGAGCATATTTTTCAGATGGCTCGAAATGGGGAGTCAAGATTCAATATTCATTGGAACCCGAGATTCTTGGAACGGCTGGGGCCGTGAAAAACTTAGAGCCATCCTTGGCCGGAGCCCCTTTTCTGGTCGTTTACGGAGACAATATCCTTGATATCGACTACAAAGAGTTCGCCAGGATTTCGAAGGCCCGCGACGGACTAGGAACAATCGCCGTGTTCGAGCTGGAGGATGTCTCGGGAAGCGGAATCGTGGAGATCGGCGAAGGAGACCGGATTCTCCAGTTTGTTGAAAAGCCGAAGCCCGAAGAAGTCTTCAGCCACTGGGTCAACGCCGGCGTGTTTTGGTTCAATCCGAGGATTTTCGAGCACCTGCCTAGCGGATTCTCCGATTTTTCTTTTGATATATTCCCTCGTCTTCTTGAACGCGGGGAGCAGTTATTTGCTTATAAATTGGGGATCAAAGTCCTAGCTATCGACCATTACGACCTTCTCAACAGGGTCCTGGAGTCATAGCGCTTATCTGTTAATAGCGCGGGGAGATGATGGAGGGATTGCCATGATCATCACAAGAACTCCGTTCCGATTTACCCTCGGCGGCGGAGGGACGGATCTTCCTTCCTATTATGAAAAATACGGGGGATTCATTTTTGCCGCGGGCATTAACAAGTACATGTTTATCAATATCAATCGCCCGATCGTGGACAATCTCGTGCGCGTTAAATATTCCGTGTCCGAAACGGTCAGCAACAGGGAAGAATTGAAACATGACATAGCCAAGGAGGCCATGCGCATGATGGGCATCGAAGATTCGCTGGAAATCTCTTCCATGGCGGATGTCCCAGCTGGCACGGGTTTGGGCTCGTCGAGCTGCTATGCGGTCGGCCTCCTCAATGCCCTGCACAGCATGAAAAGGGAATATATTTCGCTCAAGGAATTAGCGGAGCAGGCCTGTGATCTGGAGATTAATCGTCTTAGAAAACCGATCGGCAAGCAGGACCAATATATGGCGTCCTTCGGGGGCCTTCGAGTCCTGGAGATCAGTACGCAAGGGAAAGTCGAGGTAAGGTCGCCGCAACTCCCCGAATTTTGCCTGGACGACCTGAACCGGAATCTCATGATGTTTTATACCCAAAAGTCCCGAAGTGCGGATACGATCTTGGCCGAACAAAGTCAGAGGGTGGTTCAAAATAACGGCACCGTTGTCGAAAGCCTCCATTATATTAGGGACCTCGGTTATAAGATACTTGAGGCAGTCGAGACCGGAAACCTGACTGACGTGGGGCTGCTCTTCGATGAACACTGGAAGTACAAGAAGCGTATTTCCGATAAAATATCGAGTCCCTGGTTTGATGAAATCTATAAAAATGCTAAAGCGAATGGGGCCTTGGGCGGCAAGCTTATAGGGGCGGGCGGCGGAGGCTTTTTCTTGTTCTATGTGGAAAAGGACCATTCGGACTTTCGCAGGGCCATGAAGACGATGGAGCTTCGGGAGATGCGCTACCGATTCGACCTTGAAGGGACGAAAGTCTTGGCGAATTTCGTCAATGGAGTTAAGTAGGACATGCTCTTGGCAAACAAGGTTGTTGTCCTGACCGGCGGAGGCGGCGGAATCGGCAGGGTCATCGCGGGAAAACTGCTTCGGGAAGGGGCTTCACTGGCGATAGTGTCTCTCTCGGAGACCTCCGTAAACACAGTTGTACGGGATCTGGGGACTCTTGGCAATATCGCCGGTTTCGCGCTCGATATCGCGAACCCCAACATGGTTTTATCCCTAAAAGATAAGCTCTTGAACCTGTATGGACGCGTTAACGTGCTGATCAATGCGGCGGGGATTCAGGGTCCGATAGGGGAGTTAGCGGAAAACGATACCGCCGAATGGATCCGGACCGTTAATGTCAATCTGATCGGCACAGTCATCTGCTGTAAAACGTTTGTGCCCGCATTCAAGGCCGAAAAGGCGGGCAAAATCATCAATTTTGCAGGGGGGGGCGCGAATGCGCCGAGGCCTTATTTTTCCGCTTATGGAGCATCAAAGGCGGCTGTCGTCAGGCTTACGGAGACGCTGGCCGAGGAGTTAGGGGAGTATAACATTCAAGTCAACGCTGTCTCTCCAGGCGTTATCAGGACGCGAATGATTGAAGAGACGCTGAGTGCGGGCTATAAGAAGGCGGGCGAAGAGTTCATCCAACTGCAAAAAAGGATGAGCTCCGGGTTTGACGATCCCGAGAACGTGGCCCAGCTCGTTTCTTATCTAGCCTCGGAATCCTCGAATTGGCTCACGGGCCGGAATATCAGTGCCGTGTGGGATCCCTGGAAAGAATGGATGAATAGTGTTCCAACGCAATTAGATAGGGACCTATATACGCTCAGACGGATCGATGGCAGGAATTTCGTAAAGACAGGAAAATGATTAAGGTTGGGATTATCGGCGCGGGGCTTATCGGCGGGAAAAGGGCAGATTCGCTAAAGGCCTTTCCCGAAAAATGTACGCTTTCAAGTGTCTGTGATGTAGAGCCTGAAAAAGCTCTTTCGCTGGCTGCCCGTCATGGGGCTAGTGCGTACGATGATTGGCGCAAACTCCTCCGGGAAAGCGCCGTCGATGCCATCATTATTGCCACGCCGAATTGTTTTTTGAAGGATATCGCGGTGTTTGCCCTGCGGAAAGGACGGCATGTCCTATGCGAAAAACCCTTGGGCCGGACTGCTGGTGAAGCCGCAGATATCTTTTTTGCCGCGCAGGAGACAGGAAAAATCCTCAAAACTGGATTCAACCATAGACATCACTCCGCAATTTGGGAGGCGAAAAGGCTTGCCTCGGAAGGAGCGGTGGGCCAGATCTATTACATTCGGTGTGTTTATGGCCACGGGGGCAGACCCGGTTACGAAAAAGAATGGCGGGCAAACCGAGAGATTTGCGGAGGTGGGGAACTGCTGGATCAGGGCGTCCACGTGATGGATCTATTCCGTTGGTTCATGGGTGAGTTCGAGGAGGCTTACGGGAGAACGGCAACCTATGCTTGGAACATGGGCGTTGAAGATAATGCTTTTGCCCTGTTCCGGACAAAAGCGGGTAAGCTGGCCATGATGCACACGAGCTGGAGCCAATGGAAAAACAAATTCCTTTTCGAAATCTTTGGAGAGAAAGGATATTTGATTGTTGATGGCTTGGGCGGGAGCTACGGCCAGGAGAGACTTATTATCGGCACCAGAAAAATAGGCGCAAAGGGATATGCCGGCGGCCCTCCCGAAGAAAAGGTCATCGAATATCCGGGTCCTGATATCTCCTGGCAGGAGGAGTGGAGAGAATTCCTTTCGGCGGTTGAAGAGGGGAGGGAGCCGTTAGGATCTGGATACGATGGACTTATGGCCAACAGGATGATAGAAGCTGTCTATCGTTCAGATAAAGAAAATAAGCCAGTCCTGATCGAATCAGAAACATGAAGAAATGCATTGGGATCCTGACGGGGGGAGGCGACGTTCCCCCGCTCAACGCTGTGATCGCGGCCGCAAAAAGGGCCGCGGAGGATGAGAAGATCAATATTGTCGGCTTCCTTGATGGATGGAATGGCGTTCTGGAATCTAACTTTGTCGAGCTCAATAAGGTGAAAATAGACCCCCTTATCGGCGGGACGATCTTGAGATCCTCTCGTGTCAATATTTCCCGGGCGGAGAATGGAATTTCACGGGCACTAGCCAATCTTGAACGTGAGGCGCTTGATGGATTGATCGTCATTGGCGGAGAGGATACCCTATCTAATTGCTTCCTATTGAAGGCGTTCCCCCAGGTCATGATCTCGAAAACAATAGATAACGATGTTGGGCGGATCAACCGCGAGGGCGATATTGAGACAAAGAAAGTTTTCAATTATTTCACCCTAGGTTTCCCAACGGCGGCCGACAAAATCGCCTCTTTTGTTAGCTATCGAGAGGGCCTTCGGACGACCGCCTATTCTCATGAGCGTATCATGATCGTCGAATCCATGGGAATGCACGCCGGTTGGCTTGCCCTTGCCTCGGGCATGGGGCGTCCCGATTTCATTGTCATTCCCGAATTCCCGGTCTCGTATGATATTTTGCTCGAAAAAATTATCGATAGATACAAGAAACAAAGGCACGTCATTGTCGTGGTCGCGGAAGGCGCCAAGTGGGACGATGATTCATACATCCATGCAGGGAAGGACGATCTGGAGGGTTTTGACCACCCAAGGTTCGGCGGGGCCGCTGCCGCGGTCGCAGCAAAGTTGAAAAAGGATATCCAAGGCCGGTTTGACACGAGGAACATCAATGCCATTAATCCTTCCTATCTTTATCGAAGCGGGGCGCCAATTTCTGTGGATAAGAAGGCTGCCGAGATTCTGGGGGAAAAAGCGGTCCGACTATTAGCCGGCAGGGTCAAAGAGCCGACCTTTCTACACATCCAGAAAAAAGAGAGAGGGTTTTCGGCAATTCCATCCCCTTTGAGCACATTCCGATCCATTCAAGATCTCCACCGATTTGTGGATAGCAGATTTTATGACCCGAAAGAGTTTTCGATAACGGAAACCGCGCGTCGTTACCTTGAGGATTTCGTGAAGGACCGGCCTTCTCCAAAGAACTATGGGTTGAACCCGTTGGGAGGGAAGAATCATGGAATATGTTGAAAGATACCTCCAGACGGCTTCCCGGATTATCGATAAAGTCGATCGGTCCCAGGTCTGCCGAATGATCGATGTCCTAAAAGAGATAAAGAAGGATCATGGGCGAATCTTCTTTCTTGGAGTGGGGGGGAGCGCTGCGAACGCCTCTCATGCCGTCAATGATTTTCGAAAGATCTGCGGATTCGAAGCATATACTCCGGTGGACAACGTCTCCGAGCTCTCCGCCCGGACCAATGATGACGGATGGGAAACCGTTTTTGTGAATTGGCTGCGCCAGAGTAGGCTTAGCGCCGGGGATGCTATTTTCGTTTTTTCGGTGGGGGGAGGGGACGTCGCCAAGAACGTGAGCCCCAATATAGTCCGGGCTGTACAATATGCCAAAGAGAGGAAAGCAAAAGTTTTGGGAATTGTCGGCCGAAACGGGGGCCACACGGCGCTCCATGCGGACGCGTGCGTTGTTATACCCCCCGTCGATACGGAGACCATTACGCCCCATACCGAAGCTTTTCAAGCGGTTATTTGGCATCTCCTGGTGAGTCATCCGGAATTGAAACAAAACGAAATGAAGTGGGAATCCGTCGCGAAGGGAGAGAAGAATGGCGATATTTCTTGATACTGGGAAAATAGAAGATGTCGAAAAATTCATGCGCATGGGGATTATCCGCGGCGTAACCACGAATCCCACGATCCTCCTGAAATCCGGAGTCACCGGAGGAAGGGAAGCGATAAGAAAAAGGTCGATCGAGATCGCCGAATTGATCAAGCCTTATCCACTTTCGGTCGAGGTGACCACGAACGACCCCAAGCTGATGATTGACCAAGGCCGGGAATTGGCCCAGTGGGCCAAGAATATCAATGTCAAAATAACCGTTCATGGCCCAAATGGGGAAATGGAGAATTTCGAGGTCGCACATCAATTGGAAAAAGATTATGATATCCGGGTGAATATGACGGCTATGATGAGCGCCCAGCAGTGTCTCCTTGGAGCGTTGGCCGGGGCGACGTACGTCTCGCTCTTCGGGGGGCGCGTCAACAACATGGGTTACAATTGCATCGAAGAAATAAGAAAGGCCAGGCGTGTCATCGACACCCAGGGTCTCAAGACGAAAATCATCGTCGGCTCGACGCGCGAAGTGTTGAACGTCATCGAATGGCTGGAAGCGGGCGGGCACATCGTGACCGTGGTCCCGGAGCTCATTAAAGGAATGATCGTCCATCCGTATTCCAAAGAGACCGTGCAAATGTTCCTCGAAGACGCCCAAAAAGCTGAATCGATCCTGAGCAAATAGCGGATATCGTGCTGATGAATAAGCCGAAAGCGTTTGGTCCCGGCGCTGAAGCCGTGTGAAACCCGAATGAATAGGATTCGTTTGGTAAAGCGCATGTTTGGGCGGCGAATCCCGATCGCGGCCATGGCCTTACTCATAGCTGGCGTATGTCCATCTTTCGCCGAAACCTGGAAAGGCAAAGAGCTCGAGGCCCTCTGGCGCAAGGCGGCCTGGCGTTTCGGGCCTTTCCGCATTCAGCCGGCCCTCGTGCTGTCGAACGCCGGCGTCGATTCCAATATTTATTATTCGGGGAATCCCATAAAGGATTACACATTGACGGCGGGCCCGGCGGTCACCGTTTATCTTCCCATTTACCAGAAACTCATCCTTTCCGGAACCGCCTCGCCCCAGTATGTCCATTATTTCAAAACCAAGCAGGAGAGGACTTGGAACTACTATTTAACTGGGAGCGCCGCGCTCAACTTGAAGAGTGTTTTCCTGTCCTTCGATATTAATTATTCCGACGCCCGCGAGCATTGGAACACTGAGATCGACATCCGGCCAAGGCGCAAGGAGGACGGTCTGGGCGGCTCGTTCCTCGTGCAGACTTCGCGTCGGACGTCGCTTTCGCTGAGCTATCGGGAAGCCAAGTATGATTATGAGAGCCTGGTCTTCGACATCTTCAATGTCCGGGAGCAGCTGAACCGGAAAGAACAGTATTTCGACCTTTCGGCCTATTACCAGGTCACGTCCCGGACGAAGTTTTTCCTGGACCTCGAGTACGGCGTGTATAAATTCGCTTTCGCCGATACAGCGGCGCTCAAGGACTCCCAGAGCCGGGCGGCTTATGGGGGGTTCGAGTTTTCGCCTACGGGGAGGATCCGGGGGAAGGTGCGCGTCGGCTATAAGATATTCGACATCAAGAATCCGGAGGAGACGGATTACCGAGGACTTGTGGGGGACGCGCAGGTTTCCGTGCGGCTGGCCAGGCCGTTCGTGGTCAGGGCCTCCTATAAGAGAGATGTGGACTTCTCTCTCTGGTACAGCAACGCCTACTATCTCGAAAATACGATCGGCCCCGGAGCGTCGTTCTACATGCTGAAGTTCGTGCGTCTCGACTACGACTATTCGCTCGGACGGAACAGGTATCCTGAAGTCCAGCCGATCGGCGGCGGCACGAATGTCAAACGGTTGGACGATTACCGCGTCCACTCGGCGGGGATCTATTTCCGGATCAAAAAGAAGGTCGCGCTTGGCGTCATCGGCAGCCGCTGGGCCCGGATTTCGAACCTTGTCTCGGAGAACAATAAACGGTATTTTTACGGGCTGAATTTGACGTATGATTTTTAAATAAGGGAAGGTTGAGATGAGAAAAATTCTGCTTGTCTTCATGTTGATTCTTGTGAACACCGCTTACGCCACGGCGCTAACGGCGCCGCAACAGCCATCGCGGCAAACGTCTCAGGACCAGGAAGCCAAAGACGTTTTCGTCAAGGCCTATCGAATCGGTCCGGGGGACCTCCTCGAGATCAAGGTCTTCGAAGTCGAGCAGCTCAACCAGGTCGTCCGGGTTTCGGAGGACGGGTCCGTCACCCTGCCGCTCCTCGGCCGGATCGAGATCGAGGGTCTGACCCAGAGCGGCGTCGTCCAGAAGCTAACGACTCTTCTCCAGGCGAAATATGTCAAGAATCCCCAGGTGACTGTGTTCATCAAGGAATATAAGAATCAGCAGGTGGCCGTGATCGGCGCCGTCGAGAAGCCGGGGAACTACGAGCTCGTCGGGCGGAAAAACCTGCTCCAGATAATCTCCCAGGCCGGGGGCCTGACCGACAAAGCCACGGACGATATCTTTGTCCTGAGGGACGGGGGCAACGGGGCCACGTCCACGATCCCCATCGACCTCAAGGACCTCATGGTCAACGGGAACCAGAAGCTCAACATTCCGATCGAGCCGAACGATGTCATCAACGTCCCCGTGGACAAGGAAATCAGGGTTTTCGTCTTCGGGCGGGTGACGAAGCCCGGCGACCTAAAGTTTAGGATTTCGGAAAAGGTGACCCTGCTCAGCGCGATCGCCCAAGCCGGCGGGCTGGCCGAAGGGGCCAAGCCGAGCGCCGTCACGATCACCCGGAAAGGCCCCGGAGGCAGGGAGCAGAAGTTCAGGATCAACTTGAAAGACATCATCAGCGGGAAAAAGAAGGACTTCCCCCTCCTGGAAGGCGATGTCGTGTTCGTGCCGGAATCGTTCTGGACGCCGTAAAATGATATCCGAAATCTGGTGACACGTACCGAATTAAGAAATTCGGAGCATGTCACCGATTTCGATAATGAGGTTCAACATGGACGACAACAGGGAAGATAGGGACGGGATGCAGAGATACGAAGGCCAAAGGCCCGAGGCGGGCCGGAACGGCGTTGAGCGGTACGATTCCCACCGGGGCGGCATGCTCCGGCATGAGATCCCGGTCGCCGAATACGAGCTCGGGCCCCAGCAGGAGATCAACCTTAAGGACTACTGGGAGAAGATCCGGCGGCGGAAGGGGACGGTCCTGTCGGTCGCGGCGGTCGTCTTCGTCCTGACCGCCTTCTGGACCTTCGTCCAGAGGCCCGTGTACACGGCAAAAGGGACGCTCCTCATCGAGAAAGAGCCAAATATCCTCTCGTTCGACCAGGTCTTTCAGATCGAGACGATGCGGGACGATTTCTACCAGACGCAGTACCGGCTGCTGAGCGGAAGGACCCTGGCCGACGACGTCATCTCGCGGCTCAAGCTTTACGCGAACGAGGAATTTGTCGGCAAGCCCGACAAGCGGAAAAAGCTCCCGGACCCCAATGACCACGTCTTCCGGGAGAACCTCATCGACGGCTTTACGCGGAGGCTCCAGGTGAAGCCGGTCCGGCTGACTCGCCTGGTCGAGGTGAGCTTCGATGCGCGGGACCCTAAGCTTGCGGCCGAGTGCGTCAACGAGCTGGCCAGCGCCTTCATCGACCTCAATATCAACATGAAGTACGCGGCCACGGAGCAGGCCACGGAGTTCCTGGGCGAGCAGATCAAGACGCTCCAGACGGACATCGAGCAGAAATCGCGCGAGCTCCAGGACCTCGAGGCCAAGGCGAATATCGTGGCCTTGGGCGATAAGGAGACGACGATCATCGACCGGCTGGGTGAGCTCAACAAGGCCCTGACCGAGGCCCAGATCGACCGGTATAAGAAAGAGGCGACGTACAACGAGCTCAAGAACGTCACGGCGGATTTCGTGCCGGAGGCGATCAACAATTTGCTTATCCAGCGGCTGAGGGAGGACTACGTCAAGCTCAAGCGGGAATACCAGAAGATGGAGGAGCGCTTCCAGCCGGATTACCCGGAGCTGCAGAGGGCCAAAGTCGAGATGGAAGCGGCCCGGAAGTCGCTCGAGGACGAGACGCAGAACCTGGTCAAAGGGGCATATTCCGATTACCAGACGGCTCTGAAAAGGGAGGGATCGCTCGAGGGGGCGTTCAACGAGCAGAAGAACGCGGCCTTCAACATGAATTCGAGCGCGGTGCTCTACAACGGACTCAAGATCGAGGTCCAGAACAAGACGACTTTGTTGGATTCGCTGCTCAGGCGGGAGAGCGAGACGGGGGTCGAGGCGCGGCTCAAGGGGCTGCGGACGTCGAACATGAGGGTCGTGGACAGAGCGAGGGTGCCTGTGCGGCCGTCGAGCCCGCGGAAAGCGCGGAACCTGGCCCTGGCGCTTCTGCTAGGACTTGGCGGAGGAGTCGGGCTCGCCTTCTTGTTTGATTTCCTGGACAACAGCATCAAGACGAGCGAGGACGTGGAGCGGTACGCGGGATTGCCGACGCTCGGCGTGGTGCCGAGGTTCTCGGTGGGCGGAACCGAGAAGGGGTATCTTTACTCCCGGCGGAAGAAAGAAAGAAAGCCCGAGGAGAAGACGGAAGAAGTGATCCAGGTGGCGGCGGACGCGGGAACGCAGCAAGCGGAGGCGCAGGTAGCGCCGGCCGCGGCGCCCAAGGCCGCGCCGATCCATCCCCGGATGATCGAGCTCGTCCCGCACCATTTCCCGAACTCGCGGCTGGCCGAGAGCTACCGCTCGATCCGAACGGCCCTGCTGCTTTCGAGCGCCGACCAGCCGATGAAGACCATTATCGTGACGAGCGCCGTTCCCGGGGAAGGGAAGACGGTTTCCGTGGCCAACCTGGGCGTCACCCTGGCCCAGTCGGGGAAGACCGTGCTCATCGTGGACGCGGACTTGAGGAAGCCGAGGCAGCACCGTGTCTTCAACGTCAAGAACACGTTCGGGCTGACGAGCTACCTGACGGATTCGATCGAGCTCCGGAAGGTCGTCAAGACGACGGCCGTCCCGAACCTGTGCCTGATCAACGCGGGGCCGGTGCCGCCGAATCCGGCCGAGCTTCTGGGCTCGGAAAAGATGGCGGCTTTTATCGAGCTGCTGCGCGACAAGTGCGACTACATCCTGTTCGATATGCCGCCCATGCTCGAGATCTCGGACGCGCTGATCCTGGGGGCGCGGGTGGACGGGATGATTTTGGTTATCCACGGGGACAAGACGTCGCGGGAGGCGCTGAGAAAGGCGCGGGAGAAGCTCGACCTGCTCAAGGTGAGGACCCTCGGGGTCATCATCAACAACGTCAACATGGACCACCAGGGCTACGCTTACAGGGATTATTACCAGAGCTACGAGCGGCACGCCTAGATGCAGGACGGGGTCAAACCTACGTATTGACCCCATACTCGGCCGACTAAATTAAAGAGGACCACGCCGTGATCGACCTTCATACGCACCTGCTCTGGGACTGGGACGACGGCCCGGACGACCGCCCCCAGGCCCGCGAGATGTGCCGGATCGCCGAGAAGGACGGCATCACGGTGATCGCGCTGACGCCGCATGTCTTCCGGCTGAGCCGCTATGGCGATAACCTGAACGTCCTCAGGCAGAGGATGGCCGAGTTCGTCGAAGGCATGGATGGGGTGCCGATCGATTTTCACTGGGGGGCCGAGGTCTTCGTCCATCCCGAGGTCGTCGCATCGATCGAAAAATACGGGTTCACGCTCGACGACACGAATTATGTTTTCATCGAGTTGCCGAGCGACACTGTGCCGCCCGGCATAGGGAACCTGATCTACAGCCTCATGGCCAAGGGCTTCGTGCCCATCATCAGCCACCCCGAGCGGAACAGAGGGTTCATGGAGCGGCCGGAGGTGCTATACGAACTCGTGTCGATGGGCTGCATCGCGCAGGTCACGGCCATGAGCCTCACGGGCGAGTTCGGCCGCGAGACGCGGAGCGCGGCCGGGCTCTTCATGGAACACAACCTGGTCCATATCATCGCGAGCGACGCCCATTCGTCGCTGATGAGGCCGCCCGTGCTGAGCGGGGCGGTCGAGGCAGCGCGGAAGATCGTGGGAGAGGCGAAGGCCGTGGCCATGGTCACCGAAATCCCGCGGGCGATCCTCGAGAACAGGGCCCTGCCTGACTGGGGGGAGCCCGAGAACCCCCTGAGGCGGAAGACCTGGGCAGAGCGCCGGCCCATGCCAAGAAAACAATTCCTTGTAAAAATAAGGTGAAATGCGTTATTATTGTTAAAAAGGAGGCCAAAATTATGCTAAATTTTAGCATTTTTCGGTCAAAGGTGATGGTGGTCTGGGTGATGGCGGCGTTTATCATGCTGATGACACCGGTCAATGAATTCGCCTCCCAGGCGCCGCTCAAGGGAGGGGCGATCACGGGCTTCGTGTACGGTTCCGATATGAGGACCCCGGTTGCCGGCGCCACGGTCAAGATCCGGAACCTCAATACCCAAAAAGAGCTCTCGAGCACGACGGACCAGGCAGGGATGTACGCGATCACGGGCATTGACGAGGGCTGGTACACGTTAAGTATCAAATCTGACCTGGGCGATTTCAACCTGAACTACGGGGTTTATATCAAGGCGGGCGAGAGGGCCAAGCTCAGCCTGTCCATGAAAGGGGCTGGGGTCCTGGAAGGAAAGGGGCTGGGTTCGAGCACGTCGAAAAAATTCTTCGGCACACCCGCGGGGATCGCCGTGATCATCTTTGCGGTCGGCGGCGCAGGGTTCGGGGTTTACGAGCTGACGAAGAAAAAAGAGGAGGCTTCGCCGGTCAGGTGAGGTCTATTTCGGGGTCGGACCACGATAACTGAAACAAAATAATACAATTAGGCTATCTGCGCCCCGCTTTTCCGGCCTTAAGTCTTTATTTCCGTGGCCCAAAAGCGGGACTTACGCGAAAGATGATATCTCAAGAGGGAATAAATAATCGCTGGACAGGAATCGGAATTGCGATTATTATTTTCTTGAGATCAGGGGAGGTTAAGCATGATCATCAACAGTGTCTTTCGGTCTCGCATTTTGGTTAGCTGCGTTCTGGCGGCGTTCGTTCTCTTGGTGACGCCGGTCGCAGAATTCGCCCAGGCCAAGGCGGCCCTGCCGGCGGCCGGCGGATCCCTGGTCGGCTTCATTTATGACAAGGACATGAAGACGCCCGTCCCGAACGCCACGGTCAAGCTTCGAAACCTTGAGAAGGCGATGGAGTATGAGAGCATGCCGACCGACGCCAACGGCATGTACAGGATCACGGGGATCGAGGAGGGCCGCTACATCCTCGGCGTCACGGCGGCCAAACACGATTTCAACTTCGATTATGCCCTGGTCCTCAAGGGGAACGAAATGGCCAAGCTGTCGGTTGCCTTGCAGGAAGGCGGCCAGACCACGGGAGTCGACGCGAAAAAGAAAAGCTTCTTCACGTCTCCGGCCGGCATCGTCATCCTGGTGATCGTCGCGGGCGCGGTGCTGTTCCTGGTGTTGTCGAAGAATAAGGAAGAGTCGCCGATCAGGTAAAGGGATTCAGAGAAAGCCTCAAAAGGCTTCGAGGCCAAAGATAAGCGCGCGGTAGTCACGCATCCTGTCTGAAGGCGGATGTTGCCCGAAGAGGGGCAAACCGCAATTCCAAGCAGGGGGGATAGACATTCCTCCTGCTTTTTTTTATGATGGAGCGCGGTGCATAAATCGATCGTTTTCTGGGGACTGTGCGCGGTCCTCGTTTTCGTCCCCCTTCCCATCGGGTCGGTCGAGGAGTGGGCGATCTTCGTCTTCGAGGCCGCGACGCTCGCGCTTTTCCTCATCTACGTGGGCGGCGAGCTCTTGGCCCGGCGGCGTGGGGCGCCCGGGATAAGCGAAGGATTTTCCGGGAAAACCCGGTTCTCCGGCCCGCCCGAAAGCGGATTCAGGGCGAGGGGGGAGGAGGATTGGAACGGAGCCGGCCCCGAAATCGGCGGCGCTTCGGAGGCCATCCCGCGGGCCGTGAAAGTGCTGCTCGCCGTCTTCCTTGTCGCCTCCGTCATCCAGATCCTGCCCTTGCCGCCCGTGGCCGTGAAAATCCTTTCGCCCCG
>Ga0187886_1000665_pt1 | contig 38710 bp, 32 predicted proteins | sample June2016WEW_20_1_FD_133001 | JGI IMG/M metagenome (GOLD analysis project Ga0187886, IMG submission 133001) | Peatland microbial communities from SPRUCE experiment site at the Marcell Experimental Forest, Minnesota, USA - June2016WEW_20_150 | ecosystem: Environmental > Terrestrial > Soil >...
CCCGCAAGCGGGGCGAGGAGATCTCCCCTCTCCCTTCCCAAGGGAGAGGGTCAGGGTGAGGGTTCGAGCAGTGACACACTGTGGGTTGTTTAAGCGCATCGTGAATAATCCGGGTTAGAATGTACCGATTATTAGCAGGTTCACCGAAAAAAGCCAGCTTCTTCCAGCCGGTGTGATTCAAACCGGTGATCATGAGTGCGCCGTTGCTATCCCGCCAAGGCAATCGCACAACAAGTTGGAGTGAATCTGAAGCGAAGATCGTGGCAAAAGCCACCGTGGCAAAACCCAGTTGCAAAATCTTCGGTTTTATCTAGACTCGCGCTGGCAATGCCATTGTTAAACCGACGGCAGGCCAAGACCGACAACGGGAGAACCGATGAGAACAACGGTGAGTATTTTTTTGATGCTCGCAGTCGCAAGGTTTGTCTTCGGCACATGCTTCGCCGAGACGCGTGATCCCGCGAACTACGTGGGTTCAAAAGTCTGCGGCATCTGCCACAAGAAAAATGAAGACGGCAACGCGTTGGCCAAGTGGCAAGCAGGACCGCACGCCAAGGCGTCCGAGTTGCTCGGCACGCCCGAGGCGAAAGCCGCCGGCGCCAAGGTCGGCGTCGACAGTCCTCAGACCAGCAACAAGTGCTTGAAGTGTCACTCGACCGCCTACAACTTCACCGAGTCGGTAGCGACCGAAAAGATTAAACCCGAAGAAGCCGTTTCCTGCGAATCCTGCCACGGCCCGGGAAAGAAATACATGGCGAAGTCCACGATGGAAGACCGCGCGAAAGCCGTTGAGGGCGGACTGGTTTATCCCGCTTCGAAGAGCTGCGAGCTTTGCCACAACGATCAGAACCCAACGTGGAAACCCGATCGCTACACCACGAAGGACGGCAAGAAGGTCGGCTTCGATTACGACCAGGCCTTTGAGAAGATCAAACACCCGGATCCCCTCGTTAAGCATTAGGTCGCAGGCAATGGGGGAGTGGCCATGGGAAACCCCGGCAAATTGGAAAAGGGCGTCGCGGCAAGACCGATCGACACGCTGGCGTCGGTCAAGTTTGCGTTTGCCGTCGTGGTTGTTATCGCGGTCGCGTGTGTGGCGGGAACGATGTTGCCGCAGGGCGCGGACGTCGCGGCCTACCTCCACAAACATCCGGAAGCCGGCGGACAAATGGCGCTGTTGGGCACTCTCGGTCTGACGCACGTTTTCTACTCATGGTGGTTCACCGGACTGCTGTGCGTGCTCGCCGCCAGCGTGGCCGTGTGCAGCGCGCGCCGCTTTGCCACCGCGCAGCGCACGACCGGTTTTGCCCGCGGTCGTGCGCTCGGCTCGATGCTCACGCACATCAGCATTTTGTTGATCCTTGCGGGAGGCGTCATCCGCGGCGTGTGGGGCGAAAAAGGGTACATCGAATTCCACGAGGGCGACACGAAAGCGCAGTTCATCGTCGAAGGCAAGGAGAGGCCGCTTCCGTTCGCCCTTCATCTGGCCAAGTTCGAGATCGAAACGTACGCGGCCAAACCGGTGAAGCGGGATGACGACCCGGACCAACTCCTCGTTGCGTGGCCGGAGAAGAATCTGAAGGCCGCGTTGCCCATCAAGCTCAACGTCGAGCAACAGTTCGCGGATTTTCGCATCAAGATTCTCAGGTACGTCCCAGACTTCAGCATCGACATGAGCACGCGCGAGGTCACCAGCCGCTCAAACGAACCGCGCAACCCCGCCATCCTCGTGGCCGTCGCCGGCCCGAATTACCAGAACCATCACTGGCTGTTCGCGAGATTCCCCGATTTCGTGATGCCCACGAAGGACGGTCACGCCAGCCCCGACCGGAAGTCGGGGTTGCAGATGGTGTATGAGAATCACGCCACCGCGAAGCGGCAGCGCATCGAAGGGCCGATCAAGAGTTTCAGGAGCACGCTCGATGTTATCCAGGGCGACAACGCCGTGGTGCAGGCCAAGACGATCGAGGTCAACAGCCCGTTCTCATACAAGGGCTACACGTTCTATCAATCGGGGTACAACCCGGACGACCTCTCTTACACCTCGCTACAGGTCGTGAAAGATCCCGGCGTGCCAGTGGTGTACGCGGGGTTCTCGCTGATGATCGTCGGGCTGTTCGTCGTGTTCTACCTCAACCCGTGGCTCAATGCACGGAGGAAGAACCCTCACCCTGACCTTCTCCCTTGCACGACAAGGGAGAGGGGAATCTCCTCGCCCCGCTTGCGGGGAGAGGATCAAGGTGAGGGGTTTGCCGGGAGGAGGGCATGACTCTCTTCGTCGCCGGCTTGAGTTACAAGACCGCACCTGTTGAGGTGCGCGAGCGGGAGTTGGCGTTGTGCCATCAGATCATCGACATGCGGGTGGCGGCGTTGATGGACAAACTCAACCTCGAAAAGGAGCGGCTCTATGACGTGGGCCTTCAATCTCAGCCTGGCTGGGTATCTCACGGCACTGCTGTTCTCGGCAGCTAACCTGTTCTCGAAGAAAGGGCGGTTCGCCTCGATTGCGACCGTGTTCCTGTCGGCGGGCGCGCTGGCGCAAACGACGTACATGATTCTGCGTTGGCTGGCGGCGGGCCGCGCGCCGTTCAGCAACATGTTCGAGTCGATGGTGCTGTTTGCGTGGACGATTGTCGTCGTGTATTTGGCTCTGCAGGTGCGCCGCGAAATTCCCGTGCTCGGCGCCGCGACAGCGTTGCTGGCCGTGTTGACGCTGGCGTACGCGAGCACGTTCGGGACAAAAATCCAGCCACTGATGCCCGCGTTGCGGAGCAACTGGCTGACCGTTCACGTCTTCACCTGTTTCCTCGGCTACGGCGGGTTTGCGATCGCCGCGCTGTCGAGCATTGGCTACCTCGTCACGCCGAAGAGTCGTCCGCAGATTGAAGTTGCCTTCGACACGGCGACAGCGAAGACGATCTCGTTCGGTTTCCTGTTCCTCACGGCGGGCATCATCACCGGCGCAGTGTGGGCGAATTCGGCCTGGGGAACATACTGGTCTTGGGATCCGAAGGAAACGTGGTCGCTGATTACCTGGTTCATCTACGCGGTTTATTTGCATTGCCGCTTCATGCGCGGTTGGAAAGGCAAACGCGCTGCGTGGATTTCCGTCATCGGTTTCGCATCGGTCATTTTCACCTACTACGGCGTGAATGTCCTGCTGGGCGGGTTGCACAGTTATGCGACCTCATGAACAACTTCTGGCTTGTCACCCTGAGCGAAGCGAAGGGCCTCTGCACGCATGCTCACGAGCGAGCTTCCAAGCCGAGATTCTTCGCTTCGCTCAGAATGACAACCTTCGGAGGCGCGCGTGGCTACTCGCTGTTTTCATCGTCCTTATTCCCCATGTCGCCCGGGCCATCGACAACGCTGACTGTTTCGTCTGTCATTCTGACCGGACGCTGACCAAGACCAACGCGACCGGCAAAGCAATCTCGTTATTCATCGACGAAACGAAATTTGGCCGGTCGATCCACGCCAAGAACCTCTGCACAAGCTGTCACACGGACATCACTGATCTGCCGCATCCCGAGAAACTCAAGCCGGTCAGTTGCAGCCAGTGCCACCGGGTGGAGACGGAAATCTATCTCAAAAGCGATCACGGCCAGGCGATTCACAAGGGCGTGTCGGAAGCGGCTTCCTGTCAGGATTGCCACGGCAATCCACACGAGTTGCTCAATTACCGTAATCCGGCGTCACCGGTGTTCCGCACCAATCTCCCCGAGACCTGTGGGCGTTGCCATGGCAGCACCGCGGAGATGGAGAAGTTCCACCTGCGCCAGCGCAGTCCGATCGTGAGCTACGAGAAGAGCGTCCACGGCATTGCCCTCCTGCAAAAGGGGGAGATGAACGCGGGAGTCTGCACGGATTGCCACGGCTCGCACGACTTGCACAAATCCACCAATCCCGCTTCCAAGCTCTACTGGCAAAACGTCCCAAATACCTGTGGGAAATGCCACGAGAACGTGGACCAAACCTACATGCGCAGCGTTCACGGCCAGGCGGTCAAGGCCGGCGTGCGCGATGCGCCCGTCTGCACGGACTGTCACGGCGAGCACACGATCACCGCGGTCAAACTCGCCACTTCCCGGGTATCCCCGGCCAACATCCCTGAGGCGTGCGGCCAGTGTCATGCCGCACAACGGATCGTCACGCAGTACCGTTTGCCACCGAACGTGTTCAGTACCTACATTCAAAGTTTCCATGGCTTGGCTTTGCAAGGCGGGAACCTTACCGCCGCCAATTGCGCCTCCTGCCACGGCGTGCACGACATCCTGCCCGCCAGCGATCCCCTCTCGATGATCAACCCGAAAAACCTGCCTCAGACCTGCGGCAAGTGTCATCCGGGCATTGGCACCCGGCTCGGCGCGGAATTCTTCCGGATCCATGCTCCGCCCGGCGCAGCGGAAGGCAAACCGTGGATCGTGAATTTCATCACGCGGCTCTACATTGTGCTGATTGCGCTGACCATCGGTGGAATGGCGATATTCAACTTCCTCGACTATCTCTGCAAGACCCGCGCCCACATCCGCGCCGTGCGGGCAAGCGACGGCGAGTCGCGTCTGACGCGTTGGATGCGCGCTCAACACTTCTTGCTGATGGGTCTGTTCATCCTGCTGGCATACACCGGCTTCGTCCACAAATTCCCAGATGCCGTGTGGAGTTGGCCGTTCCACGTGCTGCCCAACGGCAGCGACATGCGCGGGATGATCCACCGCGTCTGCGGGTGGACGTTTGCCGTCTTCTTCATCGTGCATCTGATCGCGTTGGTCGGCACACGCCGGGGCCGTGCCAACTTGCAGGCGCTGTGGTTTGTGTGGGCCGATTTCAAGGACGCCATCGGTCAATTGGCGTTCAATCTCGGCCTGCGCCGTGAACCGCCGCCGCACCGGCGCTGGAACTACGCAGAGAAGGCGGAGTACTGGGCGCTGGTCTGGGGCTCGGTGGTGATGATCATCACGGGCGTGATGTTGATTTTTACCGAGACGGTGCTGCGGTTGCTGCCGAAGGTCTGGCACGACGTGGCACAGGTGATTCACTACTACGAAGCGTTGCTCGCGACGCTGGCAATTCTGGTCTGGCACTTCTACTGGGTCATCTTTGATCCGAAGGAATACCCTATGAACCCGGCTTGGCTCATCGGAAAGAAAGCGCCGCACAAGTCGCGCACAGTCGAACCCGCACGGGAAGGAGAAGAAAATGACAAGGGCCACGTCTCGACATAAGACAAAGTGATTGATTCTGGGTGCGAAACTGTGCAGTTTGGCGGGCATGGCACTGCGGCTGACGCCATGGCTCGATCGGAACCATCCGTTGCCAACAGTCGTAGAGAAAGTGAGACGGCAATCGTTTTGTGACGAGACCGGACCCTGTTATTCTGGCATATGGGCTGCCATGGAGAGAGAGCGGAGGAGGAAGACAATGCGCGGAATATCTCTACTCAATTTTAAATCAGTCATGAACCTGGCTGTCGTCGCTCTGGCTGCAATGATTCTGGTGCCCAGTTGCGTGGCGGCGCCCGCTGGCGCACAACTTGGGCCGGTCTGGACCAGCGGCAGCCTGACCTCCGGGAGCACGCTTTCGTATCAACTCAGCCTCACGGTGACCAGCCCGGATGTGCTGATCAGCAAGGCGTCGATCAAGGGCAAACGGTGGAAGGCGAACTTCCCGATCCTCACCACTTCGCCTGTGGCGGGCGTCACTATCGTGACCAGCGCGCCGGTCACCATTCCCTCGAACTTCACAGGGACAGCGGTACTGCGAATCCGGCCAAGGTATGGGCGGCGAGCGATTGGCAACAAGGCCATTTGGGTCACCATCACGGCGCCTCCGTCAACGCCGCCTGCGGCGCAGACGACCTGGTACGATGTCGGGTTTAATTCGAACGTCACTGTGAACGCCGATGCTGTTTCGACCAACGGCATGACGCCTCCGATTGCCTACGCTTGGACGATCACGGACACCGACGTGCGCACAAACGCGACGTTCAACTCCACCACCAATGCGGCGTCGAGGTTCAATACGTTGCCGATTACTTCGTTCACCGGCGCCGTGGTCTTCGCGAACCATGTCGCGCCCGGTGTCGATCTGGATAAGCAATATGATCTGGATACGAATCCCAATCTCGTCGGGTTCAATACCGAGCAGGTGAACCTGACCACGTACCATCTGCAGGTTGTTGTCTCCGATGCAGCCTCGCACTCTGCGACCGGGACGGTCACGGTAACCTCCACGAGTGTTTCACCGGCTCAGCCGACTCTCCCGATCGGCGAGCGGCAGTACCTGACCGCGATGCCGAATGGGACGAATTTCGTTACCGACGGTGTAACCAATCTGGTTCCCGTCGCCTCCACTTATAGCTGGAGTGTCGCAGCAAAGCCGGCTGGTTCGACGGCGGTTCTGGAGAACCCAAAGACGCGTACTCCTTCGCTGCGACCGGACAAGGAGGGCGACTATGTCTTGCAGGTCGCGGTAGCCGGCCCGGTCGGGGTGACCAATTCCTCTTACGTGACGGTTAGGGGCGCGAGTTACGTTGGCGTGGCCACCTGCGCTTCGTGCCACGGACTTAATCCACGGGTCGGGCTTGACGACCGTTACACGCCGTGGAGTCAGACGTTGCACGCCACGATGGCCCAGCGAGGAGTTGATGGTCTTGTCTCATCGCATTACAACGAGAGCTGCTTCGCTTGTCACACTCTGGGTTACAACAAGGCTCCGCTGGCGGTGAACGGCGGGTTCGATGATGTCGAAAAGACGCTCGGCTGGAAGTTCCCGACGGTGCTGCAAATTGGCAATTATGCGACGATGCCCACAAACCTGCAGAACCTCGCCAATATCCAGTGCGAAAGCTGCCACGGTCCCGGCAGCCAGCATCCGGGCGAGGAGTCCACGAGCTTGGATGTCGCAGCTTGCGCAACCTGCCACCAAGATGGCAGTAACCATTTCCGGCCGAGCCAGTGGGCATTGGGACCACATGGCGCCGATGATGGTTACCTGTCAGTGTCCTTGGAAGAGGGCGTCAACCCCTCCTGCTCAAAGTGTCATTCGCCTGCCGGCTTGGTGGACTCTTTGGAAGGGAAAACCCCCATCCGCGCGGTTGCGGGCAGGCTTACATGCTCAGGGTGTCACGATCCACACAACATGGCGATGTCCCCGGCGGAAGCGCATCAGCTCCGGGTGTATAACACGGTGACTCTGGATGACGCCGTGGCTGCGCCGCCGCCGACATTGACCAACCAAGGCCCCTCGGCGATGTGCATGTTCTGCCACAACGCGCGCCGTAGCCCGCCGGCAACGTACGTTTCGACCGGCTCCAACGCCACCCGACTACCGCATGAGAGTACAGCGACTGACGTTTTGTTGGGCATTCGCGCCTCCACGAACGTTCAGACCGTCGTCAGCAGCGTGACCAACACGCTCGCCACGGTGCTACTGGAAAACTCCGCCCACTCGGGCGTCGCCAAGTGCATCAACTGCCACATGTATGATGCCGGCAAGAATACCGTCGGCGACCACACCTTCAGCATGACCGACAGGCTGACCGATGAGGACAACCTCGCCGCGTGTAACCAGTGCCATGCCGGCGTCGATCCCGTTAGCGACTTCGACCACGTTTCAGTCGTTATCAGCGGTCGCCCCAACGGCGGTGACTATGACGGCGACGGCGTTGTCAACGGCGTGCAGACCGAAGTGGATGGCGTGATGACGAACCTCGTGACGAAGATGTTTGCTACCGGCATGAACAGGAATGGGACGGGCGGTGCGCTTTGGTCCGGCTACTCCACCAACGCGGTGGTAAGGGCGGTCCAACGCAATGCTGCCTGGAACGAATTCCTCATCGAGCGTGAACTGAGCCACGGCGTGCACAACACGGCGTTCACGGTGCGGTTGTTGCAGTGGAGCTATACGGTGCTCAGCACCAATACCGCCGGCAACGCCTACCAAGTTGACTTCCCGAACGCGGACCTCCGTTAATTGAGGCGCCATTGAACAAGGTCACGCCCAAGAAGCTGTACCTGGCCAGCATCATCGGCGGCCTCGCCGTTGTCGGGCTGCTGATCTCCTGCGCGACGGTTGAGCGGGTCGTGGTCGCGCCTCCAATGATTCCCGGCGCGAAGTACGTCGGTATGGACCAGTGCGGGCTTTGCCACGAGAAAGAGGTCAAGAACTTCAAGCTGGCCTCCCACGCCCGCATCCAGATCCCCGGCGAAGGCGAGCGCGTGCAGGACGAAGGTTGCGAATCTTGCCACGGCCCCGGCAGCTTGCATGTGGACGCGGGCGGCGGCAAGACCAACATCGTCAATCCCGGCAAAAGCCCGGATGCTTGTTTCCAGTGTCACCTCGACAAACAGGCTGAATTCAGTTTGCAGCACCATCACCCGGTCAAAGAAGGGCGGATGAGTTGCACCGCCTGTCACGATCCGCACGGCGAAGACGTGAACCGGCCCAAAGGGATGTTCGTCGCGCGGGTCAACGACCAATGCGCGCAGTGTCATCGCGGGCAGAGCCGGCCGCACGTCTTCGAGCACGAAGCGCTGCGCGAGGGCTGCACAACCTGCCACAACGTGCACGGCTCGATCAACGACAAGATGCTCACCGAACGCGACAACAACCTGTGTCTGAAATGTCATGCCCAGGTCGCCATGCCCCACACCTCAGGCACGACATTCATCGGCAACTTCGACCACACGCCGTTCCTGAGCCGGGGCACGTGTTTCAGTGCCGGCTGCCACACCGCTGTGCACGGGTCGGACATCAACTCCCACCTGCGGTATTAGCCTCGTTGATTCATGAACCGCATCGCATTCCAACAACCCCTCATCCTTCGGCAGACTCAGGACAGGCTCTTGATCCTTTGCCGCAAACGACGGCGGCGTCTCGCAGACTCGGCTCCCCCGCAAGCGGGGAGAGGAGGTTTTCCCTCTCCGTTTCCAAGGGAGAGGGTCCGGGTGAGGGTTGAGCCGTTGGCGGAGTGTTGTCGGTTTGAGCGCATCACGATAAGCACGCTACGAATAATCCGGCTGGGAACACGCTCATGAAGCGATCAATTTTGAAAACGTTCCTGGTCACCGTCCCGGTGTTTGCGTTCGCGGCTCGCCCTATCTTCGCGGACGAAACTAATACCGTGGCCGAGCCGAGCGTGACGGTCACACCGATGGCCCAGTACGTGACGGTGCGCGGCGACGCGGCAAAATTCCGTGAAGACTGGGGAATCAAGGATGGCTGGACAGGCGGTATCGAGGACGCCACGTACAGTCAGAAGCTCGGCAAAGACTGGCAGTTGAATCTGGAAGGCCGGGCAATCTTCGACAACGAAGATTACAGGCTGCGGCTGGAGATTGTGAACCCGAACGTCGGCTTCGTGCGCGTCGGATTCACCGAGTTCCGCACGTATTACGATGACAACGGCGGATTCTTTCGTTCGTTCACGCCGTCCTCCTTCCAGTTGGGTCGCGATTTGTTTGTCCGCAACGGCGACGTCTTCTTCGAGACCGGTCTGACGCTGCCGAATCTGCCGAGACTGACGCTCGGCTACGAACGGCAATATCGTGACGGAGAAAAATCGACGCTGGAATGGGGCGCGGTCACGCAGGGTGCCACGACCCGGAACATTTTCCCGTCGTTCAAACAGCCGACTGAAACGACCGACATCATCAAGCTCGGAGTCGAACACGACATCGCCAGCGTCCATGTCGCTGACCAGTTCCGTTTCGAGCATTTTCATCAGGACACGACGCGGATGGACACGTCCGTGAATTTGAACACCAGTTCGAGCAAGACGGTGGCCGTCCATGAGGATTACCGCCACGACGCCTTCTTCAACACCTTCCGGATGGACCAGCACGTCAACAACAAGGTGTTCTGGTCGATGGGGTATTTGTTCACCACGCTCAATGGCGGTGGGAACCTGGCTCTGGACACCATGCCGTTCAGCTCACCATTCGATCGAGACTGGCGCGCCCAGGCGATCGCCGTTGACCTGGATTCGCATGTGGTCAACCTCAACACGATGTTCGGCCCGTTCGCCGGGTTGAGCTTGTATGCCGGTCTGCAGGCCGAGAGGACGACCGGCAACGGATTCACCGATGCGTTGCTGACGGAAATCGCCGGCAGCGGGGCGACCAATTCGCCCGCTGTCCTGATCCGCAGCAGCACGGACAAGGACAGCCTCGAAGAAAACTTCGGACTGCGCTACACCAAGATTCCGTTTACCACGCTGTATGCGGAGGGCAAATGGACTGAACAGCAGATCGATCTCGGCGAACGGGAAACGGGCGGTCCGGCGACGGCTTTCACGCGCCTGACCGACACGGATATCTTTCGGCAGGACTACACCGTCGGCTTCAACACCGCGCCGATTCCTCGCGTGACGCTTGCGGGCCGCTATCGCCACAGCATCTACCAGAACGACTACGAACACGAAGTGGACACCGGCGTCAGCGCTCTTGGCTATCCCGCGTTTATCACCGGCCAAGACTTCATCGAGGATGAAATCATGACCAAGCTGACTCTGCGTCCCTGCCGCTATTTCAATGTGGCGTTCAAGTACCAGAAGCTGGCCACCGACATCAAGACCGCCACCGAGTCCGTTCCGTTCCTTGCGCCGGGCCGCGGGTTGAAGTCGGGCAACTTCGACGCGAACATTTACAGCGTCAGCGCCACGTTGACACCCATCACGCGGTTGTACCTGACGGGTATGTTCTCATTGCAGGACACGCGGGCCATCGCGTTCGCCAACGGCAATCCCGCGGTGATCCCGTATCATGGCAACGTGTACACGGTCATGGGCACCGCCGGCTACGCGCTCGACAACAAGACCGACATGAACGTCGAATACACCTACTCCCGCACGGACAACACCGCCGTCAACGCCTCCGCCGGTTTGCCGTTGGGACTGTCCGACCAGCGAACCGGTTTGCTCGTCGGCCTCACCCGCCGCGTTTCAAGCAACGTCATGGCCCGTGTGCGCTACGGGTTCTACGACTACAACGACCGCAGCGGCGGCGGCATCGACAACTACACCGCCCATCTCGCCAGCGCCAGTTGCACCGTCCGGTTCTAGCCACTCTTCCAGTAGCGCGGGCGTCCCGCCCGTATCACCTGTCACGCCGCATTCCTCGTCTCGCAGAAGCTTAACCGAAGGCGGATCGATCCCCGTCGCCAACGTTTACCTCTCTTCGAGCGGGGTGAATCGCCCGCACACGCCGGCAACTCTGCCTCCGGTCCCGCCCGCACAAACTTCATGCTTCTGTCACGAGTGGAGAGTCGACCCGGCGACGGTAGTTTTGATAAGAGAGCGAGTCCAGAAAGGCACCGCGCTTGTTTCGAGCCCAGCGATTTGGTAGGCTCTGCGTTCATTGTGGGCACCGAGGCCGACACCTGTAGAAAATACGTCCTGCCCAAGCTCTATGCCGCCAAGTGGACGGACGACCAGATCTTTGAGCAGCACTACTTCACCGACGGGCGGATCGTCGTTGTGGGCGGCAAGCACTACCGCAAGCTGGTCAGACTATGCCAGAGCAGAAGGCAAGCACTGTGAATCCTGATCTTTTTGAACTCGATCCAGCTATGGTCAAAGCTGCTGCGTCGCTTTTGGCCAACCGCTTGATCCGCGTGGCAAGGCCGAGAACGCCCGAGCAAACGCTCCGTATCGCTTTTCAAGGTGCAGTTGATGAGATTGCGCGAAAGCTGAAGTTCAACCTAAACTGGCGAGATGAATACCACCTCATCGAGGGACGCGCTGACACGGTCTGGACAACCGCCAAGCGACGTGCCGCTCATTGAAGTTGTTCGACACACCAAAGCTCTAGTTCAACTCCACCCCGAGAGTAATATTGCCCACAGAAAAGTCTGCGAATGGATCGACCAGCAACTTCAGAACATAGCATCAGGCGAAGGTGGAGGGATTACGGCGGGACACAAGAGCACGCAAAAGCCAATTCCTGCGGATCCACAAATCGTGTCTTCACCCGAAACCCATCAACTTGACTACAAAGTGCAAACGAAGGCTAAAGTCATAAAGGCCGAAAAAATGGAGGCTAAATTGCTAGAGAGTTATCGGCGCTGGGTGGCGCAGCAGGGCCGCAAACTTCCTGCAGTCAAATACAAGACACTTCAGTGCGACGCATACGAAGAAGATCGTAGAAACCTAATCGAAGCCAAAAGCTCGGCAAGCCGGGAACACATCAGGATGGCGGTGGGCCAACTTCTGGATTACGCCTTCCAAGGAAAGAAGAAATTCGGAGAGCCTCACAAGGCAATCCTTCTTCCCAGCGAACCGCGTTCCGACATTGTTAGCTGGCTTGACTCATTAAAAATCAAAATCATCTGGCCCGAGAAAGGGGTGTTTTTGGACAATGCGAATGGACAGTTCACTTGAAATCAAGGAATTGAGGTATGAATCATGACGGCTCAGTCAGGTGGTGCGGTGGTTTGGATTTGGTTTTTTGAATGAAACAAGTTGTCAGGGTCAACTCTTGAAACTTGAAACCGTCAGATGGATTGCGGGGCTGGTGGCGGCGCTGGCGCGGCCCCGACTTCATCGGGGTAAACTGCAGTCCGAAACCGCCGTCGCTCTCGAAGCCCTGCTGCCCTCCATCCTCGACAAGGCGTTCAAGGGCGAGCTGTGACGTTACTTGAGCGGTTCGATCTTGCCGTTGACGGTGACGATGAAGGCTGAACCGCGCTCGGCGCGCTCCGCCTCTTTGATGAGATCGGGGAAACACTTGGTGAACTTGTTGGCTTGATCCCAGAACGGCAGATTGACCCAGCCGGGCTTGAGAAAAAAGATTGTGTGCCCTGCTTCGCGCCATGCTGCGATTTCGTGAGGATTGCGACTTATGTGGATGTCCGCGGTGACAATCACCAAATCCTTTTCCCTGGCAAGCGCACCCATCCAGACGGCGTCTTCGGTATTGCCCGGAAACATGTCCTTAAGGTGAACAACGCTGTTTTCCGGCTCGACCATTTGGCTCAAACCGTGGGCGAGTTTGGGGGCAAGGTTATTGTCGAAGAAGAATTTCACGCAGCCAATTGCTGCTCGAATTTCACGGCCGCTCGGACGGAGGCAGGACTGAGTTCAAACCAACGCGCCACTTCTTCGACCGAGTCGTTAGCCTTGACGCTACGCGCGAGGACCTGCGTGGGAACGCCGTCGCGAAAGATAATCGGCTGACCGAAGCTGCGGCGCGGATCGAGAGCGACGAGACGGTTCTTTCCACCTGGCCACCATCGTTGCGGAATTCGCTCGCGGTCGAATTCCACGTTCTTTAGGAACGGACGGATGATGCGCTCGAAGACGCGCTGCAAATCGCGCATGTCCCAAAGTGCCACCTCCGCGTTTTTCTCCCGCAACTCAACGAAAATTGCGTGCCCATCAGTGACAAAACGATGGGTGCAGAAAGGATGCGAATGGCCCACGAGTGTTCGGGCTCGGTTGTGGGCCTGTCGCAGCGTTTTCCAGCTCACTCCGGCCGAGATGAACGCGTCCACACACCGGACCTCCAACAAATCAAGAAAGCCCAGCGCGACCGTATGGTCGAGCGGCGGAAGCTGGCTCGGCCACACTGCCGGTGAATGATGGCGACCTTGTTTTACTTTGAACTCATACCCGCGTAGCCAGCGACGAATGCGGCGGGGCGAGACACGCGTGAGGCGCGCTGCTTCCGGAATTATATAGATTCCCTTCTGCAACAGCGTTGTCATTCTGTTATCCCCTCCGCACGGGAGAATACGCCCCTGCACGGGTGACTTGCAAATGTAAAAGCGCTTTCCTGCGTAGCAACGTCGTCTGGTGGCCTATTGGGACGGGTTGGCGGGGCAGGTGGCGACGCTGGCGCGGCCCCGACTTCATCGGGGTAAACTGCAGTTCGAAACCTCCATGCCAAACCATTTCGCCAACTCCTTCGCCTCCGCAGTCAGTGTGAATCGCCCGCACATGCGAGCAGCCTTACACCGCCTTCTTCTTGCTGGGAAGCTGCGACTCCGAGCTGGGCTTTTCACTCCAGTCGTTTTTGCTGAGAGGGGGGCCGTCGAGGTCCGCATGCTTCGAGTCGTGGCGCAAAAGGCGTGAAAAGCCCGGCAGAGCGCCTATAATGAGCGATCAGGATCGGAATGTTGGTTGACAGTCAATGAGATACGCGAAATGCACATAGGTGGTTCCGAGGATCCGGATGAAATCGTCAAGGCCGCTGTCTCTGCATGGCTCTTCTTCGGCCTTCTCTGGTTCGTTGAAACTGCAGCTATCCTGAAGTCCGCGGGTATCTTGCATCGGTTGCAAAGCGGCAACATAGAGTGGCCTGATGCAGTCCTGGCTATGATACTGCCTTCTCTGGGCTGGGTACTGCACATCTTGCATGGGGTAGGCGCCGCTGTAAATGCCTGGCTGATTTCCCGGGACGTCTTCTCGAAGAATAAGCCCGAGGAGTTGAGACGGAGGGCAGACAAGGTGTTCGCCACAGTTGTGGTCGTCTCGTGGGTGGCAGTGTGGGCAACAGTTGCGGTCGTTGTGATTAAGAACCCGGCATGACACACTTTGGTCCGCACGCGCGTGCCGGGGCTGGCGTGCCGGGGCCGCGACTAATTATTCTTCATTCTACGGCGCATCGCGGCGATCATCCGTGCCTCCGGCGGCGCGGCTGTTCATGGATTTTATCGGACTCGTTGTTCCGGGCGCTTCTGTAGTGCCGGCCTGGGTCGACGACAGGACGGGCAACTTTGAGGTGCTGATCTCTGGGCGCTTTTTTGGTTGATGAATTCTTGCCGGGCGCGTAGGAATGGTCGCATGAAACGATTCTCTCCCATCCTCCTGGCGTGTGTGCTGGCAATCACGGCCTCTGCTCAAGATGCCAAAACTAATGCCGCACCTGAATTGAAGAAAACAGTCACGGCTGTCCCGGCCGTCACCACACCGGACATCCAGACACCGGGGCTGTCTTTCCCCGTGTCCGCAGGTGTTGTCAGCGCTCCATTCGTTGTGACCAACGGCTATCTTTATCAGCCAGCCCCTCAAACAGGTGTTACCGAGGGGGGCAAAGCGATCTACAGTTTCACGATCACCAATGCTGGCAACTATGTGATTCACGCAGTGGTGAATGCGCCCGCCATGGAGTCGAACTCGTTTTACTTGAATATTGACGGTCCGCCGGAAGATCCCACCATGATCTGGGACATTGACGTAACGACTGGATTCGCCGAGCGGGTCGTTAGCTGGCGGGGGGACGGCTCGGATACCGACGATCAATTTGTTCCCAAGCGTTTCAACCTTGCTCCAGGCATGCATAAACTCGTCATTCATGGCCGGGAACCCGACGTGCAATTAAAAACCATCTCCATACTTCCCGCCGCCGCCAACTAATCCGCGAGTGGTGGAGCGGCGATCAGGGCGATCAGGGTCACATCTTCACATTTCACAATTGCCTCGTCGTGAGACCGAGGAATGCTGCAGATACTTCACAGGAAATGCAGAATGAGAAGATGTGACCCCTAAACACTAAACACGGCAGCGACGGGCGGGACGCCCGCGCTACTGTGACAGGACTTGTTGGGGCGGTAAGCTCAGGATCGAGCCATGGCGATGTTGCGGTTGCAGGACGATGCTTTCTGTAAAAAGTAAAGCGTTGACCCTTCGGACAATTGACCACGTGACACTTCATTTGACGGGCGAATGCTTCCTGCTCTCCGCTGCGTGAGGGCACGCGGCCTACATGCGAATTCCTGTGGCGACCGGTGATGTCGTTGTAGGCCGCGTCCCCGACGCGGCGCATCCCCAAATCATCCGTGCCTGAATATTGGCCCATCAATCCACGGGAGCACTGCCCTCTGGCATCCGGCTCACGGGCGGTTCAGTGCCGGAGTGCACGGCCAACAACCGTTTGTGGGTCTCCTGCATCGCTTCGACCATCTCTGCATAAGGCCGATCCGTCACGTCGACCATGCCGATGTTGTAGTTCTCGCCGTCCATCCGTCCGGTGGACGGTTGGTCAATCCACTGGAACCAGTGCGTGCCGATCACCGCCGGATGCGCTGCCGCATTCTCGACGTAGTAACGGTAGGCGACACCGCGCTCTTTCTGGTCGCGCGCCTGAACGAGACCGGCCGCCAATCCACGTCCCGGCGCTCCGATGTGGAATTCTCCAATCAGAATCGGACGACCGGTCAGTTCGTACAACTTATCCAGGTATTTTGGATCGGGGGCATACCGGTAAATGTTGTGACTGTACACGTCGAAGATCTTCGCCAAACGAATCACATCCTCGGGCGGGCGGCCGCCGAACCGGATCCCGAGATTGAGGTGATTCGGATCATGCTTCTTCGTGGCCGCGACAATCGTCGTGAGATATTTCTCGAACGCGCGGAGGACGAACTCTTTTCGCCGCTCCGGAGTGTCGCCCGCTTGGAGCCAAGTTTGAAGTTCCTTCTTGATGTTGCTGTCGGGCCCGGCCAGCAGCATGTCGACAAGCTGACCTTCCCGACCCGGCCACGGCGGTTCGTTGCCGATAAAGTAGCCGATCAGGTACGGATCATCTTTCACGGGCGCAAGTTGTTGGGCCGCGGTCTCGTCTACGCGTCGGGCGAAATCCTCAGCATAAACGTCCGGCATCCCCATGATCGATTGGCCGACCTGCCAGCCGCGAATGAACATCACGTAAGGTTTGCGGGGTTGGGTGTTTGTCAGCGCCTGACCCGACACCGTATTCATACCCCACGCGTCGAGCCGTCGGACGGTGAGATCGGCCCATTTCGGTCGCCAGTCGTCGCCGTATCTTCGTTGGAGGTTGGCCGTGTAGAAAGACGTTTGCGCTCCGCCGCCAAACCCAGCACCGCCCCGTCCTCCCCGGCCCCCGCGACCCGTGTCGGCTCCCCCGGCGCGTCCCGGCGGGGCATTCGTGACCGGCGCGGGGATTGATGTGAACAGTTCTTCCCGGCCACGCGAGCGTGTGCCCGAGGCGGTCCCGATGCCGTTCGAGCCGCTCGAGAAGAACCGGTGCCCTTCGGGACAGACAAACCACCAGCGGCCGTCGATCTGTTCGACGTGGAAGAACCCGGTGGCCCTGGCTTTTGTGTTCAGGAACCCGCCGTACTGGCATCTCCCCGGCAAAGGACCCTCCTTGCGCAGTTCGGTTTCCTCGTCCGTCCAAGCTTTCTTCAAATCATCCAACGACTTCGCTTTGCCGGGCCAGTCAGCCTGGATGTACTGGCCGAATTCGTCGATCAACGGTTTGGGATCCAGTACCGCATCACCGGGATCTTCTTTGGCGAGATTCACGGAACGAATATCGAGCGTCGACCGGACGACCGGGTCGTACATGATCACGGCGATTCCGTTGACGATGTTGATCGGCCCGTGTCCGCCCTGTTCGATGTTGATCCAGTACGAGTTGCGGGGCTGGTTCATCGTCGCCGCCAGATCGGAGCCGTCACCGGGCGGCTGACGGTAGAACCGCAACGGCACCGACGCGCGAATCCAGGCGTTGGCGAGCGGATGAATCCGCTTCGTGATCATCCCGTTCGGCGTCAGCAGACCCAGCTCGAAGCGTTGCGACGACGATGCCCGCAGTTCCAGCACAAGGAATTCGTAACTCGACCAGTCGGTCGGCAGATTCGGATCGATCCGGTCCAGAGTCCATCGGTAGATGGTCGAGCGCCCTTCGAACACGGCGTGGACAGGTTCGGCCCGCAGCGTTGCTGTTGACAAAAACCCGATCAACGAGGCTGTCATTGCGAGGTGAAGTTTCATAAGTGCCTCCTGCTGGCTAAGGATTGGTCATTGAATCTGTGCCAGCGCGGTTTTCGCGCCCAAATGATCCGGACTGCTCTGGAGCGTTTGAACGAATTCTTCCTTCGCCTTGTCCGTCTCGCCGAGTTCGAGATAACCGAGCCCGGCGACGTAATGCGCCATGGCCGTGCGCGACCGTTGTGTCTGGCGTTCGCCGAACGCTGAGAAGAAATCAATTCCTCCGGACGTTTGACTAAGCGCTTCGGTTCCCGAAGTCACGAGTTGGCGGAAAGTGTTTTCCGCGGTGTCGTTCTGTCCAAGTTTCCGCTGGGCCAGTGCCTGATAATAACGCTGGATGTTGCGCTCGGAAACCATGCCACTGGCGCCCGCGCCTCGGCGCCCGGATGCGTCCGAGACGGACGCCGCTACACCGGTCCCGCGACCAGAAGCGTCCGGGACGGACGCCCCTACACCACCTCTGCGGCCGCCTCTGCCGCCCGGTCGCGGAGGCTCCATCACCACCGCTTCCTGCCACGATTGCTTCGCCTTGGGGTTCTCGCCCAACGCTTCATAAGCCGTCCCGATCCAGTAGGCGACCTCCGCGCTGCGCGGGCCGCTGCCTTCCCGGCGCTCGGCGCGCAGGTTATCGGGAAAACTGAGTGCCGCCTGATAATCCGCCAGTGCTTCACGGTACTGCTTCGCCGCGAAATACTGGTGACCCCGCAGCAGGTGAGCATCGGTCCACGGGTCCGTCACGTTGTACCGCGCGCCGCCTTCCCAGATGTTGAATTGGCGGCTCTGCATCAGGGCGATGGCTTCGTCGTACTTGCCAGCGAACACCTTCAGGCTGATGGCGCGCGCCAGTGCGTCGTCGCGTTCGGCCACCGCCTTCTGGTGGTTCTCAAGCACGGCCAACCGTTTCTCCGGCGGTGTGCCGGCGGATTCGTAGAGCTGGTCCAATTCGAAAAAATGAACCGGGTACTTGTCGCCGAGTGAAACTGTTTTTTCCAAATACGCAACTGCCTTGGCCGGAGAACCTTCCTTGTCCTGATGCGAGCAGGCAATGGCGAGATTGCGCTGCACGATCGGAAACGACGGATCGAGTGCGGCGGACTGCTCCCACAACTTCACCGCTTCCTCTGGCTGCCAATCGAACAACAGATCACCGAGGTAATACGGCGCGCGTGCGTCGGCCGGATTTACCTCCATTGCCTGCTGAAGCACGGGAATGTCTTCGACTTGGAACGGGAACACACAATCGGGTGACATCTGTTCGGCCAGCCGGTAAGACTCGTTCGCTTGCGGTGTCTGTCCCAGCTTCTCTGCGAAGTCACCCAGGTAGTAGTAGACCATCGGCGTGACTTGAGATTTGTCGCGAGCGGCGGCCACCATCTCCTTCAACAATGTCGTGCCGTCCTCCCACAGGCCGGCGTTCAGGTATTCAGCGGCGGTCTCCAAACCCGGAGCCGGATAATCGCGGAGCGTGGCGCGCAACATTTCCGCGTCATCGCGGTTCTTCGTCGCCAGCCAGCGTTCGGTCATGAGCCGCACATCGAGCGGGTCGGCCTTGAGCGACGCAGCGTCCAAAACCATGAGCGCTTCCTTCACCCGGCCCGTGTGGCGCAGCACGGCGGCCTTGAGATTCAAAGCGCGGATGTTCAGCCCATTGGCGTCGAGTGAACGATCTGCAAAACCGAGTGCTGCGGTCATGTCGCCGCGTCCGCAAGCGATTTCGGCGAGTGAATAATAACTCGCCGCCCGCCACGCATCGTTCCATGTCGCCTTGTAGAAGGTGTCGAATGCTTCGTCATTCTTGCCCTGGGCTTTCAGCGCCACCCCGAGGTAGTAGGTTGCTTCGGCGTCCTTCGGCGTCGTGTACCTGTCGGTGAGCCGTTCCAGCGCCTTGCGGAAATGCTGTTCTGCCTCCGCAAACCGTGCCTGCTTGAGTTGACGGATGCCGAGCGCAGTGTTGACGCGAGTGTCGCCGGGATCGCGGCTCAGCGCTTCTTCCCAGTACGGTTCCGGGTCGAGCGACGGATTGTGGAACTGTTCAATGCGTAGACCGGTCAAATAAAGTTCTTCGACGGTCTTGATGTCCTTCGGCGCGGGCGGCGGTCTGACCGGCTCCGGTATCGGCTCGGGTTTCAAACGTACGGGCGAGTAGGCGACGAGTTCTTTCCCGTCCGCGGAAAGCGACGCGCGCAGGTCGTGTTCGTCCACGCCCGCCGGAAGCGTGACCTGTTTCAGATACGGTTTGGATGGATTGATGGCGATATTTTCTTCGACCAGCACCTTGTCGCCGGCCTTCAATGTCACCATCGCGGCATCGTGGGCCGAGGTCGTGCAGAAACCCAACCTGACCGTGCCGTTGGTAGTCACGTCGAGGTTCACGGCCGCATCGAGGTTGGCGTTCTTGACGCCGCCGATGCCGCGGAACGGATACCAGTACTGGTGAAACGACTTGACCTCGTACGGCTGGAGCCAACTGTAGTCCGGCTGATTGTCCGAGTAAGCGCCCACCATCAACTCAATGTAAGGGCCGTCGTCATCGGTCAGGATCTTGTCCCACATCCGGCCGCGCGGTCCGTTGCCCCACGTCCAGAACTTCTTGCCGGGGACGACGTGATGATCGGCCACGCTCATCGTGCCGGCTTCCCGGCCGTGATCGTACCCCGCAAAAAAATCGTCCTCGTAATTCCAGGCGAACATCGAATTGGCCGAGTAATGGTTCTTGTACCAGCTCACATCGACGCCGGCGGTAAAGTCCGCCCCGCCAAATCGGTTGGTGGCAATCGGCCAGGTGGTGAACTCGCGTTTGGCGTGTTGGGTGACGTATTGCGTGCTGGGCGGAAAGATGACTTGGTAATCGTCGTTCACGTGAACCGCCACGTTGGCGAAACAAAGCATCGTGTTGACTACAGGCGTCCGGTTCAGGATGCGGATTGAGGTTTCCAGATAGGATTTACCGGGCCGCAATGTGTAACCGACCGCCCAGCGCATCCGCTGGCGTACTTCCAGTTCGCCCACCCACACCGTCTTGCTGCCATCGGCGTTTTCCTCGATGCGGTATTGCACCGGGATGAACGTGCTCGCGCGGTGATGATGCGGAATGTTCCATTCGACTCCGCCCGACATCCACGCGCCGATCAGGCCGATGAGCGCCGGCTTGATGACGTGCTGGCGATAGAAAAAGTTGTAGCCATCGGTCTTGTCAACGCCCTCCAAGGATGCGCCCGCCGATCTCCGGCAGGATACCGATCCGGATGTACTCGTTTTCCAGGTAAACCATCTTGTAGGTATGGTCCACTTTCTTGTCGGTGAGCTTGTCGTAGAGGGGATAAGGATAGATCCGGCCTTCTGCGCCTTGCGACGCGCGACCAAAGTAGAACATCGGATTCGGCTCGGGCGGACCTGCTTCGTAGGTGGGGATAACCACGTTCTGCTCCCGTACGCTGACCGGGGAAGACCCAGCAGCGAGATGCGGGGGCGAGGCGACCAGAAGAGAGATAACGATGGTGAGAAGCAGCCACACTGACGCTCTACCGTTCATAACATGGTTCCTCCCGACGGACTTTTGCGCCTTCTCCTTCCCATGGAGACGGCCACGCTCGCATTGGGCGATGATGTTATTGCCCGAGTCGTCCAAGTCAAACAAGATCGGTCGGAGGAAATAAGTAACAGTTTAGCCCGTTTTCTCACTCAGCTTGAGTTGTTGTACAGGGCGGCCTGCGCGGTAGCGGTGTCGGCCAGCAGCAGGGTTCGCAGAACGGCCGGGGTCGCGTCTAATTATTCTTCATTCTACGGCGCATCGTGACAATCATCCGTGCCCACGGCGGCGGGTCCCCAACTCGCGGCGATTCTTCGCCTACTCGGTTCGTTCAAGCGATCAGGTTTTCTCGGCGTTGCCGTCCTGCGAATTCCGTGACAGTCGGATTCACCGTTGTCTGTCACTGACAGGCATCATGCTGAGGTGGCAATCGCTTTAGGCGGTCTTGGAGCGCGTAACAAGGCCCTGTAGCCGCAGGCTTTAGCCTGCGCCCACCGCACAATTCACGCACCCATAAAGGGTGCGGCTACAGGGCAGGACGGGTTTTGTTAGCGGTTCTTAATCCGTCGCGCGAGGCGGGTCTGATACATCAGTATCTGATGTGTCGTCGTCGGACGACAGGAGCAGGCAGGTTGGCGCGAGGCGCAGCTTCTGTGCAACGCGCCCTTTTCAGGTTTCCATTAAGCCCAACTTTGCTCAGTGCTTGCATTTGGCTACTGGAGCGCCGCGGCGATTCGTTTGGTTTGCGATGTTGTTGGAATCAGCATCTGGCGGTTTGGCCGGAGCCAAACCCTCCAAACGACGAATGACTCCTTCGCGTTCTCTGCGGCTCTGCGTGAGCGACAGTCGTTGCGGTGGCCGACAACTTGTCGAGGCACTCTTTGCCTGCCGTCAAATTGTCAGGCGATTGGGGTTTTGATTCCTGCCACACTTTTCCCAGAACCTGTTGGAGGCCAATTAACTGTAAAACAGGCATTGACACTGGCATCGGCACTGCTAAACGTTTGTGTGTCTATGGGCGCAGTATCGGACAACCATGAGTTGAGACTCCTTTTTTGGGAGACGACTGCCGGGTGCAACCTTGAGTGTATCCATTGTCGGCGGCTCGACGTGAGCAAGCAACTCATGAAAAACGATCTCACGACAAGCGAGGCGCTGCAATTTGTCCGCGACCTGGCCGGCTTCGCGAAACCCATTCTCGTGCTCTCCGGCGGGGAACCGCTGTTTCGCCCGGACATTTTCGAGATCGCCATGTGCGCCCGCGACTGCGGTCTGCCCGTGGCGCTGGCGACGAATGGGACACTGATCGACGAAGACATGGCCCACGCCATCGTGGATAGTGGCATCAAACGCGTTGCCATCAGCATCGACGGCGCGGACGAAGTCACGCACGACAATTTCCGTCGTCAACCCGGTTCGCTCACGGCGGCGCTCAACGGTTTCCGCAATCTCCGCCGGCGCGGCATGAGCATGCAGATCAATTGCACTGTCACCAAGCACAACGTTCACCAGATTGAGACACTGTACGCAACGGCCCGCGAATTGGGTGCGGACGCGTTGCATCTGTTCATGTTGGTGCCTGTCGGCTGCGGCGTGCAGATTGCCGAGTCGAACATGCTCCCGTCCGAAGAGTACGAGCGCGTGCTGAATTGGATGTACGACAAGAGCAGGGCGCGGGAAATCCATCTGAAGGCGACCTGCGCGCCGCATTATTTTCGGGTGATGAGACAACGGATGACGGAAGACAGAAATGGAGATGCGCCAGCCGGTCATCCGTCTTCCAGTCGTGCAGGCATGGCGGCGATGACGAAGGGTTGTCTCGCGGGCAGCTCGATTTGCTTCGTTTCGCACACCGGCGAGGTTTTCCCGTGCGGCTATCTGCCGGTCAGCGCGGGCAACGTGCGGCGGCAGAGCATGAGTGACATCTGGAACGATTCCGAGGTGTTTGCGCGGTTGCGGGATGTGGACCAGTTGGAAGGGAAGTGCGGTCTGTGCGAGTTCAAGAAGATCTGCCTCGGCTGTCGCGCGCGTGCCTTCTACGCGTCGGGCAATTACATGGCGGAAGAACCGTACTGCGTGTACGAGCCTAAACGAATGCGCGACCTCGATCATTTGTTCAAGGAGCTGTGAAAGAGCATGGTTAGCATCACCAAACTTTATTGCGGCGAAGAACAGCCGGCAGACAATCTGCGCTACGGTCACGGCCAAGACGCGCCCAAGTCGGCTGCCGAACGCAAGCCGATCGTCGTCTGGAACGTGACGCGCACCTGCAACCTTCGCTGCGTCCACTGCTATTCCGACAGTTATGCGCAGAAGTATGCCGGGGAGCTGACGACGGACGAGGCCAAATGTGTCCTCGACGATCTGGCGAATTTTGGCGTGCCTGCTGTTTTGTTCTCCGGCGGCGAACCGCTGACGCGTCCCGACCTGCTGGAGTTGATGGCTTACGCCACCGGCAAGGGGTTGCGCGTGACGCTGTCCACCAACGGGACACTGATCGACAAAGAGACAGCGAAGCAGTTGAAGAAGATCGGGCTCGCGTACGTCGGTATCTCACTCGACGGCATCGGCGAAACCAACGACATTTTCCGCGGCCGGAAAGGCGCGTTTGTCGCAGCGGTCCAGGGGATTCAACACTGCCAGGCCGTCGACCAGAAGGTCGGTCTGCGCCTGACGTTGACACGGCGCAACTGCATGGATCTGCACGACATCTTCGATTTCATCCAGGTGTCGGGCATTCAGCGCGCCTGCTTCTATCATCTGGTTTATGTGGGACGCGGCAATCGCGCTGACGAACTTCCTCACACTGAAGTGCGCCGCGCGATGGACATCATCTTGGAGCGCGCCCTTTGCTTCCACGAGCGGGGACTGCGCAAGGAGATTCTGACGGTCGATAACCACGCCGATAACGCGTACATCTATTTGAAGCTCAGTGAACGCAATCCCGAGCGGGCCGAGCAGGTCCATCAATGGATGCAATGGAACGGCGGCGGCGCGAACTCGTCGGGCATCGGCATCGCCAACATCGACACACAAGGCAACGTTCACCCCGACCAATTTTGGCAGACGGCCACGCTCGGCAACGTCAGACAACACAAGTTCAGCGAAATCTGGCCGGATAATTCAATCCCGTTGCTGGTGCAGTTGCGCAATCGACTGCCGCTGCTGAAGGGCCGGTGCGGTGCGTGCCGTTTCAAGGACATCTGCGGCGGCAGCTTCCGTGTCCGTGCCTGGCAGGTGTGCGGCGATCCGTGGGCGTCCGATCCTGCTTGTTATCTGACCGACGCGGAAATCGGTCTGGTGGACGCCGCGGCGACGGCCAGCGCCAATTTGTGACAAACGGAGAGCTAGTTGATCAACGCGTGCTGCGGTACCAGGAGCAACGCGGGCTTGATGCCGTGCCGGCGTACGGGACGGGGCTGCAACTGCTTCTCAGCGGCGGTCAACGCGTCTATCTTGCGCTGTCGGCAACGGAGTTGGTGTTTTACTTCGGGTCGGATCTGGCCATTCACTACGACCTGGAAGCGCGGCTGGTCAAAATGGCGAAGCCAAATGAGTATTGGCGGCGCAGCCTGTCGAATCGGGGACTCTTCAGCCGCAAACGCGCGCGCGAGGAAGGCGGCGGACTCGAACGCGTCGTGCTGGCATCCGACGAGGTGGATGCGCTGGTCAGCGAAGCTCACAAGCAAGTCAAACCGGTCCACGACGAATTGCAGAGCGGAACTGCCGCCATCGAGTTCGGCAAACCCTCGCCTCAGAAAGCGTTGGATCAAATCTCCGCGCTGCTGGAGCGGGTGGCGCAATTCGACGTCAAAGCGGCGCAACGCGAGGCAGAGCGTTTCCGGGCTGTGTACGGTCGGGTGGCTGTGTTGCCGCCGGACGAGTACAACGCGCTGGTCTTGCAGGCGACCGAAGGCTGCGGCTACGGCGGCTGCTTGTTTTGCGAACTGTACCGCGGCGTCCGGTTCCGTGCGAAGACGCCGGCCGAATTCGAACAGCATATCCGCGGTGCCGTGACCTTCCACGGCGCGTCGCTGCGGTCGCGTCGCTCAATCTTTCTCGGCGAAGCCAATGCGTTGACGCTGCCGCAGCCAGCGCTGGTGGAGATGCTGCACGTGGTGAACGAGCACTTTGAATTGCCGCCGTTGGAGGAGCGCAAAGTCGCGGCCAGTTGGTGGCTGGGTAGTGAGACGCGCTTCGCCGGTATCGCCTCATTCATGGATGTGTTTACGGGGACACCGCGGAGTTCGCACGACTTTATCGATTTGCAGCGGCTGGGGTTGCGGCGGATTTATATCGGAATGGAAAGCGGCGATGACGCGCTGTTGAAGTGGTTGCGCAAGCCTGCCAGTGCCGAGGCGGTGATTAGGTACGTGCGCAATCTGAAGGATGCTGACATCGCAGTCGGCGTCATCGTGCTGATTGGCGCAGGCGGGCAACGGTTCGCGGCAACGCACGAGCGCGAGACGGCCCGCGTGCTCAATGAGTTGCCGTTGGGGCGCGGCGACTACATCTATTTCTCGCCGCTGTTGATTTATCCCGGCGGGCCGTATTCGGCGCAAGCGTTCGCCCAAAACGTCGAACCGCTTTCGCCCGCGCAGAGGGATGGTGCTCCGAGCGCCATGGACAACCAGGAAAACGCCATCCGCGCAGCCCTGCGGTTTGACCCGAATCGCGGTCGTCCGTATCTGGCCCGTTACGAACTAGAGACGTTCATTTACTGATCCGCGATGCACGATCCGCAGCACAACGCAACGTTCACCGGAGTCCATGCAATGCTTGGGGTTTTCGCGTGCGGATGCAAGCAGGATGCCGGTTCGGGGAAGTTCGCAGACAATTTTAGCGCCAACCTGCTCTTTTGATCCGAGTGCAACGCTCGGATGGTGGCCCTAAGTGAGGAGGTTGGCGCACTTTTTTTGTCAGAGCATGACGCTTGGCGAAATCAGCGCGCTCGGAGGCCCGCCCGCCCGAAACTATTGCCAGGTTTATTCCGATGCGAAAATCAGACTTGGCCCTCCACGCGTTTCGGCGCACCCAGATCTCGCGACGCGTTATGGCTGGCGCGGCCTTGCGAACTGTGCCAGAATCTCTGAACATTAGCGGGTCAGTTGGCCCGCAGCAGAGAATGGCGCTTTGCGAAATCAGCGCGCCTGTAGCTCAGTTGGATAGAGCATCGGATTTCTAATCCGACGGTCGGGCGTTCGAATCGCCCCAGGCGCGCCAAATTTGAGCTGCAGCCTGGGCTTTGTGGTGCGTGACAGGAGGAAAATGAAAACTGTGCATCGTTATCTCAAGACGTTGTTGATACTCACCTTAGTAGCGTTCAGTTTCGAGGTGATCGGTTGTGCGGGCACCGGCCATCGTCCTGCGGCGACCGCCCCGAGCGGAACACAGGAGGCGCAGGTTGCTCCGGCCCAGTTTGGTTCTGCTCCCGCCAAGATCACGTCCATCAACGCGAAATACTGGTTCGTGGTCATCGATTTTTCCTCGCGCGCCTTGCCGCCGTTGGGCACGCACATGGCGGTTTATCGAGATGGGAAACAAGTGGGTACGGTGCAGATTACGGAGCCGGTGCGCGCGCGGTTTGCCACAGCCGACATTCTCAAAGGCGAGCTGCGCGTTGGCGACGAGGCGCGTTAAGCAGTGACGATGCTGAGCGTAACGGAGGTAAAGGAGCGATCCCGTCAGCGCTTGCCGTGACATTTTTAATGTCTCGTGCGGCCAGCGTTGATGAAACTGCGCGGGCTGGCCGAATTGGAATTGCCGACTGTTGAGGCAGAGGCGACCGAGGATTTTGTGAAGCGGGGCGACCGTCCGCATTTCATACGGGCGACGCTGGAAAAGCGCGATGGCAAATGGCTCGCGAGGCCGCTGCCAAACCAAGGTTCGCAGGTGATTTCCTCCATCGCCAACGCCGACTGTCTCGTCGAAGTCGCCGAAACCGGCACGTTGCCGCGTGGCATGGCAGTGAAGGTCCTGCTGATTCGATAACCACGAACGGTGTGAAGGCTTTCCCTCAGGTGTCACCCTGAGCTTGTCGAAGGGTCTCTGTTGTTTCCCACCTGGCTCGTTCTTCCCACATTCGCCAGCCACCCGGCGGAGTCGTTTCGCGCCCTTCGTGGTGCAGGTGGAGTGGCGGTCGCGGCAGGAATGCCGCTCCCGCATTCTGATCCGTGTTATCCGCGTCATCAGCGGTCATTTGTGTGATTCGCGGTTGAAGCCGCGACTCGAATTCCCGGTGCGACGGACACAGGCGGGACGCCTGCGCCACTATGCGCCGAATTTATCGAGGCGTTTGGCGTTGGCCTGCATGAGACGAATGAGGTACTTCGATTCGAAAACGCCGAGCGAGCCTTGGTTGGCAGCACGCTCGGTGAAACGGTCGAGGCCGTCCCAGCCGGCGATGTCGCTGTAGATCATCACGGGTTGCGGATGCCAGGAGTGGCCTTTGACGGGTACAGGCGTCGAGTGGTCGGCCGTGACCGCCAGCACGGTGGGCATCTCTTTCATCAAGATCAACAGCGCCGCGTCGGCTTCTTCGATCGCAGCGACTTTCGCCTGAAAATTTCCGTCCTCGCCGGCCGTGTCAGTCGCTTTGACATGAACGAAAACGTAATCAAACGCCTTGAGAGCATCGACTGCTGCTTCGAATTCCTCTTTCACCGTCGATGGACCTTCGATCTTTTTCATGCCAACCAATTGGGCAAGGCCTTTGTACATGGGATAAATCGCAATGGCAGCGGCCTTCAGTCCGTAGCGCTCCTCGAAGGTGGGGATTTTCGGCTGATGCGCGATACCGCGGAGCAGAAAGCCGTTCGCCGGCTTGCAGGTCTTCAGCAACGGAAGCGCCCGCCTGTAAAATTCCGCCACGACTTTTGCGGTTTTGGCAGTCTTCGTCGGTTTACCGAGCGGCTTGGCCGTGGCAATCGGCAGGCCTTCGCGATGCGGGTCGGTGTCGCTCAGCGGGCCTTCCAGCCCGTTGCCGCGAAACACGACAACAAAGCGATGGCCTTTGCCCGCCTTGATCTTGATCTCGACGTCGCCGATCTTCTTGATTTTTTTGGCGAGCAACGCGCATTGTTCTTCGCAGACTTTGGTGTCGATGCGGCCGGCGCGACGGTCGGTTACGATGCCTTTGTCGTTCAGCGAACAGAAGTTGGCGCGGGCAGCCACATCGCCGTGCTTTAAATTGATGCCCAGCCCAAGCGCCTCGATCACGCCGCGGCCGACTTCGTACTCGAGCGGATCATATCCAAACAGACCCAGATGCCCCGGGCCGCTGCCTGGAGTGATGCCCGGCGCTACGGGGATCATCCTTCCCTGAGCCGCATATTTCGCCAGCGCATCCAGGTTGGGTGTACGAGCAACCTCCAAAGGTGTGCGAAAGCCGGTCTCTTCAGTGGCGATATCACCCAGCCCGTCGAAGACAACGAGCGCGAGTTTCGAATCGTTAGCTACCAGCAGATTTTTATAGAGATCGTCGAGATGCATTTATAAATTCCTCAATTTGACCTTGAAAAAGCCTTTCTGTCGGGTCATGTTGGCACACGCGTCGCTTTGTTGTCAAAGATGAAAACACTTCAAACCGTGACGAAGTTGCACAAGTAAACTGATTCGGCCAGCGGTGAGGAACACATTCTTAAACAAGCTCATTGATCGTATCGATCGCGTCGATCCGCAAAGCCTGCAGAGTTTCGTCCTGAAACTATCTCGCGAGAAAGGTTTTCTGGAGACTCTGTTCAACACGATCCAGGAAGGCATCATCGTCAGCACAGCCGATGGCCGGATCAGTTATCTCAACACGGCGGCAGCCGAACTCCTCGGCCTCAACGTCGAGCAAGCCATCGGCGAACCTCTGTTTCGTCACCTGCGTGATTTGGACTGGCAAAAGATCTGGTCGGCTGACAAAGAGGAGTGGAGCAAGGTGATGACCCACGAACTCGAGGTGTTTTACCCGCGCCATCGTCTTCTGAGTTTCTACATCGTTCCCTTGGTGGACGAAGAAAACTCCGTCGTCACGGGCATGGCTATCATTTTGCGCGATGTGACCGAGACCCGAAAACAGACCGAAAGTGCCATCGAGTCCGAAAAACTCTCCGCGCTGACATTGCTGGCCGCTGGGGTCGCGCACGAGATTGGCAACCCGCTGAATTCCTTGAACATCCACCTGCAACTCATGGAGCGGGAACTCAAGAATTTGCCGCCCGAAAACGCCGAGCGATTGAGGAAGGACTTGCGCGTCGCACGAGACGAGATCGCCCGACTCGACCGGATCATCAATCAATTCCTGCGTGCGATTCGGCCGGCCAAGCCTGACCTGCAACGCGCATCGATCAACGATGTCGTTACCGAGACGCTGAAGCTGTTGGAGCGGGAAATCTCCGACCGCGACATCCTCCTCGAGCAGGAACTGGCGGCTGACGTCCCTGCGAGTCTGGTCGACCGGGCCCAATTGAAGCAAGCGTTTTACAATCTCATCAGGAACGCCCTGCAGGCCATGCGCGCGGGAGGCATTTTGCGGATTCGCACCGAGGCGACGGACAGCCATCTCGTGGTCTCCGTCATTGATACAGGACAGGGCATTTCGGCGGAACAAATGGGGCGAATCTTCGAGCCGTACTACACCACGAAGCCAGACGGCACTGGCTTGGGTCTGATGATCGTGCAGCGGATCGTGCGCGATCACGGTGGCACCATCGACGTGGAGAGCGACGCCAGTCGTGGCACGACTGTGCGCATCAAGCTGCCAATCCATGAGAGGCGGACGCGCCTCTTGGAAGCCGCGACCGAAGGAGAGCAAACCCGTGACTGAGTCAAAGAAGCCGACGGTTCTCATCGTCGACGACGAACGCAGCACGCGTGAAGGGTTGGAACGTGCGCTGCAAAGCCGTTATGAAGTGCTGCTTGCCGAAGACGGGCAGAAAGCCGTGCAGTTGCTGGAGTCGCAGCCCATCGACGTCTTGGTCACCGACCTGAAGATGCCGGGCATCGACGGCATGGCATTGCTGCGGCGAGCGACGTCGCTCCCGGCACCGCCCATCTGCATCATGATGACGGCCTATGGCTCGATCGAAAACGCTGTCGAGGCGATGCAGGCCGGCGCTTATCACTATCTCACCAAGCCCAACATCAATCTCGACGAGCTTGAGTTGGTCATCCAGCGCGGACTCGAGGGCCGACGGATCGAATCCGAGAACATCAGTCTGCGCGCGCAGCTCGACAAGAAGTTCGGGCTGGAAAACATCATCGGCGCTTCGCCCGCGATGCAACAGGTGTTTGAGGTCGTGCAGCAAGTTGCGCCGACCCGGGCCACCGCCCTGATCAGGGGCGAAACGGGGACGGGCAAGGAATTGATCGCCCATGCAATTCACAACTTAAGTCCGCGCAAGAACGGGCCATTCATCGCCGTGCACGCCGCCGCGCTGACGAGCACGTTGCTGGAGAGCGAGTTGTTTGGCCACGAAAAAGGCGCGTTTACGGGTGCGGTCGAGCGTCGCATCGGGCGGTTTGAATTGGCCGATGGTGGCACGCTGTTTCTGGATGAGGTCGGCGAGATTGAACCCGCGATGCAGGTGAAAATTCTGCGGGTGCTGGAGGAGCGCGCGTTCGAGCGCGTCGGCGGGCAAAAGACGATCAGCGTGGACCTGCGGCTGATCGCAGCGACGAATAAGGACTTAAAAAAGCTGGTCAACGAGGGGAAGTTCCGGGATGATTTGTTTTACCGCCTCAGCGTGGTAGCCGTGTCGTTGCCGCCACTGCGGGAGCGGCGCGAGGATATTCCGTTGTTGGTCAATGCGTTTCTTGAGCAGTGCAGTCGGGAGAACAACAAGCCCGTGCGCGAAATGACGCCAGAGGCGCTCAACGTGTTGATGGCGTATGACTGGCCCGGGAATGTACGCGAATTGCGGAACACGATCGAGCAAATGGTGGTGCTGGCGCGGGCTGAGCGCCTGACTTTGCGCGATGTCCCGGCGGCGATCCGCGGCGGCGCGGATCTCACGAAGATTTCGGTGGTGCGCACAGGTATGACGGTCGAAGAGGCTGAACGGCAGTTGATCGTTCAGGCGTTGAAGGAAACGGGTGGCAACCGCACGCGTGCGGCTGAGAAGATCGGCATCAGCCGCCGCACGTTGCACCGGAAACTGAAGAAATACGGACTAGAGAATTCGTAGTCAAAGCGGGAGCTAAAGATTATGGCGACAGAACACACGATTCAGACGGCGGTCTGGCAGATCGAATTGGGCCGCGGCAAAAAAGTTCTCCAGTGGTTGGTGCTTGTTTTGGTGGCGGTCGCTTTGAGTCTGGTGTACACCGCGGGTCAATTCCGCGGGCTGGAAAAACGCGAAGCGATGGACATGGCGCAATTGGCCCGCAACATCGCGCGCGGCCAGGGATTCACCACCTATCTGATTCGTCCGCTCAGCCTGTGGCAGCTCAGGCAATTCACGAACGATCACGAGCAGCGGCTGATGCAGCATCCGGACCTGTGCAATCCGCCGCTGTACCCGCTGGTGCTGGCGGGCTTGTTCAGGTTGATGCCCGCAAGCGTTTTTGATTTCGACACGAAGACCGACCGCGTGTACGCCCCCGAGCGTTGGGTGATTCTGCCATTTGACCAGATTTGCCTGTTGCTGAGCTTGTTGCTGGTGTACTTCTGGGCCAGACAGCTCTTCGATCAACGAGTGGCAGTGACAGCGGGCTTGCTGCTCCTTTTTTCGGACACGCTCTGGTCGTACGCAGTTTCGGGGTTACCGACGAGTTTCTTAATGCTTCTCTTATTGCTCGCCGTGTACTGTCTGTTTTTGGCCGACCGCCGGTTGAATCCGCCTGAGATCCCCAAGACCGAACAGGCCGGGGTGGGACAACTCGAGGCCCCGCCCCCCCGTTCCCCGCGGGTAGGCCACCTGATTCTGGCAAGCGCGGTTTTACTGGGGCTGTGTTTCCTAACGCGTTATCTGAGCGCATTTCTCATCGTGCCGATGGCGATCTATGCGTCGCGTATCATGCGCGGAAGGCGCTCGGGGTTGTGGGCGCTTGTGTACGTTTTTGTCTTTCTGGTTGTCATCACTCCCTGGCTGGTGCGCGACTACCGGGTGTCAGGCAGTGTGCTGGGCGTCGCCAAGTATCAGATCGTCGGTGATGAAGCCCTGCCACGCTCCTATCGTCCGAACCTCGGCGGGGCGTATTCGATCCGGCCCATGGTCTCGAGGTTCTTGGTGCGGGCCAGGGGTCTTTCGACCGATTCACTGAAGCAAATCGGTTCTGATTATTTTGTTTTCTTCTTTGCGGTGGGGCTGCTGTACGCGTTTCGCCGCCGCGACGTGACGAGATTGCGGCTAGCGGTGCTGGGTGCGCTGGCTTGTGCGATTTTCGGAATGGCGCTGATTGGGACTCCACCGGAACAGAACGGCCCGGACGTTCATGGTGGCAATCTGCTGGTTTTGTTCCTCCCGCTGGTGGCGGTGTATGGAGCGGCGTTCTTCTATCTTCTTTTGGATCGAATCCCTTTCCGCATCCGGCTCACACGCGCCGCTGCGGTCACAGCGTTTGCCTTGTTGAACTTGGCGCCGATGATCTTCACGTTGCTGCCTCCGCGACGAGGGTCGTATCCTTATCCCCCGTACATCTCACCGATTACTCGCATGGTGGCCCAGTGGTTTGGCCAAAACGATGTCGGGGTAAGCGATCTGCCGTGGGCCATGGCATGGTACGGCGACCGGCGGACGATCTGGTTGCCAATGACGATCGAAGATTTCTATGACCTGCATGATTTTGCCCCCCCCAAGGGTGCGTCTGTGTCGTTCCTGATGCTCACGCCTTATATGCTGAATCAGCCCTTCCAGAGCGGAGTGGCCAAAGGCCAGTATAAAGGATGGACGGGGGTCATGCGCGGACAGCTTCCGCCGACCTTTCCGCTCAGAGCCGCCACGATCTTGCCGCCCGACAACGACCAAATCCTGCTGGCCGACAGGGCGCGCTGGGCGCCGCAGCAGAGCCAGGAATCGCAAGAACCCCAAAAGGCTCAGGCCAGCCAGTCACCACCAGCGACAAACTCCGCACCGTCATCGCCACAATCCACGCCACCATCTCCGTGACGACACGCGGTGACCAACGCTCGCGCAAGCGGTGACACGCGGATCATTTCCGCCGCTTGGAATTCGCTTTCACGCTGCTGGCAGGTTGGGTATAGTGTAGACGGCGGTGCGATTAATGAGCTTCAAGCCTGCGGCAGCCTTTGCGGCTGGATTGTGGATCGGCGCGGTGGTGGTGGTGGCCATCGGCGCGTTCAATCTGCGCGTCTGGGAAAGCGCGCGCCGGGAGAGAGCGCCGCGAACCACGGCGGAACTGGTCGCCAAGGAGGACGAGATTCAGCATTTGCGGCAGGAGCGGGCGCGGTTGACGGCCGAGGCGCAGCGGCTGCGGGAGACCGTGGCCGAGCTGAAAAGCAACCTCGACGCCCGCACTGCGCTGGAGACGCGGACCGAACTTCGCCGCGTGCCTTTCCGCGAGCGATCTCCAGGAGACGAGTCAGCCGAGGCTTGGATCGCAGAGGCTGTAGCCAGTGGCGACATCCAGTCGTTGCCGCGCTTGGAAGAATTGGCAAGCCAGAATGACGAGGCCGCGCTGGCGGCGCTGGCATCCATGGCCGACCGCGACGGTGGGGCGGCGCTGACGCGCGTGTGGAACTCAAGCTCCTTGAGCTTCGCCAACAAAGTGAAGGCTACCCGCTACCTGGCCGCCACGCTGGAGGCAAACCCACACACCACGGAAGTTCTCCAATCTCTGTTCAGTTCACCCGCAACCGATGTGCGCTTGCTTTACGCTGCCGTGGACGGCATTGCTGATCCAGGGGTTGGAGCAGTCCCCAGCCCGAATCCGCCAATTCCGTCGTCGCCGCATCCTAAACCCGACTTCGACCTGCGCGTGCAACTGCTGGACACTTTCACGGCGTTGATCACCGACCAGCGCTTGCGCGACCACGCCGACCGCGCCCGCGACGAGCTGCTGACACGCTGGGTGCAATCCGAGCCAGCGGCGCAGTAGGGTTGAAGAGACGAATTCCTTTTCAGTGTTTTTTTCCGCCACAACCTATAATGACCGCTAACAAGGAGGCGCGTGCAGGATAGTTTTGCCATTTCATTCCGCGCGGGGCTGGCGTTTCTACTGGCGGTGGCGGGCGGTATCGTCAGCGCGCTGGTCGGGATCTCTCACAAAAAACTCTGCGGGCTGATCAGTCTGGCCGCAGGAACGTTGATGGGCGTGACGCTCTTCTCAATTCTTCCCGAAAGCGCGGCAGACATGAGGTGGTGGGAGCTGGCCATCGCCCTAGGCTCCGGTTACGTCGTGTTTTTCCTGATCAGCAAATATGTGTATCACGTCTGTCCGGCCTGCGCTGCGAGTCATTTCGACAAAGCTACGACGCATCGATTCAGCGAAATCGCCACGGCGCTGATCATCGCGCTGGCCATTCACAGCACCTTGGATGGCGTGGCGCTGGCGGCGGGTCACGAAGCCAGCCACGCGACGATCCACGGCGGACACGGCAAACTGGATTTGTCCGTTCTGCTCGCCGTGTGCGTGCACAAGGTGCCCGAAGGACTTGCGCTGGGCGCGTTGCTCCTCGGAGCCGGCTTCAAGCGGGTGAACGCGGTCGCTTGGGTGGCCACGGTGGAAGTTACAACGATCATTGGCGGCGTGCTCGGCTTGTGGGTCTTGCGCACAGTCTCCATGTTTTGGTTGGGCGCGGTGCTGGCGCACGCGGGGGGCGGCTTCATGTTTTTGGCCGTGCATGCTGTCCTTGGAGAAATGGTGACGCACAGCAAGCCTGCCATCATTATTAATTTTGTGGCAGGAGTGGTGTTGATTGCGCTGTTGAACCTGGCGATCCGGACGTTGTGAAGATAAACGGCAAAATCGTGTTTGGCGGAATGGCAGTCGCTGCCATCGCAGCGGCCCTTGCGCTGATCGCGTGGCTGCGCATCGAGGAATCAAGGCATCTCACGCAGCCTCATCGCGTCAGGACGTACGGCGGCACGAACTATGTGGTTCAAGTGCTGGAGACTACTGTTGGCAAGACTGACGTGGGCTACGTGCTCATCGTGTATGCGCGGCTTGAAAACCCCAATCCATACGATGTCGTCTTGCGCCGCGGCTGGTTCACTCTGGCCGATCAGCACAAAGATTGTTTCCTGCCGTCGACGAATGGCACACAAACCACCTTGATCAAACTGCCCGCCAGCGGTGTCCTAGAGAGGGAGATGTTCAGCTTCGACTTGCCGCCAGACGCATTGACCGGAAGCGTGGAGATGAAAATCGGCGAGAACGACTTTGTGATGATCAAGAACAAGAAACCATTTACGCGCCAGCTCCGCAGCGGCGAGTTCGTTTCGTTTCGCATACGCGAGTGGTGAGCGATTCAAGGAGGTACTGGCCATGTGGAAACACATCAAGTTATACACTATGTCGGCGATCATCATCGCGCTCGGCGCGACCGCGCTGTACTATCGCCACCAGGCGACGCGCGGCGTCGGCGCGGTGCGCCGCACGATCGACCCGCCCGCAATCGTGCAGGAAATCAAAGCGCTGCAGGAATTGGCGACGGTCAAATACACCATCCAAAAAGTCATCGGGCTGGAAGAAGAAAAAGTGCCATTTGGCTCTGAGTCGCTTCTCATGGTCGTGCAGGCCACCGTCAAGGGTGGAATCGATCTGTCGGAGTTGGCCACTCAAGATGTAAGAGTCGCGGCCGACAACTGCGTCACAATCAAACTGCCGCCCCCAAAAATCCTCGACATCTACATCAACGACAAGGAAACCAAAGTCTGGCAACGCACCAAGACATGGTGGACGCCTTGGGTCTCATTCAATCCCGAGATGGAGCAGCAAGCGCGTCTGGCGGCCCGTGAGTACGTGCAAGCCGCCGCACTCAAAATGAACATCTTGAGTAACGCCCAGCAGAATGCCGAGACGACCATCCGCCGGTTCCTGCACCTGCTCGGCACCGAATCGGTTCGATTCGAGACGGCAACCGCGACGCCCACTTCCTTGCCGCCTGTTGAGGCGCATTGACTTTGCCGCCGATTCGGGCATGATCTCGCCCAATTCACCATGAATGCTGCAAGATACAGTCTAATCGTCATCACCACCGTTTGCATCTTGTGCGCCAGTTGCATTGCCCGCGCCGATGAGGCGACGAATGCAACGGTGTCCATCACCATCCGCGAATGCGTCGAGCGCGCGCTTCAGAACAACTTCGACATCAGGATCCAGCGCATCAATCCAACCATCAATACTTGGGGTGTCGTGTCCGCACAGAGCACCTACGATCCGACGCTCTCCGGGTCGGTCAGCTATCAGGACAGCACATCGCCCACCGATCCCCAAACACAGGCGTCGCTCGGTGGCCTCTCGTCTCTCCAGCAGCAGAGATTCAGCTCCCAATTGGAGCTGCGTGGCAAGCTGCCCAGCGGTACAACCTACGATCTGTTGGCCTCCGATGCGCGTTCGTCAGGCACGCTGAGTTCCAACTTCGTGTACACGGGGACGACGGCTCTGTCGCTGACCCAGCCGCTGCTGAAGAATTTCGGACTCGGAGTGAACGCGGCAGCGATCCGCATCGCGCGCAAGAACCACGACATCGCCGTCCAGAACTTTCTCCTGCAGGTGATCAACAGCGTCATCGCCGTGAACAACGCCTACTACGAGTTGGTGTTTGCGATCGAGGACTACAAAGCCAAACTTGAAGATCTCAACCTCGCCAAGCAGTTGCTCGATGAAAACCGCAGGAAACTCCAGATCGGCACGATGTCCCCGCTGGATGTGGTGCAGGCCGAATCCGGCGTGGCATCGCGCGAACAGGCGGTTATCCTTGCCGAACGCACGATCAAGGACAACGAGAACGCACTCAAGATCCTGATCTCGCAAAACGTGGGCGAGTTTCAAGGTGAATCGATCGTGCCCGTTGATTATCCCGTGGTCGAAATGGTCGAAACCGACGTTGCCCGCAGCATCCGCACCGCTCTGGAAATGCGTCCCGATTACATCCGCGCCAAGCTAACCGTCGAAAGTCAGAACATCCAGGTCAAATTCAACCGCAACCAACTCTGGCCGGAGATTGATTTGAATGCCAGCTACGGGTGGGCCGGACGTGGCGGAACTTTCGAGGACTGGGCCGACAATGTGGGCACGCGTGAGAATCCGGTGTGGGCTGGGGGCGTGACCGTTACCTTTCCGCTCGGCAATCGCCAGGCGCGGGCCAATTATCAGGCGGCACGCCTGCAAGTCGAGCAGTTCCTACTCCAACTCAAACAGCTCGAACAACAGATCGTTGTCGATGTGGACAACGCCGTTGGGCGCGTCCAAACCAATCTGAAGAGCGTGGAGGCGGCGGCGGCCGCCCGCCGTCTGGCCGACGAGTCGCTGAAAGCCGAAAAAACAAAACTCCGCGCGGGCACGTCCACGACCTTTCTGGTGCTGCAGGCTCAATCCCAACTGGCGACCGCGCGCTCGGCGGAAATCCGTGCGCGCGCCGATTACGCCGAATCGCTGGTGACGTTGGCCCAAAGAGAAGGTACGACGCTGCAGAAGAACAACATCGCGCTGGATGAACGTTTCTAGCGGGGATGTGCCCACTCCTCATTCGCACCCCGTGGCTTGAGATTCATACCTACGGCGTCCTGGTCGCAGCGGGCTTTCTGATCGGCCTCGCGGTCGCCGCGCATAACGCCAAGCGCGAGGGGTTGCATCCCGAACACATCAGCGATCTTGGCATCTGGCTCATCGTGGCTGGCATGGCTGGCGGCAAACTCTTCCACGTCGTTTTCTTCTGGAACGACTTCCTTTCAGGTTGGCGCGCGGAAGGCATTCGGTCGTTGCGGGAAGGCTTCGTGTTTTACGGCGGGTTCATTGGCGCCAGCCTGGCCGCAATCGTTTACACCCGAATCAAACGGTTGCCGCTGTGGAAAGTCGCTGATGCCTGCGCTCCGGGCGTCGCGCTTGGCCACGCATTTGGTCGGGTGGGCTGCTTCTTTAACGGTTGCTGCTACGGAAAAGCCTGTTTGCTACCGTGGGCCGTCAAGTTTCCACCGCCGCATCTCATGGCGGGTATTCCCGTGCATCCAACGGAGATTTACGAGGCGCTCGGCGATGTTGCCATCTTTCTCGGATTGACCGCATACTATCGACGGAAACGATTCGACGGCCGGATTTGGTGGCTGTACGTCTTGGGCTACGGCATCCTGCGGTTCGCCATCGAGTTTTTCCGTGGCGATTACGCCACCTATTATCTCGGGGTCTTCACGCTCGGCCACGCCATTGCGGCAGTCACGATCATCGTCGCGCTCATCGCGTTTGCTCGGCAGATTGCCATGTCCAAACGCACGAGTCAGTAAATGATCGGCCTCTTTCGCGGCCAACGGCTTCGATGCGGTTCGCGCCGGGCTTGAGCG
>Ga0187886_1000668_pt1 | contig 38499 bp, 36 predicted proteins | sample June2016WEW_20_1_FD_133001 | JGI IMG/M metagenome (GOLD analysis project Ga0187886, IMG submission 133001) | Peatland microbial communities from SPRUCE experiment site at the Marcell Experimental Forest, Minnesota, USA - June2016WEW_20_150 | ecosystem: Environmental > Terrestrial > Soil >...
ATGACCGTCTATTGTAACCCAAGCCGCATATAATGAACTATAATAATAATGAGTATTATATCCTGCATAGCCGCCAGTAAACCCATTAATCTCTAAACAATCATCTATACTACTTGAACTACTTGAAGACTCACTATATCCCTTAGAAGAACTAGAAGAACTCGAAGAATTAGAACTACTTGAAGAACCCGAAGAACTTGAAGAGCTATTAGAGGAACTCGAACTGCTTAAAGAACTTGAAGAACTATTAGAACTACTTGAAGAACTTAAAGAACTTGAAGAACTATTAGAAGAACTTGAGCTGCTTAAAGAACTTGAAGAACTATTAGAACTACTCGAACTGCTTAAAGAACTTGAAGAACTATTAGAAGAACTTGAGCTGCTTTCGCTACTCGTGCTTTCTTCTTCTGCGTCCAAAGAATCAATAATATAAAAAGAATGCGCCCCTAAACACATATATCTGCCAAACTGATCTATTCCAATACAATCATGACGAGATATTCCATCAAAATCTATTAAACTATCTCCGTATAAACTCGCAATAGAATGGTTAGAATCAACTGATCCGAACACCCTTACTCTAGGCAAAAATCTTAACCTAATTTGAGGAGTTGAACTATAAAGAATATTATTTTCAGAATATTTCCATTTTATAGTATTAGTAACTCCATCTTTAGAAGCAGACAATCCGTAAAGCCTATTTCCCCTTAAATAATCTGCGCTGGTTTCTATTATAACGGCATCTTCCTTCCACACTTCTTTCTCACTAAGACGATATTCAAAAGCAACATCAAAATCTTTCCATTTTTCCCCAAAAACAACTATTTCTAATTCGACATAAACAGAGGTAGTAAGGACTTTTATTAAATCATAAGAAATGTCCCCCTGCAAATGTCCTTTTAAAATTTTCCAATTGCCTATACTCATAAAAACTCCTGTTAAAAATTAAGGTGAACCCGAAGAACTTGAACTACTTTGCTCTAATTCTTTACCAGTAACCGTTCTTGCCCTAATATAACTATAAGCTGGATTAAACTCATTATTAATAACTATACTTATATCTCCACTAGCACTAGAAATTATTAATGAATTCATCAACGTTGCATAGGTTACGTCATCTCTAATAATATAAATATTTTCATTATTATAGTAAATTACCACTTCGTCAGACTCTCTAAAATATATATTTCCATCTTGTCTTAAAGAATAATCTGGCAAATTAAATGTCCAAACAACCCCAGACTGATATCTAACTAATTGATTGGTAGTTTTATTCAAAATATAATATTTAGAACTCGTGCTATTAACTATCCTATCAACGTTACTAAGGCCCGTATTGATATATGTCTCGTTTAAAACGCCATCGCTAAACTGTCCTATCCAATTATTAGAAAAAGCCACCAAATAGGAATCTTCTGTTTCCAAACAAACATCCGTAACTGATCTGGAAGAAAAATCGTAAGTAAGAATATGATCTTGATAATCGCACTCAAAAACAACGTCTCCAGAATCAGTTGAACCAGCAAAACATATATTGCCGTTAAATTTATTTATAGCTTTTAATAATTTTTGCATTTTTATTAACCACAACTAAGAGTCATTCCGCTACCGACCCCAAAATTATAATCCCAAACTACCGATCCGCTCAAGCCGCTTGAACCCATTTGTACCAAGGTAATAGTATACGGACCGGGACCGGGAACATGACCTGTATCACCCTCTGCTACCAATGTTCCTCCATTTTTAGTATAAATATGAACAATCATTTCTTTATATCCCGGACCACTACCTGATGTGGTAGTGGCATATAGTGTACAATTATTACTATTTTTCTTGTTCATCCCGCTAAACGACCAACTTGAAAAAATTGAACAATCTAATCCCGAACAAGAAGGAGTAGTGCAATAACAATTACTCGAAGAACTACTAGATAAACTACTTGAAGAAGATGAAGAAAAAGAAGAACTACTGGAAGAAGAACTGGAATTCGAACTACTACTTAAAGACGACGAAGAAGAAGAAAGACTACTTGAAGAAGAATTAGAACTCGAACTACTTGAGTTACTGGAACTAGATGAACTACTTTTTATCCATGTTGAGCTACTAGAACTACTGGAAGAATTAGAGCTGCTTGACGAATTAGAAGAACTCGAAGAACTACTTGAACTATTTGACGAACCACTAGAGCTACTAGAAAGACTCGAACTCGAACTATTTGAGCTACTTGAACTTATACTACTTGAACTACTTGAACTATAATCCACATCAATATCAAACGGCAAATCCAGATCAAAAATAGTTGTTCCGAACAAATTTTTTAAATGAATTTGACTTCTATCTATCTGCCAAAAAGTATTTCTAGCAGGATCTACGGCCACTCCTAACGGATTACTATGAATATTAACAGAATTGTCGCCAGCTTTTAGTGTAGCAGATGTATCAACTTTATATAAGGTTTTATTTTGCCCAGAAATATATAGGTTATTTTCAGAATCTATTTCAAATCCACTACTATTAAAACTGCCAACGGTATAATTTTCTATATTGTCACGACCATCGGCACTAATTCTGTAAATTTTACCTTTCTTTTCAGCAAATATATATCCTGCATTAGCCACGTTAACCATCAGCTTCGTTTGATAAGCTTGATAGAATGCCATTCCGCTCTCGCCAACAGGAAAATTATTCCAAGTAACTCCGTCATCTAGACTATAAAAAAAGGTACCAGATATAGAAGCGGTTATTTCTTCAAAAGTGGTTAATCTATATAAAACTGGTTCATAATGCCTATTAAGAGAAAATTCGGCCTCGTACCCAACCGGGATTCCGATTTGTACTTCTTCCTGAGGAACATTCCATATTATATTCTGAACGCTGTAAGACATAACACCACATAATATTATACATTATACACTAACAATTATGCACTAATAACTATGCCTCCATTAAGTAATGGTTGGGCCTTTCTAGGATTAACCAAATACGCCTCTCCAAATGACCACATCACATTTCCCCACGAATCCACCTTAATAACCCTACTTGAAAATGGTTTACCTAAATTATCATCTTCCACTATAAGAAATTGGTCGTTGGGATTTAGTCTTTCTCTGGTTACCGTTACCGTTCCAGTTAATATATCGGGATAAATAAACCAATCGCTCTCTCCTACACTTACGAATTTGTACGACCACGATTTGCCGGGTTGGATAACTGGACTCTTAAATTCTTTCCCATAAAGCGCCAAATTAGGATCTAGCGTAAATTGATCGTAATAAGTCTTTCCACTATAAATAGATATAGGCTTACTAGAATTATTCAACCATTTTACCGTAGTTCCCTGCCTAATCCATACACTTGAATTGCGAATTCCGTCGTCATCTATACTAATTTCCTGATAATCAACAGGTATTAATTGGAAAGAAGTGATATATCTAGAGGATTGATATTGCCAAGACATAGTTGAAATTGCTACCGAAACATTAACATTTCCAAAAACAGTTTGAAAAAAATCTTCATTTATAGTACTTATATTTTCAGTTTCACCAACGTAGTTAACTTTAACTGATTCAACAAAATTTTTAACACTAAGACTTAAAACCATCGCCCTTTTGTTAGGTCCATCTGCAATTAATATCGTTTCGCTGCCGACTTTTTCTACGCTACATGGTATTTCTTTAATTTCTTTTTTCGTGTTAAAAAATTGAACATCGTTATTAATCATTAAAACATTACCATTTAAATCAATTTGGGCTATTGTAGCATTGGAAATTGATCGAAACTGAGTATTTATGTCAGCTAATACGTCTTCTAATAATGCACGATAAATTTTTGAGGTTACAGAATCGCCCCTAAGAATTTCCATAAACTTTTGAGGATCTAAAAAATAATATGATCTTAATAATTCAAATGATACAATATTCATATTTACACGCTTATCGTTACTTTGCCATTTAATTGTGGACGTGCATCAACTGGCTTAACTAAATAACCATTTCCAAAATAATTTAATATATTACCCCACGCATCTACTCTTATAACTCTACCAGTATTCGCAGATTCCAATCCGTCTCCTTCGACAATAATAAACTGATTTGCAGAAGACATTTTAACGTTAGACACCAATATTTTACCCACCGTTTTACTCGGATAAGAAAACCACCCAAACTCACCAATGTTAGTGAATTTATAGGCCCATCTATCTGTAGGTTGCAGCAAAACACTCTCAAAATCAGATCCATAGGGGCCGGGATCGAAACTAGGACTATTAAGATCTTCCATAGTTACGTTTCCTGAATATATTTTTGTAGGCACAGAAGTATCATTGTTCCATATAACGGTTTGATTTTGATTGACTGTTACGTCTTGTTGAACCTGTCTATTAACACTAATAACCAAGGTGTCAGAAAGAATAATATGTGCATCTAAAACATGTCTATCGGAAACATATTCCCATTTTATTTGATTACTAACAGTATCTATAATAATAACCCTGTTATTTATAGAATCCGCTATTAATATTTCATTTTCGCTTATTTTTTCAGAACTGCCCAAAATAGTTTTAGCTTCGTCTTTGGTGGTAGAAAAAACTGCTTTATTATCAAAAGCCAAAACGGTACCGTCCATACTTAGTTGGACAACATTATTGCTATGTTTAAAATATACGTTTTTAATTATTTGAATGGCTATAGGTGTTAAATTAGATGCCGTAATTTCCTCCATCACGTTTTCTCCATAACTTTTCTGAATAGTTGCTAATGCAGGATAAATTCCAAATGGATTTATTGTAAGAATAATAAATGAATTGGTAAGACTATCCTGAAGCCAAGAAGGTATATCGGTACTGCTATAAACCGCACCGGAATCACTCGTTGAAATCGTAAAAAATGTATCAGCCATAATTTATTATTCCTTAATTAAAATGCATTAGTACTCAATGGCGTATTGTTTAAAAAATCCGTATTATATTTAACACAGGTTGACTGTTTTCCGTTAACCCACGTAAAACATTTATTCCATTGCCAAGTATCTGAATCGGCAACTTTATCAGTAAAATCACTTTGTCTATATAATCCAATCATATCTATCGGAACATGAATTCCATTTGCTGGATTTCTAGAGTTCACGACTTGCTGAAGTATCGTTTCTATTTGTTTTTTATTGGTCAATCCAGCAGCCAAATTTATAGCATTCTCTTTAACATTAGGATTTACGGTATAACTAGACGTTTGATTAATTGGCAAAATAAATGTATCATATCCATGAAACTGTAGAAACTCGATATCGTACATTTTTACTCCAGAACCAGCCTGCCCAAAAAAATCTCGATATTTCATTATATCTTCAGAGTCCTGAGGATGCCACGCAATAAAAGAAGTCATCATTCCTAAATTAAGTAATTGACCAGTAATACCGTCCCGGTCTGCGGCATTTAAATACAAATGACCAGTAGAACGTTGATCGGTAATAGTATGGTCTTCGGTTGACGATAGAGTACTTAAAATGAATCCGTTTGATAATAAAATATCTTTAGGGAGAGCTAATGGTTTAAAATCAGAAGTAAGCATTGTGCCCATAAAACCATCAATATAGTCAACTTTAGCATTAGGATCATCTGATACTCTTATACTCAAAACAGTATAAACCCAATTAATAGTACCCTTTATACGTGCCTTAAATGAAAATGGACCTTTAGGATTGTAATAAACTATCCTTTGCCACATACCCTGAATTCCAATAACAACATCTGGATTAGTATCGCTAGGGATAGGTACGCCATTATATTTTGACACGATATCCCATCTTATATCCACTTCCATATATATGCTTTTTGATGATTCCTGAGGTTCAATGGTAGCGGCGTTTTGAGAATTTCCCAAACCCTTTGATCTATATGATCTTAAAACATTTATTTTTGCATCGCTCATTTAGAATCCCTTATAAAATATTTTATGACTGACTAAACACCGATCTATTTGTTAACGTATCCATGTATAAATCCAGCGCTGATTTCATTTGGGGCAATGCATACTTTTCAGCTGCCGAAGCTGGAAACGTAAATGCGTCAAAAAATGCCGCCCTAGATGCGCCCATTTCTCCTGCCACATCTACTGTCGGTGCCGCATCTATCTCGGCTGGCATTATCAATTGAACATTAGTAACCATTCCCTCAGAATCAGGTAACATATTAGTTGGTGTTTGATCAGTTCCTGCAACTCCACCTTCTTTTTTGGTTTTCTGAAAATTAACGTTAGACAAGGGATCATCTATTGAACCATATTGAGACTGATGAATCCTAAGAAGCGGGGAAGAATCACCTTCCTTGTAAATATCAATTGCCAGCGTCCAAACCTCACCAGTTGTTCGGGTCGTTGTTCCAAAAGTCATCTGGGTTGTTTCTGATAGGGCTGCGGTAGCTGTGGGCACAAGAGTCGCTTTTAAAAAAAGATTTCCTACAAACGTATTTTTCCCAACATTCATTACAGGCCAACGAAATTGATTTCCTACAATATATTCGGCTGTATTCACAAAATTCTTATTATAAACCATAGTCATCGCTCCTTGTCCAGTGTATCCAGTATAAGTAACATATCCATACTTGTTTGGGCTTGAAGGCGTACCATCCATAAGAATTTCAAATGTATAACACATATAACAATTATTAAGGGAAGATACGAGCCCCGCATCATTAAACTCGGCATCAATTTGGGGCAATACATAAACCACATAGGCAGAAGCATCGTTTTTATATGTTAAAGGATAAGGATACATTAAAGGATTTCCAAAAGCAATAGTTTTTACATTTGTAGTCTGTTGTTCTTGGCCCTTTTTTACAATAAAATTACCAAAAGGCACACCGATATTAAAAACATCCCTCTCATATGTTAATCCCCAATTAGCAACAAGATGGACATATCTAGGCATAGGGCTTTTTTGAGTAGCTATTTCTCCCTGAGATAATAACTCATCGGTTATTTCTACACTTTGTAACGCCCCAATTGTACTAATCTCTGCCATATTTATGTTCCTATTTTACTAAGTACATCATTATTCGTGAGTTTTGCAATTAATACGCTTTCTTGTCCACTGGGATTCAATAAACTAACTTCCGACGGAATATACTGAACGTCAAATGGTGCGTAGACATCTGTAAATAACAAATTTGCAACTATAACATTAGAATTAAGAAATGTTCCGCTATAGGTACAATAAAATTTAGCACTGGCCTTTGAATTAAGTCCAACAACAAATTCGACAGTAACAGATCCATATGTATATCCAGCTATTTCATTTCCTCTCTTGTCTACCAAATACAATCTAACCCTATGTTTTCCAGCAGAAAGATTTTCTATCAAAATAGGATTTTCGGAATAATAATCTATGGGAGCATTTCCATCAACCGAATATCTTAAATGTTGCCCAGTTGAAAGAATTGGAAAGTTTTCTACGTTAAATTCTATTTGGACAGGAGGAGCAGAAGATATTTGATTTGGTTTTGGAGATGAAACAGATATATATGGTAAAGAATATGTTCCAGAATATACTACGAATGTACCCTCCGCAATGGCTTCTATATTTGTGTTCAGTGTTCCATTAGCATTTAACAACTGGGCTTTTATGGTATGAGTTCCACTAGACAATCCGGTATAATTAATACTTGTCTTATAAATATTTTGAACATTAGTACCATCCAAAGTTACTCTTATCCCATTTTCTCCGCTTTTAGTACCCAAAGCAAAATTATAAATCAAAAATTTAACCGTTGTTGAATTATTTTGTATTCTTTGCTGTTCATATGGGTTTAATATCAATATAGAAGGAGCCAATGTATTTACTGCCCTGTTTAATACGGTTAAATTCGCACCAGTTATAGTCACCTGATAAGCATGCTTAAATCCATCTAGGATTGTCGTTAATGCGTCAGACAAATACAAATTATTAGCCCCAACCTTAATTAATTTATCACTAATATTAGCTAACTCTGCCAATGTCAAATCTCTATTAAATATTATATATAAAATACCTTTAGAACTATTATATATTGTCTGTAATATTGATATGTTTGAAGTCGCCACAGTAGTATTAGCAACCGTTGTCGTTGTAGTAGTCGAAGAAACATTGCTTTCTGATTGATTTTCTACAAGATAACTTCCGAAGAATCCCCTTATTAAGCCACCAGATCTATCTACTTCTAATACTCTATCGTTATCGGTATCACAAAACCAAATGCCATCGTAATTACCTCTGGCAACACCAGTTATTAGCCCCAATGAAGAGGGAAGATCATTAAGTATTTGATAGGTGCTTCTAGGTAACATACTGCTAGTGATTCTATATAGTTCATTAAGATTTTTATTCCTAATAGATATTACTTCTTCAGATCCGTAAATAAAATCTCCAATATCTGCCGTTCCATAGATTAACATGGAATTAGAAACTGTATTTGTATCAATATTGATTTTCGTACCACTATCCCAATCATTCTTGGTCTCATAGTTAAAACTGTTATCTATATCACTAGCATAAAAATCCAAATAAATACTTCTTAACGATGGCGTTCTGTTTAAATTGGTAGAAGACTGAAAATACATTTCGATTTGAATATATTTATAAAAACTGCTGGTTGGCAAAGAAATTTCGGTTCCACTTACGGTCATATATGAAGACCACATGGATTGTTGCAAGTCTGCCAAAGTGTTTCCAACTCTAGTCCTACCCTTTAAAGATAACCCTGCCGATTCCGAATCAGTAGGTATCTGAGCATCCCACCTTAATCTCCAAAAATCATATAAGAAATTCCCCCCGAAAATCACCCTAATATATCCATTTGGATAATATTCTTGACCCGTAGTAAGATAAATATTATCAAGATTGAGATCAAAACCCTTAGAAGTATCCCATCCCTTTTGAGAACTAACGTAAAATCCTATTGTATTGATGTTATTTCTGGTATACGAAGAAATGTCTATGGTTATTTCTTGCCAGCCATTTTGCAAAGTATCAATATTAACAGTGGGATCGTTTCTATCTAAAACTTTCGTATGAGAATTTTGGGTTCCAGCAAAATTATCATTCAAATAAAAATAGATATCTCCATGTTGTACGCTTGTGGTTTTTAAAAAGAAAACAAACTTGCTATATCCAGACCAATCTTGCGCATCAAATTCTTTTTTAATTATAAGAGCAATTTCTACCGTGCTATTCCCAACAACTAATTTAGCACTAGCAGGAGGCTCAATATACGTAGAAGGATCGCTAGAAAGAGCTATAGAGAGAGAACTTAGGTCATCAGTTATAACTTGCCATTTACTTAAATCCGTAAATTCGTCAATAACAAGTTTATTCTCCTGAGTATCTAGGTCAACATAATCTCCGTTAATTACAACGTTCTCATAAGTTCCGCTTGAAAATTCAGATTCGCTATCCCATGTATAAGTATAATTTTTTTGTCCCGGAGAAGACAAACCAGTTATTTTATGTTCTCCTCCTTCAGAATATGGTCTTGTATCAACAATCGCAGTAGTATTATCCCAGTCAACTAAAGTATTTGGACTAATTCCCGGAACATATGCTAACTCATTAATTAAATATTCGTCTATGTCGGGATATACGTGCTTTAATGCAAGAATCAACTGAAGCAAATCTATCGTAGATGTTTCGCCCATCAAAGTTGAATTTTCTATATCTAGCGCTTGAACAAAAGAATCCAATTGGGCATGAGTCAAAGTACCCTGATTAACCAAATGAGTAATATGATCTATAAGTGGAAGTCTAGCCTCTGCTATTGTTCCTGTTTTAACGAGTGAAGCATCTATATCTGGCAAGCTATTCTGACCTAATACTCCCTGAACATCAGTAGCCAAATTTATTGGAGTAGGATTACCATCTCCGCCTATATGTCTATGTGCAGCTACTAATTGTTTTATTAAATCAAGAAAACCCAAATTGTTTCTATTATCTATATTAGTAGAAACAACAGAAACGTTATTGGTAAGGACAGAGCCAATATATAAACTTGGGCTAGTAGGATTATTAGAGATATACGCCTTAAATACTACCGATTCTGTCCAATAGCTATCCGTAGTTATAGACGCATAGATATAATTTGTGGTATTCGGTACTAAACCAGACAATATAGTATTTTCAGTTGTTTGAACGGCAACAAAATTAACATGTGCCTGACCGGGAGCTATCGATATGGAAAAACCACTTGAAGGCGTTAATGCCCAACCATTTATAATTCCATTACCCAAAACGCTAAATAACGAAAAGAGTTGGGCATCTAATGTTTCCCATCTTTGCATTTCAACACTACCAAGAGTAATGTCGCCTTCCTCAAAATATCCCAGATCATATTTAGTAGTTCTTTTCATTTTATACACCTACCCGTTTATCTACGTCTCCCCATTTCGTTGTAAACCAATGCATGACATCAGTAGCCCCATAAGTATCTCCAAGTCCTGCATTGCCTTTTAAACTCGTATGATCTATAAGCTTATCGGTAATAGGCGAAATTGGCTGTATGTTATGATCGTGTTGTCGTAGGGCCATATCCGCACCACTTACTATTCCGCTAAAATAGCCTATATTTTTATTTACTGACATAAAATTATTTTCCTCCCAACCATTCTGCGTTATATTCAGTTATAAATTCATTGGTGTCTGCAGTATATTTTCTCGAAACACCAGTTATTCTATATTCATCATTATCAACTTTTACAAAACTTAACGGAGGTACGATTGCTCCTTTACCAATACACTTGAAACTGGTTTTTTTGATAGGATAAAAGGCTCGTTGAGACAGCATATCGGCATATGTACTTGCAACCTTCCATTTTCCATAAGCAGGTTGTTCTATATATAAAAGTCTTCGGTATACCAACATGTCACCAGAACCTTGCGCAGATGTCGTATGTAAAATAGGATCTCTCGTATCTCTATCTAACGTATAAATTGTTATCCTATTAACCGTATCAGAATAATCATATTCAATATTTTTAGTATCTAAAATAGTACTATAGTTAGAACTTCCGGTTTCTTTTGCCGGGTCCCTAACAAATTGGACCTGACTATTTAAAGCCGCAGCACCTTCGGAAAATAATCCCCCATATAACTTTCTAACGTAGCAATCGCCATTTTTATCAAAATAGAAAAAGGCTTCCGCTCTTTCAACCAAACTTTTAACACAATCATATATCATCATATTATCATCAAATTTAATTGCTGGCTTTGTAAAAGAATATCCAGCAGGTAAAAAATATTCGTCCGTCTCATCCCAACCATTAAAAACATTTACAACTCCAGCTCTTTGTATGAGATCTTTACAAGCATAATAAAGTATCATTCCATCATAATAAGGACTATTAAACATTTGTGTATTTTTTAATATAAACATATAATCATGGCACTGCAGCGTTATTTCCTCTTTTCCGGGAATTTCAGATGAATCGGCAGAAACAATCAGACCAGTAAGAGTTAATTCTGTCTGACCGTTCCATCCCCAATATATTCTGACCCCCTTTTGGGTGTATTTTAAATAATCATACCTTCCCCCTTCATTATATAAAGTAATTTGTGCGCTACCTTCAACCGCCCAATAGTCATCTATTTGAAATGACTCACTAACAGATAAGACGTCAGGAGAAATATCTTGTTCGGTAGGAGTTGGAGCGTTTTTAGGAGTTCTAAATGCTCCCTTTAAACGATAAAAATAAGGCGCTCCTCCATAAGGAACTTCTATATAACTATCTCCAGAATCTAATAAGGTACTGGTACAAACCAATATCAACACATGATAATTTTCGGTTCCTTTTGCCTCTTTCAAATCTTTTGCTGGAACAAAAATACCCACTCCTTCGTTATGCGTTCCAAATCCTTTGCTTGTCCTATCTTCCCCTCCTTCTTGTCGAAAATATTGACAATCAATACCCCAATTATCTCCCGTTTCTATTGTATTATTCTTAGGCAACTTACATACTGTATGGGCTCCGGTTACTCCTTTTTCATCAATATTATGCCAAATGCGATTACTTGACGAAGCCATATCTTTAATTACCGGAACTTCTCCTATAGGTATTGCTAAGGCACCCCTAGGCGCAAAACTCATGGGACTAACGTTAACAACAACTTGACAATTACTACCATAAATTCGTATTTTTCCCTTTGCAATCTTAGCTTCTTTTAAACGATCCATGTTATTTAATTCTTCTTTTTGCGCATCAGTCGTATCAACGGTTCTAGTGTAAACCATATTAACATTATTAACGGAGACAACCAATCTTCCTGCGATAGTCATTATTCCCATTTCTAACTTTTCGTTACTTTCTACAAGTTTAGACAATTCATTTTCAAAAGTAATTGTTTTAGGAGGATTTACAGAATCTCTCCCTGTAGGATAGTCAAATATTTTTGGTTTTTCATTAGTGGCAAATAAAATGTCATAGGCGTTTTCTTCACTATCGATGCCCAAACTAATCATAAAAAACGTAGAATGATCACGAGTAGTTGGAGTTTGACTTCTATCAATTGTAACCCAAAATGGTGCGTTTTCGGGCCAATCATTTACCGATTCTAATCCCCACCATAATCCATCTTTAACAGTGTTTTGAGAAAGATAATATATTCTATTAATGGGTTCAACGGTTGAGGATTTAGGAGTTGGAATATCAGGGGGTGCCTTTTCCCATGGAGCAGTAATTTGTGCAAAAGCTTTAGCATAAGTTTTATCTTCATTAGGTTCAGCCTCTCTATCTCGTGCCGCATCTTCCCATCTAGGGCCATCATAATCATCAGGATAATCGGGTGGAGGTATTAAAGTTGTCATATCAAAATTACCCTCCAAAACTATATCACTAATCTGACCGACCAAATCATCTGTTGGTTTAAAAAGAAGATATGGTTCTTCGGAAGAAGATAAATTAGTTATTGGTGCGCCACCTGCGTCAGCAAGATGATTATCAACATAAAATTTTCTTTTTGACGGGAAAATTGCGCTGAATCTTTTTCCGGTATCTTCTACATGATCCAATAAAAAAGGTTTTAAAAAGGGAGATGAGGCGTAAGAATCCCATGCCGAAGACGTCGCATCAAAATCATACGACTCAGTATCCTTAACGATATTGGGTAAGACGGAAAGGAGTTTAACTTTAACCGTCGCTTTACCTAAATTTACCATATCGGTCATATAAAAATCCTAAAAATTGTCAAGTGTTTCCCATGCAGCCATGTTAGAAGATCCCACGCATTTTAGTCTATGGTTTTCGTCATAAAAGAATATTCTGTAATAATTTTCTGGAGTAACATATCCTGAAAGCCGTTGATAATCAACTGTTCCAGAAATCAGTAGAACTTCCTTCATCGAATCCCATCTTTTCTGTTCTAATATTTCTACATTTGCTGCTGCATTTCCTTCTGTTCCTTGAGCAATTAACTTATTATTAATAAAGTCATTAATAACAGTATATTTTACCATAAGACCTTCATCTCCTATATAAAATAAATAATCGCCCACTATAATTCCAGCTCTTCCATTTTTAACTAAAACCGTTGGTGAAGAAAACCACGTTTTTCCCTGATTATTAGAATATAACGCACAGATACCAGTATCTTGATCATATAACATAATATAAGTACCATCAGGCAATTTTGCAGTAAAAATTATTGTTTCTGCTCCAAGAGATTTTACTTGACTTTTCGTACTATTAGGGCCAAGAATCCTAACATAAGTATCGCTTATCGGAGGCCATGGCGTTTCTGACGGTGGAGCAACGCCGAACATTAAATCGGAATTTTTGTTAATCCAAGATTTATCCTTATCGTTAACAAAATCATCATTCATCAACGGTGGTCTATAATAAAATTTAAGAAATGATTTAGACGGAGAACTAGCGTTATAGTTTTTGTCATATGCCGCAAACAAAGTATGGGCCAAAAACACGGTTGACATAGTAAAACATCCAATATACGAATCATTTTTACTAAAGGCCTTAACAAAAATATGCAAACATTGAGTGACTTCGTTATATATACAAGATAGATAATCTACTGAATTTAAAAACATAATTGGATACTGATAAGTTTTACTATATTCATTTATACTTTCGCTAAGCGACGATATAGAAGCAGAAGTGCCTCCCGATTCACTAACGGCGTGTTTTACTACGTCTTTTCTTCTATTAGGAGTACCCCAAAGAGCTCCTTTATTAATGGTACTAATCATAAAAACGGCATTAGTATCATACCACGTTCTATCATCTCCGTTACAGATAATAGCATCTCCTACTCCTGTATCATTCGTGTCTACAATTTCCGTGGCATATAAACGAAAAGTAGGAGTAGCTTGACCATATATCATAATCATTTCTCCATCCGACATTCTAATCACATCAAAAAATCCATTTGTTTCCAATGTTTGATTGTCATTTATATATTGAACAGAAATTTCTGCCCCAGAAAGATCGGCAGGTATTTCTGTCTGAGGTTCGCCTTCAAAAACAGAGACTTTTTCGGATGTTTTTACCCCCATATCTACTTCAACAGTATTTAATTGTTGTTCCGAACTCTGTTTATAAACATACACCGGAGAAACAGGTTTATCTTCGTCATCCTTGTATGTGGTACTAGGGATCTCGCCTCTACCTATTCCTTGGAAACGCAACATCTGTAAATCCACCACTCCGTCTCCAGAGATTTCAAAACCATAATTGCCATTTCCAACATTAAAAACAATAGCTGGAATTCCACCTTTTTCATATGTGATTCCACTAATACTTATTTTTTTTACCCTTTCGTATTCTTTTGAAAAGCTTATTTCGTTGCCAGCTAAATCTGGATTAAAAACTTCAGTAATATTTTCTCCAATTACAATTTCTTTTTTCTTGGGATAATCTTTAAAATTCAAAGAACCTATTCTGGCGGTTACCTTATTCGAAATAAGATCATTATGGATTACCCAACCTTCTTGAGTTAACTCTTCAAATAATGACGCTAAGCCTCTTGCGCTCGTTCTTACGGTAACCAACATCATAACCCCTATTGGACTTTGGGCCGAACCGTTTGCCCCCAATCCAAAATAAATACCGTCACAAACACCTATTGTAGCTTCATTTGTTATGTTTATTTTATAGGGCAAGGACTGATATTCTCCATTCATACATAATAAATCGCTAACAATATATGGGGGAGGAGGAGAAGAAAGACCACCAGCCACTTCGAGATTTATTGAGTATCCATACTTTCTATTCCAAGTTCCCACTATATCGGCTGGATAATCAAAAGTTATCCAAACTTTATCCCCTTTTGCGAAATCCTTAGAGGAAGAAGAGGTATCAAAATAAACGTCGTAATTAAATTCGCCATTCGTATCAAGACCTTCGGGATAGGACGAGATTAAAGAAGTAATTTTGCATTCGGACGAAGAATTATTTTTAAACAGTAACCATCCATAATATTTTTCATATTGTTTAAGCATAATACTAGGTATAGATATTTCATTCATATATCTATCTATCATACTAACTCCGCCCTTTTTTTGAGTAGCAATAGGAGGATAAACACTTGTTTTAATGGTTGCTGACTCGGCTCTTTTTTGATCATCCAAACCTATATCTGTAATTGTGCCCTCTAATATACCTAATCGTTGATTTTTCATATCTTCAAAATAATCTTCTGTTATCATCCAAGCATATTGATTTAGTATTGAATATGACTGACCTCCGCTCAAATCAATTGTCGCCTTTTTATCGATAGATGTATAAGAAACATCTATTATATCTGCCGTTACATGACCTACAATTTCGAATTTTTTATCACCTTGAACCAAATATGATCCTTTAAGACAGGGTGCATGCCAATTATTTCTAGAAGAATATCCACCTAGTGCCAATTCAACCCTTACATGAGAAGGATGAGTATTAATTAACATTCCAAGATCTGATTCGGTAGCTACCGTTCTTTGAACATTTTGAACAATATAATTAGGACCCGTAGGTTCCGGAGTTATTTCTCCTGCTATATCTGCTGGATTTACATTTGGATCTGTTGCCCGAAGGATTCTTTCTTCTTTATATCTGACCCCATTTTTGTATGTATCAGAATAGTCTGCCGAATTTTCATAATCTAAAAACGCCCATTCATAAGGACCGCTATCGGACATACTCGCTCCAGCGGCAGGTTGAATAATTTCGGGTAAACCCTGCACAGATTGCGTTCCCACATATTCTTCTTTCATTTTCCATATATACATTCCCGTAAAATAACTTTGAACATATGGACTATTATGCTGGGTAACATAAAGATTTTCTCCGCTGGTTGGTCTATTATCTTGGATTGTTGCTTCTTCTTCTGTTCCAACCCAAAAACCAGTTAAAAGATACGGATCTTCCAAACACCATGTTTTATTCAATGAATAATATTCTCCTGCTTTCGGAATTTTGTCTGCATTCGTTTCGTCAACGCTTATCACAATTTCCCATGCGTCGGTAACATCTACTATTGTAAAAGTATTAACTTCTCCACTACTATTGGTAAATTGTATTGATTGTCCAAATGCATCAAACGGAGGAGGATTTGTTTTGTCCATTCCAATATTTACCAAACATTTATTTTCTTCAAGCGTGGTTTCCTCAACTTTTCCTTCTTTTAAATAAATACGTTTAAAATTTCCGTTTTCCAACAGTTCTATTCCCTTATACATTAGAAGAACTTTGTTGGGGGAGTTTTGAATATCGAAACGGACATATACATGTTGTTTAAATTCATTGCCTATGCAATATCCAAATCTTGGCCCCGGAGCCGTGCCAAATACGCTAAAACTGGCAGAGGCAAACTCTAAACTAAATAAAGAATCTACGAGGCTTAGCCCTCCCAAAGATCCAATAACGCTTCCAGCAGCTCCGCCGCCAAGTAAAAATAAGCTAAAGGTATCATAGGGATTTAACCACTCAATATAGCAATGATCAATTTCGCTTCTTAGCCAGAAGCTTGAACTTGGAGTGTATGCCCAAGGAAAGGAAGCATCTGGCATTTGAACATTTTCTACTGCGGTACCTTGAGTACTTTCAATTGTAGTTTTTACATAAAGCCATTTCTTCCAACCATTAGGAGGTTTTTGAGTAATAGTAGCCATAACTAACCATAACCATTATTTTTCAACTTTTACTGTTAAAACGGTAGTCTTGAGAGAATCTATCGATATTTTTAATAGAGCCACCTCTTCTATCAATGAATCTACTTTATCTTTGCCTTTAGCAGGAGGAATAGTGAGTTGTTCCCCTTTTGTAGATTTACGAGCAGGTTGGCCGGGAGCAAGTGTCCCTTGAGACCCAGCGGTAACATCGGCCCCTAATTCAATACCTTTTCCCTCGGCAGGAAGAGGTGCTTCTTTGGCAGTAGTAATATTCTTTTTGCCAAATCTTTCTTCTATATTAGCAAGATCTCTAGGAGCACCACTTTCGCCCTTATATTCTGTTTCGCCCTGTTTTTTCTTAGCAGCAGCTTCCTTTAAATAAGTCGCAGCTTCTTTTCCTGCAGCTCCAACATGAGGTTTTCCCCTTGCTTCAGGAGGCACATATAATTGTCCAGCCGCCCTTTTTTGTTCTTCTTCTGATCTAAGATCACGAGCTCCTGTTGCAGTAAAAATAAAAGCGGCTTTCCCCCTACCAGCTTCCTCCAACGCCGTTCTTTTTCCCGTTCCTCCCATTAACTGAGTATTTAAAACCTTTTTACCTTCAACATTTTCTACTATATCCATTAATTGTTTAGCGCCCCTAGTCTGAGTGCCAATAATTTTAGAAAACTGAGAAGATCCAACGGCCATTTGTTTCATTGCACTTAAATAACCTTCTCGAACTTCCTTAGTAAGCTCATAAATCTTCAATTCTTCCGCAGAAGTAGCTTGCAATACTTTATGATGGTTTTCGGCATAAGTAACTAGTTTTTCTTTAATGCCTTCCGTGCTATGTCCTAATTCTGCCTGTCTCTTAATTTCTTTTTCAGCAATAGCCTCCCATTCTGCCATACTTTGAGCAGCGTCGATTTGATCCATGTTCTCTTTAGTAATATCCTGCTCACTTACAAGTCTTTCTCTTGCTCTTATATCGCCCTCTTTAAATTGTTTTATGTTCTCGTAGGCCAAATCCACCTGTTTTTGCATCATTTGGACACTAGCGCCTAAACCATATTGACCAGCTTCCATAACCTGCCTTTGCAAACCTAGTGTTTGTCCAATTATAGAATTATATTTTTGTTGCTGATACACTTCTGCGTAAGATTCATCTACCAAAGCTTTTGTAACCGCTATACGCTGACTTGTCTGAGCCATTAGAAGTTTTTCGCCCTCTGCAGACGAACCAGATAATCTATTTCCATCTTCCTTTGCCTTATTTATTGCCTTTTCAAATTCTTCTTGTTTTTTTGCCCTTTCTTCTGGCGTTCCACCCTTATCCATCTTGCTCTCCCATTCTAGTCTTATTTTCATTTCACGTTTTGTAGCAATCTTCGAAAGTAGTCTATGGGCTTCTCGCAACTTGGCATTTATGTCCTTTAAGTTGTCGTTTTCTCCTATTTTACTTAGTACTTCTTTTACTTTTTTTGCCTCGTCAGGAAATTCAAGTTCTATATCTACGGGTATTTGAGTTCTGGACATAGAAGCTATCTTTTTAAATTGATTTATCTGATCTTGTATATCAGCTTGGGTCTGTTTTGCAGCTTGGGTTCTAGCCGCTAAAATTTTTGCATCAACTGTTCCGAATTCCTGAGCAATAGCGTATTGCTGGTTTAGTGCGTCAGTAACCTGCTGATCTATTTTTAATCTGGCTTCTGCATTTGCTTTTAACTGCACGTAAGCCAAAACCTCTTTATTAAACGCTTGTAATGACTTTTTATGTTCGTCCCTTATAAGCTGATTTCCGTGTAATTGTTTGCCCAAAGCCAAAAGTTCACTTTTATCAATTTTTCCATCTTTGTCCGAAATCTCTTTTAGCATTTGCTGTTCGGCTTTAAGCACAGCCAGTTGTTCCTTTGGTTTCATTTCTCTTTGCGACCTTCTTCTGCCAGTATTTGGATCAAATGCCGCTTCTCTAGTGGTTTTGTCTTTTTGTAAATATAAATCTTTTGTCTGTCTAAGCACGTCTGTAACCTGTACGTTTCCATATCCTCCGACTTGTCCCTTAGCTTTGGCTACTCTATCCATTTTCTCTGCTTGATAATTGGCTAAATGAACTTGCGCTCCAGTTTTAATTTCCGTAGCTGCATCGTGCATATTTGAAAAATATCTACCTATTTCGAAAAGAGGATGATCCCATGCATTTTTCATCTCTCCCATCATTTGTCCCCAGTTTGACTTAGTATCAGTATTTGCGTCAAGTTCTTCTTTAATTTTGTCTCTCGCCGTTTTATCAAAAAAAGCTACGGCGTCATTAAACATTTTTGCTCCCTCGTTAATAGCTATTGCGGCTCCAATCATGACGGTAGCACCCATACCAATTCCACCTGCTGCTCCACCTGCTGCTCCACCGGGAATAGGAGGAGGTCCACCAGCTCCGCCACCGGGAATAGGAGGAGGTCCACCGATTCCTCCGCCCGGAATTCCTGCGCCAGCTGCTCTAACGGCATTATATTTTATTTGTTCGGCTATTAATTTTCTTAAGGCTAAAATATTTACGTTTGTCGCAATAGCTAATACACCAAAGCCAGCTGAAGCTGCCATAGTAACTGCTGGAAAACCTTTCATTACCTGTAAAAAGCCACCAGTCACTTTAGCAGCCACATTCATAGCCCCCTCAGCTGTTTTACCCGCCTTCAATATTGCATCTTCTGCCGTTTGCATATTTCTGGCTTTTTGTTGATTAAGTTTTGCCAATTCGTCTTCTCCATCTGCTTGGGCATCTTGTAATCTCATCACGTCTTGCATCACTTGAACACTAGCCCCCATAGCCACTAAATTCATCATGTTAGACGAAGCCAAGGCTTGGGCTGAATCAATAGCCTTTTGATCACCTCTATTCATACCGTCAACCATTTTTTTATGTGCCTCTAAAATACTGTCGAATAATGCTGGATATTGGGACTGTACGCCCATTAATTCGGTACCCTTTTCTATTGTAGTTTCTATACTGGGGCCGAATTCTCTCTGTATAACTGATGCTAAATTTACAAATGCAGTTGTAGTGGGTCTGACCCCGACATATAATTTTCCCATTGAATTGGCAAAATCAACAGTCTGAATTTGACTCATATAAGTAGATTTAGTGGCAAGATCTAGCGCACTTTTTACATCTTTTGTTCCACTACCCATTCTTTTTTGAGTTCTAGTTAAATCATATATACCCTGATTGTACTTTGTAACCTTATCAACCATGCCTTCTAGGGATACACCTTGTGCTCCAAAAACTTTTCCATATTCTAAAGCAGTACTCATTACCCCTTTTATTGCGCCAGCTTGATCATTAAGCCTTTTAATATATTCTTCTCTTGTTTCCGTTTCTCGTTCAATTATTTTTCTAACAAACTCGCTAGCCTTGGCTGCTTCCTTTTCTCTCTTCTCCATTTTAATTAGAAGATCTATTTCTTTCTGTAAAGAATCTCTATTTGCCTTAAGATCTTTAGTTCCCATTTCCAAAGATTTTAAAAATCTCATGCTTGCATCATTAGCATGCATCCAAGTTTCACGTATTTTCTTTAAATCATTTCCAAGTTCAACAGTTTCATCGGCAAGGCCAGCAACAGCTTTAGCGCCCTTACTAGAAGAACCAGCGAGTTGATCTAGCCAAAGTATGCTTTTTTTAAAGCTTTCGGCCATTTGGTCTATTGCATTAGTTAACGTAGAAACACTAGTGGCCATTATAGATTACCTTTATACTTGTCCATATATTTTGGTTTTCATGATAGTAAATATTACACATAACATTGAAATAACAGAAGGATACATCCATTGTTCATCTGGTATTACCGTTGTCTGTTTTCTTTCTTGTTCTGCTTTAAATTCAGCAGGCGTCGGAACTACGGCTATAGGTAGAGTTCCGGGAGCTGACGTGGGAGGAGTCGTCAAAGCCGTTGGTTTCCATCCCTTTGCTACATCAGGATTTTTTTGAATTTGTTGTAATAGATTTGGCGGAGTTCCAGCTGGCACTGGTTGTGGTTTTGGTCTAGCTCCAACGGCTCCCAAAGCTTTTCTTTTAATAATTTCTACATTTTGATTAAAATATATATCATCTGTTCTTCTTAAAATAATATTAACGACCTCTTCTGCTGCTTGATAAGTGATCTGATTGACTTGTAAATCTAAAACACCCTTAAACTGATTAGAATCAGCTAATGCTCCACCTTGTATAAGACGTGCAACTTGAGTATATTCTCTTGCCTCAGGACTTCCAACTGCTGCTGTGCCAGCGGCGGTCATAAATACTCTCTGTAACTCTGCAGAAAATTTTTCCAAAAGCATAGAATACATTTTGCCAGCTTGAACACTTTCTTCTGGGGTATATTCTCTTTCTTCTTCGGTACTTCCCATAAGCCAACCCTGTATCGTGTTTAAATCAAGTTTTACATAAGTCCTTACTTTGGGAACACCTGCATTAATTGCAGCAGGAAATTTGGCTACTGCGGCATCATAATACCTCTTGGCAACAGCCGATACATAGTTTAGCAAAACATTAAATCCTCCACCGGGTTGAGCCTCTAAACAAACGGCAGGAAGAACATCCTGACAAATATCTTTTATTCTAGCAAATCCCTTCGGAAGTTTAGTTCCCGATGATCCTATTGAAGCCGCTATATTTTCGACTACACCCGTACCACTTCCAGCATAATCTATTAACCACAAAATAGCATTGGGGACCTTGTTTCCAAGAGGCCTTAAATTTTTAAACTGTTTCTGATATTCGGGATTTGTCAATAAACCCTTAAGATCTGTTGTTCCTACACTTGCTGCTGTTTTTAAGTATAAGTCTTCCACTTTTGAAACTTTTGTTTTACTATATAGTTTCAATAAATCTTGTGATAAAAAATAGAGTTCTGACTTCATAAAAACCTCTTTTTCGGCTTTATTTAATAATTCTCTTTTTTTAAAGAAAATCCTTGATTTTTTTTATATTTATGCTATTATATCTTCAAATAAGGAGATAGACAATATGAACATTATAAAGAGTCTACAAATCGAGTTTTTTGTCATACTAGGAATTTTGTTTTTTGGAGCAATCATGGGATACCAAGAATGTATCAATTTTTGGAAAATGGATATCGGCTTTTGTATCGCCGCTATTGGCGCAATTTGGGTAATAGCATCGTTTTTCAGATTATACTCGACCATACCGCATAATTTGTCCAGTTTAGGAGTGGGAGGAAGTATATTTATATTAGGATTTGGGATACACGAATACGGATTCTTTACGGCACTAATAATGCTCGGTGTAATGGGTTTATATGTTTCTTCCATGTCACAACCTATTTTTCCTAAAGTAGCAAATATCATATTTATAATTTCTCTCATTTTACTCCCCCTAGGTTTAGCTTTAAAATCAATTGACAAACCTACTGACCCCGACAAATACTACCATTCTATCACCTGTAACGATATAAAATGGGGTGCCTTCGTATATTATGAAAACGAAAGTGGCGAAAACATAGGCACGAACTTAGGATATATTGTAGGAAATGAAGAATTAGCATATAAGCAAACTCGTGAAATAGTTAAAAAGTGGAAAGATAAAAATCCTTCTCTTAAAATTCAAGAGGTTCAAGTTAGAATTCCTGACGACCTCTACACGGAAGCCTATAACAATGGATATGTTCCGACCCATATATTGCTTAATAGGTATCCAAAAGGGTTTTTGCCATCTTGGAGTGCCCTACAAGATCTCTGTAATTAAAATATCCCATTAGTAGTTATTTCTTCTCTTATTTTAATAAGAGTTCGTCTGACTATATCAGGGTGTAGATCCATTATGTTATCATTATTCAATTCTTTATCGATATTCCATGCCTTTACCAATATCATAAATCTAATAGCTTCCATTTTGAGAAGAGTTGAGACGTCGAGTTCCTTTCCGGGACGACTAATTGAATCTGCTCTTTGCATGATCAATTCGCAATCGGCCTGACTTGGATATCTGATAGTAAAAACAATACTGGATTTTTCTTTTTTGTCGTCAAATCCATCCGTCCCCTCTACAACTATTTTTTTATTATCCTTATAATAATTTATTTTAACATCAAACGTGTCTTCGTCTGTTACAAACGGGCTGTCTTTTGCCCCTGTTTTATTTTCATCGGTCATAACTATCTCCTTATACTTCTCTAGTGAATTTTCTTCCCCTTCCGGTACCCATACTTTTCATTTCGCTCTCTAGCTGTCTTCTGCTTACGTTAATATTTTCTACTGCCACTTTTTGATTTCTTATTAAGAAAATTTGCTGAATCTTTTTATACGGTATTTCACTTATTTGTTTAGGCGTCCAATGAAATTCTTCCATTAAGGATAATTCTATCATTTCTCTGGTGGCAGGTACATTCGACATTCCCCTATAATAAGAATGTACCTGCGTTACAAGTTTTTTTCCTCTTCCTCCGACAAAAACGCAATTTCGTCATATGCTCTCAATATCGTTTCAGCAATGGGTGGAGCTAGATGCATTAAATTTTTCTCATTCAAAGGAACTAGTTCGCCCTTGGCATTTTTAGCATCCCACTCTTTAAATATTTTTTTCAATTTACTTTCCTTATATTTCTTAAAGCTCCACCTTCTTTCGCCACCAGAATCTTCCATAGCATCTTCTTGTAACTGATTATATAATTCCCATGTAAGTTCCGCACCCTTAAGATTTAAAAGCGTATATTTCTTTTTATCTTCTTCTTTTAAATTAAGGCCCTTTAGCTCTTTTTCGGTATATGCATCATACCTGTTTTTAGCTTTTCTCCAATAAACCTTAACATCCATGGTAGAATCATCACTAATAAACATAGTTTTTCTCCTTTTATTATTACACTAATTATTATACAGAAAGAAATCGATTAATATCAAAATATTATTGGATAACTCGCAAGTAAAACAGGGAGCGAATCTCCCTGTTTTATTAGAAATTTTTACTTCAATAAGGATTAGTCTAATCCAGTCTGATGCGTTACGCCCGTAAAGTTTACTGTTGAAATTATGGGACCGACACCTAACGCAGGTTCAACCCTATGTAATGCGGCTTTGAACGAGAACGTTGCCGTTCCGATACTAAAAGTAAGTGTTGCTGGCCCATTATCTGCGGTATAAGAGTTCCAAGAATCTGCGCCATCAGCCGTAGGTATATTATAAACAGAAATACTTCCAGTAATAGTTCTTAATCCCGGAATAATCTGATATGGGAAAAGGTTAGATTGTCCCAAACTGTAAATCATCTGTAAATTGTTAGAAATTGTAAAATCAAAATTGCTATAGACATGCTCCATTATGTCGCCCCTAGGATTACTTACACTTAAATTAACTTTGTCCCATGTCATTAATTTTTCATTAGTTACATAATGTGGTGCATCCGTAGCACCCCATGGCGTCACTCCCGAACCCATAACATCTAAGGAAAAATTAGCAATATCTCCAGCTGCGCATGAAAAGTTTAAACTATTAACCAACATGCCAGTAAAATTTCTATCTTTTCTAGTGCCAGTACCGCAATAATACCACAAATGTACATTATTAGTAGATAGGGTTCCGCACTCACCAGCTCTTTTTGTAGCCCACTGCCATATGCTAGTAGCTCCTACAACAAACAATTCGGTTACTGGACCAGAAATTGTTCCACCGACTGTAATAGGTCCATAAACATATGCATCATGATCCCAATCACCCATAACTATATCAGGAGCATTTATTTCCTGCTTAGCGGCGATATTAGCATCAGTAAATCGCACATAGTTGCCACCCGCTCCAATTTGTGCTATTCCTCTATATCCCGGATTGACGTTAGGCATAATAAACTCCTTCTTTATTCTATCTTATATAATTTATTCTCTTTTTTATTTTAAAAACCTTCATCATTTTTTAAGTAAATTTCACGTATTAACAGCAACTCTATTTTTTATATTAAATTCAAAATAATATTTATTATGAGATTCAGACAATCTTCTCTTATGTTCTTCTGAAAGTTTTCTACCCCTTAATGGAGACATTTTGCCCTTATGAGAATCGGACATTTTTTTCTTAGTTTCTTCACTAAATTTACGTCCCAAACAATAAAGATTCCCCATATTCCTCTGACTAGCAGATAAACCTATTTTTCTTTTGGCTTCTGCCGACAATTTATGTCCCTTACTAGCCTCGCCTATTTTTCTTTTGGTTTCTTCTGAGAGTTTCTTGCCGATATGACATTTTGACATTTTTTTCTTAGATTCCTCTGTTCTTTTTCTACCCATATTAGACTGACTAATTTTGTTTTTCGTCAATTGCGATAAATGTCCACAAGGAGAATTAATATCTGGCATTGTTAAATTATATAACAAACCGCTATCAATACCTCCAAATTTAGTTATAAAATACAATTCTCTTTTAAACAAGTCTTGAACAGGACACAATTCTAACAGCTCAATCTTAAAGGCAATTTCGCCATACTTATTCCACGCACTTTGAAGATGAGAATTAAAATGCTTATTATTTCTCAAAAGAGAAATATGTCCATTGCCTGCAAAAAAACGCTTATAAAAATCACTAGTGCTTCCTATATTGCGTTTCCCATCAATAGTATTGGTAATCGAATAAACGCCACTACCATTTTTATATTGTTCTGGAATTTCTAATTTCATATTAACTAAACTTCATGGGTTCCTGTAATGTACATCCACTACCAAACTGATTTGACGTATGTCCATTTATAAAATCATACGTATAATCAATAATAAATTCCTTAATCGAACCATAAGAATTGGCGGTATTTGTCTGGCTCTGTTTCTGGCTAGCACTACGAGGATTTAATGCTAGGTCATCCAAAGTTTTCACTACTACAATAGGAAACGAGAGATTGTTATCCTGTGTGGCTCCTGTAGTAACCTTAAAATAATATTCAAAACAAGACGCACTAGTGTTGCTATATACACTGTCTCTAGCAGCCAATACATCTCCTACGAAATCAAAATTAATGGCTCTTGTGCTATTATTAGCATTACTATATACTGATATGCTAGGCATATTTTTTCTCCTATCCTTATGGTGGCGAACTAGAACTACTTGACTTTCTTATTGTCGAGCTAGAACTGCTATTTGAGCTAGAACTACTATTCGAGCTAGAACTGCTATTAGAACTTGAGCTTGAACTTGAGCTACTATATATATTATATGTTGAGCTTGAACTTGAGCTACTATTCGTACTTGAGCTGCTTTCAGACGAGCTACTAGAACTTGAAGCCGTAAATTCTGCGGCGGTCAAAAAGTAGTCAACATAATAATTAATTAAGGTAGTAAAACTTGGTGCGGGAGATGGATAAACACCCGGAGGAACATCTACTAGTTTTCTAATTACAAAATTGGGGAAAGCGCTTCCATCAGTTTTCCTCATAGTAGTATTTACCACTAAATAATAATCTCCGTCACCACTCTTAGTACCATCTGGTCTAACAGTTAAAATAGTATTATATAATTCTACATTAACCTGATAAAAATTGCCATCAGATTGCCTAAAGACTGTTATTGTAGCTGCCATATTATGCCTCCACTCTCTTAGTCTGTCTTAATATCTTTAATTTATTTCTCATATTGCTTCCTTCTTTCCTTCTTATATTTTAAAATTTTAAGTACCAACCTGAGGGAAATAAGGAACCCCCAACGATCTCTGAGGAAACCTGTATTCTGTAATCTCTTTACCAAACCAATTCAATCTAGCAGCCCTTATAAATGCGCTGCCCTTCTGAACCATTCCATACTCTATATTATCAATCCTGCTGTCATAAAAATATCTGTTATGCCTGATAAAAACAGCATATTCTGCAATTGTATAGGCTCTTTGAATAGTATTATTAAGTCCCGTACCCGCCACAACAGGATCATTTAAATAAACCGTAAGTTTCAATTGTCCGGGCACACTTAAAGAATCTACGCTATGCAGCCAAAGATCAATTTCGTTACCTAAATTGTCCTGAATTTCGTAAGTATTTCCCATAGGTATCAGATGAGAAGGTATAAAAGTTTGTAAATTAACACCACCTGCATCGTTTTCTATATAAACAGTAGAGGTTCCAGCGGCTACATTTGCCATCATTTTTGCATCATTGTTATCTATGTCTATATGGATTTGTCTATTAAAAAGATCATAAATAGCATCGGTATATTTATTCAAAATTTGCATACCTTCTTCGGTGTTGATGTCTTTTCCGTATATCATAATTCCCACTCTATATTCTTCTGACAAACCACCGTGTATATATAACCATTCATTGGATAAACTTTGGGGTTCAACCGTAACTGCCATTTCTATAGTCGGTATAACATCACGATCTCCATAATAAATATTGTCGCTATAAAGAGGGGAACTACCAATAGTCTTTTGAATAAAAGCGTGATTTGCAACCATCCAACCACCACCACCCACAGGAGGAAGTGGATCTTGTATGGGTTGACTTAAAGTAATCCAATGCGTATTATTGACTTCTTTAATAGAAGCATATTCAAATTTGTCATAATGAGGAGAAGCAGGATCGTTATAACCATAATCTATTATAACTATTTCTTGGCCAGCACTAAAATGAAATGAATTTTCTACCCCAACTAATATCTCCCCAGTTAAGGCATTGGCAATTAAATTACTTTTGGCAACGATATTTTCATCTATAAGATCAATCATACCACTAATTATAGGAACAACAGACATATTTTACTCCTTAAAGATATTTTCCAAAAATATGATTGGTGGCATTAATAATGAAATCTACATCCGGATCTTTCTTAAGCTCTTCTATGGTATTTTTATTTTCATAAAGATTTGTTATGGGCATAATTGTGTTTTTTGTGGAACTTGCTTTTTCTGTTTTTTTATTTTTTTTAACGACAATCCTTCCTATATCGTTTATAAGAACGCCCAAGTCTCTCTTTAGACCTTTTGCAAAATCTTCAATCATTTCCATTATTCTTGCTCCGTTCCCTTTTGTAATTCAACAGGGGAATCAAACTTATCAAGCAGACTCATTCTTACAAATCTTCTACCCGTATGTTCCTGACCAAACAACAAAACCTCACCACTTAAAATATTCTCTATTTGTGCCCTAGCCAAATTACGTTGAGTCTTGCCATACAAGCTTACGTCAGGAGATTGCTCTGCCACAAATAACCTGTCTAATAGAAACGCTACGGCTAACTGTGTCGTAATAATAGGTATTGGATCAGGATATTCGAGGATACTTATTCTTGAATCATCGGATACCAAGTAATTAGCTACTACCCTCTCTATTTTTACAGTAGTTAAGGTAGGAACTTCAGTAACATTGCAAGTTTCCATATGGTCCTTATTTTGCAACCTAACCAAATCTCCTCTTGAAAAAGCTCCCGAATCTTCAACCATCACTATTACGGGAGCCCCATGAGTAGCGTTTGCCTCTAAATAAGTTTCATAAGATTTAATTCTCCTTAATGGACAAGAATAAAACGGTCTAAGTCTACCATCAATATACTGTTGGGCATAAGAAATATACCTTTCGGCTTCTTTAGGAGAGATATTTGACCTATTAGACCCCTGATTGCCAGATCTTCCGGGAACTGGCGTACCAATATTTTGATCGCCAATCTGTATCTTCTCAGGAAGTATACGCCTCATGTCATCCACTGTTGCATATGCCATTTTAAATTCCTCCTATAAAAACAAAAGACTTTTCCTTATATTATTTCAATAAGAAAAGGCCTTTCACCTACAATTATCCTTAAAATTATTCGATTCCCAGATAGTCTTTCCACCCCTTCCATCCTTCATTTTTATATACTTTATCAGGATGAAACGGGATTCTTTTTTCTTTAAATCGTTTACGATATTCAATCCATTCTGTTCTATTTTTAACTCCTGTTGAACGAATAATTTTTTTAGCATCCCCAAGTGAAACAAAATGATGACTATATCCTAAAAACTTTTGCCATCCCTCCCATATATTTTTATAAAACAAATGAGGGGCAAACGGAATAGCCTCATTTCCACCATTGTTCCTGCAATATTTAAACCACTCCTTTCTGCTTTTAAAATAAAATTTGTTAACAATTTTTTTGGCCTTTTTATAACTCAGATATCGTCTGTCTTTATATGCAATCCTAATATTTCCAACTTTCGTAAACTTTTCGAACTTTCTTTTCATTTTTAAATATTTATCAGCATTGGCGTATAAAAACTTATTAAGTCTAATTGTATCATTAATTTCAACTTCTAAAACGTACAATATACTGTCTTTGCCTAATTTATTACCAAGTATGTCGCATCCTTTTTTAAATATTCTTTTATAAATATTCCCTTTAAACCCACGTATATTTTTTCTCAAAATTCTAAGCATAACATATATAAAATCTCTACTTCCAGAACAAATATTAGACTTATATCGTTTACTTCTTTTATTAAAAAAAATACATCCATCGCCATCCCATAATCCCCTAACGAAATCGGACAAATATTTATTGGGTACATGTGGAAATTTTACTGTAAGGCTTTTTCTAGGAACACCCCCTAATCTAATAATAGAATCAACAATTTTCTTAGAACTAATATCTATTTTAGCACAGTTTTTGCAGTAATACAATTTGTGTTCGGATTTCATTTCTTCCAAAATATTATTTAATAAAACACTATCGTTTTTATGTAAGGTTATATTAAAATGCGTTCCACTTATGCACCCATCTGAAAACCATAGCCCTAAAATATAAGCCATATTATGGGACCATTTTTTAAAATAATCTTCATTTATAGAATAAGTTTTATTATGCTTTTTATTGGAACTTTTCAACCAATCAATCCATCCGCACCAGCCCCTGCTTTTATAAACCTTATCCGGATTAGAAGGTATATCGTTTTGTTTTCTCCCGCTCCTGCAAAATCCAAACCATTCCCTCCAGCTCTTAATCCCCAATCCCCTAATTTTTATTCTAGCGTCTTCAAAAGACAGAAATCTATTTTTCATATTCCTCTAAATACCTCTCTATTATTTGTCTAAACATTTCAGAAAAAGTAATTCCTTTATTGTTAGCGATCTCTAATATTTTTTGATGCTGCCTTATTGTTAAATACAAATCTGTTTTCCTCATCTTCGGTTTTGCATTGATTACTGGATTCTTATTCATTATTTACCCCTTATTTTATAATTCTATATGACGCATACCAATTCCTTCTTTTATTATACATTTTTCACCTGTTTTTAATCAATTACTTATGAGGCAAATGACAATCGCTGCAATCCCAAATTCCCCTAGTATACTTGCCATTTTTATTACCGATACTACAGCGGCCCACCAATTCGTTCTTTTCATCTATATATTGACGATCATAATAGCTGCAATAACAATTCCAACAGTTTAAATTTGGTATATTATGACATTTCTTATTGAGGGCAAAAAGGGGACAAAAATCAGGTTCTTTTCTTATCAAATTGCTATAACGGTAATATTTAAAGTTGTCGGCTCTGTTTAGGAGTATTTCAATCTTGTTCTTTTGAAAGTTTTTATAGGCCCTATCTATCTTCTTTACTTTTTCTTCAAGCCTGTTTTTTATCATTTTATATTTTCTCTAACCATTTTTATTTGTTTCGGAGTTGGAATAAATTGGATAAATTCAAATTTGGCCTTCAATATTCTTTCAACAAATCTGCGTTTTTTAACTATTTTGCGAAGATATTTAAAATACCTACCGGGTTGGCTACTTAAATAATGTTTATTATAACTAGTTACTTCGACATATTTGTTATCATCAAGAAAATAAAAATCATACCTGCATTTTCCTAATTTTTTATGATAAACTCCATCATGTCTAAATTTAAATCCCATCTTTTTAAATTCCATATACTTTATGGCTTCGGGTAAGGAATCGCAAACAGTGCCGTCTTTAAGTTCTATTTTATGACAATATGGACATCCTCTGCCATCACTTCTATGTAAAATATTAGATATCCATTCATGACCATTGCGACAAACCCACCACACTTTTTTATTCGATCCAAAACTAACATTGTCTGGAGTTAATTTGCCATTTTTATTATAGTTCCATTCTTGACACAATTGAGGATATTTATTTCTTAAACAATTATTCTGAGATACTTTGTGTCCAGAGCAATAAGGGCATCCTGAGTGATTAGTCATTCTATCATTTATAGCTGCCAAATAACTGTGATTCTTTGAACATAACCACCATACTTTCTTTGCGGAATTAGACGTTACATCTTTTGGAGTTAATTTCTTGTTTTTTAGATAGTCCCATTCCTCTGATAGTTTTTTACTTTTGACAAACAAACAATTCTCTTCAGATACCCTTTTCCCAGAACAGTATGGACAACCCTGATTTTGTGATGTTTTCGTATTTATAGAAGAATAATAGCTATGATTTTTTGAGCATATCCACCATACTTTCTTTTTGCTACCGCTTATTACATCATAAGGGGTTAGTTTGCCATTTTGAGTTGGGTGCCATTCACATATTAAATCAGGATGTTTATATGCTAGGTTATTTTCTTTTGAAACCTTTTTATTAGAGCAATATGGACAACCATGGCTATGGTTACTATTCGTTCGATCATTAACCGTAGAAACCCACTCATGTTTCCAAAAACAAACCCACCACACTTTTTTATGACTTCCATATGTAACCATTGTAGGCAATAATTTTCCATTTTTTGTCGGATGCCATTCTTTTGCTATCTCCTTAAAATTATTTATAAAACTATTTTGAGGAGTAACTTTTCTATATCTTGTCTTTCGCATTTTTTCCCTCTAAATACCTATCAACAATCTTTCTAAACATCTCAGAAAAAGTTATTCCACTTGCATCAGATATTTTTTTAATTTCTCTATGCTGTTCCTGAGTTATATATATATTAGTTCTTTTTAATTTAATTTTCATAGCCCATCAATATCTCCTTTTTATACATTATACATCATTACGGCTCATTATTCCTTTATTTATTTTCATATTTCTTAAAAATAAAAACCCGTATTTTTAATAAAAATACGGGTTTAGCAATATTATTTTTGCTTTTAAATTATTTTTTTCTGCGATTTTTGGTAATCCGACATGGCCCTGATTGCAGCCCCATTAGATACCGAATTGAATGGGTTCCCAGCATGTCTTACTCTATATATTTTGAACGGCAAATCAGATTTCTTAATCGCATCTTCTAATCTCTTGCAAAACCCCTTAGGCATAGAAGTTCCACCAGCAACGATCCATTCCATTTCCCCATCTACTTCGCTACTTTTTTCCTTAAATTGTTGACTAATATGATGAATAACCCTATTGATAGTCTCATCATAAAATATTGATAATGCAACTTGAACTCTGTCTCCTGCATCTATATTGCCCAAATCTAATTTTTTCTCTTTAATCTTAACTATTTTACTTCTAGCGACACCTGTAACTTTTTCAACTTGTTCGTCAATATTATCTCCTGACTGGGTACAAGAAAATTCGGCCAGCGATAAGCCTTTGTAGGCAAGACAGGTGTTTACTTGTCCTGCGCCCCATGACGTCGCTATACCTGTCAATGGCGTTTCCCCTTCATCGTTTTTAGAAACGGGCAAACTATCATACACAATACACATAGCTTCGTTTATTGGCTTAGCATCATAACCCATCTTGGTAAAAAAACTCTGTAATACCATCTTGTGGAATAAGTTATTATTATCTTGGTTCACAGAATTTGCGGGACAAGAAAATCTAAGCGGTTCATTTTTAATAATGGGATCTCCCAAAACTGCCTTTATGATAAAAAACAATAAATCACTTGATTCCTTTAATTTTGGATTAAGTAAGCCTGAAGCCATTGGCCTTATAATATTTCCTTTTCCTATAGCATTAACAAGATTGATACTATCTTCGCCACAAACGTAATATTTATCTTGAGTCTTAATAAAAAAATAATTACTTCTTTCCAATAAATCCGCAGATTCGTCATTTATGTCTAAGGGAAATAAACAATTTCTATGAAACTTATTAACAAAGGTTCCGTCTTTTAATGAACGAGTAACAACAATAAATGCCGTCCCAATATCAATGCCACAACCCGGTTTAAACTCAATTTTCTCCTCTTTTTGTTCTGTCATATTAATCTCCTAATTAAAGATTTGCTGCTCCGTCCGTTGCTATTTCTTTTGGCTCTACAAAACCAGAATCAATATATTTTTGAGTAAACTTAGTGATAATTTTAGCCATATGAACAGGTAATTTCCTATAAACTTCTTCCACTATTTCCCTACTTGGCATTCCATAGTAAGCCTGAGATATTCCACCCACTATACAAGCGATAGTGTCAACGTCTCCGCCCATAGCAATAGACTTTCTAATTGAGCTTTCGTAATCATCTGTTTCTAAAAATATAGCCATACATTTAGGAATAGTTCCCTGACACGTTTCATCAAATGTTCTACCTAATTCAGAAGACTTTTTAGATAAATCATATCCCAATAATTCTACTACCTTTTTAATATCTTCCTTGCTTGCTTGAGATCTAGCAAAATAAATAGCCGACACAACAGCCTGAGCCCCTTTAATACCCTCAGGATGATCGTGGGTACATTCAGCACTTCTTTTGGCCTCTTCAAGAGCTTTTACATATTCTCCGTCTGCATACAAATCATATACCCATCCAATCGGACTTACTCTCATTGCAGAACCATTTCCATAACTATTATAGGGCTTTAATGCCCCCATTCTAAGCATTTGTCCAAATCTGCCACCATACCCACGATTAGGAAAGGAAGTAGCATAATCATAATAATATTTGTCGTATTGCGCATTATCCAATATAACATCTGCAGTAGCAACGGTCAAAACGCTATCATCTGTAAACGTACTCTTTTTTTCGAATAAGGGAAAGTCATCATTACTGATATTGTGAAATTCATATCTGCTACCTATTATATCACCAGCTATAGCCCCAATCATATTAATCTCCTAAATTACTCAACAAATCAATTGTCTTATTAGTTTCTTTTTCGTCTTTCTTTGTTCTCTTTATTATACCGATTCCGTCAACTTTTCCTTCATTTTCTTTTGGAATAGTCATGGCATCCGCTAACTTATCCAAAGAAGCCGATGAATCAAATTGATCATTATTCTGTTTAATTTGAGATGCCTGTTCTGTGGTAATCGGCAATCTATTTCCAACAGCCTTTATTATTGCATCGGCTATTGCATTAGTATCAATGTTTATATTGGTCTTAGATTCTTTTTGAGGCTGGACCCTAGATGGACCAAAATGCCTTCCGGGTTCAGGTCTTCTGTGTAAAACATTTTCGCCATCTTCATAATCACCCATTACATTATCCTCGTTGGCGGCAATGGACTTCTTTTCGACTTTCCCTCCCAATCGTCAAAGTCAAAAATATTGTCATGTTTACATTGCTTATTCTGGCAGATAAACGAAAATTGTTTATTTTTAAAATCCACCACAAGATTAGCGCCATCCGTATCTTCAGTATGTACCTTATTACATTTACCACAAATAAGAGCGATTTTCATAATTCACCTTGATTATATTATACAGAAAAATTAGGAATATTTAATATGTCGGGAAAGATTAAATATTTGGGACTCAGTAACGTCTTTTTCAAATGTAAGGTTGTTTTTTTGAATTTCTTCCATAGCCTTTATTTCTGCCTTCATACCGTTAATATTCTTTATATATTCCTTCTTATTCCATTTTGTAGAAGCAGGAATTTTTTCTTGAAGTTCCCTAATCAACTTTTCTCTTTCTTTAATTTCATTAGGAAAATTTTCAACCTTAATTTTTCCAATATGTATATCGTATAAAAGTTTATTTATTTTGAACGTTAAAAGACTTCGTGGAACAGCTTGTTCAACTGGTTGGGCTGCAGGTTGGACTACGGGTTCCGGTTTAATGGGAGTTTCAACTTCTTCTTTTGTCTTTTGTAATTCCTGAGGAGCGCCTGTTTCTACCGCTTTTGTCTCTACCGGAACTTCTTCTGGGGCTTTTACTACTTTTATCGGAGTATCAACAAAATCTAATAATCTTTGCACAAAAGGATAGTATAAATCTTCATTATAAAAATTCTTCTTAATAGGAAGATCTTTTGTCTCTGCCTTCGAACCACCAACGCCCATTCCTGTTATTAGAACATCATATTGTAGCTTTTTTCTAAATTCTTCTATTTTAGGATCATTAGAATTAGATAACACGTCAAAAAGGACTGATTCGGCCTCTATAAACTTTTTATCATCTTCTTCGCTTATTTTTTTCTTTTTTTCCAGCAGTTGTAAAAGCATCATCTTTGCCTGCGCTGGATCTTTTTTCACTTCTTCGGGAATAAAATAAGTATCTCTAAATTGTTCTGTCATGGGTTTAGGCACTGGCTTGGTCTCTTCGGGTTTGGTTTCGACTTGTTGGATTTCTTCGTGTTCAACTTCTGGCGCACTGACAATCATTTCGTCAACATATTTCTCTAATTGATCCAAATCTTCAAAATCAATCAGTTGTTTTAGTCGTTTAAAATCCTGTGTTAAAAACAAATTTATAATTCTTTTTACTTGACTTTCCCCTTCGATTGCAGTCTTAACTAAATGCTTGTTCAAATTAAAAAATGCCACTTGGGAACCTAACGGAGCCCTGTTTCGAGTTCTGTCGATACCCTTTATTCGTTCACGCATTCTATCTAACCAACTAGGAGCATTTTGTTTGATTGGTTTAAGTGATTGATCTTCTTGAGGCCTAACTCTTTTGCGATATTCCCAAGGGCTATATTCTTTAGGATCTTTAGAAATTTGTTTTTTAGATTTTATCAACTGAATTAGATTTTTAATTGATTCTAATTGAGTTTTATTAATTGGTAGTCCAGACATCAATAGTCTCAATTCAGGTTTAATCTTATCTAATTCTTCTTCGGGATTTTTAGTTTTAAAGGGTTCTAATGAATATTTTCCAGTACTATCTTTACGTACTTTAAAAACGCCCTCTGGAACATCTATTGTTGCAATTAAATTACTAGGATCTAAAGGATCTTTAACCCAATTAACCTTGACTATTTTTCCCTTATAGTTAATTTCTAATGGCTGTATATTAATGGGCTCTAAAAAAAGTTCGCCTGCGGCGTTTCTAAACACTTGAAGCGTTCCTTCTTCCGTATTTATGGTAGCGATCATCTTAGAAGGATCAGCGGGATTCACCATCCAATCGACTTTAACTGGTCGATCATTATAAATAACATGATTTATATTTTCGCTTGTTTTAACCATATTATTCCATACGTCGGCCAATTGCTTTTTTATTTCAATTGTTTTATCAGATTTTTTGTTTAAATCTATTTTATCAAACACGCTTACTATAGTTTTCGCCATTTCTTGCTTTGTTAATTCTCCAATATAAGCCTTAATAGCACATTTGATAAATTCGCTCGAAATTTCTCCATATTTTTCATCCTCATCAAATATAGCAGAAATTCTTATCAATCCAGTAGCAACTCTATTAGCGGCTTTTTGAGTATTATTATCAAGAACTTTATATCTTGGGTCTAATTGTGTCTTGGCTCTATATCTTGTCTTATATTCAAGATCTCTTTTCCCATAAAGCTCTATCAATCTCATTATTTTACCTATGTCTTTCTGAATATTCTCAATGTTATAAGGATTTGTAGAAAACTGTTCTAGGCCTTCTCTTCCGGGCAAATTTTTAATCATTGATTTAATTACAACCAACGCATCAGGCTCAACATAAGCGAAATCATCAAGTTTTAATCCTTTGATGATGTCACCTAATAGGTCTAACGAAATTTTTTCTTTTGTAGCCATATTACATTTTAGGAACAGATGGGATGTTCACTGACATGGGTGATTTGGGTTTCATTTCCAACTGTTTTTTCAATCCGTCCGTAGATATTCTAGTATCACTTTCGGGCGCTTGTGCTACTTCTGGCTCTGGAACGACCTCTTCTGCACCTTCAACTTGCTCCATGGACGTTCTTTGATTTCTAGCAGCAGCAATACCTTCTCTTGCAATACCAAGAAGAACATCATACATTTCGTCTATGCTGGAAAGAAAACCCTCTATCTTGGATTTGTTTTCCGACATTTCCTGAGCATCAATAGCTTCTTGAATGTTTTCTTCAAAATCAATCAAATCCTGTACTAGTTTGAAAACAGATCCTAAACTTCCGCCTTTCTTTTTGGTCTTCTCTTTTTCCGCAAGCACTATCAATTCATTAAACTCACTAGCATACTTTTTCATATTATCTCCTTTAATTAATCCCCATATATACCTTGAACAACTTCTTCTTTCTTTCTCTTTTGTTCTTCCAAAAGAGTTTGATATTTTAACGTTTCCTCGTATTTATTCATATTTTCCTGAGTCTTTTCCTTGTTTAAATATGCCTTAATTACCCAACCCATCTGTCTATAATCACGAGCCTTTCCCACGGCATAAGCTTTTAATATAGCTTGTTTTTCTGAATGGGCAGGAATTTGTATTAAAAAAGTTTTATCTGCTCCGGAAACAGCATAAACATCATAAAAATTTTGAGGTTTTCGGAGAGCAGTCTTTTTTAAGTTAAATATTTTCATTTCTCGTTCCTATTATTCTAATTGGCCTGAGGAGCGACATCGGTAATTTGAGCCTTCGTATGCTTTTCTACGAGTTTTTTAATGTTATCTTCCATATTGGCCTTATATTTCTTCCACTCTTGAGCAACCACTTCAAAACGTTCCACTTTCCTTTGTAATTCAGTATAAGAATTTTGAACCTGAGATATTCTTCTCGTACCTATATTTAGTTTTTCCAGAATGTCGTCAATCTTTTTAACCTTACTAGCGACATCCTTATAATCCCTTTTAACGTCTCTAAGGTCATCTTTCATGGATCTAAGCGTATCCTTAAGACTAGAGATATCATTTTCCGTTGAAGCTATTTTATAAATCTTCATGAATTATTATTCCAATACTTTATGAATAAATCCTCTAATCTATCATATCACGTAATTTTTGCAAATCTTGTTCCTGTTTTCCTTCGTAATCAATTATATGTTTAGTAGGATCTTCTTTACCTATTTTTCCAGTATCTTGCATCCATTTTATTTTAGCTTTCAAGGGACATTTAGAATTTTTAAAGGCTATGCGAGAAACGAGATCGTCTTTCCCCCTTGCCAAAACACCTGCTAGGGCTTGAGGAGGACAATTAGGATCTTGGGCGGCTATTTGAGACTGTGCATTATCACATCCTCTTGACAATATTTCTATGAACTACCTCAGCCTAAAGGCTAAGGTTTCCTGCTTCGCAGACAATACTTGTCTCAGATGAGGCAGAGGTATTTATCTCCACAGGCTTAATCCTACGTTCCGTAGGAACAATATTTTTTAA
>Ga0187886_1000669_pt1 | contig 38453 bp, 31 predicted proteins | sample June2016WEW_20_1_FD_133001 | JGI IMG/M metagenome (GOLD analysis project Ga0187886, IMG submission 133001) | Peatland microbial communities from SPRUCE experiment site at the Marcell Experimental Forest, Minnesota, USA - June2016WEW_20_150 | ecosystem: Environmental > Terrestrial > Soil >...
CGATGCATCCGGCGATCCTTCTCCTGGATGAACCCACCTCCGCTTTGGACCCCAAATCCACGGCCCATATCGAAGAGCTGGTTTCCCAGTTAAAGACCACGGTCACCATCATTCAGGTCACCCACAACATTGCCCAGGCCGCGCGGGTCTCCGATTTTACCGCCTTTCTTTATCTGGGGGAACTCGTTGAGTTTGAACCCACGGCCAAAATGTTCACCGGCCCCAAAGACAAGAGAACTGAAGAATATCTTACCGGGAAATTCGGCTAAGAATCGGAATGGGGGGAGAGCCATCGGGCGATTTCTCAGATTTTTCCTCTTCGATAGGGGGTGGAACGCCCCCCAAGCGAGAGAAATCCTAGCCGAAATAACTTCGGCCCGCGGGAGAAGAATATGGAGACTCACTTCCAACAAGAATTGAATCAATTAAAGTCGGAGCTTCTAAGGATGGCCGGCCTTGTGGAGCGGGCCATCAGCAACGCCATCGAAGCCCTGGTAAAAAGGGATATGCCTCTGGCGGAGAAAACCATCAGAGAAGATGCGCAAATCAACGAGATGGAAATCCGCATTGATGAGCGGTGTTTAAACCTTTTGGCTCTGCATCAGCCTATGGCGGGGGATTTGCGTTTCATTACTTCGGCTATGCGTATCAATATTGAACTTGAGCGGATTGGGGATTTGGCAGTCAATATTGCGGAGCGGGCGGTTTCCTTAAATCAAGAGCCCCAGCTCAAGCCATACATTGACATCCCTCATATGGCGGAAATAACAAAGAAGATGGTCAAAGACGTGTTAGATGCCTTTGTCAACCGAGATGCCGCCTTGGCCCGTTCCGTCTGCGAGCGGGACGATCAGGTTGATGCCTTGAACGATCAAGTTTTCCGGGAGCTGCTTACCTACATGATGGCTGACACCAAGACCATTACCCGGGCTGTCCACCTGATTATTGTTAGCCGATGCCTTGAACGGATTGCCGACCATGCCACGAACATCGCCGAAGGGGTGATCTTCATGACCAAAGCCCTGGTCATCAAACATCATGCGGATACCAAAAGGGAGAAAGGGAAGGAAGGAACTTGATTCGCCCGAAAACGTCCTCCGTAGGATAGGTTGGAAGGGAAGAGGGGAAAAATAAACTGTAAGAAATCTCTGGGATGACGGTTCAGCAGGCGAGCATGATTAAATTCTGGAGTGGCGAATTTTTTTAAATCAAGGAGAGAAAAGACATGTTTGAAAAACCTACGATCGTCGCTGTAAATGGGTCACCCCACGCTGGGATTGGCAATACGGCTTTAATGATTGAAATGCTACGCCCCACGCTTGCGGAGGAGGGCTTTGAACTCGAGGTAATCAATCTTGGCGGACAAAATATTGAGTACTGCACCGGCTGCGCCTTCTGCATGGAGAAAGGACAATGCTGGATTGTTGATGATCATCGGATGATCTTGGAAAAACTCCTGGCCGCCGACGGAGTAATCCTGGCCTCTCCAGTCTACTTTCTACATGTTACTGGCCAGATGAAAACCTTCCTGGACCGCAGCCTGGCCTTTGGGCATAAGCCTCGGACGACCTGGAAGCCAGGTCTGGCTATCAGTGTATCTTCTGGCCTGGGTGAAACGGATACGGCAAATTACCTAGCCTTTTCACTGCGTACCTTCGGGGCTTTTTCAGTTGGAACCTTGACTGCGATGGCTACCCAGCCCGGGGGGTTTTTGGGAAAGGAGGCCGTTGAGGCTCGGGCGGTTGATTTGGCCAGGGACTTGGCTCGGGCGATAAAAGAAAAGCGGCGTTATCCCGCCACAGACCGGGATCTGCGTTTCTACCAGTTCATGGGAAACCTGGTGAAGACCCAGAGGGACACCGTGATGAAACACGACTACAAGCACTGGCAGGAGCATGGCTTCTATGATAGCTTTGAAAAGTATATCCAGCAGGAAACAGCCGAAGTCCCCTTCAATGGGGAGTTGAGGGATGCCTGGATCAAAGAGATGATTGAAGAACATAAGACCAAAAGAAGGGCCCAATCTGTGGAGGTTAAGAAGGAACCCAGAGGGGCTGTTCAGGGGGCCGAAAGTTGCCGGGAATTACTTCAGGCAATGCCCTTGGCCTTCAATCCTGAAGCGGCCGGGGACTTGACGGCAGATTTCCAGTTTGAGGTCAAGGGTGATGAAAACTTCGTCTCCCATCTCAAGATCGCCAATGGTCGCTGTACCTACCATGACGGCCCGGCGGATAAGCCGAATCTAATCATCAAATCTCCAGCTGATATCTGGCTGAAGATCTCTAGGGGCGAGTTGAACGGGCAGAAAGCCTTCATGGAAGGCCGGTACAAGGTTGAAGGGGATATGTCTCTGCTTCTGAAAATGAAAAGTCTGTTTTCAGCTTAAGTGTCCAAAGGGGGAAAGGATGGAAGATCAAGATGCGTATCGGCGGGCCAAGGGCCGCGTTGAGGCCAAGTTAGGGTTCTACTGGCATCTGGGTATATACCTGGCCGTCAACGCCCTCCTCGTCATAATCAACCTCAGTACGTCGACCGAGTACCTATGGTTCAAATGGCCTCTCCTGGGATGGGGGATCGGCGTCTTTTTCCACGGACTTGGGGTCTTCCGATTCTCCTCCAGCAGGTTAGCGTCCATGAAGGAACGGATGATCGAAGAGGAGATGAAAAAGGAATTTCCTCGAAAGAATAATTGAAAATAAAGAGCAAACATGAAAATAAAACCGAGCGCGATTCTCTTCCTAACATCCTTTTTCCCGGTTGTTATCTTCAACCTCCTCGCTCGGGTGGGCAAAGCTCCTCTAACCCAAATAAGAATGGCTGCAGTTGTAGGTTTGGTTCTGGCCGGGGTTCAAATGGCTCTCTCCAGAAGCCTGCTCAAACACACGACTTACCTGGAAAGGGCCTTCCTGGGATTCCTGGCCGCGGGGACGGCTTGGGTTTATTTCACCCCGCCGGAAGTTGCTCCTCGGTTCGTCGAATACTCCGACCCACTTTTAAATATTGTACTCTTTATGGTGGCTGTGCTTCCCCAGCTTTTTGGGTATGACCCTTTCACTTACGCCATTGCCAAACAATGGGTTCCGGCAGCAGTCTGGAATACGCCTCAGTTTCGGACGATCAACCTCCATATCACCTATTTTTGGAGTGCTATCTTTTTCTTTTGCTTTCTTTCGACCTGGTTAGGTCACGGAAAGCCTCTTTTTTCTACTATCTTGCCTATATTTCTAAATGTAGGGGTGGGTCTCCTTTTTTCCAGGAAGTATCCCGAATATTATCTTAGCCGCAGGTTCGCCTCTCGGACCATCGACCCATCCGCCTTTCCTCCGACTGCCCGGGAGCTCGTTTACCGAATGCCACTCGGCTTCTCCCCCCACGTGGCTTCCGGCCTTAAGGCTGACATCCAGTTCAACCTTTCAGGAGAAGGCGGAGGAAAGATGGTGCTCTCCATCGCCGACGGACAATGTACCGTGAGAGAGGGCGAGGTTTCCACTCCTACCCTGGCCATCATATCGCCGGGCGATGTCTGGCTGAAGATGGCCCGGGGAGAGATTAATCGGCCCAAAGCCTTGATGGACGGACTTTTTAAAGTGGAGGGGGATATGAATCTGCTCATGAAAATGGGAGGGCTTTTTAAACCGCGTTGAAGCCTTCAGTCCTACGGCTGTTACAGCCAAAATCCTGGGTGAGACGATTCATTTACTTTTCAAAGAACATGGCCGGGTACCCGGGGTACCACTGAGTGAACGAGAATCGCTCAGTGGCCCCGTCTGCCCGGCCAAGTTTGCTAAGCCTAGTATAATTCAAACTACCAAAAAAGGGTTCCTATCCTGCGAAGGTTTAGCAGCCCTTGTATCTGGCAACTAAAAGGCTACCTGCAAAGTCAGCTGTACTCTATTGTCGTCTGACTTTCCAGGTTGCTTATATTGAACGGTATCATAATCAAGAAGAATCATGTTTTGATGCTGCTTGTCTATATGGTAGGCTATACCTGCAATGTATCGATCATTTTCGTCCTTTGCATTATTGGTGTTAGGGTCAAAATGATCAAAGCGCCCGATAACGCTGAATTTCTTATGAGGTTTCAATTCGGCAAAGAAGGAATAGCCTTCTTTATTATTTTGATCAGCTCCCGCTTGGTTCCCCTTGCCCCAATAATATTGACCGGTGAGAACGACATATTTATGCTCAAAGCTTACAAATCCCAGGTTCACATTCCAATCGGGTTCCTGGGCAGTATTGCCTTTTCCTGTCAACCCGAAATAGGTGAGCTGAAGTCCTGGAATAATATCGGGTAAAGGCCTGACTGTCAACCTTCCTTCCACGACTTTGTTTTGGTTTTGCTCACTGGCAGCGTATCCGCCGCCATTATATACTCCTGCCTCTATGCTGCCATAACGACCTGCCCAGGCAGAGTTCACATTCTTCTGATAATCCTCATCCATAACTCCGCCAAACAAACTATGAAATGTGATACCCATGTCGGCTGAGTTAAAAGTGCCATTTCTTTCGAGAAACATCGTATCCTGAAAACGGTAGTAATTCAACTGCTCTTCAAAGTGAAGCCAGGGCATATGAACTACACCGAATTCAACACTGGGCTTGGTCAGGAACAGTACATCCGGGGCAGTAAATTGACCGTAGAGGTACTTGATCCTCACAGACAGGGAACCATTGAGATTGCTCGTCGGGTCGTTAACTGTAGTAATGTCAGTGGTAACCCGCGCGCTGAACCATGAGGAGAATTCCTTTTCAAGGGTTACATAACCTCGTTTTATAACAAACTGGTTGAAATCGCTTCCCCCTGACGTATTTCCTGTTTGTCCATTCTGATAAGAGAGGTACCATAGACCTCCTAATTTGAACCCTTTGAGGGCCTTCACAATCCGCTCGAGATCCTTATTGAATTCAGAAGCAGACTCGAGGGTAGGTTTCTGTTCCTCGTATTGCGCTGTTTTTTCTGTCTCCTTAACCTGCATTACTGGGGTAGCCTCCTGTTTGGTCTGGATGCCTTTTTCCCCAGGCTCCGTCAGAAGTGTATAGGTATTCCCTGCGGCCGCTAATGTTCCCGCGGACAATAGAAGACAGCAGAACCCGACAATGTACGTCAATAAACTTTTCTTCATTCTTATTCCTCCTTTTGGTTAAGATTTTTCTTATTACAACTTCCTAACCCAATTTCTATTGTTCTTCCTATTTCTTCTCACGAGCCGCTGGTGCCCTGTATCCCAACAAATGCAATCTATGTCTTTAGGCTGGCCATTCACATTTCCTCACCTCCCTTTTATTTTCCCTAAAAATATACATGGCCCGAATTACGGGAGGATTAACGAATTGTAAAAAGATCGTAAAATCTGAATCTTTAGGGGAAGACCAACCAGGGTCAAGAGAGGGCCTATTCTTTAGAACCTACTCTGGGCGGGACGGCTTTTTCTTAATGAACTCAATAATTTGTTTTAAAAAGTAATAAAAAGTAATATTTTGTAATTATTTATCTTGACATCCCTGTTGACTTATTAGAAGATGACCGTCGTCAGAAGGTGGTTTTGGAGAGTTACTTCCTATTTCACTAACGTTTATTTTGATTCAGTTCGATTCTGAAAATCTTTTTTCTTAAAGGAGGAGTTTATGGAACGTGTACGCGCAGGGAGGAGGATTTTCGTCGTTTCGTTCGCTCTGTTAGTCATCGTGGTCATGCTGCCCGGCGGGGGGTGGGCCGATGAATCCTGGCTTCTACATTCTGCCCGGGAGGGCCTGTCCGGAACCGCGACGTCGCCGGATGGCGTTCTGCAAGCAGGGGGCTATGATGATGAGAGAGAAGGAAAGAAAGACGAGCACGAAGCCGAGCTCTCCAATTTGACCCTGCTCAATTTCTTCTCGAAGGGATGGGGTGAGCCCTGGGCTCACCGGCACCGCCGCACGCCGGACATGGCCCTCCTCCGCGTAACGACGAACTTCCTCGAGCGAGAGCTCCGGATGGATTACGCTTACACCGATGTGAGGAACAACCCCACGCTGAAAGACACCCACTTCCTCAACGCGCTCATTGCGTATGGCGTGAATCGCCGCCTGATGTTCGAGCTCATCGCGAATTACCAGTGGAACCTTGGTGGCCCTACGGGGGCGCCGGTCGATGGCGCAGGAGCCGCCGGGCTGCTCCGGTTCCAGCTCGTAGACACGCCGGACAAGTCCTATTCCGCGCAGGTGCGCGTGTCTGCCCCCAACAAGGGGATCGGTCAGACACAGACTTCCTTCCAGTATACGCTGGCCGGATGGCAGGACATGCAGGCACTAGCCCCCTTCCTCGACCGCGTCGGGCTGTACTACTCGTTCCAGTACGAAAACCTCCAGGGTTCTCACAAGGCGGGGGTCAAGTCAAACGATATTAGCTACGACCTCTCCGTCGCGAAGACCTGGACCAACCCCACGACGCCCGTTGTCGGGAACTTCACGACGTTTCTCGAGGCCTACGCGACGACGGATCTCGACGGGGACAACAAAGGAGTTTACGTCGTTACCCTGACGCCGGGGATCCGGTTCTGGTTCCTCCCCAAAAACTCGTTCACGATGGGCGTCGATTTCCCGGTGAGCAATAATCCCCCATTCCGGGAGGTCTATCGGTTCACGTATATTCTCAATTTTTGAGAATAAACCCTATTGTTGCAAAACCATTTCAGGAAATACTATTTGGGCCCTTTAATGAACGTTTAAAGATGCCCACAAGACCTTACCAAAGGGGCATTTTTTCGTTATGCTTAAAATTCATTCTCGATCCATGTATTCGAGGGATGGAGGAGCCATTTCCCCAGGTGTTTTGCAACAATAGGGTAAAGTTAAAAAAAATGACTTTTTAAGAGAGCATCATTGAATTGCTCTCGGAAGATGATCAGTCGGATACGTCCCGATGCAACAACTTATGAGCTTCCAGACGGCGGATGACCAGAGGAACCATCAGTGCGCCGAGTGCGCCAAAGATCATGCCCATAAGAGAACTGAAGATGGCGTGATCCATGATCACCGCCCATTCCATCCCTACGAGCGCATCGGCAATTAGGACAGTCAAAAATCGACTGGCCGATCCGATGATCCCTACCACCGCACAGGCGATATAATTCGTTGCCATTCTCGGAAAGATCGCCCGGCAGCAGTCGACCAGGAACCCCGGTAGAATAAACTTCAGAAGCATCAGGGGTCCCTCTTTCCCAATTCCCAATAAAACGGCTAAACAGCCGGCCACAAGCCCCACAAGGGTTGCGGCCCACATCTTCGGCACGCAGCCGCTCGCCAGAATGAAGAAAAACATTGTAAAGAACATGGCGTGCCCGGGAATATTCAGATGAAGACGGAGGCCCGAGCGGGTGATGATCATAAAGGTGGCGCAAAATCCCAGGAAAATGACATCTCGCAGGGTAAATTTCTTAAAAAAGAACTCATCCCACTGTTTCATAAAGGTCCCTTTTCCTTTTTTCTTTTTTTATCTGCTTATTCTTTTTTCTCAGGATGTCCTTCAGGCACGGCCTGAATTCTAAAACCCCTGGCCTCCGCTGAGAGTGCGGTTTCGTCAGCCGTCTTGATGGCCCGAACCAGAAGAGGTATGAAGAGACAATCGAACAGGGCCTTCCAATTGACGGGGTTCAACAATTGCCGCGGACTGATCGGCGCCCCTCGAAGCCTTTGCATGAGCGCAATCTCCTCCATCTCCCGCGCAAAGAAAGGGATAAAACGAAAGCTGGTAAAGATGATGAACACGATTCGGGCGGGCATAACCCGTCGCAGGCCTCCCATCAATTGGGAACTCCGAGTCGTGCGGAGAAAAATAGCGGCAGGCAGGAAAAGCAATAAAATCTGGAGACCGGTTTTCAGGCCCGTCCAAAATCCGCTTACCGGATCGAAACGAAGCATGTGAAGGGCTATAAGAATAAGAACCTGCAACAGGAAGACGCGGAGGTCAAGCCAGAGCACGGTTATCCCCAACCCAGCGACTCGATAGAGTCCTATCTCCAGCCCCAAAAGCGCGATGATCATCCATGGCTTTCCGGCAACAACCGCAAAGGCTGAGAGCATCAAGGCGATCACCAGCTTTACCCCAGCGTTGAGCCGATGAACAGGAGATTCGCCGTGTTGAAACTGAAAAGACCGATCCAGGATTGAGCCATGCTTCCGTCTTCTAGATCTCAACAAGCCTACCCGCCTCCAGAGAAAGGGTACGATCCGGCCAACCCGGATCGGGAAGAGGATCATGAGAGGCAATCATCACCGTGCAGAGGTGGCGCTCTCCATGGTTTTCAAGGACTCTGAGCAATCTGTGCCTTTGGGCAAAATCCAATCCGGAGAAAGGTTCATCGAGCAAGAGCACCTCCGGTTGAAGAACGATGATAGAGGCCAACGTGACCCGGTGCTGCTCACCGTAACTCAGAGTGAAGGGAGAACGGTCGCTCAGATGTTCAACCATACAGACGGCAAGGGCTTCTGTAACGCGGGCGTGCACCTCCTGGGATGAAAGCCCCTGTCGCCTGAGGGAAAAGGAAACCTCCTGAAAGACCGTGTCCTCGAAGAGTTGGCGGGACGGATTCTGCAGGAGCAGACCGACTTTCCATCGCAGCTGCTCGGGTTTTGGAGAGGCGATGCCGATCACGTTCACCCCTCCGGCCTCGGGTCGAATCAACCCGGCGATCGTCTTCAAAAGGGTGGATTTACCGGTTCCGTTTTCTCCGAAGAGGTGAACCAGCTCTCCCCGATGGATTTCCATTGTGGCCTGGTCAAGAATGAAGGGGCCATTCGGCTGGGAAATGGACACCTGATGGAGGTGGATGGCCGAAGAATTCAGTGAGCCGGTGATGTTCCTGTGATGTGCTGCCGGGACTTTGACTGGGGGTTCCTGGACTTCAAGTAATTCTTCTGACACCTTTTGGATCCTGCCGTCCTTCATCAACACAAACCGATCCGCCAGAGTTTTATAGAGGTCCATATCGTGATCGGCGACGATCAGCGTATACCCCTGTTGTTTAAGGCGCTTCATGATCATCAAAAGGGAGCTTTTCCCCGGCCCATCCAACTGGGCGGCAGGCTCATCCAGAAGCAGGATGGATGGATTCATGGAGAGAACCGAAGCCAGGGTCAGCCGGTGTTTTTCCCCTGCCGAGAGCGTTTCAACATTTCGGTTCTCATATCCTGAAAGTCCAACCTCGGACAACGACGCCTTAACCCTTTGCCTGATGTCCGATGGGGGGAAATTCAGATTGGTCGGCCCGAAAGCCACTTCATCCTCCACCGTTGTAGAGAGGATCTGGGAATCCGCGTTCTGAAAAACCATCCCCACCGCAGGTTCCGCTAAGTCCTTCGCAAAGCGAAACGTCCCACTGGATTTCCCCCCTTTCAGGAGGCCGCAGGTCGCTAAAAGGAGTGTGGTCTTTCCGCAGCCGGAGGGTCCCGTAATGCCGACGCACTCTCCCGGGGTGACGCGAAAGGATATTCCATCCAGAGCATTTGCAGAGGTGCCTGAATAGGCGTAATAAAAATCGGTCACCTCCAGGACAGGAGGATCGGCGTCGCTGCCCATGTCCGTTCACCTTTTCAGGGCAATGTTGAGGCTGTAGACCCCGGGGGAATCGGTCCTGGTTGCAACAAACATATCATGGAAGTAGGAAAGATGGCCATTGTACGACGTATCCCCAGATATCGTCAAGGTGCCCTGCTGGTCCAGGGAAAGGGTGAAAGCCCCGGGTAGCGCGGTGCTGCCGCTGCTGTCCAGGTAGGTGGCATAGGCTGCCGCGCCTGACACATCGATGGCAAGGTTGCCGTAAGCCCAGAGGGGGGTCGTCCCATTGACCAGAACGTGAAAGTCGTATGCACCTGCCAGGTTGGCCAGGGTGTAGATCGAAGAGGTTAGGGGGATAGAAGGCGGGTGGATGAAATGGATGATCCTGAGGATGAAGGCACCGCTCGTCCCGGTGGCAGTGCCGACGATCGTCATCTTGTCTGCGGACATCACTCCCCAGGTGATCAAGGCGGTCGGCTGCGGCAGCACTCCAGCATTCGGGGTTTCCGTGACGATACCGTCAGAAGTTATGGAAAGCGTGACGACCTTATTACCGGCACCCGGCAACGGGGGGGGCGTGGGGGCGTTGATGGAGAGATACTTGACCGTCTGGTCTTGTCCCACCTGCCCGGTTGCGTATTCCCACTCCTGGTCCGCGCCGCTCGCCAGTTGGTGATAGGCGAAGGGGAGCGGCCCGGCCACCAGCTGCCCGGTTCCCTTGATGTCGCTGCTGCTGTACGTGATGCCCGGCACCCGCTTCTGCAGGATTACGATCACACGGGAGGTCGCGCCGCCGAATGAGGCGCTCCCCACCAACATGTCCCGGTACTGGTTGGCCGATAGAATCCCGTGGAAATCCGTGGAGCCGGACTGGGAGACGGTACCGTCAGGAAGGATGGTCATGGTGGTGAAGAGGTTCGCCGGCGCGGTGGTGTTCCCGAAGCTGTCGAGAAACGAGGTGATGGCGACATTCCCCGAACCATCGATGGTGGCGATGCCGCGCATCCATGCGGCACCGGTCCCGTTCACCAGGATGTTGAAGTACCAGGTCCCCTCCAGGTCGGACTGCTGGAATGCACCTGGCAGGGCGGGGGTGGCGGAAACCTCGTTGGACAAGGGACTTTCACCGGCGGAATTTATCGCCGCAACAGCAAAATAGTAGGTGACGCCGTTGGTCAGGCCAGTCACGATGGTGGATGTGCTCGAGATGTTGGGGATTTTCGTGGCGGTGCTTTTGCTGACCCCGGGCGAGGTGGCATAGTAGACGTTATAGGCGGCGGTATTGGTGGCTGCCGACCAGCTGAGTCCCACCTGGCCGTTGCCTGCCGCTGCGCCAAGACCTGTAGGGGTGCCCGGCGGCCCGGGATTGTACCGCCACGGCGTGTTGTCGCCACAGGCAGAATGAAGCAGGCAGAGAAACGCGACCGTCACAAATCGTGAAATATGCCGCCAACGATAGCTCATGCGAATACTCCCGGGAGATCTTTCAATGAAATGTCGGAAGCCGCGACGTGCGAGCCCTCACAGGCGAAGCTCCACCCCGCCGTAGATAAACCGGCCGGCCTGCGGGAACCCGTAGCTCGTTTCGTAGTTCTGATCGAAGAGGTTGTCGACCCCCACATAGAGGGTCACTATATTGTTCACCAGCCGCTGGCTCAGCTTGACATTGACCAGGGTGTAGTCGTTGAGTTTGGCCTTCTGCACAGGGGTGATGCTGTTTTTCGTGTAAAAATACTGGTTTCCCACATACAGGATGGACAAATAGGGGCTAAGGCCAAAATCGAAGTCATACTTCCCTTCCATGGCTACCTTGTCTCTCGGGGAGTACTGCAGCTGGTCCCTGCCGGCGCGGGATTTGTCTTCGGCGTTGAGATAGGTATAGGAGGCGCGGAGAAAAAGTCCTCTCACGCATTGCGTTGCAGCCGCCACTTCGACCCCCGTGAAGCGCACCTCCGCGAGATTCGTAAATCTGCCGGCCACCTGGTCGTTCTGGATGAGATTCTTCGCGTCCGTGTAATACCCGGTGAGGCGCACCACGCTGTTCAGGGGGAGCTTCTGGTCTACCCCTCCTTCGTAGGTGTAGGCCACTTCGGGAACAAGATTCGGGTTTCCCTGGGTCATGTCGTACAGGTCGCCCAGCGAGGGAAAGCGGATGTTCCGCTTGAACGACGCTCTCAGCCGGGTGTCTGCAAAGAGATCGTAGTGCGCGCCTGCGAGCAGGCTGTAGTCATCCTGGGTCAGCTCGTTCCTGGCCTGCCAGTAATAGCCGTAACCCGCCACGAGCCCCAGCCCTTGCAGGGGGGATACCTCGTATTCGACAGCTGCCGAATAGATGGCGAGGGACTTGTCCGCGTTCACGGGGGCGAACGTGTTCGGGGCGGTTGTCTGCAAACCGTCGTTCTTCCAGCTGTCCCATTCGCCGGCCAGGGCGAGCGTGACCCCCCCTGCTTTCCCCAGGTCGTACTTCGGCTGGAGGGATACCCCGTTGATGGAGGTGGTGACGCGCTCCTGGAAAGAGCCTGCCACCAGGTTGAAAGAGTTGAAGTTGCCGTTGTCGTACAGATTGTCGTTCTGCTTGAGCTGGTTCATGAAGGCCCAGCCCCGGAGGCTCAGTCTGTCGGTCACGGCGTAATCACCCGCAGCCTGGACCGAGAAACCCTCAAAATGGTCGATCCGTTCATACTTTGGCGGAGAGGCAAAGGGATCGAACGGATCATTGGTCACGCTGCTGGGCTTGCCGAAGCTTCCCTCCGTGTAGCTGAACGACAAGCCGAGCAGCAGGTCCTTGGTGGGAGTGAAACCGAGATTACCGAAAACGTTGTTTCTCTCCCTGTCGCTGTTATTCCGGTAACCGCTCCCCTGTTCGCCGGTGGGGGTGAAGTCTCCGGAAAGGGGAAAGCCGTTGACCTTGGATGAGCTGCCGCTGAGGAAGTAGTCGATTTTGTCCTTGCCCCCCGAAATGCTTGCCCTGGCCAGGTAGGGCTCGTGATCGCCCGTTTCGCCCGAGATCACCCCATGTAGCCCCTTAGTCCCCTTCTTCGTAATGATATTGATGACCCCGCCGAGTCCTCCCTGGCCGTAGAGCACTGAGCTGGCCCCTGCGGTCAGCTTGATCTCCGCGATGTTTTCGGTGGGGATGATGGTGGGGTCGAATTGCTGGTCAAAGGCGGAGTTCAGGGGGACGCCGTTCAGCAGAAGGAGAACGTGACGGGTGCGAAAGCCCCGGATATCGATGCGCGGGACCCCTTCCCCGCCTACCCGGATGTTGACTCCGGGGAGCAGGGAGATGGCCTGGTCCAGGGTCCGTGCATTCTTGTTCCGGATATCCTCGGCAGTGACGGTATACACCGTTTGGCTGGCCTCGACCCCGTCACGCTTCCCGGACACGACAATCTCGCCAAGGGTGTAGGTGTCGGAACCTTCTTCCGTCTCGGCCGCCGCTGCGCCCCGCTGGAGGGGAAGTACACCCAAGAGAACCATAAAAAGGGCGCAGCGCAGTACTTTATGATTCATGATTTATCACCTGAATAACAGATAACTAAATTGAGCCACTCCCCCGGCATCGCCGGGGGAATGGCAACTTAACATTAGAGAATGGTTATTGCTTTGGGCGATGTCTGTGTTCCGCTTTCGCCGGCACCGTTCACCGCGGTTACCAGGACGTAGTAGGTTGCGCCACTGGTAAGGCCGTTCACGTCGAGAGATGTCGCGATGGTGTTCGCAGGGGTCGTGGCCAGCACGTCAGCGTTCGTCGGCGGCGAGGTCGCCTGCAGGTAGTAGACGTTGTACGAGGTAGCGCCGACGACCGCGTTCCAGGTAACATGCATCTGGCCAGTTGCCGGTGATGTCACTTTAACCCCGGTCGGGCTTGCCGGTGGTTGCGGAGCGGCACTGGGGGTGGCTGATTTCTCGCTCGACACGATGCTTTCGCCGCTGTTGTTCACGGCGGTGACCACGAAATAGTACGTCGAACCATTGGTCAGGTTCGTTATTACCTGCGGGCTTACCGCATTGGGGAACTTGACGCCGCTGGCCGTGGTCTCCTGCCCAGCGGTGGTACTGTAATAGATGTTGTAGGAAGTTGCACCGGCTGCCGCTGTCCAGCTGACAGTTACTTGCCCGTCACCAGCCGTTACCTGGATGCCCGACGGCCTGGCGAGGGGAGTCGCTGAAACCTCGCTCGACTCGGCACTCTCGCCAGATGCGTCCACAGCGGTTACGATGAAATAGTAGGTTATGCCGTCGATCAGGCCCGTTATCACCTGCGGGCTTGTCGCATTGGGGACCGAATTTGAATAGTGGGACTTCGTGACCCCGGAAGTGTCGCTGTAATACACGTTGTAGGACGTGGCAAAGGTTACCGCGTTCCAGCTCACGGTGGCCTGGCCAGTCGTCGCCGTTGCGGTGACCCCGCTCGGCTGGGCGGGGACCCCCGGCGGGATGGCTGAAACCTCGCTCGACGTGGTGCTCTCGCCAGAGGCGTTCACAGCCGTGACCACGAAATAGTACCTCGTACCATTGGTCAGGCCCGTTATCACCTGCGGGCTTGTCGCATTGGGGAACTTGACGCCGCTGGCCGTGGTTTCCTGCCCAGCGGCCGTGCTGTAATAGATGTTGTAGGAAGTTGCGCCAGCTGCCGCTGTCCAGCCGACAGTTACTTGCCCATCACCAGCCGTTACCTGGATACCCGATGGACTGGCGAGGGGAGTGGCTGAAACCTCGCTCGACGCGGAGCTCTCGCCAGAAGCGTCCACAGCGGTGACGATGAAATAGTAGGTCGTACCGTTGGTCAGGCCATTTATCACCTTCGGGCTGGTGGCATTGGCAACCTTGGTACCGTTGGAGGTGGTTTCCTGTCCGGCGGTGGTACTGTAATAGATGTTGTAAGACGTGGCACCGGCTACCGCGGGCCAGCTCACGATGGCCTGGGCGGTCCCCGCCGTTACGGTGACCCCGCTCGGCGGGGCGGGTGGCAGCCCGCTGGAGCCTGAGCTTTCCCCTCCGCCTCCCCCTCCACAGCCCGCAAGAGCGAACATCAGTAGCACAAAAGCGATGGCCGGCAGCCATCCCTTCAATCGTTTCCTCTGACTCATATCTTCCTCCTTTCTCATGGTATTCATCCTGCGCCGTGCTCACTTATTGTGGATAGTGAGGTTATCTCTCTCCCCTGAAAGATCAGCCATCTGGGAAAGAGTTGTACCGGTCGCTAAACCGGAAGCAATCGTAAATAAAAAGGCGAGTCATGTCAAGAGAATTTAATACTTATTATTACTGTTTATTACTTATTCCTCCTTCATTAATTAGAAACGCTTTATTCTCGAATCTTTAGGAAAGATGACCCGGATTTGTTACGCGCAGGAGTTTTTCATCTGAAGAAGATTTGAGGAAGGAGCAAACCTTGAGTTTTTCAGTTAGAATCTTGTAAGGGAATGAGCTTGCCGCGCTCTTCGAGCTTGAAATTACTTGTAAAGATATTTAATGCGGTTGTATTAAACGAGGTAAGGGCGGGTTTTCCCCTATTTTTTCGCAGGTTCTGCCTTAGCCTTTTTCTCTGCCCGCTCCAAGGCAGAGGAGATCTTTTCGATCCGCTCCCTGATCTGCCCGGCCAGATCGCTCTGGGGGTCCCTCTCAAGAAAAAGCCTCCACTCGTACAGGGCCGTCTGCCAATCTTTTCGAGCCTCTGCCAAAAGGGCCAGACCCATGTGAGCCTTCGCCCATCTGGCGTCCGCTTTGAGAGAGGAGCGGTAGGCTTCTTCAGCCTTCTCCAGATCTCCCTTCTCCCGATACAGATTGCCAAGGTTGTATAAGAGGGTCGCCTCGTTCCCTCTGAGGCTGAGCGCCTCAAGGTAGTGGACCTGGGCCTTGTCCAAGCTGCCCTGCTCGTGGAAGGATAGGGCCATCTGGGAGTGGGCCCGAAAAAGCTTATCTTTTAAAGATTCCGCCAAATCAGGATTCTGGCTAATTGCCATCTTGTAGTTTCGGATCGCCTCCTGCCATTCCTTACGGGCAAGATGGATGTCTCCGATTTTAATCCACGCGGCAGTCAGCTTCGGATCTTGCTCGACTGCCTTCTTCAGCTCGGAGGAAGCCTCATTCGCCCGTTCTTCGCCCTCATAAAGGAGCCCCAGGTCATAATGCAGGTCCGCCCGCTGCGGAAAGAGGGAAACTGCCTTTTCCAGGTTGCTCATTGCCTCCTTCTTCCTCCCCTGCTTCAGGTAGAGGTCGGCCAGCGCCAGGTAGGCCTCGCCCCACTGCGGATCCTGGGCGAGGGCGCGAGTGAGGTATCTTTCCGCCTCTTCCCTTTTTCCCCTTTGATAGCAGATCTGGGCCATGGCCTTCAGATCGGAAATCCGGCTCGGATCCAAGGAGAGGGCCTTTTCCAAAAACTCCAACGCCGAATCCTCCTTTCCCGCCTTCCAAAGCTCCTGGCCCATCTTCCCGCACGCCTCCGCCATCCGGTCTCGCACCGCCTCTTTCATCTGGGGGTTCTGGCTTACCGCTTTCTCATAGGACTCCAACGCCTTCTCCCACTTTCCCTGACGAAGGTAGATATCACCCAAGGCTGCATGGGCAGTGGGCATTTGGGGTTCAAGGGCAATGGCATCTTTTAGATGAAGAAGGGCCTCCTGCTCCCTTTGCTCCCGCAGTAGAAGCAGGGCCAGGTTAAGATGGATCTGGGCCAACCCGGGATCTCGGGCCAAGGCCTCCTGATACTCTTTGATCGCTTGATTGATTTCCCCTTGTTGGTAGTAAATGTTGCCTAAGTTAGCATGGGCCGAGGCCAGAGCGGGATTCAGTTCCAGGACCTTGCGGTAGGCCTTCGCAGCCTCATCCCAATTCCTTTGCCGCTGATAGATCTCCCCCAATCCATGATAGGCCTCCGGAAGTTGAGGATTCAGAGCCAAAGCCTGACGGAAGGCAGCAAGGGCTTCCTCGAACCTCTTTGATGCCTCATAGCTCTGGGCCAGACCGAGGTAGGCATCAAAATCCGCTGCATTCAACTCGACGGACCTCAGATAGGAATGGATGGCTTCCTCATTTCTGCCTTTTTCTCGCAAAAGCTGAGCAAGGGCCTTGTACGGCCCACTCAGACGATCCTCAATCTGCAATCCCTTTCGATATTGGAGGATCGCCCTCTCTGTATCTGCTTCCTCCTCAAATAGGGAGGCCAGAGCAAAGTTAGCCTGGGCCAGCGGGGGAGACCCCTGGGTGGCCCTCAGATAGGGTTCCTTTGCATTATCTCTCTCCCCTCTGTGCCGGAAGGCATCTCCCCGCTCTAGATGGGCCAGGGCCAATTCGGGTCCCTTGGCAAGCGCCTCTTTCAGCCACGGGCTCTCGGGATTCTCGGGATCCGATGCCTTCCAAAGGAAATAGCTCGCCCACGGATTCTGGGGATCAACTCGCCGGGCGGCCTCAGCCATCTTCTTGGCCTCAGGGAAATCGGAATAGAGGAGGTAGAGATCAGCCATGGCCAATAAGGCATCCATCGAATGGGGGAAAAGTTCATACGCCCGGCGGGCATGGGACATCCCCTTCCGGAGGAAATCCTCTCGCTGGTTTCCTTCTTGTTGCAGCAGACTCCCCAGATGGCCGTACGATCGACCCAGCCAGGCATGGGCCGCGGGGGAGTTCGGCTGTTGGGCAAGGGCCCCTTGAAGGGATTCGATCGCCCTTTCCAGACCCTTGCAGGTCATCTTGGAAAATTCCTTTTTCCCCTGCTCCATCGAACTCTGGAAAGAAATTTCGTCTATGCCCCAGGCGCCGGGAATCCCCAGGAAGAGCAGGATCACGAAAAGCGAGAAGCAGCGGATCTTCGGGTAAAAGGACCTTCGCATTTGCTACTCTTTGATCAGTTCAAATTTAACGGACAAGGTCATCCAGACTGGAACCGCCTTACCCCCGCTGCGGCCGGGTTTGAACTTCCACTGCTTCACCGCCTTTTGGGCCGCTTCATCCAGGGAGGAATCGCCGGCTGACTTCACCAACTGGATCTCTCCCACCGACCCGTCGGGCAAGACCTGGATCTTGAGCTGAGAAGATCCTTCGATGCCCGCCCTTCGCGCCCCCATCGGGTATTGCGGCTTTACCTCCTGGACGAGGACTGGAATCGTCACCTTGGTGTCGGTGACCTTCACCTCCTCCATCTCGAAGGTGGGCATCTCCTCACCGGCAGCCCGGGCCCTCTGTATTCCATTAGCCCCCCCCAGGAAGACAAATAGAGATATACAGAGAATAATTTGGCTCCAACTCTTCATGCTGGCTTACTCCTTCCTTTATCTGACAATTGCCGGATTTTTCTTACTCTCAAAAGTCTTGGCCGAAGCCGGCTCACCACCAGAACGAACGCAATCCTCTTCGTCTCACTCCCCGCTCAGCCGGAATCGGATGGGAATCATGACCCAGGCCTTGATGCGTTTTTCGCCCTGCCGGGCAGGGGCAAACTGCCACTGAGAGATGGCCGCCTTGGCCGCCCGATCCAGGTCCAAATTCCCGGAAGATTTCTCGATCAAGATCCTTCCCACACTCCCATCCGTAAGCACCTCCACCTTAACCAAACTGACCCCCTCGACGCCCGCCAATCGCGCACTGCGCGGGTAAGAGGGAATAACCTTACGAATCCCAGTGGGAGGGGCAGCAGAAAAGACACCCGAAGTTGAATGGGGTGCCTTGGACATGCCACCCCCTCCGGGGGTCAGAGTTGACAAACCCCGGTCGCCCATGCCTAGTCCCCTGTCGGCCGCTCCCCCGCCACCCCCTTGCGTCCCTCCTCCAGGAATTACGGCAATGTCTCCTCCTGGCGAGAGGATTCCAGCTCCTGCCTCGCTTCCCGCGGTCGGCTGACTTCGCGCGGCCTGAGAGGCACTCTCCCCGGCAATCGGCTGCCCAAAGGCCTTGATCTCGGATGGGCCAAAGCCCGCCAAGTCCTTATCCTGTAAGGGGGCTGGAGAAGGGGGTATAAAGGCAAAGGGAATACCTTGCTCGACCTTCAGATCTCGGGGCAGACGAGGAAGCAACTTTTCCAGGTCCTCGACCTCGGCTCTTGGCAAGGATTCCGCATGGGTCGGGAGAGTGAGTTGATCTGGCTTGTCAACCAACTTCGGGGGAGTAATCTCTTTCCGTGCAACCTTCTCGTGTTCTGGCGAAGGAGCCACCTTTTCCGCAGGGGGCGTCTCGGGCTTTTCGATACTCAGTTCGATGTAATTCTTCACGGAGAGATCGACAGGAGAGATGCTGGCCATCCAGAGGGAAATCGTCACCACCAATCCGATGTGCAGGGCAAGCGAAAAGCCGAAAGAATAGTTGAGGGTCCTTTCCCGCCTCATCGCTCTCCCTTCGCCTTGGTGGCGATGGCCAGGCGCGATGCCCCCAGAGCTTTCACTTCATCCATCACCTCCACTACCCGGCCGTGTAAGACATCGGTATCGGCATTAATGATCACCAAGATTTTGGGATTCTCATTCAGGTCGGATTTCAACAGGGGACTCAGTTGCGCAAGGGGGATCTCCTTCTTGTTGTAATAGAGCCCCCCTTCCTTGGTGAGGGTTAGGGTGATATTCTCTCGGATCTCTCTTTCGGCCGTGGCGGCGCGGGGGAGGTTTACGGGAAGCCCTTGCAGCTTGGTCATGGATAGGGTGGCAATCATAAAAAACACCAAGAGGAAGAAGATGGTGTCGATCATGGGGACGATCTCGATGCGGGCCTTCTTGGAAAATCGCCGGCTAATTTGCATGGCCCGCCTCTTCCTTCTTGCGCTTGAGCACAAGTTCTAGCCGCGAGGCGTATCTCTCGATCTCCTCGATCTTACGCTCGCTCTTGCTCAGGAAATAGTTGTAAGGAATGAGGGCGCAAATGGCCACGGAAAGGCCAGTGGCGGTAGCGATCAGGGCCTCGGCGATCCCACCCGTGATGGCATGAGGCTGACCGATTCCGGCCAAAGACATGATGCCGAAAGAGCTGATCATTCCGGTAATGGTTCCCAAAAGGCCCAGCAGGGGAGCCAGGGTGACAATGGTATCGAGGACCGGAAGGTATTGCTTCATTCGAGGGATCTCCGCCAAGGCAGCAGCCTCCATGGCTTTATCCGGAGAGGGATTACTGTTCTCGATCCCTACCGCTATCACCTTGAGGACCGGGTCCCTCGCCTCCTTGGCCAATTCGAGCGCGTTCTGGATTTCGTCTCTCTCCACCAGCTGGAGCAGCCGCTCCGGCAAATCTATCGATCGAATCCGATACCAGTAAAGGAACCGCTCGATGATGATCGTCACGGAAACCACCGAGCAGACAAGGAGGGGAATCATCATCACCCCTCCCTTAATAAGAAGTTGGAGCACGCCCATTATCTCACCCCAATATTAAATTAAATGGAAAACCCCGAAAGGATCACCTGAAGTAAAAAGCCGCGAGAGATGGATCTTCTGATAGGTCCATGCCGCCGTTTTGGCCCCCGGGGGGCCATGCCACCATTTGACCTCGTTGCCAGTGGCCGCTGAAGTATCAGAAATTGTCTCGCGAGGTCGCGGTTTGAGCCCGAAAATAGAGAAAGCGAATGTCCTTATGGGTTAAATTTTATCAAAATCGTTGGTCTTGTCAACGAAATTTCTGTTAGGAAGATCCGGCTCTGAGCCTCAAATGTCTTTCCAAAATTTCTCCCCGAGGCTAAAGGAGAGATAAAGATAGGCTCCTCTAGAAACCGGCCTGTCCTGGTAGCCATCGTCAAAAAGCAGGATGAGGTAAGTGTACGCCTCTATGTCATGTTACAGGCTTTAAGCGCGTCTCTTTTTGAGAAAGCTCCATTATTACAAATGGTTTCCCAAATTAAGCCGAAGAAAAAGAGGCCGATTTTTCTAACCAGCTAAAATTATTTCAGTAACGTTAGGACACTATGAGGTACTGAGAAACTTTATTTTTCGGGTGAGTCGTAGAATATGCTAAAATAGATTACCCGGGTGAGTAGTTTTAAAAATCGGGAAGCGTTGTCGGCAAGGATGAGAGAGGACTCCGAAGGAGACCATGGATGTGTTGGTGTAATCGCCGGTCATTTTTGCTCTACGTCGTGATGTCCTCGTTCCGGCACAACGATTGTTTTAGTCCCTAGTCGGCAGGAGACTTAATGTCAGTCGTTGCATATGTACTTAAACGGCCCTATACGGTTGTCGCGTTATTGATCCTTATATGTCTTCTGGGGATCGGCGCCGGGTTGCGCATGCCGGTGGACATTTTTCCTGAAATGAATATCCCGGTTGTCAGCGCCGTATGGTTCTACAACGGGATGAACGCCAAGGACATTCGGGACCGTATCCTGACGTTTCATGAGCGGCAGATGGCGACACTCGTCGACAACATTTCTCGCATCGAAGCGACGAGCTACAACGGGGTGGGGGTCCAAAAAGTCTATCTGCATGAAGGGGCGGATGTAACCCGGGCAATCTCGCAGGTGGCCAACAGTGCGTTTTACGTGCTGAAGTACATGCCGCCCAATATCACGCCACCTCTGGTCTTGCGCTATAGCGCAACGGACGTTCCGATCATCCAATTAAGCCTGTCCAGCAAATCCTTGCCGGATACCAAACTGAATGATTTGGGACAAAACATCATCCGGCCCAGTCTTGCCGTCGTTCACGGCGCGCAAGTCGTTTACCCCTATGGCGGAAAGCCGCGCGTCATTATGGCGGATATCGACCAGCGGGCCATGGAATCGCGTGGCCTGTCGCCGTCCGATGTCGGTCAGGCCTTGCTACGTCAGAACGTCATTTTGCCGGCAGGCGATGTGAAAATCGGCCTAAAAGATTATACCCTCACGATGAATAACAGTCCGGATATTATCGATGCCATTAATGCGTTCCCGATCAAAGAAGTCGATGGCAAAACGGTATTTATGCGCGATGTCGCGCATGTCCATGACGGGTTCCAGGTGCAAACGAACTCGGTTTCCGTAAACGGAACGCCCGGCGCGCTGATGACCATCCGCAAGACCGGCGGAGTGTCGACCCTGGCGGTCATCGACGGCATCCGGGAAGCCTTGCCGGATATTGAGAAAGTCCTGCCAAGGGGTGTTTCCATCAAGGCATTCTTTGACCAGTCGATCTTTGTGAAGGCTGCGCTCAACAGCGTCGTCATGGGGGGCGCGATGGCCGCCGGTCTGACCGCCATGATGATCCTGCTGTTTCTGGGCAACTGGCGGCTCATGCTGATCATTTTTGCGTCTATTCCGTTGTCGATCATTACCGCCGTTTTGGTGATGTACGTAGGTGGACAAACGCTCAATACCATGACGCTTGGCGGGTTTGCGCTTGCAGTTGGCATCCTGGTGGATAACGGCACGGTCGTTATTGAAAACATCGAACGCCACCTACGCCTTGGCGAGCCGCTGGAATACGCCATCATCCAGGGGGCCGGTGAAGTCGGCCTGCCGACATTCCTGTCGACTCTGTGCATATGCATTGTATTTGTCCCGATTTTCTTGCTTCAGGGAGCCCCCAAATATCTGTTTTCACCACTCGCCCTGTCGGTTTGCGTGGCCCTGGTTGCCAGTTTGGCTTTGTCTTTCACGCTTGTTCCGGTCCTGTTCAAGTACCTGATCCGTCCATCCGTTGCGGAACCCGGCAAGTCTGACTGGCTTTCGACTCCGCCCGGCAAGGCGGGGAATCCTTTCAGCGCCATTCATCGAGGGTTTGAGCATGGCTTTGAATCATTCCGTGAAACCTACCGTCATAATCTTTTATGGACATTGTCGCAATACAGAAAAACGATTGTCTTTTTTATGGTCCTGATGGCAGGCTCTCTCCTTCTTTTCCCGCAGCTGGGTAGAGATTTCTTTCCGCAGGTCGACGCGGGTCAGATGCGGCTCCACGTACGCACCCCGCCGGGAACCAGAATTGAGCAGACGCAGGAAGATTTTGCCAAAGTGGAGGCGGCAATCCGTCAGATTGTCGGGGACAACCAGATCGATGTCATTCTGGATAACATCGGATTACCTTACAGCGGCATCAACATCGCTCTGAGCGATTCGGCGACGATCGGGCCGATGGATGGCGAGATTCTGGTTTCCCTGAAGAAAGAACATGCGCCGACCGCTATGCTTATGGCAAAACTCAGGCGCGAATTGCCCAAGCGCTTTGCCGGGATGCGGTTTTTCTTTCAGCCGGCCGATATCGTCAACCAGGTGCTGAACTTTGGGCAGCCAGCCCCGATTGATATCCGCGTGTCCGGCCCGGACAATGACGAGCTCTATGCGTTGGCCGCAAAGCTGGCGCATGATCTTCAGCGTGTTCCGGGGCTTGTGGATTCGCACGTTTTTCAGGAACCGGACATGCCTGCGCTGGCCATCAACATCGACCGGACACTGGCCACCCAGTTTGGATTGGCTCAGCAGGCAGTGGCCAGTGACGTGCTCGTGACGACTAATTCCAGCGCTCAGACGATGCCGAACTTCTGGGTCGATCCGCGCAATGGCGTCAGTTATCCGCTGGTCATTCAAATGCCGACTTACCGCATCAACTCGGCGCAGGATTTATGGACAATGCCGGTCACGGTCGGAAAGAACACCCGGCGCGGTCAACTTCTAATGAATGTCGCTAAATTCGACCGCAGCACAGTGCCTGTGGTTTTGTCGCAATACAACATCAGGCCGGTGTTCGATGTCCAGGCCAACGTGCAGGGGCGCGATCTGAATTCTGTGGCTGCCGATATTGATAAAGTGATCGCCGTCAACCGCCCCGACCCGTCGAAGGCGATTTCCATAATGTTGAGCGGACAGGTAGAAACCATGCGCCATAGTTATGCCGGATTATTCTCCGGCATGGCTCTGGCGGTGGTGCTGGTCTACCTGTTTCTGGTTATAAATTTTCAAAGCTGGCTCGATCCGCTCATCGTGCTGATGGCGGTACCGTTTGCCTTGGGCGGCGTCATGTGGATGCTGTATTTGACGCAGACCCATCTCAGCGTTCCCGCGCTGATGGGAACGCTGATGTGCATTGGTCTCACGACAGCCAACAGCATTCTTGTCGTGACCTTCGCCAATCAGGAATTGAGGCGGGGAGTTAGTGCCTGGGTTGCCGCTGAAATAGCTGGATTTACGCGATTGCGCCCTGTCCTCATGACGGCCGGCGCGATGATCCTGGGCATGGTTCCGATGGCCTTGGGCTTCGGTGAAGGCGGCGAGCAGAATGCCCCTCTTGCTCGCGCCGTCATCGGCGGATTGTTTTTTGCCACTTTGGCGACGCTTGTTTTTGTTCCGACCATGTACCGGCTGCTTCACCGCAAGCCAAGAGTTTCTCTTTAGTTCCTCTTTAAGGAGAAAACCCCATGCAACCGCATGATTATTCAGGTGAAGAAACTGGCCAAAATGCAGAGACGGCTTCCCTGAACGCCGCCCCGCAGCCCGAAAATTCAGAACATTCCAAAGATCGTCCTAAAGCACCCGGCAGCGGTCGGAAATTAAAGATAATCGCGGGAGTTGTGGCGGTTGCGCTGATGATCGGCTTTTTTGTTGTGCATCGTCTGAAATCAGCGGATGAAAAAGATTTGATAGACGTAACATCGAGAATTGCATATGCTCCACCCATGGTCAGTGTGATTACAGTCCAGAATGCGCCAAGATCGTTTCCTTTGACATTACCGGGGGAAACCGCAGCGTGGTACGAGTCCATCATCTATGCGCGGGTCGATGGATATGTCGCCAAATGGTATGCGGATATCGGCGACCACGTGCGGAAGGGACAGGTTCTGGCAACCATTGAGACTCCTGAGCTGGATGCCCAACTGGCTGCCGGTCAAGCCAAACTTAAAGCTGCGGTGGCTTCGGTGGTGGCTAGGCAGGCTGATAAAGATTTTGCCAAAACGACCTATGAACGCTGGAAGAACTCACCGAAGGGCGTTGTTTCCGAACAGGAGCGTGAGGCTAAGAAAGCCGGTTACGACAGTTCGGTCGCCCACTTGAATGAGGCCAAAGCGCAAGTCGCCCTCGATCGGGCGAATGTCGACCGTTACACGGCCATGACGCAATTCAAACAGGTTACAGCCCCGTATGACGGCAGGATCATCGAGCGCCGTATCGATATTGGCAATCTGGTCACTGCCGGGAGCACCGCGAATACCACGCCGCTTTATCGTATGGCGCAGGATGATCCGATCCGTGTTTTTGTTGACGTGCCCCAAAGTGCGGCAGGGGATATCAAGGTCGGTGTGCCGGCGCAAATCAGCGCAAGCAATATTCCGGATCGTGTTTTCAGGGGAAAAGTTGCCCGAACTGCCACCGCGATAAATCCCCAGTCCCGCACTTTGCGGGCCGAAGTAGATATCCCCAATCGCGATCACGCGCTGGTATCGGGAATGTATGTCAATGTCAGCTTTCAGGTTGCCACCGAAGGTCTGGTGCAGGTTCCCGCCGCCGCCTTGGTGTTTCGCCCAGGCGGGCCTCAGATCGCCCTTGTCGATAAAGGGAATCGAGTGACTTTTCATAAAGTGACCATTGCCCGCGATGATGGAACTACCGTCGCGATCGATTCGGGGATTTCTTTGGGCGACAAAATCGCCTTGAACATCAGTAGCCAGATTACCGAGGGCGAAACGGTGGAGCCGCAAGAATTCACAGACGGTGTTGCCCATGCTCCTGTGCAGAAAAAATAGCCGTCAGAAAGTTCGCAGATCACACACGCGCATGTGGTTGTTCGGCGCGGTGGCTTGTGTTTTCCTGGCCGGTTGCACAGTCGGCCCCAATTATCATGTTCCTGAAACGAGGATGCCGGATGATTTTATTGCCTCATCCTCAATACAGAAACCGGCAGAAGATCCTAGCCATAACCCGGTGATCGATGCCGCCATATGGTGGCAGGCTCTTAACGATGAGAAACTCAATTCCCTGATCGAGCGGGCAGTTCAGGCAAATCTGGATATCGAAATCGCCCTGAACCGTTTGCAAGAAGCACGGACCGCAGAAATCGTCTTCATGGGCCAGGCGTTACCTGAAGTGGGATTCAGCCTGGGGGCAGCTTGGGGCTCGGGAAGCGACCTTGCCCGCGGGCGTGCCTCCGGGCCGCTCGTATCTGCCGACGATCGGGGGCAGCTGAAGCAAATTACCCATATCGTCGGATTCGATGCCGCATGGGAGATTGATCTGTTCGGCAAATACCGGCGGGAAAGGGAAGCGGCAAGATATGATACCGAAGCCGCCCTCGCCGCCCGAAATGCGGTACTGATTTCGGTCGTTGCGGATGTCGCCCGCGCCTACGTCGACATGCGCGGCCTGCAAATGCAACTGGCCGTACTTCGTAAGAATATCGAGGTTACCCAACAATATCTCGACGTCGTTCAGCAGAGGTTCGAGCACGGCATTACCAATGAACTGGACCCGACTCTAGCCCGACGGCAATTGGCGACGTTGCAGGCTGAAAAGATGCCCCTGATCGCAAGAATCAATGCGGCCCAATATGTGATTGCGGTTCTGCTCGGACAATTTCCGGAAGATTTAGCCAAGGAACTTGAGAAACCGGGGATGATTCCGCAATTGCCGGAGAAGATTCAGCCCGGTCTGCCGCTCGAACTGCTGCGCCGTCGGCCCGACATTCATGAAGCCGAACGTAAAGTAGCCGGTGCTACAGCTCGTATCGGGGTGGCAACGGCCGATTTATTTCCGCACGTGTCACTTACGGGCGGTGTCGGATATCAAGGGCAAGGCCTTGGTGTGACTCCAAATATAACCACGTTCATCTGGTCGGTCGGGCCATCGGCCAGTTGGTCTCTATTGGACTTCGGGACCCTGGACGCCTTGGTTGATATAGCAGACCTACGTAGCCGTGAGCTTTTCGTCAGTTACAAGCAAACGGTGCTCAATGCCGTTCGCGAGGTCGATAGTTCCATCAGCGCCTATGCGGGCCAGCAGGATCGTCTGCGTAATTTGACCGAAGCACTAACAGCAAGTCACCGAGCCGTAAGTCTTGCAACGCAACGTTATGATCGGGGATTGACGGATTCTCTCAATGTGATCGATGCCGAAAGACAAGAGTATGAACTGGAACAGCAGTACGTCTTGACCCAGACAACGGCAGCAGAGCAATTTATAGCACTTTACAAAGCGCTGGGGGGCGGCTGGGAGCAATATCAGTCATTCCCGCCCATCCGTCAGCCGCAGCCTGCCGTTCTGGCAGCGTTTGAACGGTTATTGAGTTCAGATAAATCACAGAAGTGATGTCATTTACGTGAATCCCTTTATGCGAAGGCATGCTATTCCTGCGATCCACCACACCCTCACGTTAACGATCCTTTCTAGTAACATTTTTCCATGAGGCAACAGGATGCTTCTGCCCCGGTAGCCATCGTCAAAAAGCAGCTCAAGGGGAGTGAGCACCTTGGGACACTATGGATTGGTATTTATAAGTTATAAAAAGGAATTTCTGGTTATTGGTTTCGTTGAAAAATTGGCCGAATTGAATTATATTACAATTCCTGGGAGGGGCCCCGATGTCTGAAGAAATCATGAACACCAAAGAGGTCGCCCGTTATTTGGGCATCCACGAGAAGCAGGTCTATGCCCTGATCAAGTCCAAGAGGATTCCCTCCACCCGGGTTACCGGAAAGTGGATCTTCCCCAGGAAATTAATTGATGAATGGATTGAAACAAATGCCAGGCCCGGCATGGCGGAGGCCCGCAGAAAAAGCAAGAGGATCGAGGGAGCCCTTTTGGCCTCAGGGAGCAATGATCCGATTCTCGACATCTTGAAGACTTATATCCGCAAATCCTATCCCGAATTCTATATATTTTCTGCCAACACCGGCAGCACCGATGGCCTCAAAGCCCTGAATCAGAGATATACGGACATTGCCTGGTCCCACCTCCTCGACCCCAAGAGCGGTGAATATAACCTCCCTTACCTTTCCCCTTATCTTCCCAATTTGAAACCCGTCGTGGTCAACCTTTTCTACCGGCAGCTGGGATTCCTGGTTTCTCCCCGTAACCCTTTGCACATCTGTGGCTTCGAGGATCTTGCCAAAAGCAAGGTTAATTTTGTCAACCGGCAGAAAGGCTCAGGGACGAGAGTGCTCCTGGATCTTCATCTTAAGAAGTGGGGGATCCCCTCTTCCAAGGTCAAGGGATACGAGAATGAAGTCTATACTCATTTTGAGGTGGGCCTCTCCATCCTCGCCAAGGAGGCAGATGTGGGGATCGCCACCGGCGCAGTATCAAAACTTCTCGGCCTCTCATTTGTTCCCATCACCCAAGAAAGCTTCGATATGATCCTCGATCAGCCAACCTTTTTTGAAAGAGGGGTTCAGGCCTTCATAGAAATTCTTAACTCCCGAGGATTCCGAAGCCGGGTGGAGCCATTGGGGAGTTATGACTTCAAAAACTCAGGGAAAATCCTTTACGCCAAACATTGATGAAGGGAAAGGGACATAAAAAAGCGATTTGGAAAATCTTGGGTGGGATGATCATTCTTCTCACCGTCCTTGGATGGATGCCTGTCAATGCGCGGCAAAAAAATATCATCATGGCCACGACCACCAGCACCCAAGACTCCGGCCTCCTGGATATGCTCCTCCCGATCTTTGAAAAAGAGACCGGCTATTTCGTTAAAACAATTGCCGTGGGGTCCGGCCAGGCCATGGCCATGGGGCAAAAAGGGGAGGCCGATGTTCTATTGGTTCATTCCCCCGCCGCTGAGAAAAAATTTGTCAGCGAGGGGTATGGGATTCACCGCAGGCTCGTCATGCATAACGATTTCATCATCGTGGGACCTCCGGAAGACCCCGGGAAGATCAGAGGATTAAACTCTGGGGCAGAGGCTTTTAAGAAGATCGCCTCTGCCAAAGTCCTGTTTATTTCCAGAGGGGATAATTCCGGAACCCATGCTAAAGAGAAAGCCATCTGGACGGCATGTGGGATCAATCCGGTGAAAGAAAAATGGTATCAACAGACCGGTCTGGGAATGGGGGAGACCCTCAATGTCGCCTCTGAGAAAAGGGCCTACACCCTTTCCGATCGGGGGACCTATCTGGCTTTGAAGAGACACCTCCAACTTGATATTTTAACCGAGGGAGACGCCATCCTTCTCAACATCTACCATGTCATCGAAGTCAACCCGGCAAAATGGCCCAAAGTAAATACTGCGGGGGCAAAAGCCTTTGCCGATTTTATGGTTTCCCAGGAGACCCAAGGTATCATCAAAACCTTTGGAGTGGATAAATTTGGGTCCCCTCTCTTCTTCCCGGATGCGGGCAAGAAAGAGGAGGACTTGGGAAAGTAAATGGATTTAATTTTAGAAGGAATTAAGAAGGCATTCTACCTGTTGTTCACGCTCGATCCTGAGGTGATGGGGATCACCCTTCTCTCCCTTCAGGTCTCAGGTACGGCCACACTCATCAGCTTACTCATTGGAATTTCTATCGGCACAATCGTTGCCCTATCGGAATTCTCGGGCCGGAGGATTGTGGTGAGCGTGATCAATACCGGCATGGGCCTTCCGCCGGTGGTGGTAGGCCTCTTTGTCACCATCTTCCTCTGGAGGAGTGGACCGCTGGGTTTTTTGGGGGTCCTTTATACACCGACTGCTATGATCATCGCCCAGGCGATCATCGCCTCTCCGATCGTGATGGGCATTTCGCTCGCCGCCGTCCAAGCCCTTCCCAAAAACCTCCGGCTGCAAATCCTGGCCCTCGGGGCAACTCGCTTTCAGATGGTCTGGATCCTGATCAAAGAGGCTAAGCTTCCCCTTCTGGCTGGGGTGATGGCCGGGTTTGGTGGAGTGATCTCAGAAGTGGGTGCATCCATCATGGTGGGCGGCAACATCAAGGGCTATTCCCGGGTACTCACCACGGCAACCGTGATGGAAACGAGTCGGGGAAACTTCGATATAGCCATTGCCCTATCGATCATCCTTCTTTTAATGGCTTACTTCATCAATTTGGTCCTCACCCAGATCCAACAGCGGGAAAGGCCAAGATGAATAGTTCCCAGTCTATCTTTGAAATAAAAGACCTCCAGGTGATAAAGGCAGGTACCCTGGTACTGGACATCCCTGCCTTAATGATTAAAGAGGGAGAGACTCTCTCTCTCGTCGGGCCGAATGGGGCTGGTAAAACGACCCTCTTGCAAACATTGGCTCGCTTGATCAGACCTGCCCGGGGAGAATTCTTGTTTAAAGGAGAAAAGGTCACATCCAATCATTTTGGGTTGGAGTACCGGAGGCGGGTGGCCATGGTTTTCCAAGAGCCACTCCTTTTCGACACAACTGTTTTTGAAAATGTTGCCTCGGGGTTAAGAATTCGGGGGATGCCAAAGCCAGCGATCCAGGAGATTGTAAGCGAAAATCTGGAACGATTCGGAATCACCCACCTGCACGATCGTTCGGCCCGGAAAATTTCTGGGGGAGAGGCGCAGAGGGTGGCCCTAGCCCGGGCTTTTGCCACCCGCCCCGAGATTCTCCTCCTGGACGAACCCTTTGCCTCCCTCGACCCACCCACCCGGGAATCTCTGCTGGAAGACCTGGAATCGATCCTGAGGCAGACCAAAAGAACAACCCTCATGGCAACTCACGATCGGATGGAAGCCTTGAGGCTTTCAGACCGGATCGCCGTGATGAATCAAGGCAGGATCCTTCAGGTGGGTCCTCCTGCAGAAGTTATGAACCATCCCCTCGAAGAGTTCGTTGCCTCCTTTATGGGGGTTGATACAATCCTTGCGGGCCGGGTGATCAAGAAAGACGACGGCAGCTTTGTGGCCTCCATCATGGGCCAAGAAGTCGTGGCCGTGGGGGAGATCGAATTGGGGGAGTCCGTGGTCTTCTGCATCCGCCCGGAAAATGTAACCCTGGCGATTCTTCCCTTTAAAGAATCATCGAGCGCCAGAAATGTATTTTCGGGAAGAATTGTGAAGGTCACTCACTTGGGCCTCTATCATAGAGTCCAGCTCCACTGTGGATTCCCCCTGGTTGCTTATGTAACAACCCAATCCTTGGAGAATCTATCCTTAACGGAGGGGAAAGAAGTATTCGCCTCATTTAAAGCAACCTCTATTCACGTGTTGAGAAAAAAGGGAGGGAGGTGAAGCTTTTTAACTCGGCAACACCATTGGCGGCGGCAATCATGTTGGATAGGGTCTCAGGAGAATAAGCCCCGTGTTCATTATCGATAATGAAGAAATCAAAACCGTTTTGGGCAAGCATATAGGCAACATTTGGATTTCTAACTTCGGAAATCATGGTCCCTACTAAAAGGTCCCCTTCTTTCAGTCTCCTTTTCAAATCGTACATGTAGAGAACCCCTTTCTTTCCGTTGAGCCTGGATAGGCGCAGGTGTCTACTTAAGAAGATCTCATTTTTCCCCTGTTTTTGCAAGCCCGAAGAGATGAAAAAAATCTCCTCCGACATGGGGTACCGGCTCAAGATTTAATCAAATGATGCCGATAAGTTAGGGAACTGAAAATTTGAGGTAAGAACAGGAATGGAAAGTCAAGGAAAGAGGGAAAGGGGATTGGCCGATTCTATGGTGGAAGATTTCCCTCCGTCAATGGGTTGCCCAGCTCTGAGGTTTTTCCGTATGGAATTGCTCCCAAGTTGGAAAACTAATATCCAAGGGAAGTGCCCTGATGGCTAAAAAAATCTCCAAGATATTGACCCCGCCTCCGTTTCTACCAGCCCTTACTCCCAATCAAACAGTGGGGTTATTGAAAGGACAGAAATCCAAGGGGGAAGAACTCCTGAGAAAGGATTTTCTTAGTTTAGGAGACGTCCAGCATTGGAATCTAATTACAAAAGATATTCTCACGAAAGCCTTCGGCTCCGACACAGATTATATAGATTTAATTCTGTATACCAGTAAGGATCGCATTTTTTCGATGTTTGAACCAGAATCAATCTTGGAAAAACATAGACGCAGGAATTTTCAGGCATCATTAAAAATGCTTAACGATTGCATAGATCACCTTGAATTCGGTAAAGAGTTTCCAAAAAAAGATATACGCAAAGAGATTGAGAGCATAAAGGCATCCGAAAGCCCAAAAATCTCGATGATTCCTGATCTTGATGAAGAGGAAAAGGGGCTCGAATTGGATGAAGAAAGACCGAAAACAGATGAAAGCGAAAGGATGGAAAGTTTAGAAGAACCCGAAAGCCAAAAAGTCTCTATCGTTCCTAGTCAGGAGGAAGAGAAAAGGGAGCTTGAATTAGAAAAGGAGTTATCTAAACCAGATATACGTAAAAGGATTGTAAGTATCGAAACATCGACAAGAGGAAAATCATTTATAGCCCTGGGGCAGGAGGAAGAGAAAAGGGAGCTTGAATTAGAAAAAGAGTTACTTAAACCAGATATAAGTAAAAGGATGGAAACTATGGAAACATCATTAAGTGGAAAATCTCCTATGGCTCCGGTGCAGGAGAAAGAGAAGAGGGAGCTTCAAGTAGAAAAAGAGTTATCTAAACCAGATGTAGGTAAAAGGATTGAAAGTATGGAAACATTAGCAAGCCGAAAAGTGTTTATGGTTCACGGTCAGGATGAAGAAAAAAAGGAGGCTGTTGCTAGACTCCTGACAAAATTGGATTTAGAACCCGTCATTCTTCACGAACAACCTGGCCAGGGAATGACCTTAATTGAAAAATTTGAACATTATGCAGATGTTGGTTTTGCCATTATTATTCTCACGGGGGATGATTATGGTTATCCAAAAGGAAAGCCAGAAGAGTCAAAACCTAGGCCCAGACAGAATGTTGTTTTCGAGCTGGGGTTTTTAATGGGTCGGTTTAAACGAAATTGTGTTTGTGCACTACATGAAGAAGGGTTAGAATTGCCTTCAGAATATCAAGGTGCTGTTTTTATCCCATACGATGCAGGAGGATTGTGGAAGCTCTTAATGGCGCGCGCAATGAAAATGGCAAATGTTGCCATAGACTTAAACAAGGCAGTTTAGAATTTTTTAGCTCGTAAGATTTTTGGACAGATCCATGTCATTCCCCTATTTTGGGCGAATTTAGCCGGTCTTGCCTTCAATTGGGTAGCCTGAAATTTTTTTTCGGCCATAACCCTTAAGGGGCCCTCCATTTAGGGGGCACAGATTACGATCGGTAGGTCCTTCATGGTGATGAGTCCGGGGGGCGCCTCGACGACGCGGCGGGCCGCATTGACCACGATGGCGGCTGTGGCTATGTCTCCGTGAGTGCCCTCCTTAACGACTACCTCCATATTGGGATTGCCAGTGATATATATGGCATCGTAGGACTCCGGGGTTCCCAAGGAGGCCTCAAACTCTAAGGTGATTACTTCCTCGCTTCCTCTAAGCCCTCGACCTACCTGGCGAACACCGGAAGCCTGTCCCGGTTCTACCACGATATATTGACTCTCCACCCTTTTCTGGGCTATCACAGGCTCGATGCTCTCGGTAATATCATCCAGCTTCCAGCCCAGGCCAGCAGCGATCATCGTGATGGATTCGGTGAGTCCTACGTGCCTCAGGGTACCCGCCTCTACCAGCTTTTGGAATTCCTCCGGAGTACATCCGGCGCCAATCTTCTTCTGAAATGGGAGACGGCGGGGCCTGGCGTCCTGGATCCTGACGGCTTTGACCTGCTTGACCTCCTGACAGACAGCGGTCATGAACAGAACCCAGCTGTCCATCAGGAACCCCGGGTTGATCCCGGTGCCCAAGACGGTGGCCTTATTGGCCTTGGCAACTTTGTCTATTTTTGCGGCCAGTTTGGGTTGCGTGGTAAAGGGGTAGGCCAATTCCTCGGTGGTGGAGACGATGTTAACGCCATACCCCAGCAATTGGGTCAGTTGCGGGGCCACCATTTCCAGGGAGGAGGTAGTTTGATGGAAGACAATGTCCACTTTTGTTTTGGCCAGTAGGCCATCCACATCATCCGTAATGGGGATACCCAGTTTTTTATCCATGCCCATAACCTCGCCCAAGTCTCGCCCTATTTTGCTTTTGTCTATATCCACCGCGCCCACCAACTTTATATTCGGCCGTTGGATGGCGAGCTTAGCCACGGCGCAGCCGATGGGTCCACATCCAAATTGGACCGCTCGAATCCTATCCCTCATTGATTCTACCCCCAATACTTTTTAAAGGACCTCTTTACGCCAAATCAGTCTGTCCTCAAGAATACCGCTGTGATACTCTCGCAGGATCTTTACAAGGGCATCCACCGCGGCATTGACGATCCTCTCTCCCTTTTCCCTTGCCCCAGTGGATGGATCCCCCCAAACGCCCGGAGCCCAAGTGGCGGCCCCCCTATCCACCAGTTCTGGCTGTAAGTAAAGCTGGAGCGAGGTTTCGGCCTCGCCCGAGTGGCCGATAAAGCCCTTGTCAGACTGGCTAACCATTTTTATTTGCTCAGGGACGGATGGCAGATCCCAGTAAGTGTAGCCTATGGATGAAAACCCCTCTTCTGCAGCCAACTTGGTGCACATCGCAGCGACGATAGCGGAGTTACCCCCATGACCGTTCAGGAAGAGTATTTTCCTGAATCCATGAGCATGAACGCTCGTGGCCACCTGGGTTAGCAGTTCAACAAAGGTGTGGTATTTGAGCGTGATACTTCCTGGATAAGTCATGTGATGGGGCGAGTATCCAGTCCAGATGGGGGGTAATACCAGCAGGGGAAACTCATCTATGGCCTGGGCTGCCCGTTTCGCGATCTCAAAACAGCAATTCGTATCCGTGTTCACGGGCAGGTGATTTCCATGCTGCTCCATGGAAGCAACTGGAATAATGACGATCCCACCCGCCTTGGCAGCATTTTCAATTTCAGGTCGTCGCAGTTTTTCCCACAATACCTCTTTCATATCCCAAGCCTATCGGAACGATTCTTAGCTGGTAATTTCCTGGGGTATGCGTCCGGGCCAGAAATGCCATCCGAGTTCCTGAAGATCCTTGTATCGATCGACTGGAAGCATCCCTCCTTCACTAAGTCACTGAACTCAGCCATCGTCTTTCCCCTCCATACCCAGGTGAAGAATAGGCTCTCAATCCAGAACGCCGTAAAGTTTTCATGAGGCGTCCGTTCTCATCTCGAGAGCAACCTCTTCCGTGGCCGCAATGACCCGTTCGATGTCTTCTGCATTATGGGCGAACGACACGGCGCCCGCCCCATGCACCACAAAAACCCCATGATTAAGCATTCGAATCCTAAATTCACAATCTAGTTTGTCCACATCTGTGAGCTGATACATCTGGGTTGGGCTCTTCACAACGGTTTCAGGTTTGTAGGGGAAATACACTCCGCAGAGGGATCCCATGCCGGTGGTCTTTCCTACGATTCCTTCTCTCTGGAATGCATCGGCCATTCCTTCTCTGAGCTTCTGACCCAGTTGCCCGATTCTGGCATAGACCTCCTTTGCGTGACTTCTTAAGTATTCGACAACTTTATACCCTACAATCATGGAAAGAGGCGAACAGGAGAAGGTTCCCCCGCCCACAACCACACTTTCCCCCTTTTCTCGCTTTATGGTGGGGTCACACAGAGAGAGTATGTTTCCTCTTCCAGCAATGACTCCCAGGTTGGTTCCTCCTCCGCAAACCTTTCCCAGGGTAACCAGATCTGGGGTGATCCCATAAACTTCCTGGGCTCCACCCAAGGCGAGTCGATATCCTGTGATAATCTCATCGAATAAGAGCAAAGCTCCCAACTTGCTGGTTTCGTGCCGCAACATTTGCAGATAGCCCTTATCGGCAGGGATTAAGCCTGCCGCTCCGACCACGGGCTCAATAATAATTGCCGCTAAATCCTCCTTTACTTCGTAAATCGTCTTCTGAGTCGATTCCAGGTCGTTTAAAACAATGGGTTTCGTATATTTACCGATTTCCTGTATAACTCCAGCACTTTCTGGTTTATCAAAGGGACTCCGCATTGCCCAAAGGAGTTCATTGTTTGCCCCGTGCCATCCACCCGCCACTTTGAGAATCACCCGTCTCTTGGTGAATCCCCTGGCCAGGCGCACTGCATGCATCGTGGCCTCTGTGCCCGACACCCCCAGGACGATCTTCTCCGCACACGGTACCGTTTGCTGGATGAGTTCGGCGAATTGAACTTCATACTCGTGGAGGATCCCCCAATGCGTACCCAGATCAGCGACTTCCCCCAAAGCCGCCTTTACGATCGCAGGTTTGTGGCCGAGAATGAGGGCGAAATGCCCCATCCACAAGTCAATATATTCATTGCCATCGACATCCCAAATTTTGGACCCCGCGGCCTCTTTCATAAAAAATGGATAAGGGGGGAAATAGCGTTGCCGGTGACTCACGCCCCCTGGCATGACCTTTTGCGCTCTCTCAAAAAGTCTCTTTGATCCAGGAGTTCTATCCAAATACCGGTTGATGTAATCCTTTTGGGGCATGGGATGTTTCCTCCAAATAGGGCAGCCTCCGGTTAGGCAATATATTAGAAGAGGCGAGCCCGAATATCCTTTCCTGATAGGATCTAAATCTTCCCCTTATCCTTTTCGCCGTTTTTCAAATACGTAGCTTCGCGAGATCCTTCAAGGCCCGCGTAAGTACCTTTATTCCCCTTTCCACATCTTCCCAGTTTGTCCATTCCATTGGAGAGTGACTGATTCCTTTCACGCTGGGCACAAAAATCATTCCCGTCTTCACCTTTTCTGCTATATTCTGGGCGTCGTGGCCGGCACCGCTGTTCATTCTTCTGGCCTGAATACCCATTTCTTGGACCGCCTTTTCAATTGTATCCACCACGACCTTGGAACAGGGGTGGGGGAGATGATAAAAAGGAACGGTGATAGAAGTCTTAACGCCGCACTCCGCTTCCAGGTCCTTCATCCGCCCCGTAATTTCCTCCATAAGATTACTCATATGTTCTTCAATCCCGTCCCGGATGTCGATCCCCATTTCCACCCTCCCCGGAACGATATTCGGCGCCCCGGGAAGAACGGACATTCTACCGACGGTTGCGACCGTCGACCCCCCGAACTCTCTGACCATCTCTTGGGCCCGCCGGTTCACAAACAATACGACGTTCGCTGCCGCGACGAGCGCATCCTTACGCCCAAACATGGGCGTTGTGCCCGCGTGATTCTCCTCACCTTCCAAGATTGCTGAGACCCAGGTCAGGCCGGTAATATTCTCCACAATGCCAATCGGGGTTTTCTCCTGATTCAGCACGGGCCCTTGCTCAACATGCGTTTCTATAAAATATTCCACATCCCTTAAGTCCATTTCAAAATCGCCTCGGAGTCCGAGTCTGTCTAAGGCAGCTTTGAGCGTTAGGCCTTCATTATTCTCTAATTTCCATGCCTCCTCTACTGGCATTTTACCCACTAAAATAAGACTGCCTAACAACGCCTTCTTAAAGGCTGACCCTTCTTCCCCCGTAAAAATCACCACCTCGATGGGCCTCTCATTCTCAAAGGCCTCATCATTCATGATCCGGACGGCTTCCAGGGCGCTAATGACTCCGAGGGGACCGTCAAACATCCCGCCATTCAAAACCGAATCCAGATGGGAACCCGACATGACCGCGCCCCTGTTTGTCTTGGATCCCTCTTTTCTGGCAAATATATTTCCTATCTTGTCAATGCGAACTTTAAGTCCAGCCTCCCTCATTCGCGCCATCACATATTCCTTCGACTTGCGGATTTCCTCAGTTCCCTCAAGTCGAAACAATCCCTTTTCTGGGGCAAGCTGGTCATAAGATTCAATTCGGGCAGGAGTTTTTCTACCCAGCCGGCCCAGCTCAATCAAATCTTCTTTCCACCTTTGAAATGACATTGACCATACCTCCAGTTGATCTTGGCCAAAGGCGCCAGCTGACTCCGAGGCCAGATCGATCTGACCTCTGGGCTAATGACCATCTCCTACGAGACCATGATGCTCTAGAAGCAAACGCCGGCTGATGATTCCCAGACTTTAGAGGTTAATATAACCCCTGTGTCCAGGCATTTACCTTTTTCGGTCCGTCTTATCAAAAGGTTCAGTGCCGTCGGAGGTGGAAGGTCAACGTTGCCTCCAAGCCTAAGCAGCAGAGGGCCGACGAGTCTGGCAGGGACCTGTCTATTTTGAGGAGGAGTATAGCAAAAAGTGGTCTTGTGTCAAGGGGAAAAGAGCTGTCCCCGAATTCCTGATCTCTTGACACTGGTTCTGCAGGTGTGGCAAATTCAAAAAAAGCAGGCATGCTTTCTATACAAGCTACCGATCCTGGCCAGGAGGAACCGTTTCCTTCTCCCGCTAGAGGTTAAACCGCTCCGGTCGCACGGGTCGAATCAGGGGGTTTCCAATAAAGTTAAGGTTTCTGAATGAAAAGCCAACGAGATAACAAAGGAGATGTATTGGTACAGGATAAATTGAGATTCGGAAAAACGAATGTTGTAATATCTACCCAATACTGATTAAGAAGGAGATATACCCTTGCATATTCAAAATGTCCCTTTTTGCGTTTCCAAGTGGGACCAGGTTTGGCCTACACAGCATCCAGGCGAAACAGGCACTTCTTTCTGGCGCACGCTGGAGATGGGGAATATCCGGGTGCGGATCGTAGAGTATGAACCGGGATACTTAGCGGATCACTGGTGTTCCCGCGGTCATGTTCTTCTGGTCCTCGAAGGGCAGCTGGTCGTGGAATTGCAGGACGGGCAAAAACACTCCCTGGCCCCCGGCACCAGTTTTCAGGTTGCCGATGACCAAGAGCCCCATCGAGTATCCACCCGGACGGGGGCAAAAGCTTTTATTGTGGACTAATTTAATGAAGCCCCAAATTTATAGTGAACGACTTAGATAAGTCGGCAAAGTGACTTTATCTTTTTGGGTTTCCACCGTTGAGATCTCTTAAATTCGGCCCAGCGATGTCGTATACTATCGCATTCAGGCCTTTGAAAAAGGCCGTTTTCTCTTGCTAAACCCTTACCGTACGCGGATGGTTCTTCCTGGCCTGGCGCCCGTATGTTTTCCTTTTTCCACCACCACCTGCCCGTTGACAAC
>Ga0187886_1000670_pt1 | contig 38442 bp, 26 predicted proteins | sample June2016WEW_20_1_FD_133001 | JGI IMG/M metagenome (GOLD analysis project Ga0187886, IMG submission 133001) | Peatland microbial communities from SPRUCE experiment site at the Marcell Experimental Forest, Minnesota, USA - June2016WEW_20_150 | ecosystem: Environmental > Terrestrial > Soil >...
CCGTGCGGCAGAACTTGCAGATTGGCTCCCATATCCAGGAGGCCCGAAATCGCCGCCAGGAGACCTTGGATGTGATTTTCCAACTATTCCCGGTGCTGGCCGAGCGGCAGCATCAGGTGGCTGGCACCCTATCCGGGGGTGAGCAACAGATGTTAGCCACTGCCAGGGCGCTGATGGCCCGGCCGAATTTGCTCATGATGGACGAACCGGCTTGGGGCTTGGCGCCCCTCCTCGTCCGTCGCCTCTTCGACACCATCTGCCAGATAAACCAACAGGGCTGCACAATCCTGCTGGTGGAGCAGCATGTCCACCAGGCGCTGTCTATGGCCAGCCGGGGCTACGTATTGGAACGAGGCGCAGTGGTAATGGAGGGGGAGGGCAAGCAACTTTTGAAAAACGAACGCCTGAAGGAAAGCTATTTAGGGATATGAACATCTAAGAAAGCTTCTCATGCTGGGCAGTTTCTGGATCTAGATCCAATTGTTGTTCCTGCATGTATCTGGTTATCCGCTGCCGACCGATCGTCTCGCCCCCATTTTCCGGCAGCCGGAAAAACTCAGAAATAATCATGGGATGAAGAAACGGTGGTTTTCACCGGGAAATCGACCTTTCTTCAATCTCTGCTCATCCAGATAAGTTGATTCGCGAAAAAATGGATGGGCCCTCAAAAGGTTTTATTAAAGATCGCCCCAGGCAATACCGATTACAAGGAAAAGACCGGAATGGAATTAGCGTCTCTTTTTTGAAAACGATAAATTGTTTCGAAAAAAGAAATTTCTGAGGGACTGAAGAGGAGGAAGGGGCAATGCCCAGTGGGTATAACGGCAAGATTCTGCGGGTCGATTTGACATCCAAAAAGCTAAAGGTGGAAGAGCCCGGGGAAGTCTTCTACCGCACTTACCTGGGAGGAGGAGGTTTAGCGTCTTATTATTTGCTGCGGCATATGCGACCCGGTATCGATCCGCTGGCGCCGGAAAACATGCTAATTTTTTCCTCCAACGTGATCTCCGGAGTACCCATCGCCGGAATGACGCGTTTTACCGTAGCGGCAAAATCGCCCCTGACCGGGGGGTTTGGGGAAGCGGAGGCGGGTGGCTTCTGGGGGCCGGAGCTAAAATTTTCTGGGTTCGACGCTGTTGTTATCACCGGGAAAGCAGACAAGCCTTCCTTTTTAAACATCAATGAGGGGCAGGTAGAGCTCCGCTCGGCCCAAAAGCTGTGGGGCTTAGAAACGGGGCCAGCCCAGGAGAAGATTCGGAAGGACCTGAAAGACGACCGGGTACGGGTGGCCCTGATCGGCCCGGCCGGGGAGAACCTAGTTCGGTACGCCGGCGTGGTCAATGAACTGAAGCATGTGAACGGGCGAACGGGCATGGGCGCGGTGATGGGCTCCAAGAATCTTAAGGCCATTGCCGTTCGGGGGACGAATAAATTGGAGGCCAAGAATCTGGAAAAGTTCCATGAACTATCCAAATCTTCGGCGGATCTCATCGGCCAGCCCGGCCCGAACAAAGTTCTCAGAAAACTGGGAACGCCCAATTTGGTGATGGCCCTGAATACCCAGGGCATCCTGCCAACAAGAAATTTTCACGATGGCGTCTTCGCGGGGGCAGAAAAAATCAGCGAAGAAAAGATGGCCGAGACCATCCTGAAATCCGCAGAAGGCTGCTATGCCTGCGCCGTGCGCTGCAAGCCGGCGGTGGAAATTCCGGCGGGGCCTTATGCCACTTCCGGTGAATACGGCGGGCCGGGATATGAAACGCTGGGCGCTCTGGGTTCGCTCCTTTGCATCGATGATCTGGCGGCTATCTCCAAGGGGAATGAGCTCTGCAACCGATATGCCCTGGATACCCTTTCCACGGGCGTGGCCATCGGGTTTATTATGGAGTGCTATGAGAAGGGCATCCTGACCAAGGCCGACACAGAGGGGGAGGAATTCAGGTTCGGGAATGCTGAGGCCATGGTGAAGGCCATCGAGTGGATCGCCTTCCGCAAGAAGGGCCTGGGCGACCTGCTGGCGGACGGGGTCAAAGCCGCTGCCGAAAAGATCGGCCGGGGGTCGGAGAAATTTGCCCTGCATATCAAGGGACAAGAACTTCCCTTGTATGACCCGCGGGGTAATACCGGCCAGGCGCTGAGCTTTGCGGTCTCCCCCACGGGGGCAGATCCTATCGCGGCTCCCCACGAAACGCCTTCTGCTAATCCCGGGCCAATGCTCGCGCGGATTGCTCCCCTGGGACTCCTGGAGCCGGTACCCGCACTGGATTTCGGTTTAAGCAAAGTACGCAATTACACCTACCTGCAATTTGTCTCGTCTCTTTACAACTCTCTGGGGGTCTGCAGCTTTGCTGCCGGGCCAGTTTGGTCCCAATCGCTCACCCGGTTAGTAGAATTGGTCAGCGCCGTCACAGGCTGGGACACGAGTTTGTGGGAGCTGCTGAAAGTGGGGGAGCGAACCGTGACCATGGCCAGAGTTTTCAACCTGCGCGAGGGGTTCGGGCGTAAGGATGACACGCTCCCCGATCGGCTGTTTGCACCCCTGGAGAACGGACCGCTTCAGGGAAAGGGCATCGATCGGAAAGAATTTGAAGAAGCTTTGACGATGTATTATGAGGCCATGGGCTGGGACCCGATGGAGGGCGTGCCCACGAGAGGGAAGTTGGCCGAGTTGAACCTGTTCTGGCTGGACGAATTTCTTAAAGCGAAACGACAGAAAGAATAAGGAGAACTCCTCACCGTTTCAGATTCTTGAGAAGATCTCCCAGGGTTCCCAACTTGCCTGGCGCATCTGCCTTTTCCAGAAACTTCTTATAGTCCTCTCTATCTTCTCTTTCCTTGGTAACTTTTTGGGAGAGGCCGATTCGCCCCTTTTCGTCTATGGAAACGATCTCCACCTGAATCTCTTTCCCTTTCGGGAGCCTTCTTTTTACTTCCCCCTTGCCGGTGTGAATCAACTCCTCCATGGGAAGCAAGCCTCGTACCCCCGTACCGACCTGGGGAAGTCTCACAAAAAGGCCATAGGGCTTCTGATCTTCAACAATCCCGCTGAGGATCTGGCCGACTTCCAGACGTACTGCCGCTTGCTGCTCGGCCATCCGTTGTTTGATCGCCGCATCTCTGATGGACAGGGATATACGGCGCTTTTCTTCATCTATTTTCAGGACCAGCACATCCACCCGATCCCCTTCTTTAAGAAGCCTGCTCGGATGGGGGACACTTTCGTAGCTTATCTCCGACAAATGGACGAGCCCATCCACACCCGGCGCCACCTCGACAAAAGCACCAAAATCAGCCAGCCGGGAGACGGTTCCGGAAATCACATCTCCTTCCTTAAATCTAAAACCCTTTTCCCAAGGACCTTGCTCTAGGGCCTTTATGGAAAGGGCAATTTTTTGGCGGCCGCCTTTTCCTGGTTCGATTTTCAAGATCCTTACCTTGACCAACTGACCCACCTTAAGGACCTCAGAAGGTTGATGGATCCTGACATGGGATATTTCAGATATATGAACCATCCCGTCGATTCCTCCGATGTCCACAAAGGCCCCAAAATCCATGAGCCGGGTAATCGTTCCTTCCAGCTCCAGGCCCTCTTTCAGCGAGCTCAAAGTCTCTTTGGCTTTTTTGTCCTGCTCTTCTTGCAGGAGGGCCCGGCGGGATAGGACAATGTTTTTCCCCTTTTCTTTGATTTCCATGACGCGGAACGGGTACCTCGCCCCGATATGCTCTTCAGGTTTTTCGCAGAACTGAAGGTCAATCTGGCTCACCGGGCAAAAGGCCCGGGTGCCGGAAATATCTATTTCCAAACCTCCCTTGTTCACGGACACGACCCTTCCCTCCACCGGGATTTGATTTCTTTGCGCCTCCCGGAGCATCCCGATCGCCTCCGCCCCATGGACTTTGAACGCTTTACTGAGGCGGATCCCATCTCGCAAAGATGCCACCCTCAGTTCAACTTTATCCCCTTCTCTAAGGTTCAGCTTTCCGTCCTTATCGCGGAATTCATCTAGATCCGCGATTCCTTCGCTTTTGCCTCCCAAGTCAACAAAGACCGAATCCCTGCCGATTTTTGCTACAACCCCGGATACGGTATCCCCGGGGGTAAACTCGCTACTCGGGATTTGAGAACTGCTCCCCAAGAGCTCGGCAAAGCTAACTTCTTCTTCCTTCTCTTTTTCTGCCATGGCCAAGGACCTCGAGATTTGATTCACAATTTCTAGAATATCATAAGAATATTGAAACTCAACTGAATATCCGATGATTTTCACGGCTCTGGCCCCTCTCTCAGGGATGAAAATAATCGAGAATTATGGGAAGAACTCAGCATTTTGTCGTTAAATTGAATGTGGGGTGATCCCACTTTAAAAAGGCGATAGCTTCATGGGGGATGAGGGATTGGCAATTTTCTGCCCTGACTGCGATGTCCGGCAAAAGTGCTGGGTGTGCCTATGAACTTTATGGATACACGGGGGAATGATCCTGGCAAATCTCTTGAATGGGTTGTAAAGAGTAATTTAGACTCCCAAAAATTTCTGTCTCAACTCTCTGTTCTGGATCAGTTCTTCGGCCAGGCCAGAGAAGACCTGGTGGCCGTTCTCCAGGATGTAGGCTCGTTGGGAAACCCTCAAGGCCAGGGTGGAATTCTGCTCTACCAGCAGGATGGTTTCGCCCTTCTCCTTCAACTCCCTGATGATCTTCATCACCTCCCTCACCATGAGGGGAGCAAGCCCTTCTGTGGGTTCATCGAGAAGGACCAAGTCTGGATTCCCCATCAAGGTTCTGGCGATGGTGAGCATCTGCTGCTCCCCCCCGGAAAGAACATCGCCCAGCCGGGACTCAATTTCCTTGAGTTTCGGGAAGTGGTCATAGATCCTCTCCAGGGTCCACCCACCTTTTCCGCGATTGCCCTTTCGGGCAATCTCCAGATTGCGCTTGACCGTTAGGGTCGGGAAGATCCTCCGATTGTCGGGCACAAAGCCGACGCCTCTGTTGGCGATCTCGTAAGGAGGAAGGCCTGCGATGTTCTCCCCCTTGAACAGGATTTTTCCTGATCTGGGGGGGGTCAGTCCCATAATCGATCGGATGGTCGTGGTTTTTCCGGCTCCATTTCGGCCCAGCAGGGCAACGACTTCCGCTGCCTGAATTTCGAGGGAGACATCAAACAAAGTATGGGCTTCGCCGTAAAATGTATGGATATGATCTACCGTCAACATCTCTCAAACCTCATGCGATTCATTCAGACCGAGGAATCTGGGCCTCCGAGATAGGCTTCCTGGACCTTCTCGTTTCCCCTGATTTCATCCGGAGTCCCTTGGGCCAGTATTTTTCCCTGGTGCATAACGATGATGTGATCCGAGATCGATAAGACCACATCCATATCATGTTCGACGACGATAAGGGTCAATTGGGAAGAAAGGCTTTTCATTAATTCCGAAATCCGTTTACGATCTTCGGATACAAGGCCGCTGGTGGGTTCATCGAGGAGGAGAAGAGAAGGCTTGGCCGTGAGGGAGATCGTGATCTCTAAGATTCTCCTGTCTCCGTAAGAGAGCAATTTCACTGGCGACTCTTCCTTGCCTAAAAGGCCGATTTCCCGGATAATACGATGGGTCTCTTCCTTAATAGACGTAAACTTATCGGGATTGGAAAATACCTCCGGTCCATGGCCCTGCTGGGCCTGGACTCCCAACCAAACATTTTCAAAAAGGGTCAATTCATTGAAGAGGTTGAGAATCTGGAAGGATCGAGAAATACCCTTTTTTATGATTCTATGAATGGGTAGATGGGTAATATCCTCCCCATGGAAGATGATTCGGCCCGAATCCGGTTTAATCAGCCCGGTAATGAGGTTAAAAAGGGTCGTCTTGCCAGCGCCATTTGGTCCGATCACAGAGGTCAATTTTCTTTGCTCTATATCAAGCGTGACCGAATCGACTGCCCTGAGTCCACCAAAGTCTTTGGTCAGTCCTTGGGTTGTGAGGATCGCCATCGTTTCTCCCTAACGCAGGATCGTCTGCTTCTTTCCGCCGATGAGTCCGAGAATCCCGCTGGGAATGAAGAGGATCACAAAAACGAAGATTAACCCGTAGATGAGCATCCAGGATTCCCAGTAGGCACTTAGAAAATCTCTGGAGACAATGAAGATGGCTGCTCCAAGGATCGGTCCGAAGAAATTGACCGTTCCCCCTCCTAAAAGCGTCATCATCACTACGTTACCGGATTGAGTCCAATCCAATACAGAAGCAAAGGCCGAGTTGATCAAGAGGGTATAAAGACCCCCCGCCAGACCGGCAAAGAATCCTGAGATGGTGAAGGCCCCCCATTTGTAGGCGGTGGTATTGTACCCAAGATATTTTGCTCTCACCTCATTCTCCCGGATCGCCTGGAGTACTTTACCAAATGGGGAGTGGACAATCTTCCAGATCAATAGAGTACATAGAATGAAGATGACCAGGACGAAATAATAATAATTAATGGGTTTCGATAATTGAAGGCTGACCAGATTAGGAATGCCGATATTCATCCGGTCAATTCCCGAAAGCCCAGTCTCCCCACCGGTCAATTCATCCCACCGAAAGGCAATGAAATAAAAGACCTGGCTGATCGCAACGGTGATCAAGGCAAAATAGATGCCTCTTTTCTTCGCCACTAACAAGCCCACCAGAGCTGCAAAAAGTCCACCGATCAAAATCGACAGGATTAGAGGAAACCAAACCCCTTTATAAACCCGCAGAAAGAAGATTCCAGCCGCATAAGCTCCAATGCCAAAGAAGGCTCCGTGGCCGAAGGAGGGAAGGCCTGTGTAACCCAAAAGGATATTAAAACCCAGAGCAAATAGGGACCAAATCACCACTTCGGTTCCCAGGGACGTGTACCTTCCAATGTAAGGGATGTAAGGGAAAAGGGCAAAAATGATAAAAACCACCCACATCTGAGCGGGTATCCATTTCCCCCATCTACTGTTTGCCCCCATCTTAAACCTCCAAAATACTCTTCTCCCCCATCAACCCTCTCGGCCTAAACAGCAGGACAATCGCCATCAATACATAGGGGATAATATCTGAAACGCGAGCCCAGAACATCACCGAGATGCTGGTTGCCAGTCCCACAATCAACCCAGCGATAACGCTTCCCCAAAAACTTCCGATGCCCCCCAGCACGACGATGACAAAGGCAGGCATCAGGATGGTGGTTCCCATGGTGGGACGGACGCTCCAAATCGGAGCTGAAATCACTCCGGCCACCCCGGCAAGGATGGACCCCACCATAAACACAAACGTTCGCATCCACGGCAGGTTCTTCCCCAAAGCCATGACCATCTCCGAATCACTTGCCCCCGCCTTGATGATCGCCCCGTAAGGCGTCTTCTCCAGAAATAGCCAGGTCAGCAGGATGATCAGAATCGCCAGAACCGCCAGCAAGAGACGATACTTGGAATAAAACATAAACCCGAGGTTGAGGGAACCGGCGGCAAAGAGCGGAGCGGCGACCGAATAACCCGGCTTCCCCCAGATCATCCGGATCACTTCTTCGAGAGCTGTGGCCAGGCCGAAGGTCAGGAGCAGACCAAACAGGGGACTCCCTCCATAGGTTCGGTGAATCACCAGGCGCTCGAAGATCAAGCCCATGATGCCCACCAGGAGGGGCGCCAGGATTAAGGCCCACCAGAAACCCACAAATCTTTGAAGGGTGAATGCAAAATACGCCCCAAAAGCGAAAAGGACCCCGTGGGCGAAATTGATCACCTGCATCACCCCCAGAATGAGAGTAAACCCCAGGGCCACCACTGCAAAAAGAAGCCCCAAGACCAGCCCATTCATCGCAAACGAAAGAAATTCGGTCATCGTCCCTTCTCTCCCCAAAAGGTGGAGAGGGAAAACATCCCTCCCCACCCCTCTCAAAGTTAACCGGGATAAGGCTCCAGTTTCACCGGGTTCTCCTCCCGCGTCCTCGCGACTTCCTTGCCGGGCGACCACTTGAGGACTTCAAAGAAATCCGTCCGGTCCTTCATCTCACTGGGCTTTTTTGATCGAACGACATAGAAAGCCCAGACGAATTGATGATCCCACTCCCGGATGTAGATCGGATCGTTCTTCAGGGTATCTTTCACAATATGCCCTTCCAGGGCCTTGATCACCGCGCCGACATCGTCCGTTCCCGCCCGCTCAACGGCACGAAGAAGCTCCCGCAGCCCAATGTATCCATTGATCGTATTTTGGGTGGGCACAGGGATGAGCGCAGCCGGCCAACGTTTCTTGAATCTGGCCGCAAATTCCCGTACTGCAGGAACATTGATTCCGTGGAACCATTCCGTCCCATGGATACCAAAATTCTTCTCCGCCCCGGCGGCCCAGACATCTTCATAATCATAAAGGGTATGGGAGATGGTCATATCCTTGTTAATACCGAACTCATAGATCTGTTCCATCAGGGCGGCCCGGTCGATTCCTCCCACGGAAATGACTAAGATATCCGGCTTGGCTGCTCGCGCCTTGAGCAGAAACGAACTAAAATCGCGGGTGTTGAGGGGCACCTTGGACTCCCCGGCCTCTGTCCCCCCATATTTCTCAAGAATTTTTCTTGCCCAGCGAGTTCCGGACCATCCCCATTCATAATCATGGGTGAAGAAATACCACTTCTTCCCCACCTTCTCAAACAAGTAGGGTCCCAAAGTTCTTAAAGCCATAGCCATGTCCGGAGGCACGCGGAACATGCACCGATGGGCCTTCTCCCCTGTTAACGTGTCGGAATTCTGGTTCGAGGCGATGTAGAGCGCCCCATACCGCTGGGCCACTTCCCCTACCGAAACCGCCACCGAGCTCGAGACGCCCCCAATCAAGTATTTGACCTTCTCCACCTCGATCAATCGTCTGGCCTTACGGCCGGCAACCTGGGGATCGGTCTCGTCATCCTCGACCAAAAGCTTGACCGGCCGGCCGAGGACCCCCTTTTCTTTAAACTCATCCACTGCCATCTGCATGCCCATCCGTTCCGTCGTTCCGTGGTCAGCGTAATTACCGCTGGCGGGACTGACGACTCCGACGTAAAACGGTTCGGCCGCTGCTGCCCGACGGGTGATGAAGGGTACGCCAGGCCCCAGCAAGACTGCCGAAGCCGCCGCCCCTTTCAAAAAAGTCCTCCGTGATATTTTTTTCTCTAACTTCTTTTCCATTTCATTCCTCCCCTTCAAAAGATTTGGAAAAACCCCCAAGGCAGGGAACCCACCTCCTTTCATTCTGATCTGCTCTCTGGTCTCTTCATAAAATAATGATCGCCATGGCCAAGCGCCGGCAGAAATTGCCCGAGGTCATATTTTAGGAGCCAATATATATAGATAGACCCCCTTCTGTCAAGCGCAAAAGCGATAACAAAAGAACCCCCAAGGGTTCTGGGCATGGTGTTGTTGACTTGCGCGATGGACTCCAAGGATTTTTACCAATGAATCGAAGACTGCCCGATGATCGAGATGTGCAGAGGGGGGTGGCGATACCGCCGCCGAGGAACGATATGGACTAGGGGGTAACGGATTTCATAATTTCGCAGCAGGGCCTAAGCTTCATTCAGCTTAGATCGGGAAACTTCTTGACAAAATGCTATGCCCTGAGTACTCTTTAAAAAAAGGAAGGGAATAAATCACTTCCTGCTGTGGCCTCTTCGGGAGGTCTTTTGTTTTGGGGAGAGCCAAAGGTTGCCTCCCTTTTTTCCAGCTGAGTTTTGCATTTACAAAAATTAGTTTCTGAGGAGTCGATGGAAAATTTTCACCGGATCAAGCGCCTTCCCCCCTATGTTTTCTCCATCGTGGATGAGCTAAAGATGAAAGCCAGGCGGAAGGGGGATGACATCATCGACCTAGGAATGGGAAATCCGGACCTGCCCACGCCTCCCCATATCGTAGAAAAACTCATCGAGGCAGTGAAAAATCCGCGCAACCATCGTTACTCTGCCTCCCGAGGAATCTACAAGCTTCGGGCGGCGATTGCCTGCTGGTACGGGAAAAATTACGGAGTGGAGATCGACCCCGACAGCGAAGCCATCGTCACCATCGGCACCAAAGAGGGCCTTTCCCATTTAGCCCTGGCCACACTCGGTCCTGGCGATGTAGTCTTTGTCCCCACGCCTGCTTACCCCATTCATCCTTATTCGGTGATCATTGCCGGGGGAGATGTCCGAGCCATTCCCTTGGTCGAGGGGCGTGACTTCTTCGCAGACCTGCAGACAGCCATGCGCCAGATTTGGCCCAAGCCTAAGATGTTGATCATCTCTTTTCCCCACAATCCCACGACGCGGGTGGTGGACTTTGGTTTTTTCGAAAAGATTGTTGACTTCGCCCGAGCTCACGACATGATGGTCATCCACGACCTGGCCTACGCTGACCTGGTCTTCGACGGGTACAAAGCCCCCAGCTTCCTTCAGGTCCCTGGGGCCAAAGATGTGGGCTTGGAATTCTTTACTCTCTCCAAAAGTTACAGCATGCCCGGGTGGAGGGTCGGTTTCGCCGTGGGCAACCGCAAGATGATCTCCGCTCTGGGCCGGATCAAGAGCTACCTGGATTACGGCATATTCCAACCCATTCAGATCGCGGCCATCATCGCTCTCACCGAAGAACAAGGCTGCGTGGAAGAGATCCGTAAAGTCTACCAGGAGAGACGGGATGTCTTGGTGGATGGCCTGAAGAAAGTGGGCTGGAAGATGGAGAAGCCTAAAGGGACGATGTTCGTGTGGGCAGAGATCCCCCCCAAGTTTAAGGAGATGGGTTCCCTGGAGTTTTCTAAATTAGTCCTGCAGGTGGCCAAGGTGGCCATTTCTCCCGGGATCGGCTTCGGGGAATACGGTGACGATCATGTGCGTTTCGCCCTGGTGGAGAATACGCAGCGGATTAAACAGGCGGTGAAGGGCATCAAAAAGCTTTTCTAATTTTTATGCCACAGAGAACACAGAGGGCACAGAGAATCATCATATAGAAATAGAAAAAGGTTGAGTCCTTCATTCTTGTTGCAATTTTTCTTTTTCAACTTTTTGATTCCTTGTAGTAAGCCCACTCTGTGTTCTCTGTGATCTCTGTGGCAAACATTTTTTTTGGGATGAAAATATGGACCGAATTCACATCGGACTCATCGGGTTTGGAACTGTCGGCACTGGGCTGGTAAAGATTCTCCAGGAGAAGGCCAAACTTTTGCAAGAACGACTCGGCCTCTCCATCGTTCTCAAGCGAATCGCCGACTTAGACGTGACCTCCGATCGCGGAGTCAAGGTCCATCCTGCCCTTCTGACCCAAAAAGTTGCCGACGTGATTGAAGATCCGGAAATCGCCATCGTCGTCGAGCTGATCGGTGGCTTGGAACCAGCTCGGACTTTCATCCTCCAGGCAATTGAAAAAGGCAAGCATATTGTGACGGCGAATAAAGCCCTGCTCGCGGTTCACGGCACAGAGATCTTCAAAAGGGCCGACGAAGGCGGCGTGGACATTGGGTTTGAGGGAAGCGTAGGGGGAGGAATCCCCATCATTCGTTCCCTCAAGGAAGGATTGGTTGCCAACAACATCCGGATCATCTTCGGCATCCTCAACGGAACGTCCAATTATATCCTGAGCGAAATGACTCATCAGGGTCTGAAGTTCCAGGAGGTTTTGAAAAAAGCCCAGGAACTGGGATACGCCGAAGCCGACCCCGCTCTGGACGTGGAAGGTATTGACGCCGCCCACAAGCTCTCCATCCTTATTTCCTTGGCCTATGGAGTCCAAGTTCGGATGCAAGATATTTATACCGAAGGAATCTCTGACCTTACTCCCATGGATATCGAGCATGCGAAGGAGTTGGGTTATCACGTCAAGCTGCTGGCCATTGCCAAGTCGGACGGCGGGCCCATCGAGGCCCGCGTTCATCCAACCCTTTTACCGGCTGAACACCTCCTTTCCACGGTGAGCGGGCCTTTCAACGCCATTTTTGTCAAGGGGGATGCAGTGGGTTCGACGCTTTTTTACGGAGCCGGTGCGGGCATGATGCCCACGGGCAGCGCCGTGGTCAGCGACCTCGTAGACCTCTGCCGGAACATCCGCCTGGGGGTCAGCCGGCGCGTCCCGCTCCTCTCTTACCAGCGGGAGCATTTGCGGGCAGCCGAAATCAAGCACATCCACGACATCACCTCCACCTACTACCTGCGTTTCACCGTGGTGGACCGGCCGGGTGTCCTCTCTCGCATCTCCGGCATCCTGGGGAACCTGGACATTAGCATCGCTTCGGTCATTCAGGAGGGGAGACGGGCTGAAAAAGCTGTTCCCATTTACATGCTCACTCACGAAGCCCGGGAGAAGAACATGCAAGAAGCCTTGCAGGAGATCGACCGCCTGCCGACCACCGTGAATAAGACGGTGCTCATCCGGATTGAAGATCCTTCAGCTTTGGGGGGGTGAGATGGCCTATTTCGGATTTCGGATTTCGCTCAGGGGGTTCAAGCCTCCCCCCGGAGAATCGCAACTGGAGGATCTTCCATCTTGAGCAGAAAATACTTGGTCGTCGTGGGGGATGGGATGCCCGATTATCCCCTTGCGGAACTCAAGGGGAAAACCCCGCTCCAGGCGGCTGTAACCCCCAATTTAGACAGGCTATCCCAAAAGGGAACCCTCGGGCTTGTTCGTACCGTGCCCCCGGGCTTTCCTCCGGGAAGCGATGTGGCCAATATGTCCATCTTCGGCTACGACCCGGCGCTGCACTTCACGGGGCGCGCTCCCCTAGAAGCAGCCTCCATGGGAGTCAAACTCGCCCCAGGGGATGTGGCTTTTCGGTGCAACCTCCTAACCATTCTCCTGCGAGAGGGACAGTCTTTCATGGAAGACTTTAGCGCCGGACATATTTCCACAGAAGAGGCCAAAGAAATCATCGCGGACATCGAAAGAGTCTTGGGCAATCAGGATTTCAACTTCTACCCGGGAGTGAGCTATCGCCACCTTCTGGTTTGGCGAAACGGGGGAAGAAGCCTTTCCCTTAAGACTACCCCTCCCCACGACATCACCGGAAAGAATATTGCTGAACATCTTCCGCGGGGAGAAGGCGAGGAGGAGATTCTCGGGTTGATGGAGGGGGCCCGAAAGGTTCTGCAGAACCATCCCATAAACCGGGCGCGCCAACAAGCGGGGAAGAAACCGGCCAACGCCATCTGGCTTTGGGGGCAGGGGAGAGCCCCTTTGCTCTTTCCCATTACCAAACGTTTCGGCCTCAAGGGATCGGTGATCTCGGCCGTGGATTTGATGAAAGGGATTGGTTTTTACGCTGGGCTGGAAGTCGTCAACGTCCCGGGCGCTACGGGCTATCTGGACACGAACTACGCTGGCAAAGCAGAATACGCCCTGCGGGAAATCTCTAAAAAAGATTTCGTCTACGTTCACGTAGAAGCTCCGGATGAAGCTTCCCACAACGGGAACCTGAAGGATAAGATTCAGGCCATCGAAGACTTTGACGGAAAAATCGTCGGCCCCATTCTGCGTGGCCTGGAGGGCTGCGAGGATTTTCGCCTCATGGTTCTGTCGGATCATCCGACGCCGCTCCTCCTCAAAACCCATTCATCCGAGCCAGTCCCATTTGTCATCTTCTCTTCGCAGGATGGTCGGAAGGCTCCCAGGAAGGACCGATCGTTTGATGAGATTTCTGCCCAAGGAACCGGCCTTTTCGTCGAGAGAGGGTATGAGCTACTAGAGAAGTTTATCAAAGGATTTTGACAGAAAACCTTCCGCGAATTCGGGGATTTACCCCAGGATTCTTTCTTTGGCAGGTCGATGAATAGGGTTCCCCATAGAATCGAGACTCGAGTCACCTATGCGGATACCGATGCCATGGGTATCGTATATTACTCCCATTATCTGCGCTGGTTCGAGATGGGCCGCACCGAGCTCATGCGTAGTCTGGGCATTGCTTACAAGGAGATGGAAAGTCAGGGGACCTACCTCCCCGTTTCCGAAGTCTTCTGCAGATATCTTGTTTCGGCAAAGTACGACGACGTTCTAATTATTGAAACCTCCGTGGATTTTTTGAAGCGGGCCAGCATACAATTTGCCTACCGCATTTTAAGAAAGGCAGATGCAGTCCACCTGGTCACGGGTACGACCCTCCACGCCTTCGTCGACCGAGAAGGCAGAATCGTCAGGGTCCCGAGCTTTCTGGAAGGAAAACTGAAGTCCTAATTTCCCTCCAGGGAAAGGAGGATGAAATTTTTTCCTTGCAAAAAATTTGGACATGGTGTAAAGAAGGAAAAGAGAAACCGATAAAGCCAAACTCTGAGTAATCAGGGGGCGGAAAGCCACGGGTCCTGAATGTTCGGGATAGCCAGGTTGCCGAAGTTGGACAACAAAAACCGGATTCCCGTGGGGCTGCTCTAATAATGGGAAATCCGGTTTTTTTTGGCCAAGTTCGAGGCGGATGTCCCCTTCTTTGGACCCCTGAGGAGGGTGTTGACAAGCATTTTTTAGTAGCTTGAACCCAAACGCGAAGATAGAAACGAATCATCCCCCCTTAATTTTTTTCCCAGACAGGGGATTTCCAGAGGTCTCCATAGGGAGGCCCAAATCAGCCTTTTTTCATTCGATCGAGGATATCATCCATGAACCCCGCAATTGAAGGAAGAGAAGAAGAGGGGAAAGCCATCCCCCGGCTGCGGTCTATGTATGAGATCGCTAAAGCTTTAAACTCATCCCTGGACCTGAAGGAGACTTATGGGAAAATTCTCGTCATCCTTTCCAAACATATGGGCATGAAACGTGGGGGCTTTCTAGTGCTAAACGCTGAATCAGGCGAGTGGGAGATGGGAGAGGCGAATGGTCTTGCAACCGAAGAAATGAAACGAAGGAAGGAGTACTTTGGGTCCGGGGTCGTCCAAAAGGTCTTAGAGAAAGGGCAAATGGCTGCGGTAGTCGATGGAGGAGAAAGCATCTGGCTTTACGACGGCAGAGCCAAGATAAACCTGAAGCGGGCACGAGCTTCTTTCCTTTGTGCTCCGCTGGAAGACCGGGGGGCTATCGCTGCCATTTTAGGCGTGGACCACTTTTTCGAAGAACCGGCGTCGGTTGCAGAAGATTTTGACCTCCTGGGGGAGGTGTGCGCTCTGATCCGTGAGGCCATTGAGATGCGCCAGGCCATGGCAGCCGAGAACCGGGCCTTGCTCGAGGAAAACTGGAGTTTCCGCAAGGAACTGGAAACGCTCGGCCGAACTGTTCCGAAGGTCAGGAGGAGGATTTCCTTGACGCAGATTCTGGAAGATCGCCTCAGCCGGATGATCGCTGAGATGAAAGTCGACCCGCGGTCTAATGGGCGGCTCTATGATGATGTTTTGCGCGTGGTAGAGAGGACTTTGTTTAAATCCGCTTTGGAGAAGACGAAGTACATTCAGTTGAAAACGGCCCGCTTCCTGGGGATCAATCGAAACACCCTGCGCAGAAAGATTAAAGAGCTGGGGATCACTGCCGAAAAAAAATAAAAATCCAAATCTGGATCCTGAAAGCTGTCTTCTCTCCTCCATCGTTATCTTTTTTGACAATTTTGATTTTTGAGTTTTAGATTTCTTACAGGAATCCTTTTGGCTTCTTAGGCTGTTTTTTTTCTTCTGGAAGCGCGCTCTTTTCTAAGTCTTTCCCATCCCCGACCTTAAAGCCCGATTGCTCCAAGATGAACTTGTCATCCCCGGGGTCAGGTTTGAACTCCAGCTGGAGCTTCTTGGCTTCCTGAATGTAGGAACCTTCCTTCAGGCGAATCTCTCCGTTCGGTACGACCACGATGGCCGACCCTCCCTGGATGGGGCACCTTTGCTCGCAGAACCCGCACCCGTTGCACCTGGAAGCGATAACCACGGGACGGCGGTATCCTTCCACCGTGCGAAAAACGATGGCGTTGTACGGGCAGATTTCATCGCATATCAAACATAATTTATCCTGGGCCCAGACCAAGCACAGCTCTTTCCGCAGGACAGCCGTGCCCACTTTGGCGTGGGTTTTTTCTTCCAAGGAAAGGGAGCGGATGGCCTGGGTGGGGCAAACTTTGCCACAAACGTTGCAGTTTTGCTCGCAAGGGGCGAAACGAAGGTCCATCTTCGGCGTCCAAAGGCCCGACAGACCCGATTCCCAAAAGCAAGGTTGGAGGGTGTTGGTGAGGCAAGATTTCATACACTCCCCGCAGCGGATACAGGTGCGCAAAAATTCAGACTCGGGGACGGCCCCCGGAGGACGAATAAACTGTTGTTTGCCCTGGAGGGGGGTAAAGGGGGTGCGGCCAGCCAGAAAAGCAACGGTCAATCCCCCGGTCATGGAATAAAGAAACCCGCGGCGGGAGAAATCGACAGCCGCATATTCTCCGCCCAGCTTAGAGACCCGATCCGGAGAAGGAAAAGCCGGAAAAGAGATCGCTCCTTTGGGGCAAACCTCGGCACAGGTGCGGCATTGAATGCATTCGGGAAGGTTCGTTTTCTTTGGGTCTTCTTGAACGGCTCCCATCGGGCAGGCCTTCTGACATTTCAGGCATTCATTGCATTCTGGGCCGACCCGGCGCTTGAATAAGCCCAGCGGGGAAATGAAACTCAGGAAAGCTCCCAGTGGACAAAGATATCGGCACCAGAAGCGCGGAGCAAAACGGCTCAAGGCGATGATCGCGGCGAAGATCGAGAAGGTAATGAAAGTCATGTAGTAAACCGGCTGGGTATAGTGCAGGTGGGACAGGTCTATCCAGCCCAGGGCCTGAAATAGCGGTCGCAAAAAATCTATTAAGAGATTGATTGAGGTAATGAAGAGAGGGTAAAGGAAAAAAGTATAGAAGCGGGTAAGGAAAGATAAGGGATCCATGAGGTAAGCCAGAGAAAGGCCGGCAAGAGCGGAGCCGAGGAAAAGGATGAGCAAAAATAATTTTACCTTCCGCCAGCTGGCTTCTCCCTTAAACCCCTGGCGATTCTTTTGGCGGGAAGACAGAAGATCCAAAAAATCAAGGGTGGCCCCCATCGGGCAGACGTAGGCGCAGAAGAACCGGCCGATGACGAGCGTGGTCCCAAGAACGATGAGGGACCAGAAAGCCCGGCGGATGACCTCCTTCCCGGCCAACACCGCGCTCAGTCCCAGGAGCGGGTCCAGGCGCAGGTATATATCTGCCGGAAGCCATTCTGGGAGCCGGTAATTGGCGAAGGCGAAGAGGGCGGTGAAAAAGAAGAGGGAGAGAGCCTGGAGATAAGTCCTCATGCTTTTCCCTTGAGAATCCTGAGCTGATCGAGATCGATCTGTCCCAGGCCCCGCTGGTGGGCAACAAGCAGGTGCTCGACCTGCCGACCCCTAAAGTTTTGACCATACCAGGGAGCAACGCTTACTCCGTAGGAGTCCACAGCCACGGGGTCGATGCCAGCTATAATCAGGTTAGGTTTTTGGACCTCCCCGGGTCCCCCCGGTCCTCCAGAGACCAAGGCGCGAGTGGCGTCCAGGATGGTCAGTTGCGGCTTTATGACCGTAGCCAGGTCAGCCAGCGCCTGGTTGATGTTGTATCTGGAGTGGAAACTGTATCGATCCCAGATCAAACCCATTAGGTTCTTGATTCCCAGGCTTACGCCCGTGGCGGAATGGGTCTTGGCTTGCGGGAGGTTGATGAGCACATCGCTGTCCAAAACCTCTTTGAATACCTCCACCCGGTCCAAAACTTTTCCCTGGGGCACCTTGATCTCGCGGAAGAATTTTCTGTCCTCAAGGGCAAGCACATAGACGCCTTTGATGGGTTTGCAGGCCTCCTGAATCCCCGATCGTTTGAGGCAGAGTTCGGCCGGCCGTAGGGGATAATCCAAAACCACGACCCGCAGCGCCCCCGCATCGATGCAAGCCTGAGCGACTGTGGCTACCACTAAAGGGTGGGTCGTTGAACCCCACTCGGGAGGATTGGAAAAAGACATATTTGGCTTGAGAACCACTTGCTTCCCTTTCGTGACGAAACGGGAAATTCCCCCTATTGCTTCGAGCGCAGCCTTCGTAGCTGTAGCCGGGGCGCCAGACATGACGACCAGATCATGCTCCTCTTTGGCCGCCAAAAAACCCGGCTTTCCCGCAAGGCTCAACGTCAACCCGGCAGCCGCGGTTTTCAGAAAATCGCGCCGGCTGATCTGCCCACTCTGTCCCCCCATTTGATCGATCCCCTTTCTTCCTGAAATCATTTCCAAACAAATTCTTCGTTTAACAACTTTTTTATAACGATTCCCAGATTTTCTCTATGATTTGGGTCAGGAAAAGGATTTTCGAGGTTAAGGATCTCTTCGATCGGATCGATCGAGGAAATCGCAATTTTTGTTTTCGGATTTAGATTACAGATTCTTAATTCCGAAATTCGTAATCCACAATTTATGGGTATCACACAAGGATCTTGACAAAAGCCTTAGTTTATACTATCAAAATTAGAAAATTAAAATAGCTTGTTAATGGACCCGCGGAAAATACCGAAAAGCATTAATGAATTGAGGCGATTTCGATGACCTCCACTGGCGCCAAAGGCCTGATCCAAAAATTGGAAGCCCTTTCAAAGATCAGTAAGGCGATCTCTTCTGACCTTTACCTAGAAGACATCCTGCGTTTGATCGTGGTGGTCACGGCTGAGGTGATGAAGTCGAAAATCTGCTCCCTCTGGCTGGTGGATGAGCGGGATAAAGCCTTGAAAATCAGGGCTACCCAGTCCATGAGCGAAGAGTATCTAAAAGAGAGAAGCCTGAAGCTGGGAGAGGGCGTGGTGGGATATGTGGCCCAGGAGAATCGGCCGATGATGATCTATAACGTCCTTAAAGAGCCCCGGTACAAGGAGAAAGAGTTGGCCCGGAAAGAAGGGCTGGTATCCATGCTGAGCGTACCCATGTGCGTGAAGGATAAGGTCATCGGAGTGATTAACTGTTACACTTCCTCCCCCCATAAGTTCACGAAGAGCGAAATCGAGGTGTTGACCACGGTGGCCAACCAGGCAGCCATCGCCATCGAGAACGCCGGCCTCATCATGAAGGCCAAGATTATCGAAGATGAGCTGATATCTCGAAAGCTCGTGGAGCGGGCCAAGGGAATTCTAATGAAGGAACAGCACCTTTCCGAAGAAGAAGCCTTCCGCAGGCTCCAGAAGAAATCCATGGACCTGCGAAAGTCAATGCGGGAAATCGCTGAGGCGATCATCCTGGCCAACCAGATCCAAAGCTGAATTCTCCAGCGTAAGATTCCACCATCCCCCAGCCAGTTTCAAACGAAAAATTGCGGTAAAATCTTAATATTGTTTTTAGGTTTTTATAGTAAACTTTATGTTTTTCTTTAATTTTTTTAAATATTTAAAAACATTCCGTCAAGGAACCACCCGGAGGCCTAAAAAAAGCTTGACAAAATTTTGATCATGGTGTTTTATTATTAGGCAAATCGTTCATATATCGTGCCGCCCAAAGACGTGCGGCACCCGGGTTGACAAAGGCGTCCAGATGCAGAGGGGGCGCCTTTTCTTTTTTAGGGATCAGGAAAAAGTCTAGCGCAATGAAAAATTCACAAAAAAGGAGAACGGAAAAATGTCTTACAGCAGAGTAAACGCCAGTGCGGCAACGATGAGCCGAAACCGGGTTACACCGGCCCCGGGGTCAGGCATCTGCGTCACCTGCCTGGATGGTTGTCCAGGCCCTTGTGAAGTAGGCCGTTCCGCCCTTCGTGGAAGGGAGATCCTCTACCCGCAGCCCTTTGCGAAGGTTACTGCGGGTTCTGAAAAGGATTACCCAGTCGATTATTCCCACTTCAACATTCAGGGTACGTGCGTGGGGGCGGTCGGCATCCCCGCCGATTCGGATCATGCTACCTTCCCAGCAGTTGATATTTCCACATCCGTGGGGAGTGGCGAGAAGATTTCCTTACGAGTCCCCTATTTTACTGGGGCTTTGGGGTCAACCGAGATCGCCCGCATACACTGGGAATCAATGGCCATCGCCGCGGCAATCGCCGGCACTCTGGTCGTCGTCGGTGAGAACGTCTGCGGCATGGACCCCCATGCTGAATTTCGCAACGGCCAGGTAATCCGGTCCCCGGAAATGGAGCGCAGAGTTAGGATATTTCAGCAATGGTATGATGGATCGGGCGGGATCGTCGTGCAATACAACGTGGAAGACGGCCGATTGGGTGTTCCCGAATATGTCGTAGAAAAATTGGGTGTCCAGATCGTTGAACCTAAGTGGGGACAGGGTGCAAAGGATATCGGGGGGGAGGTGAAACTTCCCACCCTGGAAAGGGCTTTGCAGTTGAAAAGCCGGGGGTATATCGTCCTTCCAGACCCCGAAGACCCTGTGATTCAGGAAGCATTCAAACAAGGGGATTTTAAAGAATTTGAACGCCATTCGCGGCTGGGTATGGTAACTGAAGAGGGATTCCATAAAGAGGTGGAAAGGTTAAAAAGGATCGGGGCGAAACATATTTCTCTTAAAACTGGAGCCTATCGACCCGCCGACCTAGCCCGGGCAGTCAAGTTTGCTTCCGATGCGAAGATCGACCTTCTCACCGTCGATGGCGCTGGCGGAGGAACAGGGATGAGCCCCTGGCGGATGATGAATGAATGGGGAGTTCCAACCGTTTATCTGGAGAGTCTCCTGTATCAATACCTAAAACAACTAGAGGAAAGCGGCGCTTTTGTTCCTTGCTGCGCCATGGCGGGAGGGCTCTCCCTGGAGGATCATATATTTAAAGCCTTCGCCCTGGCTGCCCCGTACATAAAAGCCATTTGTCTGGGCAGGGCTTCGATGACCGCTGCTATGGTCGGCAACACCATCGGGGAGATGATCAAGAAGGGGAAGGTTCCACCCGATATTGCCAAATACGGGACCGACATTGAGCACGTCTTCATCTTGGCCGCCAAACTGAGGGAGAGATTCGGGAAAGATTTTCAGAAGATCCCTTCCGGAGCCATCGGGATGATTACCTATTTCGATCGATTGAACGCAGGGCTGCAGCAGCTCATGGCCGGGGCCCGGAAATTCGCCCTGCAGCATATTACGCGAGATGACTTGTGCGCGCTGACCCGGGAAGCAGCGGAAGTTTCCGGCATTGCGTACGTAATGGAGGCGGATAAGGAGGAAGTGGACAGAATTTTGCGGTCTCCGCAGAGAGTCCATCCGTCCCTCCACACGCGGGTGGACAGTGCCTCCGCTGCCGTAACAGATTGAGGTTTCCGAAGGGGGAGGGTGGGATAGAGATAACTTCAAGAAAATGGGGTTGTCCACTGTGATATTTTGAAAAAATAATCTCTGGAAGACTATCTTGGGGATATTAGGGGGGAAAGGGTAGAAGACTTTCCCCCCTTTTTTTCGCGGAGAAATTCCTTTTATTTTTCCCCCGGGGAATGTTAATATTCCTTATGTTTAATGGGTCTTAGGTATAAAAGGGATATCATGTTTCTCCTTAACAGAAAGAATTTTCTTCCTCTTTTTTTTCTTCTTTCGCTCTTCTTCGCTGCCGCAGCTTGGTCACTGGATGCGGACGAGGGGGGTAAGCCAATCAAGGCGCTCTCCGAGCACGCTGCCTCTATGGACATGGTCTGGACCCTGATCGCTTCCTTTTTGATTTTCCTGATGCAAGCCGGGTTCACACTCGTGGAGGTGGGGTTCACCCGGGCCAAGAACGCCGGCAACGTGGTCATGAAAAACATGATTGACTTCGCCCTCGGGTCCTTTGGGTTCTTCTTTATCGGTTATGGGTTGATGTTCGGAACCAGCGCTCTCGGACTCTTCGGAACGAGCGACTTTTTCCTCAGCCATATCACGATCACGGGGAAAGTGGACAACTGGAAGTTTGCCAACCTGATGTTCCAGGTGGTCTTCGCGGCGACGGCAGCGACCATCGTCTCCGGGGCAATGAGCGAGCGGGCAAAATTTATCGGCTATTTATTCTACAGCATCCTCATCAGCACTTTGATCTATCCGGTGGTAGGCCATTGGATCTGGGGAGGGGGCTGGCTGGCCCGCAAAGGGATGATCGACTTTTCAGGTTCCACTGTGGTGCACTCTGTCGGTGGCTGGGTCTCGCTTGCCGGGGTACTTGTTCTGGGACCCCGTTTGGGACGTTACAGCCGGGAGGGATCTGTGAATATTATCCCCGGGCATAACATCCCGCTGGTTGCGCTGGGAGTGTTCATCCTCTGGTTCGGTTGGTTTGGGTTCAACACCGGCAATACCCTCTCAGCTACCAATCCAAGTATTGCCCTCATTGCTATTAACACGATCCTCGCGGGGGCCAGTGGGGCACTCTGCACGATGACGCTCACTTGGATCCTGGGGGGGAAGCCGGAGGTGGGCATGACTCTGAATGGAGTCCTATCTGGCCTTGTCTCCTGTACGGGGGGCGTGGCCATCATCAGCCCTTTTAGCGCTGTGGCCATCGGGAGTATCGCCGGAATGATCCTTTATTTCTCCCTCAAGACCTTCGAGCGGTGGCACATTGACGACCCGGTCGGGGCCATTTCCGTTCATGGCGTCAATGGCATCTGGGGGACCCTGGCGGTGGGCCTCTTTGCCCAGGAAAAATATGCGCAAAATAGCCTAGGGTATGCGGTAAATGGACTGATCTTCGGAGGGGGGCTGGATCTTCTATCCGTGCAGGTGCTGGCCGTGATCGCGGTATTCCTCTGGGCGTTTCCTCTTTCTTTTGGCTTCTTCAAACTCCTAAACGCCACCGTAGGGCTGCGCGTCTCGGCCGAACAAGAAGTGCGAGGCCTGGATTTTGGTGAGCACTCGATGACCTCTTACCCCCTATTCGATGAGTTTCAGAAAAAGCAGGAGGAGATCATCGAAGAATTGGAGCGGGTGCGGGAGCTTTCTTTGCTCCATGAGATCGGCCAATCCATGCATACTTTAAACTTAGATGAGATTCTGGAATTGATCCTCCAGGGGGTGGCCAGAGGAATCGGCTTCGACCGGGCCCGGCTTTATCTACTGGATGAGGAAAAGAAGCAACTGGTCTGCAAGCTTGCCGTTGGGATGGAGAGAGAAAAAATTCAAAGCCTCAGCTTATCGTATGATCGGGAAGACAACGTCGTTTCCCGGGCAATTATGGAACGGCGGCCTTTCATCGTCGAGGACGCCAGCAAGGACCCGCGGGTCAATCGGGGGTTAATCAGCTTCTTGCATGTTAAGTCTTTTGCGGCCGTGCCCCTCCTCTCGCGGGATAAGGTACTGGGGGGGATTGCGGCTGACAACCTGATCAGCCAGCAGACGATCACGGAGAAGAAACTCCAGTCCCTAATGATCTTCGCCAACCAGGCGTCCCTGGCTTTGGAAAATGCCCTGATGTATGATGAATTGAAGGCCTTCAGCAGCCAGCTTGGGGAACGCGTGAAGAAGGCTACGCTGGAGTTGCAGGAGACGCAAAGACAGCTCTTTCAATCGGAGAAACTGGCGGCTCTGGGGAAGCTCTCTGCCGGCATTGCCCATGAAATCCGTAACCCTCTGACCAGCATCAAGATTCTGATCCATTCTCTGGTAGACGAAATGGCCACGGCCGCCTCGCGGGAAAAGGATTTGGCCGTAATCGAAAGCGAGATTGGGCGGGTGAACAAAATTATAAAACAATTCCTGGATTTCGCCCGGCCTCGGCCCCCCTCCCTGGAACTTATGGACGTCCGCAGAGTACTGGATGAAACGCTTGCCCTGGTCATGTACGAGATGGAAGCGCAGGGGGTTTCGCTGGAAAAGGAGTACGCGTCCGAACTTCCCCCCGTTCCGATGGATCGGGAGCAGATGAAGCAGGTTTTCCTAAATCTCCTGCTCAATGCCATCCAGGCCATGGAACAGGGAGGCCAATTGAAAGTGTCGGCGGCATTAAAAAATCACCTGCCCGGAGCGAGGAGTGACTCGTTTATGGAAATATTCTTCCAGGACACGGGGAAGGGGATTCCAGAAGATATGCAAGCCAGGATTTTCGAGCCTTTCTTTTCCACCAAAGAAGAAGGAATCGGGTTAGGGCTGCCCATTGCCCAGCGCATCGTCGAGGAGCATAGGGGAGAGATTCGACTGGAGAGTCGTCCGGGGAAAGGGACTACATTTTATCTGACCCTTCCCTTGAATCAAGCAGGAATTGATTTACCAAGAGATTAAGAAATCTAGGGATTGAGGAATTAAGGGATTATCGGAATTTCCCAATCTGTGGTTTGGAGGTTGCTTGGACAGGGTTTTGATCGTGGATGACGACTCGAGCATGCGCTATTCCTTGAACCGCATGCTGGAAGGGCAGGGCTTTCTGGTATCTCCGGCCAAGAACGGAGCGGAAGCTCTGGAGCGGTTTTTTATGGAAAATCCGGATTTGGTGATCATGGACATCAAGATGCCCGGCCAGAGTGGACTGGAGGTTCTAAGGCAGATCAAGGAGCGGGACCCGAAAGCCTTAGTCATCCTGATGACAGCTTTCGGGACGACGGACACAGCGATCGAGGCCATGAAGTTTGGGGCCTTCGATTACATCCTCAAACCCTTCGATATTCCCCAGATGAGAAGTCTGGTGGAAAGAGCCCTGGAAGTATCCCGGATGATGAAGAAGATGGTATCGTACCCCGATCGCCCGGAGGCGGAGGTAACGGGGGAGGCCATCGTCGGATCTTCGCCGGTTATGCAGCAAACTTATAAGATGATCGGCCAGGTCGCGCCCACTGGGGTTACGGTGCTCCTCCGCGGTGAGAGCGGGACCGGTAAGGAGCTGGTAGCCCGGGCCATCTATCATCACAGTAGCCGGGCTGACAAGCCATTCCTGCCGGTGAATTGCGCGGCCATTCCTGAGACCCTCCTGGAGAGCGAGCTCTTCGGACATGAGAAGGGGGCTTTCACGGGGGCCCTGACCCGGCGCATCGGCAAATTTGAGCAGTGCCATGGCGGAACCCTTTTCCTGGATGAAATCGGCGATATGACTCCGGCCACTCAAGCCAAAATTCTCCGTGTTCTCCAGGACCAGCAATTCGAACGACTGGGGGGGTCTGAACGCATCAGCGTGGACGTGCGGCTGATCGTGGCGACAAACAAAGACCTGGAAAAATCCATCCGGGATGGATCCTTCCGCCAGGACCTTTATTACCGGCTAAAAGTCGTTACGCTCCATCTTCCGCCCCTGCGCGAGCGCCCGGAAGACATTCCCGAACTGGTGCGCTATTTCCTGCAACGCTTTGGACCCGAGATCAATCGAAATGTGAAAGAGATTGCCCCGCGGGTTTTGGAAAAACTCATGCGCTACCGCTGGCCGGGCAACGTGCGTGAATTGGAAAACGTGGTGCAAAGGGGCCTGGTTGTTGCCAAAGGAAATACCCTTTTCCCGGAGGATTTCTCCCTGGAGGGGTTAGCGGCAGAAATTGACGGGCCAAAAGGGCAGATGGATTTTGAAGAGCGCCTGCAGATGTTGATGGGGCCGGTTTTCAAGGAATTGGCCGAACACTCGAAACGCAGCCCCGATTCGGATGTGATGTCGGCAGTGGAAAAGGTCCTGATCAAGAGGGCTCTGCAAGAGACGAAGGGGAACCAGGTTCAGGCGGCCATCCTGCTGGGAATCAGCCGGAATACCTTGCGTTCAAAAATTGAACGGTATAGGATCAGAAAGGATGTGGCCATTATCGAGGGGGAGGAATGAGACGAACCTTGCGGCTGGCGTTGGGACAGGTCAATAGTACTGTAGGAGACCTCCAGGGCAATACCCGTAAGATCTTGAAAGTGATTGACCAGTCTCGGGAGATGGGGGCGGAGTTGGTGGCCTTTCCGGAGTTAGCTCTTCCGGGCTACCCGCCGGAAGACCTCCTTTTGAACTCGTCTTTTATAGAGGCCAACCTGGAAGCGTTGCGGCGTTTGACCCGGGCCACCCGTGGAATCACGGTTATTGTGGGGTTTGTGGATATGATCGATGATATTTATAACGCCGCCGCTCTGCTGCACGATGGTCAGTTGGCGGGCGTTTACCATAAAGTCTACCTGCCCAATTATGGAGTTTTCGATGAGGACCGCTATTTTCAGAGCGGGACTGAATTTTTAGTCTTTGACTTAAATGGGACAGCCATCGGGGTGAATATTTGCGAGGATATCTGGTATCCGGGCGACCCGACAAGGGCCCAATGCCTCGAGGGCAAGGCGCAGTTGATTGTGAATATTTCATCCTCGCCCTACCACGCCGGCAAGATGCATTTTCGGCAGAGAGTGCTGGCCACTCGGGCCTGGGATTATTCGGCGATCGTAGCCTACGTCAACCTTGTCGGAGGGCAGGATGAGTTGGTCTTTGATGGGGGGTCTATGGTGATCGACCAGAGCGGCGAGCTCTACTCTGTGGCCAAGAGTTTCGCAGAGGACCTGCTGGTGGTGGATCTAGACTTGGATCAGGTCCTGCTGCATAGAATTCACGACCCCCGGCGGAGGAAAGAAAAACTGGCCCCCCTATCCGAAGGAAAGTTGAGGCGCATCCCTCTCTCGCCCTTGAAAATTCGTCCCAAATGCCCCCTTTCTCCGAGACCTTCTGTTTCCTTAGGACGGCTGGAAGAAGTTTACCGGGCGTTGGTCCTGGGCACAGGGGATTATGTCAGGAAGAATGGGTTCAAGAAGGTGGTCCTCGGTCTGAGCGGGGGGATTGATTCTGCCCTGACAGCTGCGATCGCAGTCGATGCCCTGGGAAAGGAAGGCGTCGTGGGCGTGGCCATGCCCTCCATGTATTCTTCCCGGGAAAGCCTGGAGGATGCCCGCGCAGTGGCGGAAAACTTGGGAATTGAATTTCAGGTCATCCCCATCGGGGAAGTATTCAAGACTTACCTGAAGACCCTGAAAGGTTCCTTCAAAGGGAAAAAGCCCGACGTGGCCGAGGAAAACCTTCAGGCCCGCATCCGCGGGAACCTGCTCATGGCTCTTTCGAACAAATTCGGGTGGCTGGTCTTGACCACGGGAAATAAGAGTGAGATGGGGGTTGGCTATTGCACCCTCTACGGAGATATGGCCGGCGGGTTTGCCGTGATCAAAGACGTTCCCAAAACTCTGGTTTATGAATTGGCTCCTTATCGGAATACGCTGGGTCCTAAACCCGTCATTCCTTTACGGGTGATCGAGAAGCCTCCTTCGGCCGAACTTCGGCCCCACCAGAAAGACACAGACTCTCTGCCGCCCTACGATCTCCTGGACCCGATCCTTCAAGCCTACGTAGAGGAAGATCAGAGCTTGGAGATGATCCTCAAAAAAGGGTTCGGGCGAAAGATGATCCAACAGGTAATCCGCAAGGTGGACTTCAACGAATACAAAAGGAGACAGGCCCCTCCCGGTGTCAAGATTACCTCCCGGGCGTTTGGCAAGGATCGTCGGCTGCCCATTACGAATCAATACAGAATGAAGAGCGAAGAATTAAGAATGAAGAGTTAAAAACAAAGACTCTTCCTGGTGGTTTACGATGCGAAAGGGGAGGCCGTCCTCCGAAACGGCGTGATTGAATCCCGGTAAAAAGCTTGACCACACAGAGAACGCTGAGGACGCAGATCAGCGCTCTCTACGGTGAAAAGCTTGAATCACACTGGGATGGCTTCTGGCGGGCGAACTTCCATGAATCGACCAATTCACTCCTCATACTTCGTTTTGACCCTGGCCATCTTCCTCTCGATTTATTCCTGCGCCTCCCTTCGCGAATGGATAATTGGAAGGGATAATTTTTCCCGGACCTATGCTGTAGATTTTATGTCCTTCCATCCTAAACTAAACTCGGCCCTGCAAGATTATGCCAAGGCACGCAGGGGGAATTCTTTTCAGGTCACTCGTCTGGGAAACGATGCGGTCATCATTCAAGGTCTTTACGAAGGGGAACAATCTCGGGATCGGGTTCCCATAACGGTTACCGTAAGACCCGCAGGACCGGAAAAGAGCAGGATGGAGATCAAAATTTCCTCGAGTGACTCAAAGATTTATTCAGAACATCTCAAGGTAGTTGCCAGAGATCTTTTCCAAATCATCGAGAAAGAAACGGGCGTCCGGCCAGAGGAGTGAAAATTTCCGTAGCCGGCTGTTTTCCGTCCAGTGTGCTTAAAAATCAGCAGATCTTCTAAGGAGCGATTATTCCAGAAGGATTCAAGCCTGCTTTTCCATTCCATCCTTTTTCGCTGTAAAGAATCTGAACATTCTTTGTTTCCCTTTTCCTTGCAACTGCAACGCCAATAAGCCTGTGATTCTTGGAACATTTCGCTCGATGCCCAAGCCCCCAACCGGATTGGCATGGGAAATGAAATGCTGTTGGGTGATTTAGAAAAATTCTGCGAAGAGGGAAATTAATGAGAATGAGAAAAATGAAGAAGAAATTATTAGGGGTGAGTCTGGCGGTTTTTGTGATGTTTCCATTTGTAAGTCACGCGGGCGGTGAAGAGGTCAAGCCTGAGATGACGCCTCAGGCGAAGGCTGAGGTAAAACCGGAGACGAAGCCCGCCATAAGTCTGGAAGAGATAAAAAATTTGCTGGGAATGAGCATCTATCTTCAGGGTGGGTACACTTTTAACTTCGTCAACCCTGACTCGGGGACAAATGAACAGAGGATCTTCGACCAGAGGACAAATACCTTCCTCTTGGATCTTGCCCAGATACAGTTTATGAAGGAGGCACCGGTGGGAGGAGTTGGGTTCAAGCTGAAAGTGTCAGCCGGAGAGACTGCGAAGTTCATTCACTCGGCAGGCCTGGGAAACCCTAATGACGAGTTTGACCTTACCGAGGCCTATGTGAATTATGTTGCCCCGCTGGGCAGCGGTCTCAAGCTGCAATTTGGAAAATTCGTTACCTACCTTGGCGCTGAGGTTATAGAGGCAAAGGACAATTTTAATTATTCGCGCTCACTCCTCTTTAACTTTGCGGTACCGTTCACCCACACGGGCCTTATGGCAGGATATAAATTCTCTGAGGCCTTCACCACGAGCCTGTATCTCGTCAACGGGTGGGATGTCACTGATGATAATAACAAAGGAAAAACGGTGGGAGCCAGTTTTGCCTTCACGCCCATTGGGCCCCTCTCGTTTACCTTCAATTTTATGTACGGACCGGAGCAGCCTAACAACAATTCAAACAATAGGTTTCTTTTTGACTGGATAGGAGCTTTTCAGGCTACGAAGAAATTGACGTTTATGGCCAACATCGATTATGCCCATGAAGACAACGACCCACTTAATAGCGGCAAGGATTCCCAGTGGTACGGAGCAGCAGTATACGCCAAGTATGATTTTACCGACTCTTTCAGCATGGCTGTCCGGGCAGAGTATTTCAATGATGAAAACGGAGTGAGGACAGGAATTGCGCAGGAGCTGGAGGAGATCACGCTAACGGCCGAGTTCAAGATCGCGAAGAACCTCTTGGTAAGGCCAGAGTACAGGCACGACTGGTCTAACCAGAATGCCTTTGATTCAGAGCACAATACGTTTGACCAGAAGAGTCAGGATACCGCTGCCGTCGGGGTGATGTATACATGGTAATTGGAAAGTACAAAACAATAGATCCAATTACAGGGGAGTACTATTCTGCCTTGATTTTGCACAGTTTGGTAAAAAGCCAACAGAATCCCCTAAGGTCTAGTTATTTCAAAGTGAATTGGGCTGGTGAACGGCTGAGCATTCTATCGCTGCCAAAGATCCAAGCATTCTTCCCTTATCTATTCAATCCGCATCCCCAAAAGTAACTCTTCGAATTCAGAGAAATTTCAAGATTCTTTATCCGCCCCAATGGGCTGGCACAGGAATTGATATGCCCTTTAACAGGGATGGTTGAAGTGGTCCACCAGTTGCGAGCGGCGTTTTGGTCAGAAATTGGTGGAGTAATCCGCTTCCCCTATCTTGTTGACCTGGAAAAAATATAAGGAGGTATTTATGAAAAGAATCTTCATGGCAGTCATCATCCTTATTGCGTTAGTTGGATCGGCGAGTTTGATCTTCGCCGAGGAGAAAAGCAAAACGGAAGTTACAGCTCCGGGAGCAACGGAACAGGCAAAATCGGCACCGCTTGCTCCTGCCGCCCCTGCAACCCCCGCTCCACCCAAGATCGATACTGGCGATACAGCCTGGATGTTGATTTCTGCAGCCTTGGTGTTGCTGATGACCCCGGGTTTGGCTCTGTTCTATGGGGGAATGGTTCGGTCGAAGAATGTGTTGGGTACGATCATGCACAGCTTCATCATCATTGCCATCATTACTGTGCAATGGGTTCTTTGGGGATACAGTCTGGCTTTCGGTCCTGATGTGGGAGGGATCATCGGAAACCTATCCTGGTTCGCGTTGAATGGAGTCGGTCTCGATCCCAACCCGGATTATGGGGCGACGATCCCGCATCAGGCTTTCATGATCTACCAGGCCATGTTCGCCATCATTACCCCTGCCCTGATTACCGGTGCGATCGCCGAGCGTATGAAGTTCAAGACCTTTCTTGTCTTCACTCTGCTTTGGGCCACTTTGGTTTATGATCCCATCGCCCACTGGGTCTGGAATGTGGGGGGCTGGATTCATAATCTCGGGGCATTGGATTTTGCCGGCGGAACGGTGGTCCACATTAGCTCCGGGATCTCAGCCCTGGCCGCTGCCATCTTGGTGGGAAAGCGGAAAGGTTATAGGGTAGAACCCATGGCTCCCCACAACCTGCCGATGACCATCACCGGGGCGGCTATTCTCTGGTTCGGTTGGTTTGGATTTAACGCCGGGAGCGCCATCGCCGCGGGAAGACTGAGCACAAGCGCCTTTGTCGTCACCCATATTGCTTCAGCCGCAGCCGCTATTTCGTGGCCATTGGTGGAGTGGATATACAAGGGGAAACCCACAACTTTGGGCGCAGCCAGCGGTGCGGTAGCCGGACTTGTCGCCATCACCCCAGCTTCCGGGTTCGTCGGCGCCATGCCCGCTTTATTGATCGGGTTCGGCGCCGGAATTTTCTGCTACATAGCGGTAGTCAGCAAGAACAGGTTTGCCTATGATGATAGCTTAGATGTGGTTGGGGTTCATGGAATCGGCGGCACCTGGGGAGCTCTGGCGACAGGCCTTTTTGCATCGAAGGCCATAAACGATGCGGGTGCCAACGGCCTGTTCTTCGGAAACTCGGCCCTCTTGGGGATTCAGGCGTTGGCAGTGGTTGTAACCTGGATTTATGCTTTTGTGGTAACTTTTATTCTGTTGAAAATCCTGGATTGGACCATGGGGTTGAGAGTCAACGAAGAAGAAGAAGAGAGCGGACTTGACTTGAGCCAGCATAGCGAGACTGGATACAATTTTTGAATTGTTGATGGCCCAAATTGGGGCTGCAGAATGAGAGATAAAGGACCCTCATTTGCAAATACGAAATCCGCAATCCTAGAAGGAGAAAATGAAATGAAGAGAGTGGAAGCGATCATCAAGCCTTTTAAGCTGGACGAAGTAAAGGCTGCGCTCAACGCGGTGGCGATACAGGGGATGACCGTCAGTGAGGTAAGGGGTTTTGGGAGGCAGAAGGGCCACAAGGAGGTCTATCGGGGAGCGGAGTACGTGGTCGAACTGGTGCCGAAGATTAAGATCGAGGTCGTCGTTGCAGACCAGGCCGTTACCCGGGTCGTGGAAACTATCGCCAAAGCCGCGAAGACCGGGAAAATCGGGGATGGGAAGATTTTCGTCCTGCCGGTGGAAGAGACGGTTAGAATTCGAACGGGTGAGCGGGGAGATGGGGCGCTGTAATATGGGGTAATGATGAGGTGTCAATGCTTCTGACTCTAAATCATTCTGCCTTTTTCTTGCGCAGTATGATAAAAAATCAACATATCTGCTAAGGCACGAATATCTCAAAGATATTTAGGGGGGTAGTGGGATGAGGATACTTTATCTGTTAAAAATTCAAGCATTCTTCCTTTAATTGATTCAATCAGCGTAGCGGAATATAGTTCTTCGATTTTAATAAGATTTTGGGGAATTTTGGCGCTGACCCAGCGCATGGCATGAGAGTTGATATGCACCTCCACGGAGGCGGAGGGAGTGCCCTGCCAAAATGCCGGAGTTCTTTAATGGCAAATTGCTGGAGCAATCCCCCGAGCCTCTTGCCTTCAAAAAATCGTGGAGGTGATTATGAAGAGATTTTTTCTTACCGTACTTATTATTGGGTTAATTTCCTCAGCAGGCATTGCTTTTACCGAGGAACGGGGCGGCCAGAGCATTCCGCCTCATTTTGAGCAGACAAAACATGATCAGCCTGTCCTGACAAAAGCCTCTACAACGAAGGTGAACCCAGCGGATACAGCTTGGTTATTGATTTCTGCTGCAATGGTGATGCTGATGACGCCGGGTCTGGCGCTTTTCTATGGAGGCATGGTCCGCACGAAGAATGTGCTGGGGACGATTATGCAGAGCTTCATGATCATTGCCCTGATCAGCGTACAGTGGGTGCTTTTCGGGTATAGCTTATCCTTTGGTCCAAGCGTGGGGGGGATCATTGGTGACCTTTCCTGGTTTGGGCTGAATGGAGTTGGCCTGGCGCCCAACCCAGATTACGCCGAGACAGTGCCCCATCAGGCCTTCATGATCTTTCAAGGGATGTTTGCCATCATCACCCCGGCGCTGCTCATGGGGGCGATCGCTGAGCGCATGAAGTTCAAGACTTTTTTTGTCTTCACCCTACTCTGGGCTACGCTGGTCTATGACCCTATCGCCCACTGGGTCTGGGGGAGCGGGGGGTGGATCCGCAAGATGGGGGGCTTGGATTTTGCCGGCGGAATCGTAGTGCACATGAGCTCCGGAGTCTCCGCACTTGCCGCAGCTCTCCTGGTGGGAAAACGCAAGGGGTTCGGGACCGAGCCCATGGCCCCTCATAGTGTGCCGATGACCATTATGGGAGCAGCCATTCTCTGGTTCGGGTGGTTTGGATTCAATGCCGGAAGCGCCATCGCGGCTGGCATGTTGAGTACGAGCGCTTTCGTGGTCACCCACATTGCCGGGGCCGCAGGCGCCCTTTCATGGGCTGTGGTGGAATGGGTTTACAAGGGAAAGCCAACCACCCTGGGCGCGGCCAGCGGGGCGGTGGCCGGGCTCGCCACCATCACACCGGCTTCGGGTTTCGTTACCCCCATGCCGGCTTTATTTATTGGATTGACAGCAGGGGTTTTTTGCTATTTGGGTGTGGTCGGGAAGAATAAGTTCGGGTACGATGATAGCCTGGATGTAGTGGGTATTCATGGAGTGGGCGGAACGTGGGGAGTTCTGGCCGTAGGGCTTTTCGCCACGAAGGCAGTCAATGATGCCGGGAACAATGGTTTTTTCTTTGGAAACCCGGGACTGCTCGGAGTTCAAGCCTTGGCTGGTGCAGTTGCCTGGGTATATTCATTTTTGGTGACCTTCATCTTGCTGAAAATTCTGGATTGGACCATGGGTTTGCGGGTGAGCGAAGAGGAGGAGGACATCGGCCTGGACCTGAGCCAGCACAACGAGATGGGATATAATCCTTGACTTTCCGTAAAAGGGAGCCCTTGCCACCCGCTCCCCCATCAAAAGGGAGGGGGGAGAGGGGCGAGTCCGCAATTGGCAATCTCCAATCCGAGGAGGGGAGGAATGAAATGAAAAAAGTGGAAGCAATCATCAAACCTTTCAAGTTGGACGAAGTAAAATCCGCGCTCAGCGCTGTGGCGGTGCAGGGAATGACCGTCAGTGAGGTCAGGGGTTTTGGCAGGCAAAAAGGGCACAAGGAGGTCTACCGGGGAGCGGAGTACGTTGTGGAATTGGTCCCCAAGATCAAGATTGAAGTGGTCGTCCCCGATCAGGCAGTGACCCGGGTAGTGGAAACTATCGCCAAGGCCGCCAAGACCGGGAAGATCGGTGATGGGAAGATTTTTGTCTTTCCCGTGGAGGAGGCCGTGAGAATTCGAACGGGCGAAAGAGGGGAAGGAGCACTATAAAGAAGTGAAAAGTGAAAAGTAAAAAGTTAAAAGTTAAGAGTGAAAAATGAGAAGGGCTATTCTAGATAATAAGTGAGTAAAAGTGGAGACCGAGAATCCCAAAGAACTCTTTACCTCTCGCCCCTCCCGCCCAACACCTCACGGGAGTGAGAGCCTTGAGGATATTGAGCGGTTTTTTCGGAAAGGCCAGGAATGGCTGAAAAAGAGGCACGCAGAAGGTCTTTCGGGCGAAGAGTTCGGCCAAAATTATTCGGCTTTAATGGACAGCGTGATCCGGCGTCTTTTTAAGAGGGCCGTGGATGCCAAAGGCGGGGGAGGAGCGGATTCGGGTTTTGCTCTGCTCGCTATGGGAGGATATGGTCGAGAAGAGCTCAGCCCCTTCTCGGACATCGATCTTTTTCTCCTACACCTTCCGAGTGAGGGTAAGGACCTGGAAGGATGGTTGCGCGCGGTGCTCCATCCCCTTTGGGATTGGGGCCTGACCGTTGGCTATACTGTCCAGACTCCCAAGGATAGCTGCCCAGCCGCTCAAAAAGACTTAGACCTGCTCCTGTCATTTTTGGACGCCCGTTGGGTGGCAGGGGACAAAGGGACTTTTCTCCGATGGGAAGAAGAATTTTTCCGCTCCCTTTTAAAGGGAAAAGATACCGAGGTGATTTTGCAAATCCGACAGAGGGCGGAGGCCAGGCATGCCCATTATGGGGACTCTGTCTTTGTTCTTGAACCGGAGATTAAGGAGGGAAAAGGTGGACTGAGGGATTATCACACGGCGTTCTGGGCTGCCAGAATTAGGTATCACATTCGATCGGCGGGAGAGCTGACCGAGCGCGGCCTGCTTTCGGAAAAAGAATGGAAAACCTACTCACAGGCGCTGGGATTTCTCTGGCGAGTGCGCAACCAGCTTCATTACATATACGGTCGAAGAGAGGACCGCCTTTTCTTTGAGGATCAGGAAGTCATGGCCGAAGTTCTGGGTTACCGAGGGGAAAATTCTCACGTAGCCACCGAAGCGTTTCTAAAGGATTACTTTACCCATGCCCTCCATATCCATCGCCTTTCGTGGAGCCTGTTAGAAAAATGTTTGAGCCAACGTGCGGCTCTCCAAAAGGGTTGGAGCCTTGGGACCCCGGTCGAGATTGCTCCCGGCTATTTTCTCTTTCAGGGCAAACTGGCCCCGACGGACCCTTACCAAATCGACCGGAATCCCCTTAATATGTGGAGAGCTTTTGAAGCGATCCATAGGCATGGGGTCGAGATGGACAGCCGGCTCAAGGAAAAAATCACCGAAAGTCTGGATGCGGTGGGTGAGCGCTTTCGCCTGGCCGAAGAGTCTGTAAAATCTTTTCTATCCTTTTTTGCGAAACCCGGCCACCTCTACCGAGTTTTGGAAGCCATGCATGAGACAGGATTTCTGAGAAGATTCTTTCCCGAATTTGACCGGGTTCATTGTCATATCCAGTACGACCGTTATCATATTTATCCAGTTGATATTCATTCGCTCTACGCTGTGCGGGAATTGGAGTTCTTGGGGAGAAAAGGCGAGGAATCCTGGCCTTTGCTGAACCAGTTGATGGAAGAGGTGAAAGACCCCGGTCTCTTGAAACTGGCCGCCCTGGTGCATGATCTGGGGAAAGCGGAAGGTTCATCCCATGCCCTGCGGGGAGAAAAGATCGCCTCCGCGATCGCCGGGAGATTACAGCTCCCCTCCGAAAAGATTGAGGCCCTCAGGTTTCTGGTGCGGGAGCACCTGACCTTCACGGAGATCGCCGAGCGAAGGGACCTCGGCGACGAGAACCTCATTTTCCGGTTTGCCCAAATCGTCAGAAGCAGTGAGCGGCTGAAAATGCTATATTTGCTGGGTTTCGCCGACCTCCGGGCCGTCGGACCTTCATCCTGGACAGCCTGGAAAGATACCTTGATGAGGGAGCTGTTTATCAAGACGCTTCATCTTCTGGAAAGAGAGGAAACCCTGGGGAAGGAGGCCCAGGACCGAGTCATTCACCTCCAAAATGAGGTGATAGGCCTGCTCGCCGGACAGGTTGCTGCTCCCAAAATATCGGAATATCTGGCCAGCATTCCTTCCCGCCATTACGTGGCCAACGACGCCCGGTCCATCGGCGAGCAGATTCTCATGGCCGAAAAGCTGAAGGATCAAACCGTAGTTTTGGAAGGAGAAGAAAAGCCCGAGGAAGGGTGTGATGAGGTAACCGTGGTGGCTTGGGATAAGCCCGGCCTTTTTGCCGAAATCTCCGGAGTCATGACAACCAATTTTCTGAACATTCTTTCTGCCCAGATCAGCACTTGGGAGAATGGGATTGCCGTTGACCTGTTTAAAGTTCAAAATCTCATCGACGAACCGCTCCTCCACCCTCGCCGTTGGACTAAGCTCCAGGAGGATTTGAAGAGAGTTCTCGAAGGAAAGATTGCGGTGAATTCCCTGGTGGAGGGGATGGTTCTTCCCCTGTTCCACCGATACCCTTCTCCCCGCCTGGGCACAACAGTCGAAGTGGACAACTCAGCCTCCGATTTTTATACCGTCGTTGAAATTTACAGTCACGACCGCCCGGGACTTCTCTACCGCGTCACCCGAAAGATATTCGAAATGGGTCTTTCGATATGGATGGCCCGGATTTCTACCAAAGTGGACCAAGTGGTCGATGTTTTCTATATCCAGGATCTCAGCGGATCAAGAATAGAAGATGAGGCGATGATCTCCAGAATAAAAAAGGAGCTTATCGAAGAGTTGCAGAGAGGATGAGGGGCTAATTTCTTTCGGCAAACTGACGGATATTGGGCATCTTGCCCATTTCTTGTTCATATCATTAAACCAATGAATATATTTGCCTTTATAAAAATATGAAATTAATTCATTTTATGATTGCCCAATGAATTAGCAGGAAGCGCGCGGAGGAAGTCCTTTGCCAACAGAGTTAAATCTTCCCATCTTTGTAAGTTTTCAATATTATAATCTAATTGAAGGGAGGGATGAAAATTTTTAGTTGGTATCGGGATTGCTTATGAATGAAGGTAAAAATTAGGCAAGGTGTAGGAAATGGGAGCAATCTTGTTGATCGAAGACGATCGTAATGTCCACGGACTGATCGAAAAGATCTTCACGAAAGAGGAATTGAAGGCCCTCAGGACCTTTTCCTACGCCCAAGATAAGGCTTTGTATAGCCAGGGGGGCCAGAGTCCGAAGCGGTCCATGCCTTCGGCCTTAGAGGAGGCTGTCCGAGAGTATCTTAAGGAGGGGGTTGACATAGGGAATGATGGTACCATCCATGAATACATAATCGGGAAAGTGGAAAGGGCTTTGATCGGAACTATTCTGGAAGAAGAAAAAGGAAACCAGGTTCGAGCGGCAAAACGATTGGGGATTAACCGGAACACGCTCAGGAAAAAGATGAAGGACCTGCAGATTATCCCGCGGGTGGTCACCCGGTAGGAAAAGAGGGATCGAAGCAAACAAAGTCAGCGCTAAGCCAGCAGACAAGAGATGAGGAAGGTCATACCATTTCTTATCGGAATTTAGTTAAAAATATCAGAGCAAAGGAGGAAGGGAATGGCTCAAGGTGACGTAGGAAAAATAATGAAAAAAATTGAAGAAAACGACATCAAGTTCATCAAGCTGTGGTTTACGGACATACTGGGTTTTCTCAAGAGTTTTTCCGTGCCGAAGGAAGAGATTGAAAAGGCATTTGCCGAAGGGATCGGCTTCGATGGCTCTTCCATCGAAGGGTTTGTGCGTATCGATGAGAGCGACATGGTGGCAATCCCCGACCCATCCACATTTGCGATCCTTCCCTGGCGGCCTAAAGAAAAAGGTGTGGCCCGGATGTTCTGCGACATCGTTATGCCCGACGGGAAGCCATTTGAGGGGGACCCGCGGTATGTTCTAAAAAGAAACTTAGAGAAGGCCAAGCAGAAGGGTTTCACCTATAACGTCGGGCCGGAACTGGAATATTTTTATTTCAAGGATCCGCATGCTCCGGAGATTCTGGACAAAGGAGGTTATTTCGACCTGATTCCGCGGGATGAGGCCATGGACCTGCGCAGAGAAACTGTGCTCTTCTGCGAGGATTTGGGCATTAGGATTGAATACTCCCATCATGAGGTCGCGCCCTCCCAGCATGAGATCGACATGCGGTACGAGGATGCTCTGACGATGGCTGACAATGTCATGACCTACCGGCTGGTCGTCAAGGAGGTGGCCTACCGGCAAGGGGTTTACGCAACGTTCATGCCGAAGCCGTTGTTCGGAGAGAATGGATCGGGAATGCACACCCATATGTCCTTGTTCAAAGGCGATCGGAACGCCTTTTTCGACGTCAAAGGAAAATACCATCTCTCAGATTCCGCCCGGCATTTTATCGGCGGGTTGCTGAAATACGCCCCCGAGCTCACCTCCATAACCTGCCAGTGGGTAAACTCTTATAAGCGATTGGTTCCCGGCTACGAAGCCCCGGTGTATTTGTCATGGGCCCAACGAAACCGGTCTGATCTGATCCGAATTCCCATGTACAAGCCTGGAAAAGAAGAGGCCACGCGAATCGAGTTTCGCAGCCCGGACCCGGCCTGTAACCCATACTTGA
>Ga0187886_1000672_pt1 | contig 38419 bp, 33 predicted proteins | sample June2016WEW_20_1_FD_133001 | JGI IMG/M metagenome (GOLD analysis project Ga0187886, IMG submission 133001) | Peatland microbial communities from SPRUCE experiment site at the Marcell Experimental Forest, Minnesota, USA - June2016WEW_20_150 | ecosystem: Environmental > Terrestrial > Soil >...
CGGGGAGAGGCTGCATACCTCTTTGGGAAATCGAACTCCTTATGAGGTCTATTTCAAGCAACCGATCCCTCTAAATCCGGGGCAGGCTTCTCAAACCATGCACCAAATACAACCCACTTTTTTGTCTTGACAATGGGGAGAGGGTCAAACATCCGTTTTTGCACATTCCATCATTTCAGGGGGAACGGTTTGGTAATCTTTGATAATTAGCACTAAGTCATACGTAATTTTGCTTTCTTACAGAGAATTAAAGCAAAGGACCCGGCCAATAGCGCGAGGCTTTAAACTCTGGAAAAGTTCCCAATTTTTTGCTATAAGTCTGTTTGCATCGGTTAATTAGATCGGTCTCTTTTTAAAGCGCAGAGGGTGATCAGGGCTTACTCTCAATTCATCTAATCATTCACTCGAGGGCAAAATCTTTTTTATAGTCATCCCGCAGAGAAAATAGCAAAATTCGGCATAGAAAATTTGTCCGGAAAAGAATTTGACGTGAGAATTGCTCTGAAGAATTTTTGAGGCTCAGGCAAAATTGAAGCATAAAAGGAGTAGCGAGAGGACACCGGAAAATGCGACGGAGCGAAAGGCAGAGCTCCTTTCGATTTTCTCTAACCTTATCGGAAGAGAAGAAGTCGAGAAAGGTCTCTCTTACGAAGATGGAGAAAGTCTGAAAGCCGAAATTGGTCACGCAAATGAAAGAGTCATTGCCAAGCTAACGGAGGACGAACAGATCTTTTTCCGTCTAATGGTTTATATTTCCGACCAGAACCTTGTAGCGGGTGGAGAACACTTCAGACTTTGGATAACATTTTGGTCTATAGTTCGAGCAAGGTATGGTTTCACCAAGGGTGGAGACCTGGGAGTCCGACATGGAACGTACCTCGTACTTTGCGGATAGTCGGTGTTGACGACGAGAAGTTCAAAAAGTCCCCCATCTGCTCCTTTTGTTTATATGAAAACCCCAATCCTTTCCTGGGAAATTGTTTTTGAGGGAAGAGATTCAAAGGGCTAAAGATAATTCTTGGTTTGCTCATTTGAGAGAGGGCTATAGAGGGCTATAAATGACAGATATGTTCATCTTCTGCATGCTGATGCCATGACCAACTTTAGAACTACGGGATTCCTGATGGACTCCATGTGAAAGGTCTCGACCCCACCGGTTATTGCAAGCAAGAATCGTCAGTTAGAAACCCACATCGAAGGCCGGCAGTGGCTTGACTGAATGGCACTTTCCGTCTGTCAAGAAAAGTCTCCGATTCCGTCGGAATGTTTGACAGCAAGTCAAATGTCATATAAAATCGCCAAGACTATTCTACAGTGGTTGGATCTTTTTTGAAAAATGAACGAAGTCACAGAAGAGGTTTTTGTGTTGGCATCGTTCTGATCAGGATGGACACGGACAAGCGGCTCGCGAACCGGGTTACGAGTACATGCGTCCCGGCGTGAGGAAAGAGTCCACCTCGTGGTTGAACGATCAGGGGGTCAAGCTCGTGGGCATCGACGCCTGAGGCTGGGATAGACCCTTTGATGTCGTGGTGGCTGAATTCAAGGCCGGCAAAAAGGATCAGCTCTGGGAATCCCGCTACCTGGAAAAAGAGAAAGAATACTTCCGTCTCGAGAAGCTGGCGAACCTCGATCGGATCCCGAAACCCTATGGGTTCAAGGTGGCGGCGTTTCCAGTAAAGATTGAAAAGGCTAGCGCAGGATGGGTAAGGGCGGTAGCCATCATTGAAGAAGAGAACAAAGTGTGACAGATGTCGTTAACAGATTACCCGTTATAGATTCCATGGTATGGACTGTGGGCTTTACGAAAGGAAGGAGAAACAAGTGGGAAAGACAATTATAACGGCTGCAGTGACAGGAGCTCTTACTACCAGGCGGCAGAACATTAATGTGCCCTATACACCCCAGGAAATAGCAAGAGCAGCCATTGACAGCCGGAAAGCAGGGGCGGCAGTCGTACATTTACATACCAAAGACCCCTTGACTGGCAAACCCCCTCACAAGAGCGAGTTATTTAAAGAGACAATTCGCATTATTAGAGACGAATGTGACGTGATTATCAACGCCTCGACCGGTGCAGGGCCAGGGTGTACGTTGGAGGAAAGGATAGCCATTATCCCTGAACTCTCCGCTGATCCCAAAGTGAAACCGGAAATGGCCTCATTGAACTGCGGGTCCCTCAACTTCGGTATCCTCAACCGAAAGAAGAGGGAATTTATACTGAATGACGTTCAAATGAATCCGTGGGCCAGTTTGGTGCAATTTGCCGATACGATGAAGCATTACGGTGTAAAACCGGAACTTGAGATTTACGACGCGGGCATGATTAATAATGCCCGAGTACTTCTGTCCCTTGATGCGCTGAAACCGCCGCTACACTTTCAGTTTGTACTCGGGGTTCTGGGTGGGATATAGGCAACCATCGATAATCTGGTCTTTCTGAAGAATTTGACCCCCCAGGACGCCACATGGTCTGTTTGCGTCGTGGGCTTGGACATCTACACCATAGGTCCTGCAGCAATTGCTGCAGGCGGGCATGTAAGGGTGGGACTTGAAGATTGTGTCCATATTGAGAAAGGGGTCCTGGCAGAGTCCAATGCCCAGATGGTAGCGAAGATGGCGCGTATGGCTAAAGAGATGGGGCCTGAGGCCGCAACGCCGGCAGAAGCGAGAAAGATACTCAGCCTGTGAGGCTGCAGACGGACTGCAAGGAGTTTTCATGGAGCTTAGGCTGAACTTGTTCTATAAGGGCTATGAGTCGGGAAGTTACAAGGAATGTCAAAGAGGCGGTAGGGCCGATGTCGGGAATGAAAGCTCCTCGAGATTCTTTATCTAAAGAAGGATAATAACAGTGCCTGAAACGATTCTTATCAGGGGCGGCTCGGGTTTCTTGGGGCTCCAGTTTGCAAGAGAGCTGATCGCCCAGAGGAAGAAAATTGGAATATTTGATCTAAAACCACCTGATTCTCTCCTGAAGGTGAGCAACAACGTGGTTCACCTCCGTGGAGACATAACAAACCTGCCTCAGGTTCTCATGTTCGAGTTGGACTGTCCAAAGCCCGGTGACTCCACGTTAGGCCCTATGATGATCGGAAGCCTGATGCCCCGTACGTCCAGACCAAATTTCCTGTAGTAATATTATTGTTTCTGATTGTTGTTTGATTTCTTATATAATTTTGGTGAGTTACAAAAAAAATGGTAAAGGATTTAAAAAAAACTTGACAAAATTAAAACGCTATGATAATGAACGTTCGGTATTTAAAAACTGAACGACCGGTATCTAAAATGGGAGCGCACCAAACTCCTTATTCCAATCAAACTTACCAAAAAATAATTAAATCTTCCCTCAAATTATTTGTAAAGAAGGGTTATCATGGCACCTCAATTTCAGATATTGCAGAAATAGCCAAACTGACTAAAGGGGCTATCTACTTCCATTTTAAGAATAAAGATGCGATTCTAGAAAAAATATTAGAATTAAATGAGACAAACTATATAGACAAGATGATATCAGAAGTAAAATCGACAGACGGGAAAGCAATTGATAAGATGAAAACCTTTTTGAAGTATTCTTTAAATTTCCCAGTTAAATATGGAGAAGAAGGTTTAAACCTTGGTGTATGCCTTACAAATATGGCGACGGAGTTATCCTCCAGCCATAAGAAATATGAAAAGAATATAAAAAGGGTTTACAAGAAATTTTATAAATTCCTTGCTGATTTATTGGAAGAAGGGATAAAAGATGGGTCCTTTCGGAAAGATATTAATCCCCGAATTCTCACCTTAAATCTTGTTGGTGCGAGTGAAGGAATTCTATTGCAATGGAATATAAATAGGGATGAAGTTAGTGGTAAGGAATTTTCAAGGAGTTTCATGAAATTCTTCTTAAACGGAATTTGTAGGCCCACTCAAATTGACCAATCACAGGGATTCACGAAAAAAAACTAGATATATTTTGTTGAGATATATTGTGAGTTATTTCAATAGATGGGGAGAAAATAAAAAAGGAGGTTTGGTATAGAACCATGGAAAATTCAAAGAAAAAGCAAATTCCTATAGTGCAAGGAGTGTTCACTTGGCCCTCTGCTGAGCCACAATTAATAGGCAGTCGATGTAAAATATGCAAAACAGTTTCTTTCCCAAAGAGTTCTGTTTGTCGTAACCCAAATTGCAACAAGAAAACTAATGTAGAAGATATCCTTCTAACTCGACGAGGTAAGTTAATAACTTTTACATTGGTCTGTTACCCCCTACCGCCTCCTTATGTGGCACCTAAACCTTTCGTTCCATTCCCCATCGGTGAGGTATTGCTCCCTGAAGGGATTGCGATCATAGGGCAGATAACCGGGAGCAAGTACGAAGATTTGAAAATAGGAATGGATGTCGAGATGATTGTGGACAAGCTTTTTGAGGATGCCCTCGGAAATGAAGTAGTTGGCTGGAAATTTCGCACGGTTTGATTTCATCTGAGGTCTTGCTTTGATTATATGCAGGAGGAATCCCCTAAATTAAATGGAAAGAGAGGAATGAGATGACTAAGTTATTAGGAAGGGAAGTTGTGGTAATAGGAGTAGGTATGCATCCGTGGGGAAAATTTCCCCAAAAAAGTCCGATTCAACTTGGTTGCGAGGCGGTATTAAGGGCTCTTGATGATGCTGGGTTGGAATGGCATGACATCCAGTATTTGGTTGCGTCAGTCTCTCCAGAAATTAAAGGGAATGAAACTATCCTTCCTGGCCAGGTGCTCTGCGAGAAGATGGGTGAATTGGGTATTCCTGTGATTAACGTTTCCAACGTTTGCGGCGGAGGTGGCGTCGCAGTCAAGGTTGCCTATCAGGCCGTAGCTCTTGGAGAATGCGATATCGCTCTTGCTGTTGGGTTTGATTGTAGCCCAGAGGGTTTCTTCCTAGGCGCACCAGGCCCTCAGGATATTAATGATACAAATTTCATGCGGTGGAGCATAGCAGGAGCCCCAAACCCATCTCATTGGGCCATGGAATGCCGGAAGAGAATGGAGAAATATGGGACTACTGAGCACACTTTGGCTATGACAAAAGTCCTAGCCAGCAGGAACTCCGTGCATAATTCTTACGCAAGATATCGCAAGGCGTACACCGTCGAAGATGTTCTTGCTTCTCCTATGGTCTGTGAACCACTTCGTCTTTTAGAAATTTGTGCTACAAGCGATGGTGCAGCAGCTGTTATCCTTGGTAGTATGGACGTAGCAAAGAAGTTGACTACCAAGTTAATTACTGTCGCAGCTACGACTACGTCTCATGCTAAATATGGCGATGGGACAGTTCATCTTGTGGGTATTGCGTATCATGGGGAGCAGGAAACTCCTGTTGCAAGCGAAGGTTATATAGCTGCCAAGATGGCCTATGAACACGCAGGTATTGGCCCCGAGGACTTAGATATCATTGAACTACCGGACAACAGTGCCTGGCACTATCTTAATTATCTGGAGTCTCTTGGGTTGGCTAAAGAAGGTGAGGCAGATCAGCTTGTTGAGCAAGAAGCTACTGCAATCGGCGGTAAGATCCCCTGTTGTACAAGTGGCGGGTTCGCGTCGTTTGGAGAGACCACAGCGGCAATGGGTCAATTTCAAATTTGCGAGCTGGTTTGGCAGCTTAGAGGAGTGGCAGGTCCGCGGCAGGTGGAAGGGGCCAAAGTGGGCTTAGCGCAACTTTATGGAGGAAATGGAAATTGTACAGTAACTATACTGAAAACATAGCCGATCGAGGCTGTTAGCCGACCGTGGGAAGAAGTAATCGGCTGACAAGCTTAGAATAGCTAGATGTGGTCAACAGTTTTTTTGCAAACATCATCTGTCTGATTTGCTATCAAAACCAAAAAGGACGGAATATCATGGTAACTAATATCAAATTTGAACAAACAGAGAAATTCATAAGCGATTTAAAGGGATGCATCGAGTGTGGTAACTGTACGTTTTGGTGTCCAATATATCAGGAGCAGCCTGAAGAGTCGTCTGTAGCCAGAGGCAAGATTAAGATGATAAGGGCTTTGCTTAACGGCGAAGCGCATTATGATGAAGAGTTCGCGAAACTGCTCAGCACGTGTACCTTATGTATGTCCTGCACGGAGCATTGCCCGGTCAAAACCCAGGTTCAATCGATTATTGCCGCTACGAGGACAGATAAAGTCAAGGCTAAAGGGATTACGTTTCCGTCAAAGCTGGTCTATCGATGGCTGTTGCCACGCAGGAGGCTTTTTGGTAACGTAGTGAGGGTGGCGTCATGGTTTCAGGGTCTCTTTTTCCCACGGACTGAGGGAACCATAAGACACCTTCCCCTTTTCCTGTCGGCCTTAGGTCAGGGAAGGCATTTCCCATCCATTGCATCCAAATTCCTGAGGCAGGTCGTGCCCGCTGTAAACAAACCGCCGAAGGGTGTCAAGACAAAGATGAAGATCGGGTTCTTTATTGGCTGTGCAACAGACTTTATTTTCCCGGATGTAGGAAAGAGGATCATCGATTTTCTGACGAATCACGGGGTGGAAGTGGCCGTGCCGAAAGGACAGGGCTGTTGTGCGGCACCACTTTTTCTCGGGGTGGGTGATCTTGAGACTGCAAGAAAAATGTCTGACAGGAATGTGAAGTCCTTTGAAAATGTGGACTACATCGTATCAAACTGCGCAACCTGCTCTTCTGCTTTAAAAGATTATACAAAGCACTTGGCAGATACCGAGGACCGAAAAGAAGCTTATAGGGAATTTGGCGATAAGGTGAAAGATATTTCGGAGTTCCTGGTTGATGTGCTGAAACTGAAGGCGTCGGACTATCAGCCGGTTCCAGAGATTCGGGGTAAGAAAATTACCTGGCATGATCCATGCCATCTCGTTCGGTACCTCGGAGTAAAGGATCAGCCCAGACAAATTATGAAATCTCTTCTGGACGCGGAGTATGTGGAGATGGCAAGGGCGGATTCGTGCTGCGGGATGGCTGGATCCTTCAGTATCTCTTACTATGATTTGTCCAAGAAGATCGCGGACCGGAAGGCAGAAGCGATCAAGGCGACCGGGGCGGATATTGTCGTGACGGCCTGCCCGGGCTGCATGATCCAGCTTATTGATACATTTAAAAGGCATCAGATGCCTCAAAAAGTGGTTCATCTGATGGATCTTATAAAATAAGGCCATTTCAGGGATAATCACTTTTTTGGTGTATTCGTCGAAGAGGAGAATAACATGAAATTATCAAAAGAATGTCTAACGTTCTGTCACGTTTGCCCTGGCCATTGCAGTCGCAAGATCACGATTGAAAATGGGAAGATTGTTGCAGTGGACAGAGACTTGGAAAGTGGTCTGCCAAGTGAATGGTGTACTTATACAAGGGGGCGTTGGATCCCAGAAGTTTGTTCACATCCGGATCGTCTTAAGTATCCTCAAAAAAGAGTGGGGGAAAAAGGCGAAGGCAAATGGCAGCGAATTTCCTGGGATGAGGCTCTAGACACCATTGCTGAAAAAATAAACGATATTAAGCAGAAATATGGCCCGGAAAGTGTTGGCTTCTGCCTCGGAGAACCAAAGGGCATGGAGTTTGCGTTTGGAATGCGATTTGCCAGCGCCTTTGGGACCCCTAATGTTGCTACGCCAGGCGCCTACTGAGGGGTGCCCAGGGTGGCGGGGCCATCCTTCACGTTCGGTTTGCCTCTCAATGATGATCCCCAGGCGAACACGGGCTCCTTGGTGGTTTGGGGTAACAATGTATTTTATCTTATGGGTGGCGAGATAAGAGAGAGCTTCCGGTCCGCCATATTGGGAGGAGCTAAGCTGGTCGTCATCGATCCCAAAAAGATCGACATCGCGAAGAGAGCAGACATTTGGATCAGTCCCAGGCCGCAGAGTGACGGCGTCCTGGCCATGGGTATGTTAAAGGTCATGATCGAAGAAAAACTGTATGATGCGGACTTCGTGGATAAATGGACTATTGGATTTGACGAGCTCCGAGAGCATGTCAAGACCTTTTCCCTTGATGATGTAGAGAAGTTGACATGGGTACAACAAGATCAAATCAAGAAGGCAGTGAGGATTATTTCTCAGAACAAGCCAGTCTGTTTTGCTATCGGAAACGCCTTGGAGAGAAGTATGCATGCCTTTCAACAGATGCGGGCTGTCTATATCCTCCAGGGCCTTGTCGGCGGGCTCAACACCCCTGGGGGGAATGCGATTTCAACCCCCGCGCCCTTCGAAAGAATGGGCCGTTTTTACCTTCTGAAACAGCGAGGGATCGAGAAAGGACTCTGCAGCCCCTTCAAAGTTGGAATGGCAGCGGCTTATGTGCCTGCTCAGTCTTTTGTGAAAGCGATTCTGGACGAAAAGCCCTACCCTATTAAAGCAGCCTTCTGCATTCTAAGTGACCCTCTTGTCAGTTACCCCGATTCTGAGGAAACCTATAGGGCTTTCAAAAAGCTCGATTTGTTCGTTGTTTCAGAGTTGTTTCCGACCCCGAGCACAGCCATTGCCGACATCGTCCTTCCCGCGGCGTGGCAGGCTGAACACGACGTCGTCGGATACTGGCCGGGTTGGGGGGGAGAAATTCGAGCGTACCCGAAACTTGTCGATCCCCCTGGAGAGGCGAAGCCAGACCCTGAATGGATCAATGAGCTTGCTAAGAAGGTGGGGCTGGAGAAGTATTTCTGGAAGGATTGGAAGGACTGTTTAAATGAAATCCTGAAGCCAAGCGGTTTGACATGGGAGGGCTTAATAGAAAAGCGTATGCTTCCTGCGAAGAAAGAATACCAGACACCCGAGGAAGGCTTATTTAAAACCGCTTCGGGCAAAGTGGAGATCTATTCCAAACAAGCAGAAAAACTTGGAAATAGTCCCATGCCCACCTTTGAGGAATTATCTCAATTCTGTTTCGAAGCCTCAAAAGAATATCCCCTATTGCTGTTTAATGGCAAGGAAGCCGCCTATATGCTCACAGGGTATAAGCATGTCGGCTTTGCTAGGGCGCTGAAGAATCAGCCGACAGTGGAGTTGAATCCTGAGACAGCCGGGAAAGCCGGGCTTAAAGAAGGGGATTGGGTCTACATTGAGACAAAGAAAGGGAGGATCAAACAGATCCTTCAACTGGACCCGGATCTGGATCCGAGACTGGTCTACGTCTCTTTTGGCTGGTGGTTTCCGGAAGACTCCGAGGATCTATTCCAGTTTAGAAAATCGAACATCAATGTTCTTGTCTCGAATGATCCACCCTATGACCCTGCTACAGGAAGCTTGGAGATGGGGGGGATCCCTTGCCGAGTATATAAGGCTTAAAATGAAGAGGATATACCCGATTAAATGTGACTTGTTTGATAAATCAATTAATCATTTAGTTATGGATCAGGGTTTTACCAAAAAATAACGGCAGAAGGACATCAATAATTGTTGATGGAAAAAAGCTTGTTAATCTTTGCTTTACTGTGGGTGTTAAAAGTGGGGGCCTTAAATAAAATAACCACATAAGGAGGAAGAAAATGGAAATCAAGAAAGTAGGTGTTGTAGGTTGCGGAACAATGGGATCTGGTCTCGCGATTGCAGCTGCCCAGGCAGGGTATGAAATTATTGTCAGTGAGGCCTCTGAAGAGCTACTCAAAAAAGGGCTTGCATCAATTTCTCTGTGGTTTTCCAAAGGTGTTGAGAAAGGGAAACTCACTGATAAGGACAAAGATAAAATTTTATCAAGAATAAAGGGAACCGTTGATTTAAAAGATATGGGGAATTGCCAGATCATAATTGAGGCTGCCTTTGAAAATTTGGCCCTCAAAAAAGAGATTTTCAAAAAACTTGATGATGTTTGCATCCCAGAAACTATCTTAGCTTCTAACACTACGTGCTTATCTATCATAGATATTGCTGGCGTTACAAAAAGGCCCGAAAAAGTTATAGGAATGCATTTTTTTAATCCCCCACAAACAATGAAGCTAGTTGAAATTGTTCGATCTATTGCTGTTAGTGAAGAAACCTATGAGACGGCGATAAAATTTGCTAAATCACTCGGTAAGGAAACCATCACAGCCAAAGACATATGTGGCTTTATTGTTAGTCGTTTAGTTTTTGCTTATTCTATAGAGGCCATGCGTATTCTCGAAGAGGGCATCGGAACTATGGAAGATATTGACAAGGGGGCAATGCTAGGGTTAGGTTTCCCAATGGGGCCATTTGCTCTTGGAGATTTTAGCGGATTAGATACGGGTTTAGACGTTATGAAGGCCCTTTATGAGGAGCATAAAGACAAAAGATTTGCGCCTCCTATTATCCTAAAAAAATATGTAGCTGCAGGCCGTTTAGGAAGAAAAGTAGGTAAGGGGTGGTATGACTATAAGAAGTAAATACTTTTTCTATTAGTGTGTCAGATTCCCTACTATAGAGTTACATGCTAAATAATAAATCTTGAAAGGGAGGACTACCGATGGCAATTATTTATGAGAAGAAAGGAAATATAGCCTATATTGCAATCAATCGACCTGAGGCAATGAATGCCATAGACATAGAAACAAGCAAAGAGCTGTCAGAAGCATGGTCAAATTTCCGAGATGATTCTAATTTGTTAGTAGCTATCATTTCGGGGTCGGGTGAGAAGGCTTTTTGCACAGGAGCAGACCTGAAAAAATTCATTCCTGTAATAACAAAACAAACGGCCGGCGAGAAGATGGACGAGGCTAGTTACAATCCTGGTTTTGGTGGGATTACTAAGAATTTTAAAATATGGAAACCTATTATAGCCGCTATAAATGGAATGTGTCTTGGTGGTGGAACTGAGATTGCTTTAGCTTGTGATATTAGGATCGCAGCCGAAAATGCCAAGTTTGGATTTACGGAACTTCGTTGGGGACTTATTCCTGGCGCAGGAGGTACTCAGAGATTACCTCGATTGATTCCCCTCGGTAAAGCTCTAGAAATGTTCCTGTGCGGTGAGCAGATCGATGCTCAGGAGGCATATCGACTCGGATTGGTAAACCACGTTGTGCCATTAAGTGAGCTCATGGGCAAGGCGACAAAACTGGCTGAAAGAATTTGTAAAATGGCCCCGCTTGCTGTAAGAACAGCTAAAGCAGCTGTTTATCGAGGGTTAGATCTTCCATTAGATGAAGCTTTAGCCTTAGAATCTTCATATGCAAGTTTCTTATTAGGGACTGAAGATGCACAAGAAGGTCCGAGGGCTTTTGCGGAGAAAAGAGAAGCAAATTTTAAATCTCGTTAATACTCGCTGTTCTCTGTGCTCGTGAATTCGCAAGATTTGAGTTCTTTTCAAAAGCTGAGGGCATCTAGTATTCATAGAGAGGAACAATAAAGGAGGGCATGAAAATGATAGGTATTATTTCCTACGGAGCCTATATCCCCCTATGGAGGTTAAGGCGTGAGGCGATTTGTAAATCATGGGGCCAGCCACCTGCACAAGGTGAGAGGGCAGTGGCCTACTTCGATGAAGACAGCATTACTATGGCTGTAGCAGCGACCATAGATTGTCTGAATGGCATGGATCGTCATGCAGTGGATGGTCTATTTTTTGCAACCACCACTTCACCTTATAAGGAGAAACTGGGTTCTACTATTGTGGGTACAGCGGCTGATTTACGCCGAGATATAGTTACTGCTGACTTTTCAAACTCTCTTCGAGCAGGAACAACAGCCCTAAGAGTAGCTACTGACGCAGTGAGATCTGGATCAATGAAACAGGTTCTTGTGGTAGCAGCTGATGTCCGTTTGGGGGAACCTGGATCAAGTTGGGAGTTGAATTGTGGTGATGGCGCGGCTGCCTTTTTGATCGGTGATTCCGAAGTCATTGCTGAAATCGAAGCTTTTTATTCGGTTTCCAACGAGATGATGGATGTCTGGCGAAGTCAAGATGATCGATTTATCCGTTCTGCAGAGGGCCGATTCATTATAGATGAGGGATACGTTAAGGTGTCAACAGAGGCAATATCTGGACTGATGAAGAAATTCAATTTCAACGAAAAAGATTTTACGAAAGCTATTTTCGCCATCCCTGACATAGGAACACAGAACCGTTTGGCCAAGAGTATAGGGTTCGATGGCAAAAACCAGCTTCAAGATTCCATGTTTTCGAACGTAGGATATACTGGGGCAGCCTATGCCTTAACCTTATTGCAGGGGGCACTAGAAAATGCCAGTGAAAATAACCGAATTTTACTTCTGAGCTATGGTAACGGGAGTGATGCTGTGTCGGTAAAAGTCCGCGACGGGATTGCAAACAAGGCTAAAAATCGCGGGATAAAAAGGTACCTTGAGTCCAAAAAAACCATAGGTGACTATACAGCCTATATAAGGTGGCGTGAAATATTACCACGGTATCGATCATCTCATGATCTTGGGTTTTTGTCTCAACCAGGTTTATTAAGGGAAGTCGATGCAAATATTCGCTATCATGGAGTAAAATGTAAAGCATGTGGAACAATTCAGTTCCCTCCTCAGGATGTATGCACAAAGTGCCATACCAGGAACCAATTCGAGAAAGTTCGGCTTTCTGATAAAAAGGGAAAAGTAATAACATATTCCATCGATCACCTTCTTACTTGGTTGCCCGAAAAGCCAGCGGTTGCTGCCGTGATCAACTTTGAGGGCGGAGGGAGAGTGCATACTTTTATGACTGATACAACGGGAGAAGAAATCAAGATCGATATGCCCGTAGAGATGACTTTCAGAATTCTAGAACTTAGAGATGGAATATATCAATATATATGGAAATGTATTCCGGTTAGACTAACTTGATCTATAGAACGAAATGAGGAGGAAATTATTATGGAAAGTATAAAAGATAAGGTGGCAATAGTTGGAATGGGGTGTACTAAGTTTGGCGAACTTTGGGATAGAGGTCCCTATGATCTGATGGTTGATGCCTGCTATGAGGCTTTTGAAGATGCAGGCATAGAATCCAAAGACATTCAGGCTGCCTGGTTCGCCACTTTATTTACAGGTTTTACTGGTGCACGCTTAGCCACCGCCTTAAAGTTAGAGTACATACCAATTAGTAGAGTTGAAAACTATTGCTCGGGAGGACTCACAGCTCTAGCCAATGCTTGCTATGCAGTCGCTTCGGGTGCCTATGACATTGTGTTGGTCTGTGGCGTTGAGAAACTGAAGGACGCTCAAAATAGCGCCGGCTGGTCAAGCAATGAACCATTTTGTAGCAGCAAGGCTGTCCTAAATATTCCGCCACCAAATATGTTTGCTCAGCTTGCCTTAAGGAATTTTTACCGTCGCGGTTGGGATTTAGAAAAAGGCAAACGAATTCTCGCTCAGATTGCTGTAAAGAACCACCACAACGGAACTCTTAATTCAAAAGCCCATCTTAGGAGAGAAATTACTGTAGAACAAGTGCTAAAAGCACCCATGATCGTTTCACCATATGGTCTATACGATTGTTGCGGAGTCAGTGACGGCGCTGCTGCTGCAATTGTCGTGAGGTCTGATATGGCAAAGAGCTTTAACAAAGACTACGTGCTAATAAAGGGAGTTGGCTTCAGTTCTGGCGCAGGACAACCACTACTTCAAGATGACGATGATTTCATACATATCCGAGAAAATATAGTCGCTGCCAGGCTGGCCTATGAGCAGGCAGGGATTAAAAATCCCAGAAAGGAAATAGATTTAGCGGAGGTTCATGATTGTTTTACTTTCCATGAGTTATTGCTTTATGAAGAGTTGGGTTTTAGCCCAGAATGGAAAGCCCCGGAAGATATCGAAGCAGGTACTTTTACATTAGGTGGCGAGCTTCCTGTTAATACTGATGGAGGGTTAAAATGCTTTGGTCACCCGATATCTGCGAGTGGTCTCAGAATGACTTATGAAATTTATAAACAATTTCAAGACAAGGCTGGTCCCCGTCAAGTTAAAAACGCAAGGTTAGGAGTTGCTCATAATTGTGGAGGTTTTATGGGATATTTTAATGCGGGTGTTGTTGTTTGTGGACGGAGTGGTTGATCTTTGATGGACAAAATGGAAGGAAACAAATATTCCTTGGAGATTCGAGATCTCCGTCTCAGATTCGGGGGATTGATCGTACTGAATGATTTGAGTTTTAACGTTAACTACGGCGAGATTCTATCAATCATTGGCCCGAATGGTGCCGGGAAGACCTCTCTACTAAATTGTATTAATGGATTTTACAGACCACAATTAGGAAAAATTGTCTATAAGGGTAAGAATATCATCCGGTTGCCTCCTTACCGAATTGCGGAACTTGGGATCTCAAGGACATTTCAGAATATCGAGCTCTATACAGAACTAACTACCTTAGATAACCTCATGGCTGCGCGGCATCTTCATATGAAACGAGGGGCTTTATTGGCCTGCCTCTTCTTTGGACCGACCCGCCGGGAAGAGGTTGAACATCGGAGGATGGTCGAGGAAATTATCGACCTTTTGGAATTGGAGCCCATTCGAAAGAAGCTAGTTTCTTTTCTTCCCTATGGCCAGCGAAAGCGTGTTGAACTCGGTAGGGCCCTTGCAGCTGAGCCGAAGCTGCTACTTCTCGATGAGCCAATGGCAGGGATGAACGTTGAGGAAAAGGAGGATATGGCCAGGTTTATTTTAGATATATCTGAATTGAAAAAAATCCCCATTGTTATGGTAGAGCATGATATGGAGGTAGTGATGGATATCTCCCACCGGGTTATGGTTCTAAATTTTGGTAATAAGCTTGCTGAAGGGGCACCCAAAGATATCAAGAACAACCCCGGGGTTATCCGGGCTTACCTGGGGCAAGAGGGACAAAGGGATGTTTCCTAAGAAAAAAGGAATAGTATTTAACTTAAGTGAGGAGACCCCATCACAGGATGATACTCTGCCAAAGCACCTTCGTAAGAATTTCCTCCAGAAACCTTTACGGGAGGCCATGAGGGCGAAAGATAGGGGTATCTGGCAAAGTTTTACATGGAAGGACTGCTATGAGAAGGTTAAATTTTTATCTATGGGACTATTAAGTCTCGGGCTGGAGGAGGAGGATAAGGTTGGTATTCTGGGGGGGAATAAGCCGGAGTGGTATTGGGCTGAGCTTGCAACACAAGCCGTTGGAGGCGTCGCCGTTGGCATTTTTGTTGATTGTATTCCCACTGAGATTAAGTTTTACCTGGAACATTCTGAATCAAAATTCGTCTTTGCCCACGATCAAGAACAAGTGGATAAGATTCTCAAGACCAAAGATCAACTTCCTCTTCTTAAAAAAGCAATTTATTGGGAATCAAAGGGACTCTGGAACTATAGAGATTCCATTTTGATGAGTTTCGACGAACTACTCGAGCTTGGGCGGACATACGAAAAGGACCATCCTGGGATTTTTGAGGAGAAACTCAATGAGGGAAAGGGTGAGGATATTTCTGTCATTTGCTATACCTCAGGAACTACAGGCGCTCCCAAGGGAGCCATGATTAATCACGAGATGCTGGTTAAGGGAATTAGGGAGACGATCAAATTACAAGGTTGGTTTGGTAAGGAAGGGTACAACTATGTCTCATTTTCTCCACCGGCATGGTTTGCGGAGCAGATGAATGGGGTCGCTAGTTGGGTTGTAGGGAGTGAAATTATCAACTTTCCTGAGGAAGCTGAGACAGTGATGGAGGACCTCCGCGAGATTGGCCCCCAAGTCGTCTTATTCGGTACCAGATTATGGGAGTCTTTGAATCGCATGGTCCAGGCGAAGATGTTGGATACTACTTTTTTAAGACGTTTGATTTACAATATATTTCTTCCTGTAGGTCTTAAGATTGCGGACCTTCGTCAAGAAAGGAGGAAACCTAACTTATTGTGGAGGGCTCTCTATTTTGTAGCCTATCAGGCTGTCTTCAGGCAACTTCGGGATAGGCTAGGGTTGAGCAATGTGAAGGTGATTATGACGGGAGGATCGTCGATGAGCCCTGAAATAATCCGGTATTATTGGGTCCTTGGTTTAGAGATAGCACTCTTTTATGGATCAACGGAGGCCGGACTGGTTACCCTTCCAAGGCCCGGAGACATCCGTGCGGAGACATCAGGAAAACCTACTCCTTGGTGCGAAGTGAAGATTTCAGAAGAGGGAGAAATCCTCGTGAAGACCCAGATAATTTATTCTGGATATTATAAGGATCCGGAAGCCACACAGAAAAAAATAAAATACGAATGGTTTCATACCGGTGATTATGGTCACATTGATGAAGAAGGGTATCTGATCGTAATTGACCGAATGGATGATATGAAGCCTTTGGCCGGGGGAAAGAAGTTTTCTCCTCAGTATGCTGAGTCGAGGTTACGGTTCAACCCGTTTATCAAGGATGTGCTTGTTGTAGGAGGGGAACATAGTACCTATGTGAGTGCAGTAATCAATATCGACATCGATAACGTAGGACGCTATGCTGAGGCTAATCATATTCCTTACACTACTTATATGGACCTTTCCCAGAAGCCTGAGGTGATCGAAATCATTAGGGGGGCCATGAAGAAAATAAACCAGACCCTTCCGGAACATGCGCGTATAAAGAAGTTCGTGAATCTCCATAAGGAGTTCGATGCAGATGAGGAGGAGTTGACGAGGACCCGGAAACTTCGACGAACCTTTATAGAGAAGCGCTACTCGGACTTGCTCTTTGCACTTGACAGTGATCTTACGGAGTTAAAAGTAGAGACACCTGTGATCTATCGGGACGGGAGGAAAGGTGTAATGACCACAGCAATCAAGCTCAATAGAGTTGAATTATAATTTCGAAAGGGGATACCCCAAACCTCTCTTAATTGTTAAATATTGTTTATGTTAACTTGATTAGCGACCATTTGAGGATAAGAAATAAGGGGGAAAGATTATTGAGGACGTTATTACAATTTTTAATTATTGGCTTATTGGAAGGGGGAATTTATTCTCTGGTAGGGGCGTCTATCGTGCTCGTTTTCAAAGGTACCAAAATAGTGAGTATGGCCCATGGTCAGCTTTTAGCTTTCGGGGCACTTTTTTTCTATCTCTTTTTTGGATTTTTGGGGCTTCCTTTTTTTATTGCCTTACTTCTGTCCTTCCTTATCATCGGCATTATGGGTTTTATGATGGAGCGTTTAACCCTGCGGCCTCTGATCGGCCAGCCCCTCTTTTCCGCTTTCCTAGTCACCTTCGCAATCTTTGTCTTTCTCGATGGAATCTTGATTTTGATACTGAAGGGTAGAACTTTTGGCGTTCCGACCTTTTTGTCGAGAAAGAGTCTGCATGTTGGATCACTCGATATCCCTGAAGGACAGCTCATCAGCTTCATCCTTACACTGGTGGTTTTCGCTCTAATGGGGGTCTTATTCAGATACAGCAAGATTGGTCTTGGAATGAGGGCCACAGCCGAGGGGCATCAATTGGCTCAGAGTACAGGCATCAGTGTGAAGAAGATCTTTTCAGTAATATGGGGAATGTCAGCTATTGTGGCTGCAATGGCCGGCATTGCCACAGCGAATTTCATTGATATTTATTACACTTTCCCTTTATTGGGGATTAAGGGGTTGGTCGTAGCTCTAGTGGGGGGACTTGAGTCACTCCCTGGTGCCTTGATAGGGGGGGTTCTCCTCGGGATACTTGAGAATATTTGCGCAGGTTATCTGGATCCCATAGTAGGAGGAGGGGTAAAAGAGGTAGCGGCTTACTTTATTCTTCTATTATTTTTGCTTGTGAAACCCTACGGTTTATTCGGACTTGTGAGAATAGAAAGGGTTTAATTATGCGTCCATGTGGAGTATTTGACAAACGATACGAAAAAGATATAGCGATTGTGAGAACCTGGCAGCATTGGGTAGCCCTAATTAGTGGCCTAGTAGTTCTCTATACTCTTCCTCTTTTCGGTTCTTATTACCTGATTAGCTTGGTCAGTTCAATGAGCATCTCTATCATCGTAGTATTGGGTTTACAGATAGTAACCGGCTATTGCGGACAAATCTCATTTGGACAGACAGCCTTTATGGCAGTTGGTGCCTATGTGTCGGCAATTCTGACCACCAATTATAGTATCAGCTTCTGGATCGCCCTTCCTCTTTCTGGTATTGCTGCAGGAATCGTCGGCATAATCGGTGGGGCCCCATCCATACGATTAAAGGGATTTTATCTGGCAATGGCCACTCTCGCTGCCCATTTCGTGATTATGTTTATAATTATACATATGAATATCACGGGGGGAATCCAAGGGCTCAATCCCCCACCTCCGCGAATCGGAAATATAGTTTTGAATACTGATGAGAGCATATATTACTTAGCCATAACCATGATGGTGGTCTTAACTTTTGCAGCCAGAAATCTGGTTAGGAGCAAGATAGGGAGGGCCTTCATCGCCATTAAAGACAATGACTTAGCGGCAGATGTCATGGGGGTAAACCTTTTTTACTACAAACTCTTGGCCTTTTTCATATCCTGTGTATATGCAGGGCTGGCGGGGTCTTTATGGGCGCACTACAATCTGGTTGTCCATCCTGAGCAATTCACCCTTACGAATGCATTATGGTATGTAGGTATTCTAATCATTGGGGGCACAGGGAGCATCCCTGGCGTATTCTTCGGAGTGGTTTTTGTTCGAATCTTAGACGAGATAGTCCTTTTTGGCTCCCCTTTAATTTCAGATTTATTCCCATGGGTTGGACGAGTACCAGGTGCTGCCCTCGGGGTAAGCGCTTTCGGGCTCATCTTGGTCTTATTTATAATCTTCGAGCCAAGGGGGCTTGCACATCGTTGGGAGATTATCAAACACTCTTATAGACTTTACCCCTTTGCTTATTAAGGGGAAAAAGGGAGGTGATTGAAAAAGAATACGTAACTTATTTTGAGCTAATCATTTAAATCATCAACTTATTAACCAAGCTGGAGAAATGGAGGGGGAATTATGGGAAAAAAGAGAATGTTAGCTTTGTTAGGGGCACTTTTTTTGACCATTACAATGGCGTTCAATCCGCTTTCAGGAATGGGAGCAGAAAAATATGTCTCCTACCTGGCATTAATAGACTTCACAGGACCGACTGGTTCATTTACGAGCATGTATGCTGAAGGAGTAGCAGATTACATTAAATACTGGAACGATCAGGGAGGGGCTGATGGAGTGAAGCTGAAACCTATCTTTATTGATGCCCGTTACGATGCCTCTCGGGCGGTATCAGCCTACCAGAAGTACCGAAAGGAGCCTAAGCTCATGTTTGTTTATAGTCATATCACCTCCGCTGCAAGGGTACTGTATCCACTGACGTTCCGTGATAAAATAGCTTTGCAGACCGGTGGGGCTGGCTATTTTCAGCATCTCTGCGGTTGGGCATTCACTCATTCTCCTACGTATCAAGACGGATTTAGTGCCACTTTGGATTGGATGGTTGAGGACTGGAAGAAGAAGGGGAATCCTGGAAAGCCCGTGGTGGGTTACATAGCATGGGACAACCCATACGGCAGAGAACATTTACTTGGTGGCAGAGAATACGCTGAAAAAATTGGTGTAAAATTACTTCCCCCTGAATTCTTTCCGCAGGGTTCTCTAAAACACGACGTTTGGCTAACCCGACTAGAGAACCAGGGAGCAAACTATATCTTCGTGGCAGTTGTGGATCCTGAAGCAAGTAATACAGTCCGCGATGCCTATGCCCTTGGGATGACGAAAAAGATCCAATTCGTATCGGATATCCACGGTACCACAATGGAGACGGGTGTGACGCTCCATCCAGAAGAATTAGAGGGGTTGGTGATTGTGTCCAACGGTGTTAGGGGATCTGATGACGCACACAACCATCAATTTTCTATGCTTTGGAAGAAGTACGGTAAAAGTAAACCAACGATGCAATACGGGTACATGACGGGTGTAGGATATGGTATTGTTTATACGAAGGCTCTCAAACTTGCCGTTCGGGATGCGGGATATGAGAAAATCGATGGAGAAGCCTACTTTAAGGCCCTTCTAAAGCTCACCGGCGAGGATACCATGGATATCATGGGAAAGGTCGATTTAAGCCCCACATCGCGCCGAATAACGAACGAAGTCAAATTCTACAGAGTTAAAGGAGGAAAGATGGTCCCGATTAGCGGCTGGGTAAAGTGTCCGGATGCCGTTTCATTGCACAAGTGGTGATTGATGAGGTAAGGATCTAGATAAAAAGGAGGAAAGGCCATGAGGAGATATCAAAGAAATGTTTTGTGGAGCTTCTTTGCTCTAGGGCTGATTGTTTTGTATTTCACAGGATCCGCTGTTGTCAAAGCCAACTCGGAGGCTAAGCTTCAGGTTACTCCTGAAAATATAATTGTATCCCCAGCGCTTCTCAAGGAACCCCCTAAGTTCAAGGGGGCGGGATTTACCCCAAAAGAGCTAGTGTTGGTGGACATAATAGTCCCTAAAGGCTTGGAAGTTTTAGGACTAGAAAAAGGGGAAGATAAAGTAGGACTGGCTTTTACCTATGCGAGTAATCAGGGGGACTTCGAGGTTGCAATGGATTCAATGGCCATCATGCAAACACTTTTACAGGTACCATGGGTTCAAACAGAGACAGGTGCAATACCTGACTTTAAGCAAGCAAGAGGTTTCCCGCCTGGGGTTTATACTATTTTGGCTATCGGTATGGATTCAGAACTGCGGGCCATGGGTACCCTTACTATCCTTCCTCCACCTGTGAAGAAATGAGGCTATGAAGAAGTGAGGGAGGGCCAGAGGCGATGCTCAATTTAGAAAATGTGGAGGTCATCTACAATAATGTAATCCTGGTCCTGAAAGGAGTCTCTATGCAGGTACCGGATGGAAAGATTGTCTCTCTACTTGGGGCGAACGGTGCGGGAAAGACTACTACTCTGAAAGCAATTTCTGGTATTCTTTACACGGAGCTCGGGGAGGTTACGGATGGAAGAATTGAGTTTGAAGGCCGAACAATCGGTAGGATGGACCCAGAGGATATTGTAAGGCTTGGGATCGTTCAGGTGATGGAGGGAAGGAAACTCTTTGAGCAACTCACAGTGGATGAGAACTTGAGAGTAGGTGCATATTCCCGTTCCGATGCGGCAGAGGTCCGGAAGGACATAGAGAAGATTTATCAATACTTTCCACACCTCATTAAGCTGAAGGACCACATTAGCGGTTACTTGTCTGGAGGGGAGAGGCAAATGGTTGTGATGGGGCGGGCTTTGATGTCCCGCCCCAAGTTAATGCTTCTCGATGAACCCTCGTTGGGTCTTAGTCCATTGTTGGTAACGGAGATTTTCGAAATCATTAGGCAGATCAACCTTCGAGAGAAAACTTCTATTTTACTTGTCGAGCAGAACGCAGTGATGGCTCTGGGGGTATCCGATTACAGCTACGTCATGGAGAATGGCAAGGTGGTCATAGATGGTCCCTCAGACATCCTCAAGAAAAATGAGGACATAAAGGAGTTCTACCTAGGGCTTAGCGAACTCGGAAAGAGGAAGAGCTACAAGGAGGTCAAGCATTATAAGAGGAGAAAGAGATGGCTTGGTTGATAATTAAACTAATTCTAAAATGCTGCTGTAAATCACTTCAACGATCTCATTCATAGTACTTTTGTTATCGCAATGGTACTGAACAACAAGGTATTTTCACATAGAAGAACGCATACATCCTTAACCTCATTTCGTACATAGAAATAGAGATTTAATTTTCTAGGTTCACGGAAAATCAACTTCTAGTTCTCGGAATAAAGGGGATTTGTTAGGAGAGTTTGTGAACCGTAAAAAAGGAGATAAGCTATTTGAATTAATAAGCTGGTTACAGTTTCATGTAAGTTTAATTTTATAAAGTTGAGGATTAAAGAGGGTATTTAAAGATAAAAGAGGATTATTTTAAATTCTCTGCTGATAATGAAAGGTTCAGTTACCTGTGATTCGGGAGAGCAATAGAAGCTTGGGCCTCAGCCCACCAGAATGCGGCTATACAAGACCTCTATCAGTGTAGTGGAGAATTATAAAGGGGTAAATATATGGGAATTTGTGATTTCACTGTGTATGATTTTATTTGTAATAATGCAAAATTTTTCCCGAATCGATATTCTGTAGTTTCTAATGACGTACGCTTGACTCATAAAGAATTTAAGGAAAGGTGCGACAAGGTCGCTGCCGGTCTTAGTCGTTCTGGTATCACGAAAGGAGATCGTATTGGAATTGTTGCTCATAATTGCGATGAATTCATGGTTCTTTATGGAGCCGCTGCAAAAATTGGCGCTATTCTTCTTCCCGTGAACTGGCGCCTGCAGCAAAGTGAAGTAGAATATATTCTAAAGGATTGTAACCCGAAGGTAGTTTTTGCTGGGTCAGAATACCGAGAAATGATTACCGAGATGGCAAGAAAGGTCAAATCAATAGAAAATTGTTACACCATTGGAGGAGGCGAGGTGAGTGAAGGATTCCTCCCTTTTGAAGGACTTTATTCTGGGGAAAAAGCCAATAAGGAAATTCATATCTCAGCGGATTCTGGGTTTGTTATCATTCATACAGCCGCGATGGAATCCCACCCAAGGGGCGCCTTATTAAGTCAGGCCAACATTATTTTTATCAATCTAATGTCAATTCAACAATATCATCTTGGCCCGGATGATTGCAACATATGTATACTTCCATTATTTCATGCTGCTGGGATAGTTACTGCCATGGCGGTGATGCACGCTGGGGGAAAGAATGTGGTAGTTGAAGCCTTTGACCCAGAGTTGACCCTTCAACTCATACAGAAGGAAAGAGGCACGATTTTTTTCAATTTCTCACCAATTCTAAAAATGATTATGGACAGATACGACAAAGGTTCTTATGACATCTCTTCTATACGCAACGTTATGGGCCTCGATAGCCCCGAAAATATTCGACGTTTCTTAAATATTGTCCCTGAAGCCAAGTACTGGAGTGGATATGCACAGACAGAGGCAATGGATATAAGCACATGTCTTTTTGATGAAAAACCGGGTAGTGTAGGAAAATCTTCCCTTTTAACTAGGGTCGTCCTCTTAGACAATGATGAAAAAGAAGTCCCGGTTGGAACTCCAGGTGAGATATGTGTACACTCACCTGCAGTATTCTGTGGATACTGGGGAAAGGACGATGACTCCGCTTATACATTTAGAAATGGGTGGCATCATACTGGAGACATAGGAGTTTTCAATGAGGAGGGATATCTTTATTACGTAAAAAGGAAAGCCGAAAAGGAGCTTATTAAGACAGGAGGAGAAAATGTCTATCCTGCTGAGGTAGAAAAGGTAATCCTTGATCACGAATGCGTGGCAGAGACATGCGTTATCGGTGTTCCCGATACTCAATGGGGCGAAGCGATTAAGGCAATATGTGTAATAAAACCAGGCAGATCACTCGATTCCCGCGAACTAATTAATTTTGTCGCCTCAAAAATTGCTCGCTACAAGAAACCAAAATATGTAGTTTATGTTGATGCTTTGCCTAAAACTGATGATGGAGAAATCGATCGAGATCAAGTAAGGAAAGAATTTGGTGGCAAACTTTAGATTTTTTGTTTCATATCCCAATATCATTATATATTTGGTATGACACACCCCAATCACGTACCCTATTATAATTTAAAAAACAATTTAAATTTTATGAATTAATACTACCCTTTTGTCTGTAAGCCTTACACCTATGGTAAGCAGTTAACATTCATTATTATGAATTGCGAGTACCTTTTCAATGGTACGTAGTAATGGAGAGTTTATTTGCAATTTAATGATTGGCTCCTCCTCGGTTTTGGATTGCAAAGAATATTAATTTATCGCGTTGGAACATTAAGGGAGGTATACTAGATGACTAGAAGTATCTATCGTGAAGAACATAATATCTTCAGGTCTACTTTTAGGAAATATGTACAAAAAGAGGTAGTTCCTTACCTGGACGAATGGGAAGAAAGGGAGGAAATCCCGCGCAGTGCCTGGAGAAGGTTGGGCGAGCTAGGTTTTCTCTGTCCCTGGGTAGATGAGAAATACGGGGGATCCGGGGCTGGATTCGAATATTCAGTCATTATAACCGAAGAACTGGTACGCGCCGGGGCTTACGGATGGCCGGTGGGGCATCATAGTGACATTATTGCTCCATATATTGATACTTATGGCACCGAGGAACAGAAAGCGCGGTGGCTTCCTGGATGCACTTCGGGCAACATCATCCTAGCTATTGCTATGACTGAACCAAGCTCTGGGTCCGATCTGCAAGTCATCCAGACAGAGGCAATTAAGAAGGGGGACTCCTATGTTATAAACGGACAAAAAACCTTTATAACAAATGGGATCTGCTGTGACTTGGTGATCGTAGCTTGCAAAACAGATCCTGACGCGAGGCCTGCTCATAAGGGAATTAGTTTGCTGGGCGTCGAGGCTGAAACGCCCGGCTTCACAAAAAATCGCAAGCTTACCAAGATGGGATGTAAAAGTTCGGATACGGCTGAGCTTTTCTTTGATGACTGTAGGGTACGAAGAGAAAACCTGATTGGCGAGGAAAATAAAGGTTTTATATACATGATGAAGAAATTGCAACAGGAGCGGTTGATCGCTTCCATCCTGTTCCAAGCAGCTGCCGAAGCAATGTTGGAGGAGACTGTCAGTTATAGTAAGGAAAGAAAGGCCTTTGGACGTCCTATTGGGCAACTTCAGCACAATACATTCAAAATTGTGGAAATGGCCACCGACGTGGAACTTGGGCGAACCTTTCTCAATGACCTCATACTTAACCACATGGATGGGAAGGATGTAGTTAAGGAAGTCTCTATGGCCAAATGGTGGATTGCCGAGATGGCTAACAGGGTGGCGTATCATTGTGTTCAGCTTTTTGGAGGTTATGGGTATATGGAAGAATACCGAATATGTCGATGGTACCGTGATATTAGGATGGCTTCTTTTATTGGTGGAACAACGGAGATTATGAAAGTAATCATTGGGAAAATGATGGGATTTTGAATGGCCTGTCCAGTACTTGGATTGGGGAAGAAGGGATGAAAATGGGAGAGCAAACGAGAGAAGTCAAGAGATCAATTTGTTTTTTCTGCCACGATCGTTGTGGGGTACTCGTACACCTTGAAGGGGGAAAGCCTGTTAAGATTGAAGGAGACAGGAAGCATCTTTCACATGGGCACATGTGCATCAAAGGCAGAACTGCGTTGGAGCATCTGGATCATCCCGACAGGCTTAACTACGCCATGAAGAGAACAGGGGAGAGGGGTGAAAATAAGTGGCAGCGAATAACTTGGGAGCAAGCACTCGATGAGATAGCTGACAGGCTCCAAAAGATCAAGAATGAGTTTGGTGCAGAGTCCCTCGTGACAGCAGAAGGAACTTTGCGCACAAACGTTGAGTGGGTGAAGTTTGCTTTTACGAATCTTTTCGGCACGCCCAATACGTTCGGCCCAGGGACCATTTGTTGGTGTAACACGCAGTCAGTTCACTATTCTATCTACGGCTGGTTTACGCACTTTGGTAGCAGTGTCCGACCCGGCACAACTAAATGTATTGTAGAATGGGGACATAATCCATCAGAATCCTCACCTATCGAGTTTGTTGCAATTCGTCGCGCTCAGAGAGAAGGTGCAAAGCTTATTGTTATTGACCCTAGGCGTACGCCAGCAGCCAAAGAGAGCGATGTGTGGTTATCTATCAGACCAGGTACTGACGGGGCGTTAGCTTTAGCATGGCTTAACGTCATCATAAATGAGAAGCTTTATGATAAAGAGTTCGTAGAAAAATGGACGTTCGGTTTCGATAAACTCAGAGCGAGAGTCCAGCAATATCCACCCGGAAGGGTGGCGCAAATAACTGGAATACCAGAAGAGAAAATAGTTGAATCAGCAAGGATGTATTCTACCAATCGCCCGGGAGTCATTGTTTGGGGACTGACGTTAGACCAAATAGGCAGAAATTCTTCGCCTGTGCTTCACGCTCAATGCTGTCTAAGAGCCATTACCGGTAATCTAGACGTCCCTGGCGGGGAGTACATGGGTTGGACCGGAGATATAGATAAGATACTGCACAAAGGTGACATGGATTGTACCGATCGGTTGCCTCGTGAGCAAAGGATAAAACAACTCGGAGCGGATCGATTTAAGCTTCAAGCATGGCCGGGTTGGGAACTTCTTGCTGAACAATACAAGAAATGCTATGGACATAGACTTCCTGCTTACCCGCTTACCTTCGCAAGTCCAATGTATGTCTTTGATGCCATACAAACAGGCAAGCCTTATCCGGTCAAGGCGATGATTGTACAGGCCGATAACACACTTCTAATGGCACCAAATACCAAGAAGGTTTACAGGGCGCTGAAGGCCCTTAGTTTACTTGTAGTCATGGATTACTGGATAACCCCGACGGCGATGCTGGCTGATTATGCTTTACCAGCCGCAGCCTGGCTTGAGAGATCTGATCTCGAGGATTACGGAGGTGGAGCTGTAGGCAATGTTCTCGCTGTATCAGAACAGGTGGTCCCACCTCTCTACGATCGTCACACAGATTATGAATTCTGGAGAGGATTAGCTTTGCGGTTGGGGTTGGATGACGGCTTTCCGTGGAGCTTGACCTTGGAAGAATTGATTGATTATCGACTTAAGCCTGCTGGACTCACCATGAGAGATATTCAATCTATGCCTATTTTTGTTGCTCCACGTGAATTTAGGAAATATGAGAAACAGGGATTTGCTACTCCTTCTGGCAAAGTGGAATTATATTCGAGCATTTTTGAAAAACTTGGCTATGACCCGTTGCCGAATTATGAGGAGCCTCCCGAGAGTCCAATAAGCACACCTGAAGTAGCCAAGGAATACCCGTTGATTCTAAGCACGTCACCGAGGCATTTAGAAGCCTATCACTCAGAGCACCGTCAGATACAATCCCTACGACGTTTACACCCTGATCCCCAGGTAGAGATCAACGAGGACAAGGCTAAAGAGTTGGGGATCAATGCCGGTGATTGGGTCTACATCGAAACCCTGCGAGGGCGAATTAGAATGAAAGCTAGACCAACCCGAGATATACCGGAGAATGTAGTAATGACAGAGCATAGCTGGTGGTTTCCCGAGGAGCCCGCGGAAGAGCCATTTTTGCATGGGGTTTGGATTTCTAATCCTAATCTCCTCACGATAGACAATTTAGATGCTTCCGACCAGATGTGCGGAGGATGGGCGTTAAGAGGGCTTTTATGTAAGGTGTATAAGGTAAAGAGTTATGTATAAGGACTGTAGCGGAATACAACAGGGATATATGGTGGAGAAATTGCGACAAAGCGGTTGATTGCTTCCAAGCAATTGCCTAGGCAATGTTAGAGGAGACCATCAGTAATAATAGTGGAGATCACTTCTACGGCTGTCTTGGTGCCGTTGGTCTGGTTTCTAGAAACCTCTTTTTTTCTATAATCGTGTATTCAGGCAATGTTATAAGGAACACATTGACTGTGTTAAATAATAATTTTCATAGAATTCTCTTAGTAATTGATAAGTTATGAAGAGAAAAAATTGTTTAAATTGCCATTACTATTCAACAGATTATAGAGAAAGAGAGAAAATAAGATTAGATTTTTGCTGGTGGCATCGGAAGCCTTCGCATGCCGCATACCTCGAAATAAGAATCTTCCCTGGTTTGGAAGAGATGGCGGAAAGTTGTCCTTTCTACGAGAGAAAAAAATGAAGTAACGTAATTGCAAAACCCTGATATGAATTGAGGCAAAGGTAGAAAGTTAATTTACAGGCATCATATTTTGCTATAAGTTGCAATAATAATATTAATGTGATTTAAAATTTGAGTTTTCGTTTCGATCATGAGAAATTAAGTTCATTGACAAAATAAAATAGTAAATCAATTCAATCAAAAATTTCGATAGCGTTTGATCAAAAATTATTATAAGTGAAAGCGCAAAAAAGGAACAGAATATGAAAGATAAAGATCCAGAGTTTTACAGAGCGTTCAAGGAGATTGGGATTGATAAGGTTTGGGGTCCCGAAAAGGTCATTGCAATAACCGACCTCAGTGTTCCTACCCGACTGCTACCCTGATTGTCGCAATACTATGATTGAGGAGTCGAGTGCAGAAAGTCTCTTTTCTTTGAATTCGCCCGGAATTTATTATTAGAATAATTTGAGCTACAGGGGAGGCGTGCAAGGTCGGAGGTTAACCTCGGAGTAGCTTAAAGACTATAACACGATGAAGGAGGGTCATCCTATGAACGTAAAGGATCTTTTTGATTTGAGCGGCAAGGTGGCTATCGTTACGGGGGGACATGCGGGAATAGGACATCATGTTTCAATCGGTCTTGCCGAGATGGGAGCGAGTGTGGTTATTGCCGCCCGGAAGGCAGCGAAGTGTGAAGAGGCAGCAGAGGAGATTAAACAATTAGGAGGCCAGTCGCTCCCCGTGGCGTGCGACATCAGTCGTGCTGAGGATGTTCAGAATCTTGTTGATCGGACGATCGAGCAATTCAAAACAATTGACATCCTTGTCAACAATGCAGGCGTTACGTGGGGGGTGCCGGCAGATAAGATGAAGCTGGAGGATTGGGAGCGGGTGATCCGAACCAATTTAACGGGGACTTTTCTCTGCACCCAGGCAGCAGGTCGGGTGATGCTCAGTCGAAAATCGGGCAAGATCATCAACCTGGCCTCCGCGACGGCTCTGGCCGCGGATGAGAGCGTGGAGGCCGTTGCATACACCGCCAGCAAGGGAGGCATCATTTCGATGACCCGGGATCTCGCGATGCAGTGGGCGAAGGAGAACATTCAGGTGAATTGCATCGCTCCTGCCTTCTTTCTGACCCGGATGACGGAGTGGATGACCAGGAAAGGGCATGAAGATCTCTACGCTGGGCTTCTCAGCCGGATCCCGATGCAACGGCCGGGCGGAGAAGATGATATCAAGGGGGTGGCTGTATTCTTGGCCTCCCGTGCTTCGGATTACATCACAGGGAAGATAATCGTGGTGGACGGTGGCCTGGTCCGATCTTAGAGGATATTTCGAGGAACATGTTCAGGGATGGAAACGATTTGAGAATGGCACAGATTGGAGGATTCGAAAAGGAGAGGAAAATGTCTGATAGAGATCCTGTGATTGTTTCTGCAGTGCGAACACCTATCGGCGATTTTGGTGGGTCCCTCAGGGATCTATTGCACACAAAGCTCGCAGCCTTGGTCATGGACGAGGTGTGTAAAAGGGTTAACTTTCCCAAGGAGGACTTGGACGATGTGTACTGGGGCGTCGTGATGGTTCGGAGTGATGAAAACGGATTAGCGCGCTGTGCTGCTTTGGAGGCAGGAATCCCTGACTATGTATCTGCTGTTCACGTAAATCGAGCATGTTGTTCGTCTATGGAGGCAATCCGTATCGCCTCGATGGCTATCCACCTGGGAGAAGCAGACGCCATCATAGCCGGGGGCGGTGAGAGTATGAGCAATGTTTCTTACTCCATTAAGAATGCGAGATGGGGACTTAGGCTCCGACATCAAGAACTTTCAGATGGGGTGTGGGATGGTCTTTTCGACCAGCATTCGGGGCTCATTATGGGCATGACCGCAGAAAACGTTGCAGAGAGGTACCATGTTTCAAGGGAAGATCAGGATAGGTTTGCCTATCGGAGTCAGATGAGGGCCAAGAAGGCGATCGAGGAGGGAAGGCTTAAGGAAGAAATCGTACCTGTTATGGTACCCGGAGAAAAAAGGGGTGAACTTAAGATAGTAGACTCAGATGAACATCCACGACCAGAGACCACCTTGGATAAACTGGGTAAACTATCTCCTGCATTTAAGAAAGACGGCACGGTGACACCCGGTAATTCTTCAGGGATAAACGATGGAGCCTCCGCTGTTTTGGTTCTCTCAAGGGAGCTTGCGGACAAACTGAATATGAAGAGAAAATGGCGGGTTGTGGGCTCGGCAGCAGTTGGTGTGGACCCACGAATGATGGGTATCGGTCCCATCCCGGCGATCAAAAAGCTCTTGAAGCAAACCGGATATGAGCTTAAAGATATAGAACTTTTTGAGATCAATGAAGCATTCGCCGCGCCTTTAGTAGCCGTGGAGCGAGAACTTGGTTTGAATCCCGAAATCGTAAATGTCAATGGAGGCGGAATTGCGTTAGGTCACCCCATCGGGAATACGGGTTGCCGCATCGTTGTCAGTCTGATCCATGAAATGGAGAAACGAGGCTTGAAACTCGGACTTGCTGCTTTATGCGGTGGCGGGGGACATGGACAAGCAATGATTATAGAGAGAATTGACTGAAGGATAAAAAACAGTCTATTGACACCATTTGTCTGGATAAAAGCCACCGACGCCGGTGATGCGGAACCGCTTTTTCTATAGACTATTAAATTACGATATCGAGGAAGTTCCAATATCTGCTGAGACTGTTGAAAAACCTTTTTGAGAAAAAACTTCTCCGCATAAAATGTGATGGATCATACCTCAGTTGAACGATGGTTGAGGCTTTGCCAAAATGTTTATCCGCGGGCGTTACAAATCCAATGGCACTGTGAAGATGGCAATGATTATACCGCAGAAAGAAACTCAGGAAATAGGACTGAGCCCCTTCAAAGGTTTCAAATCAACCCGGATAGGTTGGATGACCCTTCAAGGTCGAGAAGAAGTTCTACTGACAATCCTTTTGCTTTATCAATCTCTTCCAAACTCAACACCGGGTTAGGAACTTTCTCCTTTCCTTCTCTCTTTTGGGACCTGGGATTCTCCTCTCCCAGGAACACTTTCTACCCCATTTCCCTAACAAATTACAACCTATGTTTTGGAATATGAATTCAGAAAAATGCCCCAAGGACTAAACTTATATTCATATATCAAGATTCGTATTTTTCACCACGACTCGCAAATGCAATCAAGATGATGTGTTTACTCTCATTGTCAATATGATAGACGAGCCTGTAATCTCCTATTCGATACCGCCAAAGTCCTTTGAAATCCGAACCCAGCGGTTTGACAATATCACCTTTTGGTCTGGTTGAGTCTTTATAAGTAGTCCCAATTACTATAAGAATCCTTCTTTGAAGTTTGCGGTCTATATTTTGGATGTCTCTGGAGAATTGATTGCTAATAGAAATTAACCAGCTCGGCTTTTGGTCGGGGGACAGCTCCTTTCTTGATAGGACTTTTTTAGATAGTATCTTACCTGGAAATTTTTTATGGAGGACAAGCGGTTGAGGTTCCCAAAGTTTCTTTAAAGTCTCGGATACCAAAAAATAGGAAGCATTTTCCAAAAAAAAGATTGCACTCCATATTTCTTTAATCCCTGCGAGAATGGATTCGAGACCCCTTTCTGAAAATGGCTCATCGAACTTCACAAATATCTCCCTTCCTCTCGTTAATTTTAATCGGAGTGTACTAAATCAGGGACGAAGTGTCAATGTGAATTAGTAGAATTAGTAGGACGTGGAAATTAGCTTAACTTAATTAGGTGGTAAAGATTCTCCTTCTTTTGCCTCCATTGGTGGTTCGCAGACATCTCCAAAATTTCACTTAAGACTCGCCTAATCATCCCATCCACCATTTTGTCAAAGGAAAAAGCCTTGGCATATCTTCGTAGCTCATACGCATAGTCCCTGGAGCTTGAATTTCCGCAGATTAATCTTTCCGAATTGACCATTTCTGTCTTCAAGATGTATGCTGGAATGGAATGTTTCAAAGATTGTTAATGGAATGAAAGGTGTAATTCCCACATGGGACTAGATATCCCTGGCCGCCTTTTAAATGTTTGAGCTTCCATTACTTTTAGGGTCAGTGCAACAGTGATGTAACTGTTTTTGGGATTGCGATTCGGGATCCTTGATATTTTGTGGGTGGCTTTTTGAAAATGCCGTCAGATTATTGCGTTGTTTTAAGCAGGGATACAAAAGCGTCATAGCCTCTCTTAGTTTTGAAGGTTGCTATTCAATTTGGAAGACATCCGAAGACTGCGGATTATTGATTGAAATATTGAGTAGACAACTCGGAGGACTCTCGAACAGACTTTTGAATCCATTGGGTAAGCAGCGTCAGCGTAGAGAGAATCAGAGAAGAAAATGGGAGTCTAGGGTGTTCGAGGTTATCAAGCGTGCTTGAATAACAGAAGCCGTTGAACAAGTCGAAGAAATCATCCAGAAGAAACCCATGCTTGCCACCAGGATGTGGCAGATATCCCCCTCGCCGCTCTTTCAAATGAGGGGAAAGCGGGCAGGCCTGCGATCGTAAATTCCTTCATGGCATCTGCTGATCTCGCAGCATAAGGTGGTACGATATAAATTGGGAGATGGAGTCTATCTCTTAGCTGGCAAAGGCTTTCAATGTATTTGGGTCTCATATCCGATATGAAGAAAGGTAGATAGGACATGAAAATGACCGAATCAACCTCGCTGGCTATAAACTCAATGCACTTTGTACATATGGTCAAAGCGGCTTCAAATGGGAGCCATACCAGGTCTAGAGGGTTACTAGTGCCGGAGAAAGGAGGAAGATATTCCTTCAAAAGCCCTTTAAGTTGACCTCCCAGCTTAGAACTAAATGGTTTTACTTCTAATCCCAGCCCTTCACAGGCATCAGAAGCGGATATCCCACCTCCTCCTGCCTCCGCAATGATTCCTACTTTTCTGCTCTTTGGAAATGGGGGGGCGGAGAATGCGACAGCCAGATCGACCAGCTCTTCGAATCCTTCGGCCACGATAATTCCTTTGCTTCGTGCAGCTCCGAGCCATACTTCTCGATCTCCTGCAATGGACCCTGAATGGGACAGAGCCGCTCGTGCCCCCGCTTGGCTAAATCCCGATTTCCAGATAATGACAGGTTTTGTGCGCCCTATTTTGGAGGCTGCGCCCAGAAGTTCCCTCCCTCGCCTAATGCCCTCTGTATAGGCACAGATAACTCTCGTCGACGGGTCTCTGCCAAAGTAGGAGACATAATCGAGAAGATCTAGATCTGCTTGATTTCCACTACTAACGACGGTACTAAATCTGAGTCCCCTGGCACTCCCCCCTGTAATAAAATTCTCCGTCACCCAACCACTTTGCCCACAGAAAGCGGTACTTCCCGTTTTCGTGTCTGCTTCTTCAAGTTCAACGATGGTATTCAGCCGTACACCAGGGCAAAGAATGCCCATACAGTTCGGTCCTACCAACCGCATCCTTCCGTTTCGAGCAATCATGAGCACTCTCTCTTGCAGGGCTCTTCCCTCTTTCCCCGACTCGGCAAAACCAGCCGAATGAATAACGACGAATTTTATTCTTTTTTGAGCACAATCGATCAGCACACTTTCGACAACCGTTGAAGGGACGGCAGCGATTGCCAAGTCAATGGGCTCATCGATGTCCGATACGGAACGGTAACATGGAACCCCGTCCAATTCAGTAAAACTTCTGCTTATGGGATATTTCTTACCTTGATAGCCTTGTGTCTGAACTCTCCACCAGATAAACCTACCACCCCTGGTAGGATCTTGGGAAATACCAATGACTGCCAGGGAGCGCGGCCTGAAAAGGGGATCAAGATCTGTGCCTTCATCTGTCCAGTCTTTTTGTTTCAAGGTTTTTCCTTTCTTCGAAAATGTAAATTCATGTTTTGGTCGCGTAGTGTAGAAGGAAAAGCACCTCCATGTCACATGTTTTTCTATAAAAACTCGCTTATGGGTGAGTTGAATGTATGAAAAACGCAGTTCGATGTCAATTAAAAAAGAACACCATAAAACTCGATTTGGCTCAGACGTGAATGAACCATCAATTACAGGTTGAAAAGTTGCATTATTGGGTGAAATTTAGAAATCACACTTACGAGAAGGAATCCGCGGCAAAGGGATTGCGGGCTTCACCTATCGTTCACTCAAAAATAATCATGGAAGTTGAAGATTATTGTTTGAAAAAGAGTATGATGTGCTCGACTTTAGCTCACCCAACGCACAAACATCGCTATGGGATCGCGTTTTCTTTCAAAGTTGTTTACAGGCGAGTCATTATCTGGCCATCCGAGAGCAGTCCCGATAATGATCCTCCTGCTTTCGGGGACAGCAAAAATCCTGCGTATAATCTGCGGATAGTTTACAGATGCGGCAAGGGAAATAGTGCCCAGTCCCTTTGCATGAGCCAATAATTTAAAGGTCTGTATAAAAATGCCCACATCAAGCATGGCATATTCAAGAAGAACATCCTTGTCCACTAACACAATGAGAAGGGCAGTGGCATTAAAGAGGGAAAACATGTCTCCATAGTAATTCATCCTTCCGATTTTATCTTCCCGCGGAATAGAAAGGGATGTAAGAACGCTCTTACCCACATCCACATATCTTTTCTTCAAGGCCTCTGGCCATTTTTCCGGCATGGGGACATCTGGCTCCGGCTTTTTGCCGAACATGAAGGCCTCTCTGTTTTCCTTTTTAAAGCGCTCAAGGGCGTCACCGGTGGCCACCACGAATTCATATTGCTGTGTATTTCCCCACGATGGAGCCCATAGAGCATCGCTGATGAGTTCCCTGATTGTTTCTTCCGGAACCTTCTCCGGAAGGAAACGTCTTATGCTCCTCCTGTTTTTAACAGTTTCATTTATATCCATATGTTCCCCCTTATAATAACCTGTGTTTGGATACAGCAGGAAATTTTGTAATTATATCCGAAGAATCATATTTTGAAAATATGTTTTGTCAAAAGCTATTTTTGGCTTTGAAAATACCCTCTGTTTTCAATTCCAAATTGAAGATGAAGTATCGTATTCTTGGGTAAGACTCTAAAAACAAGATTTGAGGAAGTAATTCAACGGGAGGATTTCGGCATGGTGGCCGAAGGTCCTCCCGCGGTCACGACAATTACCCTAGAAAACACCGGTGACACGAATGTGGTGATCACAAACGTACGAACAAATTGAGCGTGTACCGAAAGTATGCTTGGAAAGCATACGTTAAGTCCAAAAGAAAAGACGTATCTTAAGATCACCTTCAACACTGTGGGCAGCCCTGGTCCGTTTCGTAAGACAGTAACAATGAGTACAAACATCCCCGGCCAGGAAGAAACGAGAGTAACCATAGAGGGGACTGTCAGAGAGGCGCCAGCCGCAAAGATCCAGGTAACCCCGAGAAGGGTTTCGTTAGGGACCATCCAGGCAGGATCCGTAAGGAAGCAGGATCTTACAGTCACAAATGTTGGAGCCTTACCACTTACTGTAAGCAAAATTTATTCGAGAGGAAGTGGTAATATTTACTTTGACGGCGCAGAACAAGGAAATATTGTTATAGAGCCGGGCACAACCAGAAGAGTTGAGCCCGCAATAAAAGCGGATAAGGAACCGGGTCACTACCAAGAGTTTATACTTATAGATTCAAATGCCAAGAACTCGACGAAGCGGGGCTATATGATTATAGTTCAGTATGATAGCAGTTAAGGCTCAGTAAGGGCTGATTGCGCGTCGGGCTTATTTGTCCATCAAAAGTCGAAATTCGGACAGAGGAGAGCAAATTGCAAGTGACAGATATGGAGGGTGGATCGGACAAACCTATTCGAAGGAACACTATGTGGAACGAATGACCGACCGAACCCATTAAAGTATAAGTCCCTTAACTTTTTTTCTTATTAAGCAGCACAGTTAAGGGCGGCTGCCCGCTGGTTACGATTTCTGCTATCTATCATCTGTTTCCGATACTTCAAAAAAGCCACGATCTGATTTTCATATATTCACCTGGGATGCGTGATTTCTACCAGTAATCCTCAGCCCAAAATGTTATCATTGAGCAAGGATTTGTAGGTGAAGTCGTCAACCTTTTTCTAATCCTTCCTTTTGAAAGCCCCGAATGCTGATAAACACCGCATTTCAGATATCAATAAGAAAAGAACAGATATCTCTGTGCTAAGGGACTCACAATGGGGGTGACGAAGACAGAATCACCCCATTTTTAGCAGTATTTAAACTTTTACATGTGTTTTTATCCTATTGAATCATCTTAACGGCTTTCTCAATTTCCTTTAGAACGGTTGGATCATCGATGGTCGAGGTAATGGTGTATTTTTTCCCATCTACAATTCTTCTCATTGTTCCTCTCAGAATTTTTCCTGATTTCGTTTTAGGCAGCCGTCTCACAACAACTGCCTGCTTCAAAGAAGCAAACGTTCCAATCTGATCTCTAACCTTTCTTAAAAGCTCCTTGACGATCAGGTTCGGATTTCTTGTTACATCTGACTTTAATACTACAAATCCAACGGGGAACCCTATCGCAGAGCCGACCACGGCACACTCCGCCACATCCGAATGGTTAGCAATCACCTCTTCCATTCTTCCCGTTGAGAGCCGATAGCCGGCGACATTGATCACATCATCCACCCGGCCCATAATATAGAGATATCCATCTCCGTCAAAATAGCCTCCATCCCCTGTATAATAGTATGCTGGGAGGATGTTGAGATAAGACTCCTTGAACCTTGAATCATTTCCCCATAAAGTCATGAGGCATCCGGGGGGGAGGGGTAACTTGATGCCAACAATCCCTTCTGTCTCGGGCGGAAGGACGTTACCTTCGTTGTCCAAGATTTCCACCTGAAATCCTGGTACGGGTTTTGTGGCTGATCCTGCTTTTATGGGAAAAGGTTCCAATCCCATACAGTTCGAGGCAGCGGGCCATCCTGTTTCGGTTTGCCACCAGTGGTCGATCACAGGCTTTTTCAACAACTCGCTAACCCAATAGTAGGTATCCGGATCCAGTCTCTCGCCCACAATGAAAAGATATTTCAAGGAAGAGAGATCGTATTTCTTGATAAATTCTCCTTTCGGATCTTCCCTTTTAATCGCTCGAATTGCAGTGGGCGCGGTAAAAAGCACCTTCACTTGGTGCTCCGAAACAACTCTCCAAAAGGCTCCTGCATCGGGTGTCCCCACGGGTTTTCCTTCATACATCACAGTCGTACATCCGTGGAGCAGAGGGCCATAGATCATATAGGAATGGCCGACTACCCAGCCCACATCGGAAGCCGCCCAATAGACATCTCCGGGTTCAATTCCGTAGACATATTTCATACTCCACTTGAGGGCTACAGCGTGACCTCCGTGATCACGAACGATGCCCTTTGGAGCGCCAGTGGTGCCTGAAGTATATAAAATGTAAAGAGGATCAGTGGAGGCAACAGGCACACAATCCTCCATCGACGCCTTTGACACCGCTTTCTCCCAATCAACATCCCTGCCTTTGATCAATGTGGCCTGTGATTGTTTTCGTTGATAAATAATGCACCTCTCCGGTTTATGATTGGCTATTTCTAAAGCCTTGTCCAGGAGGGGTTTATACTCGATAACCTTTCCTCCTTCAAAACCACAGGAGGCAGATATCAGAATTCTTGGTTTTGCATCGTCTATTCGTACAGCTAGTTCCTCTGGCGCAAATCCTCCAAAAACAACCGAATGAATCGCACCAATTCGTGCACACCCAAGCATAGCAATGGCAGTCTCTGGAATCGTCGGCATGTAAATGATCACCCTGTCACCCTTCTTAGCTCCATACTCTGACAAAACTCCTGCAAATTTCGATACAGAATTTAGAAGTTCACGATAAGTAAATTTCCGAATCTCTCCAGTTACGGGGCTATCATAAACGATGGCCCATTGATCTCCTCTTCCTCGATCAACATGGTAGTCAACTGCATTGTAACAAGTATTCAATTCGCCTCCTTGAAACCATCGGTAAAAAGGTTTGCTAGACCCATCGAGAATTCTCTCAAAGGGCTTATACCAATGGATCTCTTTTGCTGCTTTTGCCCAGAATGCTTCAGGGTGATGAACTGATTCGTCATAAGCCCTTTTGTATTCTCCAGCCATAAATTCTCCTCAAAATTTAGTCTCGCGATGATAAATGTTAACACAACTGCCGCTAAAGGGAACCGATATTTTTGTCTGGGAAGTCGAATTCCCACCCCACCTTTCAATCTGTGTAACCTGATTCACACCGCATTCATTTTCGCCTGATAATATCTATTTGAAACTTCTGACAATCACAGAAGGTTCCCGACCTTTTTCTTTTAGTCATTTTACTGGGTATGGTGCTTTCCGATAATCCCTAATGGCCCTCCCTGTAATTCTTCTTCTGGGGCAGGTGCTTATGAGTAAGTTTTCCAATCCTGCCTTTCACCTTTTTATTAGACCGATGGGCTTGTCTCTCATAATTGGGATCCTCTCATTTTCCGAGAAGCCTCTGCTGATTACGTGATGAAGGATTCAGGGAACATCTTGGGGGCAAGTTCGTCTGCATGGATGGAAGAGGACATTATCCTATCACTTTTCAAAAGAAATCTTCACTCTTTGGGCGTTCCCCTATTAATCCTTAACGTGTCTCCCTGCCTATTTCTTAGACAACCAAAGGGTCTGCAATGCAATGTTACTTCCTGTACTCGCTAATTTCCAAAATCTCGCCTCAATGCAACATTCCAAATGGTAATCAACGGAACGAATCCAAGGTTTTGATTTGTTTTTCAGATCGAAGCCATCTGGAAAGGGCAGATCTTGGCAAGATATCTGGAGGTTAGAGTTCAAAA